>JAEEGL010280360.1_pt1 | contig 14774 bp, 15 predicted proteins | sample 9134231 | NCBI WGS metagenome assembly JAEEGL01 (sample SAMN16246548, study PRJNA631951) | gut metagenome | biome: gut microbiome; feature: rumen; material: fiber-attached | host: Bos | place: Iran: Karaj | collected 2018-10 | reverse complement strand
TGGGAGAGCATGCGCCGTGCGAGGCATCGCACGGCATGTGGCGCGAGACTTCTGAGGTCGCCGAGAAACAGTTGTGGAGTTGTTTATGACACGCAAGGTTTCTACAGGAATAGATAAATTTTCTAAAATCCGCAAAAACAATATTTTTTATATTGATAAAACTCATTTTATTAAAGAATGGTGGGACAAGAGAGACGAGGTTACGCTTATAACACGTCCACGCCGTTTTGGTAAAACGCTAATGCTTGACACGGTAAGGACGTTTTTCTCTATAGAATATAACAATTCATTAAATTTATTCAACGGACTTTCTATTTGTGATGATAAAGATCTATGCTTAATTCAAGGCAAAATACCTACTATATTTATTTCATTTTCAGACATAAAAAGCATTAATTTTTCTGAAATGAAGTATGAAATTAAAATTATTCTATCTGCAATATATGATGATTTTGAATATATATTAGATTTGAATAAGCTTTCAGAAAGAGAAAAACAGCAATATTCGTTAGTTAACCCAGATATGCCTGACCCAATAGCAAAAAGATCTCTTCAATTTCTTACAAAGTATTTAGCACGTCAATTCGGAATAGAACCAATTATTTTACTCGATGAATACGATACGCCCATGCAAGAGGCATGGCTTAAAGGCTATTGGGACGAAGCAGTTGAGTTTTTACGAGGATTGTTCAATTCGACGTTTAAAACCAATCCTTGGCTAGGCCGAGGTCTCATGACGGGTATTACGCGCGTAAGCAAGGAGTCGCTGTTTTCGGATTTAAACAATTTAAAGGTAGTCACGACCACATCGAAGCTCTATGCCGACTGCTTTGGCTTTACTGAGGACGAAGTCTTTGCTGCCATGGACGAATATGGCCTGACTGGAAAAGACGAAGTTAAGCGGTGGTACGATGGCTTCATATTTGGTGAGACAAAGGGCATCTATAATCCTTGGTCCATCATCGGCTATCTGAGCGAGCATCAATTTGCACCGTATTGGGCACAAACAAGCTCCAACGCCATGGTGGGGCAACTTATTGGTCCAGCTAAAGCGACTGTAAAGATGCAGACAGAAGATCTATTGCAGGGAAAGTCAATTACAGTTGCTTTTGACGAGCAAATTGTTTTCTCTCAGCTCTACGATCGTAAAGATGCCATATGGAGCTTTCTAATGGCTTCAGGCTATGTAAAGCCACTGAATTTCAATCTTGAAAAAGGTAGTTATGAGCTTGCTTTGGTGAACTTTGAAGTCAAAACAATTATTGAGAATCTTGTATCTAACTGGTTTAACAATGTTAATATCAATGGTTCTGAATTTAGAAAAGCGCTTTTGAGTGGCGATCTCGACAGCATGAACACCTACATGTCAGAGATCGCCGAGAACACATTCAGTTTTTTTGATACGGGCGGCAAGGAGCCTGAACGCTTCTACCATGCCTTTGTCCTTGGCCTAATCGTGGATTTGAAAGAGCGCTACGAGATTGTCTCCAACCGCGAGAGCGGCCTTGGTCGCTGCGACGTTGTGCTCTTTCCCCTGCGCAAAGGGGATCGTGGCATCGTCATCGAGTTCAAGACCAGGCTTCCGCGCAAGGAGAAGAGCCTTGAGGACACCTGCGCCAGCGCGCTGGGGCAGATAGCGGACAAGCGCTATGCCGATGCGCTGGCCGTCCGCGGCGCTGCGCGCGATGCCATCTACGCCTACGGCTTTGGCTTCGAGGGCAAGCAGGTACTCATCCGGGGCGGCGCCGTGCTGGAGAATGGCCAGATCACCGGCATGGAGCAGGCGCTGCCGGCAGGCGATGCAGGAGCGCCAGGCGCAAAGCAGCCGGACAAGGCTGGCAGGGAGCGACGCAAGCCTGAAGGCCGGCACTGAAGGCCGGCGGGAGCCAGCCTTTTTCGGAACGGCTTCGGGGCTCACCCGTTTGCGGAGAGCTTGCCCGGCTCCTTCGCCGGACTCTTCCTGCCGCTGACAAGGATGCCCGCCACGATGAGGGCGCAGCCGGCCAGGGCGCCGGGCCCGAGCCTCTCGCCGGCCAGCCAGCCGAAGAAGCCGCCCCAGACGGGCTCGCCCGTATAGATCACGGTCGCCCGGGACGGCGGGATGCGCTTCTGCGCCCAGACGACGACGCTCTGCAGCACTGCCGTGGCCGCCCCGAGCCCGCAGGCCAGAACGGCGGGTGCAAGCAGGTCCCGGGGCAGGGCTTCGCCCGCGACAGGCATGCAGGCAAAGCTCAGCAGCGAGGTCGTGGCGAGCTCCACGAAGGTGATGCGCCGCACGTTGGTGCCGGGCGCGAGGATGCCGACCACGACGATTTCAAAGGCAAAGGCAACGGCGCAGAGCAGGGTGAGGATCTCGCCCTGGCCGAAGCCGGAGAGGGTGCCAAGGCCAGATCCCCCTGCGGAGATGAGGGCAACGCCCGGAAAGGCCAGCGCCAGGCCGGCAAGGACGAAGCGGCCGGGCATGTGGCGCAGGAGGATCCACTCGAGCACTGGCACCAGCGGCACGTAGAAGGCGGTGATGAAGGCCGACTTGGACGCCTCGATGGAGGCGAGCCCGGAGGTCTGGCAGGCAAAGCCGAGGAAGATGATGCAGCCTATGGCAAGCCCGCCGAAGAGCTCGCGCCGGGTGATGTCCCTGAGCACGGGGAGCGCCAGGACGAGCAGAATGGCCGCCGCGGCCGCAAAGCGCATGCCCGTGAAGAAGAGGGGGCCTGAGCGCTCTAGGGCGATGCGGATGAAGAGGAAGGTGGCGCCCCAGATCATGGTGACGCCGCACAGGGCCCATTCGCGGCCGCTGAGCAGAAGGCGTGGAGGCATGGGAGAAGAACCTGCCGGGGTTGGGGGGGCTGGCGTTGGAGGAATGACCTCCTCCTAATCCAATGCCGCTGCGCTGGCAAACGACGCGGCCTCCAGGGCGGGCAATGCTCTCGTGCCGCGTGCGCCTGTCAGGCAGCGTTTCCTCTCGGAATCTGCCAGGTGCAGGGAGGAAGCAGGGCAAGACGGCCCTTGGCAAGCTATATGAGTATGTCATATAGTGCCAGCGAAACAGAGCAATGTCGCTGCCGGCAAGCGCCGGGAGGGCTGGGGAGAGAAGACTTGTGAGCTATACGCCGCACTGGGACGTGCTTCTGGAGGATCCGTATCCCGGCATCCTGCTCAACGGCCTCGCCACGACGCTGGAGCTGGCGCTGGTTTCGACTGCCGCGTCCCTCGTTCTCGGCTCGCTGCTGGCCGTGGGCCGCGCCTCAGATAGCCGTCTTGCCAGAAGCGCATGCGGAGGATTCTGCGATCTCGTGCGCAGCCTCCCCGGCGTCTTCTGGCTGCTCGCCTTTTTCTTCTGCCTGCCCATGATTGTTCCGGAGCAGGCGGGCCGTGCCCTGAACGGCTGGGACGGCTTCCCCTTCTGGGCCGCGGCCGCTGGGCTTTCGGTCAACAACGCCCCCTACGTTGCCGACCTGCTCTATGCCGTCATGGGCCAGGCCGGCCGGGGCGCCATGGCCTCGGCCAGGCTCTCGGGGCTCACGGGCTTCAGCTTCTGGGGCCGGGTGGCTCTTCCCCAGGCCTATGCGGCCTCCATGCCGGCGCTCTCCGCGAGGCTGCTGCACAATCTCAAGAACACCTCCCTCGCCATGGTGATCAGCGTGCCCGAGCTGACCTGGTCCTCGCAGGAGGTGGAGTCGCTGAGCTTTGCCGGCCTCGAGGCCACGACGGCGGCCACCTGCCTCTATGCCGGCCTCGGCTTTGCCTTTTCGCTTGTGCTCATGCTCGTGGAGCGGCGCCTGCACCGGGCCGTCAGGACAGAGGCTGCCCGTGTCTGACCCCGTCTCGACCTTCGCCCAGGCCCTGCCCTATGCGGTCTCGCTCCTGGCCGGCCTTGAAGGCCTGGGCAGAGGAGGGCTTGCCCTCAACGTTTCGCTGACCCTCTGCGCCGTGCCGGCCGCTCTGGTGCTCGGCGTCGTCCTCGGCACGCTGCGCGTCATGAAGGTGCCGGTGCTGGCAGGACTGGCCATGGCGCTCACCGAGTTCGCCAAGTGGCAGCCCCTGCTCCTCACGGTTTTCTGGATCCACTACGCACTGCCCCTCTTCCTTGGCGTGCGCATCGGCCTCTTCGCCACCGCCCAGGCTGCCCTCGTCTTCTACGGCACCGTCAACGTGGCCGAAGTCTACCGCTCGGGCGTGCTTTCGGTGAACAGGGCCGAGCTCGAGGCCGCCAGGCTTGCCGGCCTCTCGCGCCTGCAGACGGCGGCCGCCGTCCTTGCCCCCCAGGCCATGCGCCGCATGGTGCCGGCCCTGCTCGCCGTCACGGTCTCCCTCTTCAAAGACAGCTCGGTGGTTTTCGTCATCGGCCTCATCGAGCTCACCCAGACGGGCATGATCATCGCCAGCCGACATCCCGATCTCCTGCCTGCCATGTATGCCTTCATGGGCCTTGGCTACATGGCCGTGTCCCTGATCCTGACCCGCTTTGCCCGTTCGCTGGAGCGTCGCGCCCAGGCACGGCTTGCCGGCGGGAGCCGGCTGAGTTCCGGCTTTTGAGCCCTTCAGCCAGAGCCTGCTTCAGGTCCTTCCGCACCGAACATCAAGGAGAAGCCATGTTCAGACGCCTGCACGCCTCTTCCTTCGCTCCCCTCGCCTCCTTCGTCGCCGTCCTTGCCGTGAGCCTGCTCGCACTGGGCCTTGGCCGGCCGGCTCTTGCCGGCAGCTGGGAGAACCTCGACGAGGTCATCCAGAAGCGGGGCGCCATCGCCATCGGCATAGGCTACAGCACGCCGCCCATGAACTACCTCGACGATCAGGGCCAGCACGCCGGCTTCGACGTCGATCTCGCCAAGGCTCTCGCCGAGCGCATGCACCTCAGGTACACGGTGGTCAAGGTCAACAACAAGACCCGCATCACCTCCCTGTCAGGCGGCGAGACCGACATGGTGCTCTCCAACATGAACCGGACCATGAGCCGCGCCCGCCAGATCGACTTCTCCGACACCTACCTGCTCGACGGCAAGCGCATCCTGGCGCCCAAGGGCCAGCATAGGGAGCTCAAGGACTTTGTGGGCAAGCGCATCGCTGTCTGCCAGGGCAGCAACGCCCAGCAGGCCGTGGCCGAAGCGCTCAAGGCCCTCGGCGATCCCAGCCCCCGCATCATGTCCTTCCAGACCGACAGCGAGTGCTTCCTCGCCCTCAAGGCCGGCAAGGTCGACGGCTACACCAACGACACCGTCATTCTGGCCGGCGTCTCAGGCAATGATCCCGCCTTCGAGGCCGTCGGCGAAGTCTACAGCCCCACCTACTACGGCATAGGCCTGCCCCAGAATCAGTCCGCCTGGCGCTACCGCGTGAACGCGGCCCTGCGCTCCCTCGTCATGGACGGCACCTACCAGCGCATCTACGACGCCTGGTTCGGCCCCAAGGGCCGCTATCCCCTGCCGCCTGCCAGCGGAAAGCTCCCCGTGTGGGCTGACTAGCGGATGTTCCCCATGTCTTCTTCTGGCTTCACGACAGAAGAGACTGCGCCCGGGGAGAGGGAAGCTCCCCGGGCGCCCCTGCTCGAGGTGAAGGACCTTGCGGTCCTTCGCCAGGGCAGGCGCATTCTCTCGCAGATTTCCTTCTCCCTGGACGAAGGCGGCTGCCTTGCCCTGCTCGGCCCTAGCGGCTGCGGCAAGAGCAGCCTCCTGCGCGCCGTGGCAGGCCTCGATCCCGTGGACGAGGGGCTCGTTCTGCTGGACGGCCGCGTCCGCAACGCCCCTGGCCGCGCCAGCCTCGGCAGGGGGGAGATCGGCATGGTCTTCCAGGGCGAGCAGCTCTACAGCCACCTGACCCTGCTCGACAACCTCGCCCTCGCCCCCGTGCGCGTGCTCGGGCTGCGCCGGCAGGATGCCCTGGCTGAAGCGGCCGCGCTGCTGGAGGCCGTGGGCCTGGCCGACAAGGGCGCAAGCTATCCTGCCCAGCTCTCCGGCGGCCAGCGCCAGCGGGCTGCCATCGTGCGCGCCTTGGCCCTCAAGCCGAGGCTCATGCTCTTCGACGAGCCGACCTCGTCTCTCGATCCCTCCTGCGTCCAGGAGGTGCTCTCCCTCATCCTCTCCCTGCGAGGCAAGGGCCAGGCCATGATCGTCGTCACCCACCAGGCGGGCTTTGCCAGGGGCGTGGCTGATCGCCTTCTCGTCATGGACCAGGGGCGCCTTGTCAGCGAGGAGCGTCCCGAAGCGGTCGTCGCGTCGCCGGCAGGTCCGCTCACGCAGGAGCTCTTTGCCGGCGGCATGGACGCCGTGTCCGCTCTGGACAGGGCGCGCGTGCTCGGCAGCCTGCGCGTTGCCCTGCCTGAAGGCTGCGAGCCGGAAGCTGGCCAGTTCCCGGAGCTTGCCAGGCTTGCCGGCAGCCTTGGCTGCCGGCTTGCCTTCCTGTCCGCGCCAAGGGATGCCTTCGCCCTCTGGCTCAGGCTTGGCCTGTGCGAGCTCTGTCTCGCCCGGGACGAAGGCCGGGCCTGCCAGGGCGTGACCAGCCTCAAGCTCCTTGCCGGCGGATGGCGGGTGCTGGTCAGGGAGGAGGACATGCTCTGGTTCCGCTGGCTTGGCAGCGCCCTGCCCTGACGCGCTCGTGCCGCGCCGCGCTGCAACGAAAAAGGCCCTCGCCGGTGACGGCAAGGGCCTTGAACATGCTTCGAGAAGAGAGCTACTTGGCTTGCTTGGGCTTGGGCTTGGCCTTGGGCTTCGTCTGGGACTTCGTCTGCGCCTTGCTTTGGGGCTTGGCCTGCGTCTTGCCGACCGATCCCGACTTGCCTGCAGAGGCCGGCTTCGGGGCCGAGGCCTTCTGGGGAACGGGCTTGGCCTTCGCCGGGGAAGCCTGCTTGGCCTGGGGCGCGGCTGGCGTCTTGCCCGCTGCCGGGGCCGGCGCCTTGGCCGTCTGGTGAGCCTGCGCCTTGGGAGCTGGCTGCCGGGGCTTGGCAGGAGCTGGCTTGGCGGCTGCCGGGGCCGGCGTCTTGGCCGTCTGGTGAGCCTGCGCTGCCGGCTGCTTTGCGGGAGCCTGTGCCTTGGCAGGCACCGAGGCTGGCGTCTTGGCGGCCTGCGGGGCGGGCTTTGCCTGATGGGGCTGGCCTGCCTGCGCCTTGACGGCAGGGGCTGGCTGATGGACCTGCGGGCCGGCCTTGGACGCCTGCTGCGCTGCCGGCGCGGAACTCGCCGCAGGAGCCTGGTGCTGCGGGGCAGGCTTGGGCTTCGGCGCGTATCCGGGACCGCCGCTTTCCTGGTCGATGACCTCCATGTGCCCCTCCGTGCGGGCACAGGAGGCACAGAGGCAGAGGGAGAGGAGAAGAAGGCTGGCGGACTGGAGAATGCGCATGGGACGCTCCTTGCGGGATAAGCCGGCGGGACTGGCCTGAGGTTTGGGTCTGGTGCTTTTGGCAGTGGCGAGCAGTGTAGCAGGTTGCGGAACGGCGTTCAATTGCTTTTAGACAGTTTCCAGACAGTGTTGAGACAGCCTGCCGGAGCGGGCGGTGCGTGCGCTGGGGAAGGGTGCCGGCGGCGCCGCGGCCTGTTCCTGTCGGCGCGTTCCGTTGAGCTGGCCCTAGTCGAGCGTGCGTCTGAAGCTTGCCACGGCAAGGACCAGGACGATGCCGGCGAAGAGGGCGATGGGCCAGAGCTCGGGCCAGAGTTCGGGCCAGCCAGATCCCTTGAGCAGCACGCCCCGCACGATGCGGTTGAAGTGCGTGAGCGGCAGGACGCAGCCTATGGCCTGGGCCCAGTCCGGCATGCCGGCAAAGGGGAACATGAAGCCCGAGAGCATCAGGTTGGGCAGGAAGTAGAAGATGGTCATCTGCAGGGCCTGAAGCTGGTTTCTGGCGATGGAGGAGACGGTGACGCCGACGGTGAGGTTGGCCGCCATGAAGACGGCGGAGGACGCATAGAAGACGAGGGGATCGCCGGCAAAGGGGATGCGGAAGAGGAAGAGGGCGGCCGCGAGGACGATGCCCATTTGGATGTGTCCTATGGCGACGTAGGGCAGAATTTTGCCTGCCATGATCTCCAGCGGCGTCAGGGGCGAGGCCAGGAGGTTCTCCATGGTGCCGCGCTCGCGCTCCCGGGTGACGGCAAGCGCCGTCATCATGACAGTCATGAGCGTCAGGATGAGCCCCATGAGGCCGGGGACGATGTTGTAGCGGGTGAGGCCTTCGGGGTTGTACCGGCGGTGGACGGCAAAGCTGTACGGCGCAGGCCTTGGCGCAAGATGCGCCAGCGGGCCCTGGAAGTCTCTGGCTTGGGCTCTGGCCGCTATCCCGGCGAGGGCGGCCAGGGCGCCTGAGGCTGCCGTCGGGTCGGTTCCGTCCGCCTCCACGAGGACCTCCGGCCTCTCCCCCCGCAGGACGCGCCTGCCGAAGTCGCTCGGAATGCTGACGGAGAAGAGTATCCTGCCCTCCTTGAAGGCGCGCGCGGCCTCGGCCTCGCTCATGCGGCCGGCGACGTCGAAGTAGCCGGAATTGATGAGGCTGGCCTCGAGGGAGCGCGCCAGGGGGGATCCGTCGCTGCAGACGACAGCCGTCGGCAGGTGCTTGGGGTCGTTGTTGATGGCGTAGCCGAAGAGCATGGTCTGCACGAGCGGGATGGCCACGATCATGGCAAAGGTCATGCGGTCGCGCCTCAGCTGCATGAATTCCTTGACGACGACGGCCCAGAAGCGCCGGAAGGAGAAGAGGGCGCCGTTCATGGCCTGACTCCGAAGCTGTCCCGGCTTGCGTTCATCATGAAGATGAAGACATCCTCGAGCCCCGTCTGCGCGGGCGTACAGGTCTGTCCGGAGGAGAGCGCTCCGCGGACGGCCTCGCCGAGGGCCTTGGCGTCTCTGGCGCTTGCGTGCAGCGAGGAGCCGAACATGACGGCCTGTTCGACGCGGGCGTCCCTGAGGAGCCGCGCATGGAGCTCCTGCAGGCCGCTTCCTTGCACTGCCATGGTGGCAAGGCCCTGGCCTTCGACGATCTCCCTGGCCGTGCCCGAGGCCAGGAGCTTCCCGTAGGCGATGTAGGCGAGCTTGTGGCAGCGCTCAGCCTCGTCCATGTAGTGGGTGGAGACGAGCACGGAGATGCCTTTGGCCGCCAGCCTGTGCAGCTCCTCCCAGAAGTCGCGCCTGGCTGCGGGATCCACGCCTGCAGTGGGCTCGTCGAGCAGCAGGAGCTCCGGCTTGTGGAGCATGCAGGCGGCCAGCGCGAGGCGCTGCTTCCAGCCGCCGGAGAGGGAGCCCGCGAGCTGGCCGGCCCGGGTCTGGAGCCCGAGCCCCTCGATGGCCTCCTCCACGGCCTGGCGCCGGCGGGGCAGGCCGAAGACGCGCGCCGTGAAGTCGAGGTTCTCCCGTACGGTGAGATCCTCCCAGAAGGAGAATTTCTGGGTCATGTAGCCGACCCTGCGCTTGATCTCGGCACTCTCCTTCATGATGTCGAAACCGAGGCAGGTCCCCCGGCCAGAGTCCGGCGTGAGCAGGCCGCACATGAGCCGGATGGACGTCGTCTTGCCGCTGCCGTTGGGCCCGAGAAAGCCGTAGATCTCGCCCCGCCGCACGGCGAGGGAGACGCCGTCCACGACCGTTCTCCTGCCGAAGCGCTTCGTGAGCCCGTGGACGTCGATGACGTGGGCGCAGGCGTCCATGTCAGCGCACCCTCCTGACGGCAAGGGGCTGGCCAGGATGGAGTCTGGCCGCGTCTTCCGCCGAGGGCTTCGCCTCGGCCATGAAGCACAGCTTGGCGCGGGTCTCGTTGGAGTAGATGACCGGCGGCGTGTACTCGGCGTCCTGGGCTAGGTACACGACCCTGGCCCTGACGGGAGTCGTCATGCCGTCGGCCAGGGCCTCGACCTCGGCGCCGATCGCCAGCGCGGCGAGCTGCTCCTCGGGCACGAAGAAGCGGAGCTTGACGTTGCCTGGAGGGAGCAGCTGGACGACGGGGCTGCCTTGGGGAACCCACTCGCCCTCGCGGAAGAGCGTATCGCAGACAAGGCCTGCCGCCGGCGCTTCGATGCGCTTCTGCGCGAGGTCCCAGCGGGCCTGGGAGACCATGGCCCGGGCCGTTCTGACGGCCGCCTCCTGGGCTTCGATGCGCTTTGTCCTCTCCGGGAGGTTCCACACGTCGACCTGCCGCTCGAGCTCCGCCACCCGCGCCTGGGAGGCCTTGGCGTCGGACCGGCTCTGGTCGAGCGCCTTCCTGGAGAGGGCGCTGCTGGCGTAGAGGCCTTCGTTGCGGGCAAGCTGCCGCTGGAAGTTCTCCGCCTCGGCCCTGGCGCGCTTCAGCTGCGCCTCGGCCATGGCCATCTCCTCGGGACGCCGGCCTGTCTGCATGTCGGCGAGGATGGCCTCTGCCTGGGCGAGACTCTCCTCTGCCGCCGCCAGCGCCTGGCGCTCGCGCTCGGACTCGAGCTCAGCCAGGAGCTCTCCTCTGGCGCAGGTTTCCCCCTTTCCGGCGGCAAGCCGGTCAAGCCGGCCTGCGCGGGCGGATGCGAGGTAGACGTAGTCGCCCTCCACATAGCCCTGGAAGGATCCGTTCCCTTCTCCCCGGCAGGCGGCAAGGAGGAAGAGGCAGGCAAGGCAGAGGGACAGGGCGAAAATTTGCGGGCGTGCGTGCATGGCGGCCTCCGGTCACTGTCTGGATGCCAGGCCTGCGAGCAGGAAGGCCCTGACGTGCCTTGCAAGAGTTTGCCGGTCGATGCGCCTGACGGTCGGCACCTTCTCCAGCAGCCCCTGGGCGGCCAGCGGGCACATGACCATGGCGATGACGGTCGGCATGAGGAGCACGGGGTCGATGCCTGGATTCATGCGGCCTTCCTGCTGGGCTCTGGCCACGGCCTCGATGAGCCGGCGGTGGCTTTCGACGGGCACCATGGCAGGCACGACCCGGTCCCTCAGCGCTCCGCTGCCGGCCAGAAATTCACGGGCCCACAGCCGGGGCAGCTCGGGGAGCCGCTGTGTAGCCTCCAGAATGCGTCCCGCCCAGGCGCAGACGGCCTCGACGGGGTCGCCGAGCTCGGCGTCGACGCTCCCCCAGACGCTTTTGGCAAGGGGCAGTATGCACTCTTGGGCAACGGCGTCGAGCAGGCCTGCGCGACTTTTGAAATAGTAGTGGACCATGGCGGGCGTGACGCCCGCGGTCTCGGAAATCTGGGCTATGGTTGTTGCGGCCTCGCCCTGCTCGGCGAAAAGGCGCACCGCGCAGAGGAGAATGCTCTCCCTGCGGTCTGCGGACCGGGATGCCGGCGGGCGCCCCTTGGGGGCATGTAGATGGCTGGCGTCGTTCATGGAAACGCTATTAATTAAAAAGTTAATTAATTACAAGCGGGCAAGCCAGCAAGGCGACAAGGCGTCGCTGGACGGCTGCCCGGCAGGGGCTTGCGGGATTGTGATGTCGCGTTTCCCCTGCAGGACGGGAAAGGCCGGCCCGCTTGTGCGGATTCCGGCCTGAAGTGTCAGTCAGCTTGCATCGAGAAAGGGGCGGAAAAGGCGCTAGGCAAGAACCTTGATCTTTTTCGCGTTACGTCCGCTCAGGGTGATGGTGCTCCCCAGAACGCGGACAGCCATGCTGAGCCCGAAGAGCGTGCGGCCCGTCAGCGTGACGGGCATGCCGGGCAGGAAGCCCATGCTGCGCAGGCGCCGGACGAGTTCGCCGTCTGCGCAGAGATCGGCGATGCGGGCGCTTTGTCCAACGTGCAGATCGAAAAGGCTGTGCTGTTGCATGGTACCGCTCCTTGCCGGAAGGGCTCGGGGTGGGGCAGGGGAAAAGTGCGTGGCCACCTTCGACTTATGAATTGAATACCTTTTTCAGAAATTCTTGGCAAGGGCTCTGGCAAAGATTTTGGAAAGCTTTGCCGCGGCTTGTCTGTGGCTGCTGACCGCCTCTCCCCTTGTCGTGGCCTTGGTTCTGCGGCAACTCTGCAGGCCCCAAACGAAAAGCCCCTGCAGAGTATCTGCAGGGGCCTTGCTTTCGTGGAGCCATTGTCCAGGATTGAACTGGAGACCTCGTCCTTACCAAGGACGCGCTCTACCGACTGAGCTACAATGGCATTGTGGGGTGCACCAGCTTGGTGCGAAAAGCACCCTACGCCGGCAGGGGACATGCGTCAAGGAAAAAATGAAAAAAAGTGAAAAAAGGACGCTCCGGCTAGCAGTCCCAGGGCTTGCAGACAATTTCGCGTACCCGGGTGGCGAGGATGTCGGCGGTGTAGGCCGGGCGGATGATGCAGGCCGTGTCCGCGCCCCTGCCGGTGCCTGCGACGGCGAGCAGGTCTTCGCCGTAGGGCACGAGGCCGGCGTCGAGGGCCATGGCGGCAATTTCCACGCAGACCTTCGTCCCCTGGCCGAAGAGGTAGAGGGTGCTGGCCATGATCTCCACAGGGCCCCGTCCGCCGAACTGCTTGCTGATGCCGCGCTCGGCGCCGCTGAGGACGTGGGCTGCGTGGATCAGCGCTATGCCGGTCTCGGCAAGGGCCTGGCGCGCTTCGGGCTTCATCTCGTTCTGGCCGGGGCCGGCAAAGCCGAAGGCGTGGCCCACGCAGACGACGCGGAAGCCTGCCTTGGCCATGTCGGCAAAAAGCAGGGCGGTTTCGCCGCTGTTGCTGGCAACGACGATGTTCCTGACGCCGTGCCTGGCTGCGGCCTCCTTGACGAGGCGGACGGTTTCCTGGGTGCCGGCTGGCCCCTTGGCTGTCGATGGCATGATCTGCTCCTTAGGCTTTTGTGGGGATGACAAGCCGCTGCAGGCTGGCTGTCAGGGCCTTGGCATCGAGCCCCGTGCCGATGAAGACAAGGCTGGTGCCGGCAGGGCCTGCCGGCGGCTCGCTCCAGGAAGGCTCGCCGTCCACGACGTCGAGCCAGGCCGGGCCTTCGGGAAAGAGCACCTGTCCCTTGGCGCGCAGGACATCTTTTGGCAGGCGCCGCAAAAAGGCCTCGAAGCCCTCGCGGCTGAGCGGGAAGGGCGAGGCGAAGACGGCCTCGGCAAAGGCGGGGCCGTCATGATGATGGTGGTCGTGCCCCTTGCCGTGTCCATGCCCCTGTCCGTGTCCCTGCTCCTGCAGTCCGGCACGGGGCGCTTCCCGGGTCCAGAAGAGGGCGGGATCGACAGCGCCTCGCACGGCCGGCACGATGCGCCTGCCGGGGAACCTGGTCTCCAGCAGGGAGAGGGCTTCGGGGATTTTCCTGGCAGGGACGAGATCGGTCTTGTTGAGGACAACGAGATCGGCAGCTTCGATCTGGCTGAGAAAGAGCTCGCCGAGGGAACGCTGCCGAAGCCACATGCGGGCGTCGACGACGGCGGCCGTGCGTACCGGGGCGAGGGCAAGCCCCATGCCGGCGATGCTTCTCACGATGCCGGCCGGCTCCGCAACGCCGCTGGCTTCGATGAGAATGCGCTCCGGCCTGCGCTCCTTGAGGGCGCGGCGCAGGGTGTCCTCAAGCTCGTCGGCCAGCGAGCAGCAGATGCAGCCGCTGTTCAGCTCGTAGAGGGCGAGGCCTTCGCGGGCTATGAGCCTGCCGTCCAGGCCGAGCTTGCCGAACTCGTTGACGAAGACGACGGTGCCGGTGCCGGGGCCTGCCTCGAGCAGGTGCCGGAGCAGGCTCGTCTTGCCGGCGCCGAGAAAGCCGCTGAGCAGATCTATCTGCGTCATGGCGCTTGCTGTCCGAGCTGGGGCAGGCCTCAGCGGCCCTGCCAGGCGCGGGCGAAGTCGAGCACTTCGGGGCGGTACTCGAAGTGCATGATGTCGTACTCGTGCCACTTGCCGCCCCAGACGAAGCCATGGCGCTCGAAGGCCTCGACGATTTCGCGGGGGTATTTGTCCTGCTGGCTGTGGCGCTGGTTCGGATTCTTCTGCCAGCGCCAGTAGGTGGCGTACTTGGTGTTGAGGTCGATGGCCGTGGCAAAGCTGTGGGGGCTCAGCATGTTTTCCCCGCTCACCTTGCGCCACATGAAGGTGCCGGCAGTCTTGCACTTTTCCCTGAGATTGAGTTCGGGATGGGCCCTGTCTTGCGCCTCGAGATCCCGGGAGACGGCCTCGAGGGCTTCAGCTGCGCCGTAGCGGCCGAAGAAGGAGACGCTTTGACCCATGAAGCGCACGGTCTTGAGCTGGCGGGCCACCTCCTCCTTGCTGTTGCCGTAGAGGGCGTGCATGAAGGGGAAGCAGCGCACGCGCCCCGGGCGCACGCCGTCGGGCGTGGCGGGACGGCTTGGGTCGAAGGGATAGATGCCGCCCCAGTAGAGCGTGTGGGCAATGTCGCTGGAGACGATGTCGCGTTCCACGGAACCGCCGGTCAGCGGCACGGCCACGCCGTTGACCTCGACCTGCCAGCCCTTGTCCTGCGAGCCGGAAAGCCGGCCTATGGCGCTGCCGTAATGCTTCTGCAGGCTCTGGTAGACGGCCTTGACCTCAGCCTGGGTGAGGTCCCTGCGGGGCGTGGCCACGCTGGCCTGGGCGGAAGCCAGTGGGCCTTCCCTGGGGACAGTCTGGGGGGCAGTCTGGGGACGTGCCTTGGACGCAGGCTGGGAGGCTCCCTGGGCTTCGACCTGGGGCGCGGAGGTGGCTGCAGAACCGCAGCCTGAGAGCAGAAGAACGAGGGCGCAGACGAGCGCTTTGGCGGGAAAGGCCGGCATGGCAGGACTCCTTGAGGAGATGGAAGGTGAAGGTGCAGGGAAGGTGCAGGAGGGGACAGGGATGGGCGTGAGGCCGCAGGGCCTTTCGCCAGAAGCGGACTAGCACCGGCCAAGGGGGAGCGTCAATTGGCTCCGTCCCGGAAAGGCTCGGACCGGAGCCCGCAGAGCG
>JAEEGL016580993.1_pt1 | contig 14775 bp, 11 predicted proteins | sample 9134231 | NCBI WGS metagenome assembly JAEEGL01 (sample SAMN16246548, study PRJNA631951) | gut metagenome | biome: gut microbiome; feature: rumen; material: fiber-attached | host: Bos | place: Iran: Karaj | collected 2018-10 | reverse complement strand
GTTTAACTCGGTCAGTCCGGGATATTACATTCTGGTCTCCAACGACCGGTGGGGTGAAGGGGTGTAAGGGTGGTTAAAGGCTATTGAAAAGCAGGTACAATTTGATTTGGAAAATGCGTACGATTTGATTTGGGGATTATACATCTTGTTAACAGTATTTAGCCTAAATGTTCTCGCGCAATCCGAGGCCACCTCCCCGCGCATGAGTTTCAACATCACCAAGGATGTGAAACCGCCATTGTGGGAGATGGTGGAGGAGCCTTACTTCGTGGATGCAGATGGCAACCATGCGGTGGACGCCTTGGAGGAGTGCAAAATCGTGATGAAGATTAAGAACATCGGCATGGGCGATGGCTTGGGGCTGACTGCGAAAATAGCGGCCAATGGTACCACGAGAGGCATTAATGTCTCTGACCAAAAACTCCCAACTATCAAAGTGGGCAGTACCGCCACAATTGAGTACCCCATCAACACCAGTATCCATACGGAGGATGGCGTGGTGGATTTTTCTGTCTATGTGGAGGAACCTCTTGGATTCAACACAGAAACCTACACTGTCAGAGTGCAGAGTCGAAGATATCAAGAACCCCTACTTATAGTCAAGGACTATGTAGTGTCAGGTGATAAAGGCGGGAATCTGGAAAAACAGAAACCTTTTACCTTACAGGTACTGGTTCAAAATGTACAACAAGGGTTGGCTGAGAATGTAAGGGTGGAGCTGAAATACCCTAACAATGTCTTTAATATCAGCGGGCAAGATATTTATACCTATAAAGAGTGGCCAGCAGGGGAAACGCAGACTCTGACCTACCAGTTGCTGGTGAACGGTATGTATGATAAAACCACTTTACCCTTGACAATTAAAATCTCCGAACAATATGGCAAATACGCGCAAGACAAGGAGATTGTTCTGACATTGAACCAACCGTTGACAAACCGAACAGTAGAAGTTGAATCAAAAATTGTCCAAACTACCATCATCGAGGATGTGCATCTGCGTTCTGATGTGGATCGAAATATCCCGACAACAAATAACCGCAACCCTAATAGATATGCCATCATAATCGGGAACGAGGATTACCACTCGTATCAAAAGGATTTGAACAGTGAGCAGGATGTGCCATTTGCTGCCGAGGATGCTAATGTTTTCAAGGAATATTGCGTAAAAACACTTGGAATAGAGGAGCGGAACATTGTGATTCTCAACAATGCCACCAGTGCGAAAATGAATCAGGAGATTGATTTCATCACCCGTCTTGCAGCGAGGGAAACGAATGCAGAAATTGTATTCTATTATGCTGGACATGGTTTGCCAAATGAGAAGACCAAAGAACCGTACTTGATTCCTGTGGATGTGAGTGCGTCAAGTTTGGATTTGGCGATTCCATTATACGAACTTTACGGTAAGTTGAGCAATACAGGTGCGCAAAAAGTGACCGTTTTTCTGGATGCTTGTTTTAGTGGTGGAGGCCGCGATGCAGGACTGGTCGCTTCCCGTGGTATCCGGATAACTCCGAAAAAAGATGCACTGAACGGCAACATTGTCGTTTTCTCCGCCACGTCAGCAGACCAGACGGCATTGCAATACGCGGAGAAGAATCATGGTATGTTCACTTACTTTCTGCTTAAGAAACTGCAGGAGACTCAAGGACAATGCACCTATTCCGAATTGTTTAACTATTTGAGTAAAAATGTGGGAGACAACAGCCTCCGCGTGAACCGCAAAGAACAGACCCCAGAAGTGAATTCTTCACCGCAGGTGCAGGATAGTTGGGGAAGCTGGCATTTTTAACATTTGATGATTACAGAATAAATATTTAGAATTCCTTAATAATACATATATGAAAAGAATTATATTGTTGGTCGTGTTTGCAGTTTGTTGTCATCCATTCCTTTTCCCACAAAATGTCACAAACATTTCTGCGGAGCAAGTTGGCAAAGTTATCCATGTAAATTATGACTTGGAAGAAGCTGCTGATATTTCATTGTTTGTCTCCACAGATGGTGGCAAAACATTTATAGAGTTGCGAAAAGTAAGTGGTGATATTGGTAGAAACATCAGTTCAGGACATAATTTAATCATTTGGGATGTCTTAACTGAGTTTGATGCTTTTGATGAGAAAGATGTGGTGTTTAAAGTGTTGGCTGTTGGAGTGTGTCCACCTACCATGTCGGATTACGATGGCAATGTTTACAACACAGTGAAAATTGGCAATCAATGTTGGATGCGAGAGAATCTTCGCACAACACATTACAGTGATGGTACTCCAATAAAGTTGGATCATGAAAACACCTACGATGATGCAATACGATGTTATCCCGGCAACGACTCATCATACATTACTATTTTCGGGTATCTTTATAATTGGAGAGCAACGATGTATAATTCGAAATCTTGCAATTCTTGTCCGAGTTCAGTACAAGGGATTTGCCCTGTTGGTTGGCATGTTCCAAGTGATGCTGAATGGACACAGTTGACCCAATTCGTTTGTAGTCAGAATGAATATCTATGTGGAAAAAAAAATATTGCGAAAGCATTGTCAAGCACTTCAAGATGGAGCAAGAGTAAAAACAACTGTGCAATTGGGAATGATTTGAAAAGTAATAATATGACAGGATTTGCCATTGAACCAGCGGGTTATTGGGATGGCTGGGCCAATGTGGATTGTGGAGACGATGCTGCTTATTTATGGACCTCCACCCAAGTTGACTATAGACATGCCTATTATCGTAGTTTCGATCATGACAACGGTTCTGTTTATCGAGGTTCTGGATTCCTAAAATTGTGCGCTCTCTCCGTCCGCTGCATAAAAGATTAAAGAGTATAATTATAACAAAAACCTGTTAGGACTTATTCAAAAAACAATTATGGAACATGACTGCTGATGATGATGCAATCGAAAACCTTTTATCAACAGATTATCGAAGCATGCTACAAAGATAGAACGACGAGGCAAGGAAGAAATATAGGGATTATTGTACTAACAATGAACCGCACCTGCCTTGTGACTTAATGTTGACAAATAACAGTGAATCAATTGTACTGTCAGAATATAACTACCGTCTATCCGGATTTGGAGTATCTATTAAGATTTTTGAATGAACATCACAAGCCATATAGTCGATATACAATATACACGGGAACTGAACAGACATGAAAATTGTTAAAAGGATATTAGTTGTTTTTTTAGGGATGTTCGTGTTAGGGACAACTCTTTCCGCCCAAACCGTCACCAACGTCACCGCCACGCAGGTTGGGAAGGCCATCGAGATTTCCTACGATTTGGACAAAGCTGCAGATATTGCTGTGTTTATGTCCACGTCGGGCGGAATAACATACCGTGAACTCCGTCAAGTGAGTGGTGATGTGGGGAAGACTGTCGGCCCTGGTCACAAGACCATTGTATGGGACGTGTTGTCGGAAATGGATGAGCTGAGTAGCGATGACATTGTTTTTATGGTTAGGGTAAAAGCCAATGCAGAGGCACAATGGCGTAAAAAACAGCGAATGGAGACATTTAAGGCTATGCCCAATAGCATTTTCCTCACATTAAATGTTGCATACAGTCCGCTACCTCAGTGGTCTTACGGATTCAAGGTCGGACAAGTGAAAGTTGCGGGATGGTTCGTGAGTGCCATGAGTAATTTCAACTTTAAGGGAATGTATCATCCGTTTGTAGAAGAGCATGCATACGGATTGACAGACCGCAAGACCATCCGACTCTCTGTCCAGGCGGGTTTGGCAGTACGCCCTTGGAAACCGATGACATTGCTCTTTGGCGTGGGTTATGGATACCGTGCGCTCACCTACAAGACCATAGATAAAGTGTGGTTATCCTATCCCAAGCGTACTTACCAAGGTGTTGACGCTTCTTTTGGACTTCTTTTTGATATTAAGGGGTTTGCCATATCAGCAGAAGCTGTAACTACAAACTTCAAAACCATTGAAGCGAGAATGGGCATTGGATTCTGTCTGCCGAATAAAAAGCATGAGAAAAAACAAACCGTTAAAGTCTTGTAATTATGAAAACCAAAACCTTATTATTAGCCATAGCCCTTTGCTGTGTCGTCGTTTCTTGCGAGCGGGATCCTGATTTTGTGAAAGGACAATACCTATATGAAAATCAAGAACTGACTTACGTAAACGGATTACTGATTCAGTGGGGTAGTGATGATTTATCTGTTGATGTTAAGGATGCTGTGTGGGAGATTGTGACTTCGATGGTGTATGTTAACGGGGGTACGTTTAGCATGGGGTCGGAAAACACGGTTTATCCAAACGAACATCCCGTCCACAATGTTACATTGTCAGACTATTATTTGGCAAAGGTTACCATTACCCAAAAACAATGGGACGCCATTATGGGAGAAAACTCTTTGTGGAGTGAAAATTATGGCAAAGGCGATAACTATCCAGCCAACTTCATATCATACGAACAGGCAAAGCAGTTTATTAAAAGATTGAATGATTATTCGGGGTTGAAGTTCCGGCTGCCCACTGAAGCCGAATGGGAGTATGCCGCTTGCGGAGGACAACAATCTCAGGGATACAGCTATAGCGGTAGCAATGATGCGAACATGGTGGCCTGGCATCGTGGAAATGCGAATGGAGCAATGCATCCCGTGGCAAAGCTTGTCCCCAACGAGTTGGGATTATACGACATGAGCGGTAACGTTTGGGAATGGTGCTCCGATTGGTATGGAATCTACCCGACTGAAAGCGTTACCAATCCGACGGGCCCAGCAACGGGCTCTAAGCGTGTGGTACGGGGAGGCAGTTTCACCTACGATGCGGAATTCTCCCGATGCAAAACCCGTAATTACCTGCCAGAAACTAATCAATCGTTGGCGGTAGGGTTACGGTTGGCTATAAGCAAGTAAATCATAATAAATCTGTGATATTAGAAATATGAGACAGTTATACAAAATATTGACCCTTATTTTGTTTTTGGCCTGTTTTGTTAGCGCATCAGCCCAAGTGCGCACAGTCACATTCACGGGCAGAGACAGGACAAACCAGTACCATATCCCACTTTCCAAAGTTATCGTATTCAACCTCGACCAGCTATGGGAGGAGGTGCTTTACTATCCTGACACCACTTTGATTTTAGGAACGGTAAGCGTTGATGACCACAATCTTACGTCTGGCATACAATTGATGCAGAATGTGCCGAACCCCTTCGATGGCATCACCGAGTTCGCTCTAGTGTTGCCTGAAGACCGTGATGTGTTGTTGGAGATATACGACATTTCCGGGCGCTTGGCGGTGGGACAGCACTTCGATGACCTGTCGGCTGGCACCCATCTGTTTCAGGCCACGCTTACATCTCCACAAACCTATCTGTTGAGTGCAAAGATTGATGACGGTCAGATGACTATTAAGATGGTAAACGAAGGTCATGGTGCGGGGAACACTGTCCGACATTTGGGTATGACTGACGCAAACGGAGATTTTACCCTCTATTTGAAAAACGACAAATATTCCAGCGGCTATCCATTTAACGTGGGTGACGAGATGAAATATATTGGTTATGCTGTAATTGACGGTGCCATGATGGAGAGCAATATTATCCAAAGGCAACAGCTCGGCAATGAAACCGTTTATTTGCAATTTGATGTGACAGCTCCCTCTGTCACGACCAGTGCTGCAAACAATATTACCAGCACCACTGCTAGTTGTGGTGGCAATGTGACCGCTACAGGTGATGCTACAGTGACGGAACGTGGTGTCTGTTGGAGTGTTTCTCACAATCCCACCTTAAGCAATAGTCATACGACAAACGGCGGCGGCATTGGAAATTTTACGAGCAGTTTGACGGGTTTGAACTCTGGTACCACGTATTATGTGCGGGCATACGCCACTAATGGTGTTGGTACGGCGTACGGGGAAGAAAAGAGTTTTACTACGTTGTCTTTGCCGACTGTAACTACAAAAACAGTAACGAACATCACTTCCACTACAGCCACGTGTGGTGGCAACGTCACCTCCAGCGGCGGAACGATAGTAACGGCACGCGGTGTTTGCTGGAGCACATCTCAAAACCCAACTATCAGTGGAAGTCACACTTCCAACGGCACTGGCATAGGAAACTTCACAAGTAGTATAACAGGGTTAGCACCTAACACAACCTATTATGTGCGAGCGTATGCCACGAACAGCGTGGGGACTGCGTATGGGGAACAGAGGGTGTTCACGTCAACAACAGTCCCGACGGTGACAACCAATACTGTAAGCAATATAGCAGGCTCCACTGCTACCTGTGGCGGAAATGTCACCTTTGATGGTAACACTAATGTAACGGCACGAGGCGTCTGCTGGAGCACCTCGCAGAACCCGACGGTTAGCGACAGCCACACCAACAACGGCATAGGTACGGGCAGTTTCACCAGTAGTTTTACGGGACTTAACCCCAACACGACCTATTATGTGCGGGCGTATGCCACGAACAGCGTGGGGACTTCGTATGGGGAGCAGAGGGTGTTCACGACAACAACAATCCCAACGGTGACAACCAATACTGTAAGCAATATAGCAGGCTCCACTGCTACCTGTGGCGGAAATGTCACCTTTGATGGTAACACTAACGTAACTGCACGTGGAGTATGCTGGAGTACATCTCAAAATCCAACCGTCAGTAACATTCACACTTCTGATGGCACTGGTACTGGAAACTTCACAAGTAATATAACAGGGTTAACACCAAACACTACTTATTATGTGCGGGCTTATGCGACGAACAGTGTAGGGACTAGTTATGGGGCGCAAAAAACATTTACTACATCTTGCAATGTTTTTACCGTCAGTATCAGTGGCAACACTGTCATAAACTACGGACAGAGTACGATGCTTACCGCTTCGGGTGCAAGCAGCTACCAATGGAGTACAGGTGCTACCACAGCAAGCATCACCGTAAGTCCGACATCCACCACTACCTATACTGTGACTGGCACCAACAATTACGGGTGTACTGCCACGGCAAGTGTTACGGTGACGGTGAACCCTATTGCCCCAACGGTCACTACGAACAATGTTACCAGTATCACCACCTATTCTGCTTCTTGCGGCGGCAACGTTATATCTAACGGCGGTGTAAACGTTACAGCAAGAGGCGTCTGCTGGAGTACTTCCCAAAGCCCGACAGTAAATGACAGCCACACTGCCAATGGCACTGGCACGGGCAGTTTCACCAGCAGTATCACAGGACTCACTTCCAACACGACCTACTATGTGCGAGCGTATGCCACAAACAGCACTGGGACGGGTTATGGGGAGCAACGGAGTTTCACCACGGCAAATTCCTCCTTCACTTGCGGTACCTCCACAGTGAGTGACTACGACGGCAACACTTATAATACGGTACAAATAGGTAACCAGTGCTGGATGCGGGATAACCTGCGGACGACGCACTATGCTGACGGTACGGCAATTCCATCAGGTGGGAGTGCCACAAGCGAAACTGATCCTTACTACTATAACTACAGCAGCTCTGGTATTGCGTTGTCGGAACGGGGCTACCTGTACAACTGGCCAGCTGCGATGCACGGTGCGTCTTCCAGTAGTGCCAATCCGAGCGGAGTGCAGGGTATCTGTCCAATGGGCTGGCATCTGCCGAGCGACGCGGAGTGGACGCAGTTGACAGATTATGTGAGCAGCCAAAGCGGGTATGTGTGCGGTGGAGACAACACTCACATCGCCAAGGCGTTGGCATCCACGACAGGGTGGAACAGCTATAGCGGATCATGCTATCCAGGCGATCAGAGCGTGACGGCGAATAACGCCACGAGTTTTTCCTCCGTTCCGGCAGGCTACTGCTACGGTTCGTCGTTCAACTACGCGGGCGGCAGCGCCGACTTCTGGAGTGCTACGCAGGACGCGAACTACCCAGACGGTGCCTTCGGCCGCTACCTGTACTACTATTTAGCGGGTGTGGGCCGGGGCTACTACGATAAGTACGGCGGAAATTCCGTCCGCTGCCTCCGCAATGAAACAAGCACTGCCGTCATCGACGAGAAATCCTGCTCCGCCGCGCCTACGGTGACGGACCACGAGGGCAACGTGTATGCCACGGTGCAGATCGGCAATCAGTGCTGGATGCGGGACAACCTGCGGACGACCACCTCGCCGAGTACAGGGACGTACCTCATCCCTGCTGCCAACACGGGCTACACATACACGGGCAAGCAGGCCCGCTGGTACAATAACTTCTCCGCCACGTATGCGCCGATGAACTATGGCCTGCTCTACAACTGGAACGCGGCGGTGGACATGTTCAACCCGTTGTTCGGGGAGACGAGCGTGAACACGAACAATAGCAACGCAGTGTCCGTGACATTTAGCGGCCACCGCAGGGGTATCTGTCCCGTGGGCTGGCATCTGCCGAGCGATGCGGAGTGGACACAGTTGGAAAATTTCGTGGGCAGCCAGAGCGAATACACTTGCGATGGCAACAATTCATATATTGCCAAGGCGTTGGCCTCTGGGATGGGATGGAATACAAATACGGAGAATTGTGCGGTGGGTAACTACCTAGGTGCGAACAACGCCACGGGCTTTTCCGCCGTTCCGGCAGGTGCCTACTATGGTCCGCCGTTCGACGGCGCGGGCAGCGACGCCCGCTTCTGGAGTTCTACGGAGTACAGTAGTTCGAACGCGTACTACCGCAACCTCTACTACGTTAACGCCTACGTGACCAGCTACGGCAACAGCAAGAGCTACGGCTATTCCGTCCGCTGCCTCCGCGATTAAAAAAACAGATACCAAAATCGGAAGGCCGACGATAGGAGGCCAACCGGTTTTGACCTTTTGGAAAAGAGTGCTACCCCAAGCGCGATAGCGCAAGGGGAGCGAAAAAAATGAAGAATGTAGAATGATGAATGTAAAATATAAAAGAAACACATTCCTTGAGCAGCCTCGAAGAGGCAAAACGCGCAAAGCGCAAGTAATCCCACACAAGGCGATAGCCGCAGTGTGTGGCAGACAAAAACGGTAAGGAAATGAAGAAACGAAACATCATACTGGCAATCACGGTTCTGCTGGCGGTGGCAACAGCCTTCGCCCAAACCGTCACCAACGTCACCGCCACGCAAGTGGGAAATACGGTGAGAACAGGCCATAAAATCATCGTATCGTATTTTATGTCCAATGTTTTGTTTGTGAAGCAGGAAAAAGAATTAATTCATGATTACCCTTATATGATGGTAACGGATGCCGTACTTCCCTTTCCTGTAGATGATAAAAATAAAAAAAATCATTAATTATTATCAAAATAAATGTATTTTTGCGCGATTAAAACCTAATGGGAACAAAAATAAAAAAAAGAGCTGATGACAACAGAAGAGATACGAATATTACTCAATGATCTTGAAAGCGATCTGGTAGAACGGACAATCTCCACAACGAATACGGATAAGTTCGGGCAGGCAATTTGCGCTTTTGCCAACGATCTGCCCGGCCATCGGTTGCCAGGATACCTGTTCATTGGTGTGGAGGACAATGGCACCGTAAAGGGTATAAATGTGACGGATGAGTTGCTAAAGAATGTGGCGGCTATTCGCACGGATGGAAACATTCAACCGCAACCCTCGATGACTGTGGAAAAGATAGCTATGCCGGAAGGCGACATCGTGATGGTTAAGGTGGAACCTTCGGTGTTCCCTCCTGTCAAATACAAAGGACGTATTTGGATTAGAATCGGACCACGTAGGGGTGTCGCCAACGAGGACGACGAGCGCATCTTAATGGAAAAACGTCGGACGAATGTGACATCTTTCGACTCGTCGCCATGTTTGAATGCTACCATTTATGATATGGATCTGCAGATGTTCAAACACTTTTTTCTGCCAAAAGCTATGACCGACGATGAGATAGAAGAGGATCGCAAAGAAGGGAGAACGATTAAGGATCAGTTGACATCGTTTGGATTCTTTGATATCCAATACGATTGCCCTACGAATGCCGGAATGCTGTTTTTCGCGAAAAAATTGCGTAGGTTTATTCCGGGGGCATACGTCCAGTATGTGCGTTTCGCAGGAAAAGACCGTGCGGGTGAGATTCTGACGGAACATGAGTTCAAGGATAATCTGTGCGTTGTTTTGCTGGAGTTGGACACGTTTGTCGAAACCACCATTATCAACCGTCGTCCGATACCAGTCAGTGCCACACGCGAAGACCAGTTTGTGGATTATCCCTATTGGGCCACTCGAGAACTGCTGATGAACGCTGTCTGCCACCGTGATTACACTAGTAACGGACCGATTCAATTCTACCAATATGATGACCGAATAGAGATAATGAATCACGGAGGATTGTACGGAAGAGCCAATGAGTCGAACTTTCCAAGGGTGAACGATTACCGAAACATTGTGGTTGCGGAGGCGATGAAGGTGTTGGGATTTGTCAACCGTCACAGTCGTGGTGTCTTGAGGGTTCAAAAAGACCTGAAGGCCAATGAAAATGGTGAAGCCATATATGACTTCAGCTACCATATGGCAGTGATGGTGACGGAAAACAAATCTCCACGAGGAGAAAAGGCAATGAATGAGGCAGTTGCAAATGGTTTTATGACGAAAAACCGTCAAAAAAACCGTCAAAAAAACCGACAAAGTTCATAATTCCAGAGTTCCCATCAAAGATGGTTGAAAATGTTTATAACGCTATCAAAGTGAATCGGAAGGCTAAATATTCATGGCTTCAAGACAATCTTGGGGTCAGCGAGAGTACCATTCTGCGCGCTATCAACGATTTGAAAGAACTGGGATACATCAGTTCCGAACATGCGAAGATAAAAGGAGAATGGCAGTTGTTAAAATAGAAATTTATATATGTGTTGTTGTTAATAATACTTTCAATATGAAAAAAATATATCGTACAGGTATTTTATTTACATTGTTGCTGTGTGCGGTTACCATTCTTTCAGCCCAACATGAGCACACTCGCACCGTCACCGCCACCGGCAGCTACGTGGCAAACCAAAACGAAACGCCCGCATACGGGCAGGCGCAGGCGCTTTTGGAGGCCAAGAAACAGGCTCTGCGGGAGGCCGGCGTTTTGGAGGATATCGCCTCTACTACCATTATGGTGATAGGCAGTGCGGAGAACGATTTTCGCGAGATCTCTTCCGAACTGGGACGCATCGAGCTGGAAGGTCGTGTGCGTGTGAAAGAACAGACCGACGCAACGCCCGTCTTCACCGACAACCACCTTGTGAAGTACAGCACCACTATCCGCGCCGAAGTCGTGGTGGAGGAAACCGAGGAGGATCTCACCTTCCAATTCAAGACAGAGGGTCTTCGGAGTACCTATTTCAACGGCGAGAAAATGACCTTCACTGTCACCTCTACAGCGGACTGTTACCTTCGTGTCTTCTTCTTCGGGAAAACGTCCGCTGCCAATGCGATGATCTTCCCCATGGAAGGCATCTTCAAGGATGTGCGGCTCAAAGCCGGTGTCCCCACCCAGTTTCCGCCCGAAAGCAAACCGTTTGTGTATGACAGACCTTTCGAATATACCATGGAACTTGACAACGAGCGGGACTACCTTGAGCAGGATGTGGTTTTGATTGTCGCCCTCAAGAAGCCCTATCCTTTTACAGACGAGGTAACTTACGAAAACGTCATCAATTGGCTCGCCCGCATCAAACGGAGTGAAAAACGGGTGGAATGGCACGGGGTGAACATTGTTAAATGATGAATGTTGAATGATGAATATGATGCTGTAAATCAATTACATAAATAAAAATTTCAAAAAAGTGAATCCAATTGATAGATTGCCACATCGCCAAGCATATATAAGAGTGTAAAAACGATGGCAATTAATCAAATAAGTCAAATATTAAAATTCAGAAAAATGAAAAACACGATCAAATTATTCAGCTTGATTATTCTCGCCGCAGGTCTTCTTATGGCACAACCCGCAGCTGCCCAAACCGACAGACAGCAGAAAAAGGAAAACAAGGCACAACAAAAGGACCAGAAAGAACTCCACAAAGCCGTTTACCAGAAGACGGAGAAAATGGCCATCAAGGAGGCCAAGAAACTGGAGAAGCAAGGTTGGAAAACCATGGGATTGCCCATCGCCAAGCAACTTGATGAAACATGGCTGAAGATGTATGACCGCGAACCCAACGGCTACCCACGTTACATTTGGGCGCAGGAGATGGCCACTGGCAACTCTTTCGCCGCCGCACAATCCCAAGCCGACAACGTGGCCAAACTGCGTATCGCTTCCCAAGTGAGCAGCAGCGTGGCCGCCCTGACAGACATGGCTCTCGCCAACCAGGAGATTTCCGCCAAGGAGGCCGCATCCATCACCAAAGTGGTAGAAAATGCCAAAGTGCTGGTGTCGCAGAAGCTGGGACGCACCTTTAAGACGATGGAAATCTATCAAGAATTCAGCAACGGCAACTACCGCGTGCGCGTGACCATGCTCTACGACTTGAAGGCCGCCATAGCCATAGCCCGCGAGGTGATGCTGGATGAACTGAAAAAGGATTCCGACCTCAATAAGGCGCAATTGGAGAAACTGATGGGCATGGACAAGATGATGGACCAAGTGGCGAAGGATATGCCTGAATACGATGAAATCGCCGAATAACCAAAACTCTTCCAAGAGGGCTGCAAGCCCGACACGTATTAGCCCAGGGTGAACGCAGTGAGCCCTGGGTTTTATGAATCGATGAAATACGATGAATAAATCGATGAATGAACGATGAAAAAATGGATAATTTGCATATTGTTGTGCGGGATTGCCGTATGGGGACAGGCACAGAATTTTGAAGACGCATTCAATGCCTTTGCCAACCAGAACCAGCAGCAGTTCAACCGTTTCGCGGACAGCATCAACCGGCAGTTCGCGGAAGCGATGGTGGCCAATATGAAGACGTTCTCGGGCGAGCAGCCCAAGGTGCGCGACCCCAAGCCGAAGCCTGTAAAGTTGCCGGAGGTCAAAAAGGACGATGTTCCCGAGTTGCCTATCCCAGAGCCGCAAAAGTCGATGCCAGAGCCTCAGCAATCTGAGCCGCAGCCAATGCCTAAAGAGGAGACACCTTCAAAAGTTGAGAAGCCTGTCAATTTGCCGTCCGAGCAGCTCAACAAGATGGACTTCAAAATGTTTGGCGAAGACATCCAGCTTTATCGGAAACCATTTCCAGAAAGCATAGCAGGCATCACCGCCAAAGAGGTTTCGAACTTCTGGATTCAACTGTCGGAATGCGACTATGAGCCAATGTTAGAGACCTGTCGGGATGCCCGTACGAATCGCGGCTTCAACGATTGGGCGGTTTATCAGCTGGCGCTGGAACTGGCGCGTCAGACCTATCCTCTCCAGCACAACGAACAGGCCGTAATGGCTGTCTTCCTGCTCAACCAGCTCGGCATAGAGGCCAAGGTTGGGTTTGGGAATGCACACCTGTTCTGCCTGTTAGCGGTGGAGCAGCAACTATACGGCCTCTCTTTCGCCGACATTGCCGATAACCGCTACTATATCTTCGAGATTGATCCCAAATTCATAAACCGCGAAGGAACTTTCTCATTCCGCACCTACGATGTACCATTTCCAAAACCTACGCATGGCTTGGATATGAACATACCAAGGCCGCTGAAATCCTCCGAATTTCCCAATATTATCGATTCTGCCATCAACATTAGCACAAACATGATCGAACTGTTCGGGACCTATCCGCAGGTGGAAATCGCGGTGTATGCCAACGCCCATCCGAGCACCATGTTTTGCCAGTCCGTCGAGCAGGTTTTCAAACCCTACCTTGAGACGCAGACCATCTTTGAGGCGGTCTCTTTCTTGCTGTCATATCTGCAATACGGCTTCGATTATGCTACTGACGAGGAGCAGTTCGGCTACGAGAAACCTTTTTTCTGCGAGGAAAACTTTTATTACCCGTATAACGACTGCGAAGACCGCAGCGTGCTGCTCGCCTTCTTAGTCCGACACCTGCTACATTTGGACGTGGTGCTGGTTGATTACCCCGGTCACATCGCCACCGCGGTGCATTTTCCAACAGACGTGAAAGGGGAGTCCGTTATGCACGACGGCAAACGCTACGTCATCTGCGACCCAACGTATATCGGAGCCTCAATTGGCACGGAGATGCCGGGATTCACGGCGGCAGACCGGACCGTGGTGCCGTTGGAGAAATGAACATATCTTATCCATACACCCTTGAAATTTTGACAATATTTCAAGTGCAAAAATGATAAAAATGTAGAACACTCGGATTTGTTTTTGCATAACATGCTGCTTACCGTTCTTGGAGACTTCCGCCCTTACGGACCCTTACGGAATACACGTGATGAGATTTTTGAACAAGAGTTACTCACGTAAAAAAAACGTTTTTTGAATTTGTCGCAAAAATATTGTATTTTTGCGACAAATTTTTAAGGTATAATAATATGCAATCTATTGATGATAAAATACTTGAATCTGTTAGAAAATGCGGAAGAGGGACTGTATTCACCCCTTCGCGTTTTTCGCAGTATGGGACAGCTGTCGCGGTGCAAAAAGCACTTGAAAGACTGATAGATGAGGGACGCATCATTCGCGTGGCAAGGGGTATCTATTGCTACCCGAAAACAGACACGGACTTGGGACTTGGTGTCATCTACCCCGGTTTTGATGAAATCGCCCAAGCTATTGCCAAACGTGACAAGGCTCAGATTGTTCCTGCGGGCGCATACGCCGTGAACAAATTGGGACTCAGCACACAGGTGCCTATGAATGTCGTTTTCCTCACCAGCGGAGAAAGCCGCAAAGTTGTGATACGT
>JAEEGL015979814.1_pt1 | contig 14775 bp, 13 predicted proteins | sample 9134231 | NCBI WGS metagenome assembly JAEEGL01 (sample SAMN16246548, study PRJNA631951) | gut metagenome | biome: gut microbiome; feature: rumen; material: fiber-attached | host: Bos | place: Iran: Karaj | collected 2018-10 | reverse complement strand
TTGTCGAATTGACAAGCCTTCCTTTTCCAAGGGCAAATGTAAGATATCTGTTCTCATTATTCATATTGATTTGCCCCCTTTAAAATAACACGCTTGCCTTCATTTCTAAGTATTTTTGCTTCAGATAAAGCATCAGCAAAATTATTGCTTGTGTATTCAATCACGATAGGTTCCTTATGCTCGGGAAGTGGGATATTTTGTCTGTAAAGAGCATTCATTAAATCATCCAGGTTAATCATAAATCCAATAGATGGAGCACTTTTTCCGAATCGCTCAAGAAGATTATCATATCTTCCACCTTTTGCAATGGCATCACCCACACCATAGGTATATACACCAAACATTACGCCTGTGTAATAATTAAACTTACTCAGCATTCCAAGGTCAAAAGATACATACTCCTCGATACCATAGTCACATAATACCTTATGTAAATCCTTTAGATGGTTTATTGCAGCAGATGATCTTTTATTATTAACAAGCTCACCAGCTTCATTTAAGATATTCACATTTCCGATACAGGTAGAAACATTTTTGATCAGTTCCCTGTATTTTGAAGAAACTTCGGCTACCTCCATGATTCTGTCTGCTGCAAAGGTATTTCTGCTGACAAGCTGTTCCCTTATTTCTTCTTCTGTATCAAAGTCAATGCCGGCTTCTTCGCAAATACCATAATAATAATCAGCATCACCTATACTAACCTTAAAATCTTTTAAGCCTGTTGATGAAATGGATTCTACAAGTAGCGCGATCATTTCTGCATCGGCATAAATAGAACCGTCATTCATTAGCTCAGCTCCTATTTCAGTTGACTCCTTAAGCTTTCCCTGAAGGCTATGTGTATTAAGAAAAGTCTTGCCACTATAGCAAAACCTGACAGGTTCCTCATCCTCAAGAAAATACTTGCTCGCACATCTTGCTACGGAGGGAGTAAAGTCAGGTCTTAAAACCATTGTCATCCCGTCCTGATCAAAGAACTTGTATAATTCACGAGCACTGTTATCAGATATTTCTTCTGAGAATACGTCAAAAAACTCAAATGTAGGTGTGTCAATCTCATCAAAACCAAAGAGCTTCATGCGGTTACAAATAGCTGATTTAACCCATGTTCTGTCGCTGCATTGTGCTCCATATAAGTCACGAACTCCTTCCGGAGTATGTAAAAGCCTTCGATTCATAAGCGTCTCCCGATACTTTAGTATATTAACGTGCTACTTCGCTACTACATTAAACTTATTTCAGTTTATAGGAATACAATTTATTTGTCAATCTCTTTGCTCAAGATCCTTTTGTAATATGTTCAAATACGGAATAAATGCTTCCAAGTCATTGGAAATAATATAATCAGGGTCCAGCTCTTCATACCGAAAGCTTTTTCTTCCTCCGGCCAATGCTCTGTCCCAGAATTTTTTCAGATGTCTGAAGGGTAAATAATAGAATTCACCTTTTGTAGTGAAATGAATTAAGAAAAATGCAACACCATCCTGTTTTTCAAATCTCTCCATAAAAGAGACCTGATGCGGATGAATGTTCTCTAAAGCGAAGGTATCCTTGCTGCACTCCTTGGCATCAAAGCATACAGGAATACCCTGAACAGCACCAATATAATCAATTGTGCTCTTCTGATCAAAATACGCAAGCGTAATATGTCTTGTTTCTTTATCAATTTTAATAGGAGTTATAGGAGTCGGAATTTTTTGAATAAGAGCCAGTTCCTCCTCCTGATATTTTTCATTTGTGCGATTTATGAGTTCTTCCAAGGCCTGTCCACGAAGCCCCCTGGAATTCCATGTGGCCATAGCTGCTCCCCCCAAGCGTTTAGGTCTATTGCATTAGAATATTTTATCTTCTATTTTGTTATACAACGAAGGCACATTTGCTACAATTGTTTTACCTGATAAATGCGACAATTCTCCGTCTATCTGTGGAAACTCCAGCCTATAAGCATGAAGCAATTGATATTTTAAACCGAACTCTTTTTTTATCAGCCCATTTACTTTGCTATTACCGTATTTGGAATCTCCGATAATAGGATGACCGATTGAAGAAAGATGTGCTCTTATCTGATGTGTTTTACCTGTATGCAGTAAAACTTCAAGCTCCGTCAATAAGATTTTTTCATTATTGCCTGAATAGGTACCTTTATTTATTATTTGGTAAGATGTCCTTATCTGTGAAAAATCACTTTCTTTAATATTTTTACCTTTTGGTATTTTATCAAATAACTTAACCGTATTACGTTTTTCATCCTTATAAAGATACCCTGAAATACTCGCATCCTCATTCATACTTCCAATAACTATTGTCCTGTAATACTTATGAAGTGAACGGTCTTTAAGTATCTCGGCCATTTTCTGCGCACCGCAAAGACTCTTGGAGCATATCAAAATACCGGAAGTGTTTCTGTCGAGCCGGTTACATACAGAAGGTCTGAAGGTTGCCAAAGAGTCTTGAGATATCAAGCCTGTGCTAAGCAGATATCCAATAAGCCATTCATTCATACTTACATCATTTTTATCTGCCTTTTGGGATAAAATCCCTGCAGGTTTATTTACCAAAAGAATGTGATCATCTTCATATATAATATCAATATTTTGATATTTTTTATATGCATTTTCAAATTCGGATAAGACATCGACGTCTTCTGTTGAAGCCGCTTTTACATGCTTATTGGCAAATTTTTCAAACGTTTCATCCGAAAAATATACGGATATGGTATCATCCTTACCAAGCTTCTCTTTACCATCAGCCTTTTTTCCATTAAGCGTGATATTCTTTTTCCTGAGCATCTTGTATAAAAAACTCATAGAGCATTCCGAAAAATAACTCCCAAGAAATTTATCAAGCCTTTTACCTGCTGAATTTGAATCTATTTTAATTTCTTTCATATTTATACCGACTTATGTTTATAAAGAAATTGATAAGAGTACCAGTGCACAGGTTTCAACCGTCCCAGGAACCCACGCTTCTTCAATTGCTACGGGATCGATATTTTTGACTGCACGTATCTGCTCAAGCTGATCAAGCCTTGTACAAAATGCATTTATATCCTTAAATACCTTTACTGTATAATCGCTATAGCCACTTTGCGCAATCTGATTTCTTATATGCTTTTCACAATTGGTTATATCAAGCTCTTTGTTCTCTGTAAAGCATATAACATTCTTATCAAGAACAGTAGCCGCTGCAATGCTGTAGTTCTCCTCATAGCTTGTCATTTCAAGGTCATATCTTATAAGCAGGCCTTTTCGATGACTCTCGATTTTATCATATGCTTCCTTTGAGCATGGATGTGCTTTCATGTACATTATCATATTTACAGCACTAAGTCCCGTAGGAAGACATCCCACAGCAGCTATAATACTGAATATATTTTTGTTGGACTTATGCATAATAAGGCCGGTAAAAAATATAATCAAACAAATTGCAAGTGCAGCAATCGTTCTTACCACAGCGAATTTTCGATTATATTCTATATATCCAAAGCTTCCTTTAGCTACTTTTTTCATTTCAACCTCGTAAAACATATTATTTTAATAAATTCAGTTCTTCATCAGTCAGTTCTCTGTATTCTCCCGGCTTAAGCTCAGGATCAAGTGCCAGGTTCCCCATTCGAATTCGTTTTAGAAAAACAACTTCATTCCCGACTGCCTGAAGCATTCGCTTAACCTGATGGAACCTTCCTTCATGAATGACAAGATGCAAAATACCATCCTCGATATAAGCCTTCGCCGGTAATGTAGGTGTTTCATCACCAATGTCAACCCCTTCTTCAAGCTTTTTCAATGCAGGTTCTGATAAAGGTTCTCTTGTTTGAACCTCATATTCTTTTTCAACATGCTTTTTGGGTGATAAAAGTCTGTGTGACAATTTACCGTCATTGGTTATTATCAAAAGCCCCTCGGTATCTTTATCAAGGCGTCCCACAGGTGCCAGATCCTTATCAAAACCGGTATCAATAAGATCAAGTACAGTTGTGTCATGATTGTCTCTTGTAGCAGATACAACTCCCTGAGGCTTGTTCAAAAGGTAATACCGAAACTCTTTATAATCTGCAGTAAGGCATTCACCTGAAAAAATGATCTCATTTACATTTGGATCAATCGTTGTTTCAGCCTTAGTAATAATATTACCATCAACAGATACCATTCCGTTTTTTATATATTCCTTTATCTGCTTTCTTGTTCCCAGTCCGCAATTCCCAAGAAATTTATCTAATCTCATATATTCCTCATTCGGTAAGTAATTATAAATTATTTAACGTTCTGTGAATAAAAACAGCTGCCGCATGATTATCTCTGCGGCAGCCATATAATCATATATTGATAAAACTGAAATTGTTATAACACGCATTAAAGCATATCAAGATTCAGATCAGACTCATCATCAAAATCATCTTCGGAAGGCTTAATCTCACTTATATTAGCCGAGGACTTAGGTGATTCTTTCACATTAGCCGGATTAACACTGGGTGGAACCAGATCAGCTCTGTTGGATTTAATTGTCTCGCTATAATTTGTCAGATCTTTAAGTAAAGCATTGTTATTAGCACTGGTCGTATCAATTGCCTTATTAACAATATCTTCAACTTCCGCTAAAAGACTATCAGTATAATTTACTGCTGCAGCCTTCATCTCATTAGCTTCATTAGTGGATCTCGTTAAAATCTCCTCAGCCTGCTTAGCAGCATGTGCTATAACTTCATTTGCCTGCGCATAAGCCTGTTGCATAATTGTGTGTTCATTTATCATTGACTGAGTCTGCTGTGTAGCTTTATCAATCAAATCCTTTGCCTTTTTACGGGCATCCTCAAGAATTGCCTCTTTATTACTGATAATAGTCTGATATCTTCTGATTTCTTCCGGAGTTTTACTTCTAAGCTCGCGTAGAAGCTCATCAATTTCTTCCTTATTCACAATGATGTTAGTATGAGACAGAGGCTGGTGCTTGCAGCTTTCAATATAAGTTTCAATCTCGTCAATGCATTGTTCAATTCTACTGCTCATTCAGTAATCCCCCTTTACACTTTATGTTCATACCCATATTTCTCATAAACCTTCTGTGCAACATAAGGGGTCACACAGCGGCTTATATCCCCATGGAAGCTTGCAAATTCTCTGACAGTCGAGCTGCTAAGATATGCATATTCAAGACTCGTGGTTAAAAATACGGTATCAACTTCATTATGTGAAAACGCTCTGTTAGTCTGTGAAATCTGAAGTTCATATTCAAAATCCGTTATGGCACGAAGTCCTCTAAGTAAAATCTTTATGTTCTTTTCTTTGCAATAATCGATGATCAATCCCTCATAGGAATCAACCTCAATATTTGTCAGATCAGCTGTTGCTTCTCTTATCATCTTAACACGTTCATCAGGCGAAAACAACGGACTCTTGGCTGTGTTAACGCTTACAACAACCACCAGTTTATCAAACATTTCCGATGCTCTTTTTATAATATCAAGATGCCCTAAGGTGATAGGATCAAAGCTTCCGGGATATACAGCTATTTTCATATAAAAAACCTCTTTTATTTAACCTTTACAGTACATGTAGCCTTATGCTTGCCGTCAACAGACTTTGCGGTAATCTTAGCCTTTCCTTTGCTAAGAGCAACAATATTACCGTTAGCATCTACAGAAACAACACCGGGCTTACTGCTCTTCCAGGTTACTTCCTTATTGGTTGCCTTTTTAGGATTAAAGCTTACACCAAGAGTATATACGCTTCCAACAGTAAGCTTCAGCTTTTTCTTTGAAAGCTTTATAGATTTAACTCTTGTTGCTTTCTTTACATTTATCTTTATCTTAACTTTGTAACCACCATCGACTGAAGTACAGGTAATTGTGCATTTACCCTTCTTCTTACCGGTAACTATACCGTTTTTGTTGACACTGGCTACTTTTTTGTTGCTGGACTTAAATTTAATGCTCTTATTACTTGCCCACTCAGGAAATACATATGCGTTGATAGCAGCCTTACTTCCTGCATATATAGTAATATTTTTCTCGGTTGCATCAATTGTCTGTACACGTCCGTCAGTTACGAGAATTCGGCAGCGTGCCTTTTTTCCACCGGCTTTTGAAGTTGCAAAAATCTCACATTCACCGTTTTTCATACCTGTTACAACGCCAGCTGTATTTACGCTTGCTATTGTTGAATCGGATGAATTCCACATTACAGTCTGATTATTGCTGCCGGATACTGTTGCTTTAAGTGTAATCTGCTGTCCTACTCCGATCCGTGTACTTCCTGTATTTAGTGTAACCTTTATACCTGCTGAATTTGAACTCGTTGATGAAGAATAATCCGAGTAGCTTGTAGGATAAACATAATTAAATTCAGAGGTTTTATAGTCAGCATATCTGTCATGAACAAATGTAAGCCTCTTAGAGTTATATGTCTGGGTTACATAATCAAAGTTTTTGCTTCCCTTAAGGAACCACCATCCTCTGGGTGTTTCAGCTCCCCATGTACTATCTACGTTGTAATAATAGTCACCGATTTTTACTATATTCCATCCATGCCCGGCGGTATTACCTACCTGACCACCGTCACCGGCAATAAGTCTGCAGTCTACTCCGGCAATAAGCATAAGTCTGTAGTATAAAAGCGCATAGCCTTCACATACAGTATTTTTACTTACAACAGCAGAATAACAGGACCAGGGTGAGTAATCTCCATATGCTTTTTTTGCATCAAAACTGTAATCATATCTTACATTACTGCAAATCCAATTATAAGCGCGTCTTGCTTTTTCATAATCAGAAATTGAAGATGTAAGTCCAAGACTTTTTACAAGATTATTAATTGCGTTGGTAGTAGCAACTTCCTGATCATAATTATGTGTATAAACATACTTAACAACGATTGATCCGTATGTAATACCATCTACGTAAGAAATAGATGATTGATATGCACGGACTATTGATGCCCACTGTACATAGTCACCTTCGTTCGGTACTCCTGTATGTTCAAAAGCAATCGGAATCATGCTGTTCAGGATTGTTGTTTCATTATAAGAACCGGGAAGCTTGAAATTAATGGTAATAGGCGCCTGTCTTGCCATAATACCTCTTTTGCAGGCTTCACCCATCTCCTGAATGGAAGTACAATTTCCACCGGAAGACATAAGCGCTTTAACATTTTGTGCTGAATCAACACCTGCCCCAAGAGCTGTAAGCTCTTCATCACTGAACTCTACAAGATTCTCATAAACCGGGTTAACCTCAGATGTCACTTCAGTTGTTGTAAAATTAAGAACTGCAGATACATCATAAACAGAAAAGCTTTCTGCGTCATAGCTTACAACTGTCTCTTCTTCGTTATTGTAAACATCGGTTGCATTGTCATCTACTTCAGCATCCACTTCAGTAGTTTCGGTATTATCATCAATATGAAAAACCTGAACGGATACATCTTCATTTTCATTGCTTACATCTGCAAGCTCTTCATCAAGAGTAATCTCAACCGAAACCTTCCCATCAGGTTCAAATTCTACTCCATCCTTAGACAGAGTAATATCGAAAGATGCTGAATTATATACAACAGAATCTTCAGGAAGAACTTCATTTACAAGGTCATCAGTATGTTTTCCAGCAACCTTCTCAACCTTCTTTACAGTAACTTCTGTTCCTGCAGGTACTACTCCTTCATCTGCATGAAGTTTTATCTTATATCCATCTATGACAGTTTCAAAATCAAAAACAGCAGATTCCGGAACTTCTGCATTTCCATCTGAAACAGAAACATCTGCGGCATTATCTTCAGCATCACCATCTGTTATTGCAGCATTTTCAGGATTTTCTTCATTTCCATCAGCTACATTTTCATCAGCATTATCTGTATCAGATGCACTGTCTGCATTCTCACCGGTTGTATCTGTATCAGATGCATTTCCTGTATTCTCACCGGTTGTATCTGCATCAGTTACTGTTTCCTCTGAATTGATATCTGTTCCATTATCTGAATTAGAATCGTTATTGGATTCAGAATTATCATCACTTGTTTCTGCAGGAGCTGATTCTGAACTGTTTCCGGAAGTATTTTCGTCATTTACTTCTGTCTGACTATCATTTGAAGCATCATTGTTATCTTCTGATGTTGTATTATCAGCTTCATTTGCTGTCTCATTTTCAGCTACAGGTTCAGACTCATTTGCAGTCTCACCTGATTCACTTACATTTTCTCCTTCTTGTGAAGACTCCTCATTATTGAGTGTTTCGTCACCTGTTGTTTCATTAGCCTCGCCGTCATCTGTATTTTCGGATGCGGTAACAGCTGACTCTTCTGTTTCAACAGCCAGAGCCTCCATTGGCGCAGCACTTTCTGCAAACAGCAAAGCACAAAGTGCAAGAGCTAATTTGCGCCTTCCCCAAATTTCTTTTCTCACTTTCCTTCATTCCTTTCTGTGTTTTCCCCTCTCACAGAAAAAGTCTATAATCAAGCACGTTTTATATATAATATTCTTTAGTTAAATACTTTTCTTCATAAATACATGCTGATTAGTCTTGTATCTTTTTTCCTTTATTATTTCAAAACCATTATCTTCAAAGACCGATAAATCCATATCCAGACTACATTCAGCTATTAGCATTGTATATTCTGTCACATAAGGCATTTTGCTTAAAAGCGCAAAGGTTCTTTCATATAGTCCTGAATCATACGGAGGATCCGCAAAGATCAAATCAACTTCTGTTTCTTTAACATTTTTTAGGCCAACAAGAACATCCTGTTTTAATACAGTTGCCTTTTCCTCAAAATGTGTAGTCTGCAGATTTTGATTTATACATTTTACTGCCTTAATATTATTCTCAATAAAATATGCTTTCTTAGCACCTCTTGAAAGTGCCTCTATGCCTATTCCGCCACTACCTGCAAAAACATCAACAAATACAGCTCCCGGAACATCATTCTGAAGCATATTAAAAAGAGTCTCTTTAATTCTGTCCTGAGTAGGTCTTGTCTCATTTCCCTCAGGAGTAACAAGTTTTAGCCTTCTTGCTTCACCGGCAATTACTCTCATAATATAATTTACTCCAATTCATGTTATAAACGAACTTTGGTTCCCTTTGTATCCCTGCTGGTAATTTTCAGGTGATCAAGCTGTAAACCTTTACCATTGTGCTCAATAGTCTGTGTATCGGCTTCGCCAAGGTAATATACGTCTCTTACAAAATCCTTTGAACCAAGGCGCATACCACGCACACCTACCGCGCTCTTTTTCTTTTCAGGTATTTCAGTCACATTAAATCTAAGGAAAAATCCTGCTTCAGACTGGAACACAACAGTACTTATCTCGTGGACCTCGTGTACACTTACAACCTCATCCCCGTCTGCCAGTTTTGTTGCAGCTACAGTTCTTCTGGAAACGTCAAACTCACCACCGTCAACAATCTTTGTATTAGCCTGTTTTGTTACAAACATAATTCTGTAAAGATTAAGGCTACTCTGGCTTGCAACGTAGACAATCTGATCACTTGTTGTGTCAAAATCACTCACATTGTCAATTGGCACACCTTTATCACGCATTCTTCCTGCAGGAAGATCCATTGCCTTGATTGTGTGAAGATTGCCCTTTGCTGTAAATATGCAGACTTTACCTGTATTTTTCATAATGAATGAATATCTGAAATCCGTTTTAATAGTTTCCAGATTCTTTTCATAGGTTGTAACATCAATTGTCTTGGCATAGCCAAAACGATCCATTATAAAGGCAACATCTATTTCTTCAACAGGCTTCTCTTCATAGACAGCATCTTCAAGATTATCTATAACTGTTCTTCTTTTTACAGAATATTTCTTTCTGATATCACTGAGTTCATTCTGTATTACAAGAGACATGGACTCATGATCTTCAAGAATATCCTCGTAACGATATATTTTAGCTATAGTATCTTCATGCTCTTTAACAAGTGCATCAAGCTCAAGACCAATGAGTTTATATAGTCTCATTTCAAGGATGGCATCGGCCTGCCTCTCAGTAAAAAGAAGCTGAGCTGCCATTGCACGGGATGCCTCACTCTTAAATCTTATGCCTTCAGTATTACCGTTAACCAGGCAATCCTTAGCCATGGGTCTGTCCTTTGAGCCTCTAAGGATTTCAATAACTATGTCAATAACATTGCAGGCTTTGATGAGGCCTTCCTGTATTTCCTTTTTGTCCTGCTCCTTGTGAAGAAGTGTTGTATACTTTCTTCTGGCTGTCTCAAACTGAAAATCAACTACAGCCTTCATAATTCCCTGAAGGCTCATTGTCTCAGGTCTTCCATCACAGATTGCCAGCATGTTAACACCAAAGGTATCTTCAAGCTTGGTCTTTTTGTAAAGGAGATTAGTAAAGTTCTCTACATCAGTATCCTTTTTCAGCTCTATAACAATTCGAATACCTTCTTTTGATGACTGATTGGAAATATCTACAATATCGTTAGTTATTTTCTTTTCTGCAAGCTCAGCAACATCCGAAAGGAATTTACCTATACCTGCCCCGATCATTGTATAAGGAATCTCTGTAATAACAAGATTGATATGTCCTGCCTTACCCTTTTCAACTTCAACCTTACCGCGAACACGTACTTTTCCCTGCCCGGTTTCATATATAGCACGAAGTTCATCCTTATTGATAACTATTCCGCCTGTAGGGAAATCAGGTCCCTTTATATACTTCATAAGCTGCTTGGTATTCATCTCGGGATTCTGCATATACGCAATCTCGGCATCAATAACTTCAGCCAGATTATGAGGAGGCGTACTTGTCGCCATACCTACAGCTATACCCTCAGAACCATTTATAAGAAAATTAGGAATTTTTACAGGTAAAACAGTAGGTTCCCGCTCAGTCTCATCAAAGTTTGGGATAAAATCAACCACATCCTTATCAAGATCTGCAAGGAAATTTTCCTGAGTGATCTGGGCAAGACGCGCTTCAGTATAACGCATAGCAGCGGCGCCATCCCCCTCAATATTTCCAAAATTGCCATGCCCGTCTACAAGAGGAACAGCCTTCTTGAAATCCTGCGTCATGACAACAAGGGAATCATATATTGAACTGTCACCATGCGGATGATATTTACCCATGGTATCCCCGACAATACGTGCACTCTTACGATAAGGTCTGTCATACCTTATTCCAAGTTCATACATATCGTATAAAGTTCTGCGCTGAACAGGCTTAAGGCCGTCCCTGATATCCGGGAGCGCACGAGCAACAATAACGCTCATAGCATAGTCTATATAAGACTTTTGCATAATTTCCGAATACTCGGAGCGGATCAGTTTTTCTTCCATCTTTATCTAAAACCTCACAATATCAGTTAATAAAACATCAAATACTTATACATCCAGTTCTGCATCTGTAGCATGCTGGTGAATAAAATCTCTTCTCGGAGGAACTTCATTACCCATAAGAAGCTCTGTCATATGAGACGCCATCTTAGCATCCTCAATCTCCACAAGTCTCATCATTCTGTTCTCCGGATCAAGAGTTGTCTCCCAGAGCTGTTGAGGATCCATCTCACCAAGACCCTTGTATCTCTGAAGAGTAAATGGTCCCTTGTGATTTTTACGATACTTCTCAAGAGCAGCATCATCGTATAAATACTCTTCTTTTCCTTTACCCGGCATAGCCTTATACAGCGGCGGCATTGCAATATATACATGGCCTTCAAATATAAGTTCAGGCATAAATCTGTAGAATAATGTCAGAAGCAAAGTTGCAATATGAGCACCATCAACATCGGCATCCGCCATAATAACTATCTTGTCATATCGAAGCTTTGAAATATCAAAATCATTTCCGTAACCCTCTGAAAAGCCACAGCCAAAGGCATTGATCATTGTCTTAATCTCTGCGTTTGCAAGAATTTTGTCTATACTTGCCTTCTCAACATTAAGGATTTTACCTCTTATGGGCAGAATAGCCTGAAACTCTCTGTTTCTTGCCATCTTGGCACTACCACCTGCGGAATCACCCTCTACAATGAATATCTCACACTTGGATGCATCCTTACTGATACAGTTAGCAAGCTTGCCATTTGAATCAAATGAATACTTCTGCTTAGTCAGCAGGTTTGTCTTTGCCTTTTCTTCGGACTTTCTTATCTTTGCTGCCTTCTCGGCACATCCGATTATTGATTTTAATACCTCAAGATTTCTGTCAAAGAAACGGGTAACCTCATCACCTGTTATCTGAGATACAATCTTAGCTGCATCCTGGTTATCAAGCTTTGTTTTGGTCTGTCCCTCAAATCTCGGATCGGGATGTTTTATGCTGACAACAGCAGTCATACCGTTTCTTACATCAGTTCCGTTGAAATTACTGTCCTTTCCTTTAAGAACGCCTATTTCTCTTGCATATTGATTTATGATATTTGTAAACATGGTTTTAAAGCCGGTAAGATGTGTTCCACCTTCGGCATTATAAATATTGTTACAAAAACCAAGAATATTCTCATGAAATTCATTTACATACTGAAAAGCTACATCAACCGAAACACCATCGCTCTCACCGCTGTAGAAAATCACATCAGTGACTGCTTCCTTAGACTTATTCATATCGCGAATAAATCCGGTAATACCTTCGGGTTCGTGGAATTCTATGTATTCTTCCGTACCCGGTCTGTCATCAATATAAATAATTGTGAGTTCGGGATTCAGATACGCTGTCTCATGCAGTCTGGATTTGATGTCCTCTTCTCTGAATCTTGTCTTTTCAAATATTGTAGGATCGGGAAGAAAAGATATGGTAGTGCCATGCTCTCTTGTTTTTCCTACAGGCTCAAGAAGCCCGTCCTTTAATTCTACTGTGGGAACACCTCTCTCATAGGCATCTTCATAGATCTGGCCATCAGTCCTGATTTGAACCTTAAGCCAGGTAGACAGAGCATTAACAACAGAAGAACCAACACCATGCAGACCACCACTGGTCTTGTATGCGGCATTATCAAATTTACCACCCGCATGAAGCATAGTAAGAACCACACGCTCGGCAGTAATTCCCTTTGCATGCATACCCACAGGTATACCACGGCCATTATCCTCAACAGTAGCACTACCATCAGGATTAAGTGTTACCGTAATCTGAGAACAATGCCCGGCAAGGTGTTCATCTACCGCATTGTCCACAATTTCGTAGACAAGGTGATTAAGTCCCCTTGTTGAAACACTTCCAATATACATACCGGGTCTCATTCTTACTGCTTCGAGACCCTCAAGAACTGTAATGCTGGATGCATCATAGTTATTATTTGTTGACATAAAACTCCCCAACCTTATTTAAAACTTTTTTCTAATTATACATGCACCTTCCTGGATGCTGCGATTGCAAGCGCCCCCGGACCGATATGACATGAAACCACAAGAGAAAGCGGATCCATATGCATCTCATAACCGGGAAATGCTGCTTCTACTTCACTCTTAAACTCATTCGCTTTTGCCAGGTCGTATGAATAAGCACCGCCTAAGTGTACATCATGAGCATCAATTCCACCGAATCTGTTTTCAAAATCAGACAGCATTGCATTTATCATTATGCTCTTACCCTGAGAAGCGGTTCTTGCCTTAGCAAATGCATCAAGCTTTTCACCTTGTATCTGAAGTACCGGCTTAAGCTTTAAAAGTGTTCCGAGAGCTGCAGCTGCAGGTGTAATTCTTCCACCCTTCTTAAGGTAATAAAGTGTATCAAGCATAATATAAATACTTGATTCAAACTTAACTTCTTCAAGCTTATCCTTTATTTCTTTTCCGCTCATGCCCTTATCACGCATTTCTATAGCATCAAGCACGGATTGCCTCATAGTAACGGAAATACGCTGATTATTTACAACAAATACTTTGTTTTCATAATCATCAGCCGCAAGCATTGTCGCAGTCTGGCATGAACTTGAAAGTCCGCTGCTAAGTGGTATATAGACTATTTCATCATAATCCTTAAGCATTTCATCCCACAGCTCCAAAAGTGATCCGGGACTGGGCTGGCTAGTTGAAACATCAGCTCCGTCAGCAAGCTTTTTAAAGAAATCTTCCTGAGTAAGATTAATGCCTTCTAAATATTCAACTCCATCAATCATAAATGGCGTAGGTATTACTTTGATACCGAGTGCTTCGCCGTCAGCAGGCATAATTCCGCTGTTTGTATCAGTTATGATTGCTACTTTTGACATGTTTTCCTCCACGTAAGTACACTATATATTGTATTAGTCGAACACATACTCTACTAAATTTTACTTTTATAAAGCTGTAAAGTCAAATGAATTTGCCAAAAGAGCCTCCTTAAGAGGTGCATTTTCTTCCATAACAAGATCAGGATCCTCCATAAGAAGCGTATCTGCGAGACTTGCTGCCTCTCTTATAAGAGCTGCATCCTGGTAAATATCTGCCACATGGAAAGACATTTCTCCGCTCTGTCTTATTCCAAAAAGGTCTCCCGGACCACGTTGCTTAAGATCCTCTTCAGCTATCTTGAAGCCATCATTTGAGTGGTTCATTATATCAAGTCGTTCCCTTGCTTCCTCGCGGCCGGAGGTATGTATGAAAATACAATATGACTGAGCCTTTCCTCTTCCTACCCGACCTCTTAGCTGATGAAGCTGGGCAAGCCCGAATCTCTCAGAGTTTTCGATCATCATTACTGTAGCATTAGGTACATTAATACCAACCTCGATAACAGTTGTTGATACTAAAACATCCAGATTACCTGCAGCAAATTCCTCCATGATTGATTCTTTTTCAGATGGTTTCATCTTTCCGTGCAAAGTTCCGATTCTGACATTAGCCGGTA
>JAEEGL014273758.1_pt1 | contig 14775 bp, 6 predicted proteins | sample 9134231 | NCBI WGS metagenome assembly JAEEGL01 (sample SAMN16246548, study PRJNA631951) | gut metagenome | biome: gut microbiome; feature: rumen; material: fiber-attached | host: Bos | place: Iran: Karaj | collected 2018-10 | reverse complement strand
TTTTCGGCTTCCCGGGCGGCCATGAATGCTTCGTGTTCGGAGTATGTGCCTTCGAAGATGTCGATCTTTCCGTGTTCGATGGAGACAATTTTATTGCAGACTTTGTCGATGAACCAGCGGTCGTGCGAGATGACGACGATCGTTCCCGGGTAGTCGATGAGTGCCTGTTCGAGGGCTTCGCGGCTGTCGAGATCGAGGTGGTTCGTGGGCTCGTCGAGCAGCAGCAGGTTGGGGGCGCGAAGCAGTATTTTGGCTAGAGCGAGTTTATTTTTTTCGCCGCCGGACAGGACGGAGACGGGTTTGTCGACGTCTTCATTGGTGAAGAGAAATGCTCCGAGTGCGGCGCGAAGCATGGTCATATTGATGGTATTGGGGAGTCCGAAGCCGGCTTCCTCGAGCAGTGTTTTCTGGAAATCGAGGGCATCGATCTGGTGCTGTGCAAAGTGCGCCGGGTGGACGCGATCGGCGAGCAGCCGTTCCCCTTCGAACGGGATGATATTGGCGAGTATTTTGAGCAGTGTGGATTTTCCGGCGCCATTGGGTGCGACGAGGGCCATTTTATCGCCGCGGTAGACGCGGAAATCGAGGTTTTTATAGACGACATTATCGCCGTATGCCTTGGAAACATGCCGCAATTCCAGGAGGATTTGCGGTGGCCGTTCTGGGGCAGGAAAATGGAAATGAATCTTTTTGCGGTTTTGCAGCAGCTGGACGGATTCCATTTTTTCGAGCTGTTTGACGCGGCTCTGAACCTGTTTGGCTTTCGTCGCCTTGTAGCGGAACCGTTCGATGAAGGCTTGTTTTTCGGCGATGGCCTGTCGCTGCTGTTCGGCAGTTTTTTCGAGCTGTTCCTCGAGGGCTTCGCGCAGTTCCAGGTAATGATCGTAGTTGCCCGGAAAGAGCAGCAGTCCGTTGTCGTCGAGCGCGGCGACGCCGTCGATGACGTGATTGAGGAATGCTCGGTCATGGCTGACGATGAGCAGAATTCCGGGATATCCGGCCAGAAAGGATTCGAGCCAGGCCAGAGATTCGATATCGAGGTGGTTCGTGGGTTCGTCGAGCAGCAGCAGGTCCGGTTTTGAGAGCAGGAGCCTGGCGAGCAGGATTCGCATCTGCCATCCGCCCGAGAATTCGGTCGTAAGTTTGTCGAGTTCGTCATTCCGGAAGCCGAGCGAGGCCATGATGGACTGGGCTTCGGAACGCAGGCGGTATCCGCCGCCGGTTTCGAAAGCATGTTGCTTTTCGCCGAGCAGTGCGATGTTTTCGTGCGATGGATCCTGATCGACTTTTTGCTGCAGGACGTCGATTTCGGCTTCGAGATCGAGCAGATCCCGGCGTCCCGAAAGGACGAGGTCGATGGCAGGCTTCTTGTCGAGAATCGTGATTTCCTGCGGCAGATATCCGATGGTCGTCGTTTTGGGAATGATGACGGAACCGCCGTCGGGTTCGAGCAAACCGGCGATAATTCTGAGAATCGTCGATTTTCCGGCGCCATTGTGTCCGACGAGAGCGGTGCGCTGAAACCGGTCGATTTGCCAGGTGATGTCATCGAAGAGCCTTTGCGGGCCGAAGTATTTGGTCAGTCCTGAAATCTGAATCATGGTGTATTTGAGGATGCGATGAATTAGGAATGGATGCCGGAGCTGCCGAATCCGCCGCATCCGCGCTCAGTATTATCGAATGACTCGACGCGTGTCCAGATGGCATCTTCGTGGCGCATGACGATGGCCTGTGCGATGCGATCTCCGCACTGGATGTGGAAATCCTCTTCGGATGTATTGAACAGGATGACCATGATTTCGCCCCGATAATCGGCGTCGATGGTTCCCGGCGTGTTGAGCACGGTGATGCCGTATTTGAGAGCCAGGCCGCTTCGCGGCCGGATTTCGATATGACATCCGCGCGGAGGTGCGATGCGGATTCCGGTATGCACGAGTGCACGTCCGTGAGCCGGAATCGTCATATTTTCGGCACTTGAAAGATCACAGCCGGCAGCTTCTGCACTGCCTTTGGAGGGAATCCTGGCTTCGGGGACGATGGGAATGACGCGGCATTGCGGCGTTTTGAGCGCCTGGAGAATTTGAATGAGGCGTGAAATCATGTCATTTACCTGGATTGCGGGGACAGCCAAAGGGTTCGGCGGCTGTATTGGCCGCAGGCCAATAGGCCGGCGGTCGGTGCGTATTGGCGCAGCCAATAGCACGACAACCCCTAAAATGATAGTTGTTAGTGAGAGACGTGCCGCGGAGCGTCCGTACAAAATATCATCAGGCACGAACTGCCAAGGTTGACATGGCTCGCGTGTGATGCTAAAAGGCGCGCGCCTCGATTTGGGCGACTGTATCCGGCCGGTTTCCCGAGAGTTCAGAACAGGGGTTCTGGATGTCCATAATGCGAGGTTGACTACCCGGAATAAGGAATTTTGAGATGGCCGCAAAGCGTCCTGCTAAGATTTCGACGACGAAAAAAGTTGTCTACAAGAAAAAATGTCCGAATTGCCTGGCAAAAGGTACCGAAACGGATATGGGCATTATTAAAATGGTCCGTCACTCCAAACCGAGCGGTATGTTTTGGGTTTGCCCGAAATGTGAAACCGAAGTTCCCACCAAAATGTAATGGAGAAATAAGATGGATACCAATACGAATGCCCCTTCTGCAGCCCGTACACCTGCCCGCAGCGGTTTCCGCCGTGCAAAACGCAAAGCCTGTCCGTTCAAATCCGACGTCTCCCTGACGATCGATTACAAAGACGTTCAGCTTCTGAAGCGTTTCCTGTCGCCCCGCGGCAAGATTCTGCCTTCGCGCATTACCGGTGTTTCTGCTCGTTTCCAGCGCAAACTTGCCCGTGCCATCAAACGTGCACGTCATATTGCTCTGCTTCCGTATCAGGCAGAAGATTGATGATTTTGGCCCCTGCGGGCTGAGATGCATTTGCCGCAGTCGTTCGCGATTGCGGTTTTTTTGTTTTTGGGGTTCGCTCGTTATTTGGCGGCGCACTGATGCACCGCCAAATACACTTCGCCTCGCCGCCTATTGCATACGGCGGCGATTTTTTATGTTTTGTGCGGATTAGCGCGCGGATTTCTGAAGCGCGCGAAGCGAACGCGTATCTTCTTCCTTTTTTTGCTGCAGGATCGTGCGTTCGCGGGCGGTTTGTTCCGCCTGTTCCAATCGGTTGTGCCGTCGATAGAACCGTTCGAGCGGCATCAGCGCAAGGTGCCGGTTGGGATGAACTTCCAGGTTCTCCTTCAGATAGAACTCTGCTCGCTCAAGCGTCCCCATGTTTTCGTATGCCGTGGACAACCGGACGTAGATTTCGCTCGTGGGGGCGATCAGGCTCAGGGCTTTCTCGTATAGTGTAATGACTTCCAGCCATTCCTTTCGGGCAAAGCGGATTCTGGCCAGCGACAGCATGATGGGGGCTGCATTGGGGTGGATGGAACGGGCTTTTTCCAGATATCTGACGGCATCGTTGTATCTTCCGGCGTCGGCCGCGATGTTTCCGGCCATGGCGAGTACCCTTGCATTTTGCGGATTTGCGGACAGGGCTTTTTGAATGATTCTATCGGCCTCGTCGATGTTGCCGCGCTGAAGCTCGACCTTGGCATGCAGGAGCATGACGTTCCAGTCCTGGGTTTTGGGGGTCAGTTCAGCCAGATAGGGCAGGGCCATGCTCCAGGCCGGTGTATCGGCAAGTTCTATCGCAATGTTTTTGGACATTTCGAAATGCCAGTTTTCGGAAGACAGCTCTGGCGCAGCCCATGCCTCCATGGGCAGAAGCATGCACGCCAGCACGATCGCCCGCGCATATAGCCGGAATTTATGGAGTGATTTGGCTTCAGACATGAGCGGGTATCAGGTTCTGAGAGGAAATTCGTTCAAATTGGCATCGATGCCGGTCCAGATATTCGTGCCGACTTCGTGCCGGCAGGCCCAGAGTTCACCGGTGCGCTTGAGGTTGGTGTCGTGTTTGATGAGCCTGCCTTCGGGGGGCAATTGTGCCGGGGTATTGAAGTTGCGTTTCATTTCTGGGGTGGCATTGGCCAGGTCGAGCATCGGGCCTTTTTCGTAATCCAGGAAGGGTGAGTGGCCGACGGCCAGATAATCGCATTGCGCAGCTTTGAGGAAATCGAGGATCCTTTCGGGGAATCTGAACCAGTCGTTGGGGGCACCGTCCGGCGACAGGAAGGATGCGTGTTCCTCGAAGATGGGGTCATTCATGCCGCGGCCGCGCGCTTTGTCGATTTCTGCGATCCACTGCCTGAATCCTTCGGCTCCGGTCTGAGCGAGCGTTTGTGCGAGTTCACCGGTGGGGCCGCCGTGCATATAGAGCGTATCGCCGGAGAACAGCAGATGCGGCCTTCGGTTCATCCAGTTGGCCCAGGGATTTCGCAGGACGCGGCGCGTTTTGCCTTCGGTCATGTGCGCAATGACAGCATTGGGGGAAAGTCCGAGCAGTCCGAAGAGAATGTATTTCTGCTGCCGTCCGTAGGCACATTTTCCGCGCAGAAAATCGGCGTCGTGATTGCCGAAGATGACGAAGAAGTTATCCGGGTGAGCCTTTTGATAATGCGAATAGAGCAGGAGCGTTTCGAAGCATTTGCAAGCCTCGTAGAATGCAGTGATGACCGTGGGATCCTCGTGGTTGATGAGTTCATCTGCGGTCAATAATCCCCGTACGCCCAGATCTTTTTGCCAGTCGACGAAACGATTGCCTTCGTGGAAGAGAACCTCCCGCAGTCTGGGGATATTTTCGATGCGGGCAAGAGAAATCGCGCGCAGATTCTCCGGGCTTGAATCTTCGGGCAGGGCAAATCCGTCGCAGAGATCGCCGAGCTGAACGAATGCAGGATTGGTTTCGCCGCGCAGATAACTGCGCATTTCGAGCTTTGCAATGAATTCAATGACTTCCCGGCCCCGGCCATGGGTATCACCGATGCTGTAGACGACAGAATGCGGGATTTTCTGGATATATCTGGTCATGGTACTGCTCTGCGGTAAAAACGAGTGCAACGGCTTTGCTTAAAAAAGCCATATTCGCATCAAAATACTAAAACTGTCCGATAAGTATAGGCTTTTTATTGGTTTTGGGGAAGGGGGAGTTTGGGAAGGATCCGATGAAAGATATATTCTTTGGAACATTGCATATTTACGCGGGTTAAACATAACCCAAAAAACAATATAATAACGAGCCGTATGCGCAGGGCGCACAGGCGCGCCGCTGGGCGTATGGGCGACACTCGCCCATAGCCCGCGCACAAGCGAAAAGTTTTGACTGAGAACAGTAAAAAACATTATAATACAGAAGGTTGTGTATTTATGAATACGCGACCGAGAGGTCGTGTGTTCATGGGTGGTTTCGACGAAACAGTGAGTGCAGAGTGCGCGGTGTATGTAGAAGCGCGTGGTAGAATTGCGCAGGGCAGGAACTGCTCTCACTGACACCCGGAACCGTGTGATTCCCGGGAAAGTTTGAGGAGTGTATATGAGAACGAGATGTAAATGGAGTTCCCAAAAGTCGCTATGGTGTTTGTGTGCGCTTGCGATGATCATGGCGGCCGGATGCGGCGATGGCAAGGACAAAGACAAGGACAATAACCAGGTACCGGTGGACGGCGGTAAAGTCGTCTTTAAGACAAGTGAGCCGCACGAGGCCGTGACGCGTGTGTTCGAGATGAATTCGCAGGCGGGATGTGCGCTGGACAGTGACTGCGTAGACGGGATGTTTTGTTTCCACGGGCTGTGCACGAGCGAGTGCAGCGAGTCGAATCCATGTGAGAAAGGGACGTGCAGTCCGAACGGTCGCTGTCTGAAAAGCAATGGCACGCGCGACCTGACGGCTGATCTGAACGAGGCGAGGAATTCGTCAGTTGTGGATCAGATTCCCGGAGCGGAGGTGATGCGCGCTCCGTCGGAGCTTATATATGCCAAGGTGGGGGCCACGAGTGCCGAAACATTCATCGTGACTGCGCAGAATTATGACACCATCAGTTATGTGGTTGTCAATACGACGGACGATACGGTTTCGCAGCTGATGGAGAGCAATCCCGTGGTTGACCCGAAGACGGGAATGACGACGTACACGATTTCGGTGCCTGTGACGGTTTCGAGTCTGGGCGATCAGGGAAGTACGGAAGCGTTGAGGATCGAGACATCGGTGGGCAGCTTTGAGGTGGCAGCAGTGCCCGAGAAGCCGACGGCCGGCCTGTATGATGGGCAGGTGAGTGCGAACCAGTTCGGAGGTGTCGGCCTTCCGATTCGGTTTATCGCCGAGACGACGCCTGAGGTCATCAACTCGTACAGCGACATCAAGGGAATCACGTTGTATCTGCCTGTGTCGGGCGCGGATCTGTTCTCGCCGGAGGTCGTCAAGGATGCCTCAAAGACGACGTGGGCGAAGATCAAGATGACGCACGAGAAGGCCAACTGTATGAACGGATCTGACTGCTGGTCTGCCAATTACTCGGTGAACGACTTCACGTTCCCCAAGAGCGAGCTTTTGGATGCGAAACTGAAGGTGAACCGTTCGATTCGTATTGAGATTGCGGGATATGACAAGAGTGCGATGATGCTGGACGGCTACATCCGCGACATCATGGCCGGCGTGTATCGCGAGGCGGACTCGACGGGCAAAGTACAGTGGGCAAAGGCGACGATGGATGGGACGTTCGTCGTCACGCGCAGAAAAGGGTTTGACAAGAAATCCGGGGAGTATTCAATCCACGATCACAAAGCGATACAGAAGGAGCAGCTGCGCGGCGTGAGCAGTGCCGGTGCGGTCGTATGTACCGACGCCAACGTTGCAGCGCTGATGGCGTTTGTGCCGGAAGACGGCGAACATGCGGATTGCCGAAAACTCAAGACGACGAAAGCCTATGACGCATCAAAAGACAAGGGGGCATGCTTGCTGGAGGCCACCAATGCGCTGCTGGCCACGGACGATCTGGTTTCGAAGATCCTCAAGGGACTCCTGGAAAAGGATGCTGATAATCTGGAGGAAATACACGGGTTTGCCACGCTGAAGGATTTCATGGATGACTGTGCAAGGGAAAATGGCATCTGCAAGCGTCGTCCCGAAATCGTATGTGCGGTTGATCTGCTCGGTCGCAGTTATCTGACTTCGGACGAGGCGAACAAAAAGCAGGTACTCGCCAACTGGCATCAGCTGATGCGCGAGTCGTATCTGGGTCGCCAGTACAGCGCCTGGCAGAATGACACCGATGTGCGCCGCAGATGGCTCGAGAACTCAGCCGCACCAACGTTCCTCGCTTCGGTGCTCGAAGAAATCAATACGAGGATGCTCAAGGACTGGGAAACCAAGGTATTCGAGGCGCACAGGGGCGTTCTCGCGCAGCAGTTCAACCAGACCTCGCTCGAAGTTCTGACGCGCGTCGATGGGGACAAGGAGATCAATTCGAGCCGCGACCTGGTTTTGATGGAATTCGCTGAGGCATGGGAAGGTGTGAGTGATGCGCTGAATCTGGGGTTACGGCGTTATGATACGCTGTATCAGGAAACGACGAAGCGCACCGGAAAGGCCGCCGAGATGCGTCCTTATCTGTTCGATCTGTATTATTCGGGTCTGATCGAGACGGCAATTAATCGCTCGACCGGTAATGGTTCACTCAACGGAGCATATGGCAAAAATCTGGCGGACAACGTCATTCGCCTGCGTTCGCTCGATCAGTCGTTCGACGATCTCGTCTTTATGCGCGACGCCGAAGTTGCCACGAGTACCTCGCTGGATCCGCTCTCGGGCAATGCGAAGGTTCTGAGCGACCGCAAGAAACTCGCCAAAGACACCGTCGCTGCCGCTCAGGCCTGGCGTGACAAGGTGTTCGATAAATACGACAACCAGACGATCAGCGAGGCGCAGATCGTCGCGACCTTGAGCAACACCATCGAATCGCTGCAGACCGAGATCACGGCTATTTGCGGTCTTCCCAGAGGATGCGCCACGCCGAACGATGCAGAGTGTGCGCCCCGGTCGGATCTTGGTTTTTGCGGTTTCGACATTCCTGCAGACTCCGAGAAGCCAGGCGACGTGACCAGGATATTCACATCGCCGATAGATACCAGCGCTCAGAATGCCTACTATGACTCAAAGGCGTACCAAATATCTGATAAGGATTTGGCGGCGCTGTTAAAGGAAGGATACCTCAGCGACAAGACGGTCATCTCGGGAATGGATTATTATTCGCTCACCAATACCGGCGAAGCCGCAGAGGCGATCCTGGCGTATCGTGCGGCCGTGAAGGATGTCGATATTGCCCAGGCGGATTATATCGCCCTGAGCAACAAGATCGACATCGCCCGATCCACCTGCGAGGCGTATGCTGCTCAGATCGAAAACTGGAACAAACGGCGCAATGAGCTGCTCGATACCATTCAGAAAAACGTCGAGAAGATCAACAGCCACTACGACAACATCACGGATGCGGAACGCGACAAAATCAAGGCGGAACTCCTGGAACTGCAAAAAGCCTACGATGCGCAGAGTACCTACGTATCGGACTGGGAGACGCTGAATACGACTTACAAAACAAATACGAAGAACGACCTTCAGTACATCCACGACCTGACAAATGCCGGCCATGTCATGAGCTGGGCCGTCGGCGTGGCGGATCGCGCAACCGATGTTGCAGGCAATTTTGCTGAAGAAGTTAAAAAAGGCATTGCCACGATCATCCCCGCCGGAATCGCCTCCGCGCTGGATGTGTGCAACATGGGATTCAACATCGCCATCACCAATGCCGAGCTCGACAAGGACAAGCGCGATGTCGATCATGAATTCACCACGAACCTCAATGAGCTCAAGAATGATCTTTCGATTCAGAAACTTGAGCTGGATTTGCAGAAATCATTGGCCATTTACGAGCCATATGATTCCCAGGATAAGTGTGAGGCGGGAGTCGCTGCGATGCTGGCAGGTAACGACGGTGATAAAGATAAAAAAGATGATGAGAAGACGGACACCGATTTGACTGCGTTCGTCCAGTGCCGTTCCGAGGTCGTATGCGACTGTTCCGGGGCATCCGAGGCGTTTAAAGAACAACAGAAAGATATTTACTCCGAAATCTCGTGCCCGACGGGGAAAGACGCGGCGGGTAATGAACAGTGCAAGCTTGAGACCTCGTGGTACGCGATGGGATTGGATCAGTGGATCCTGTCGGAGCAAAACGCCATCGATACGCTCGACGAGGTCAACGACACGCTGCGCGAGCTGTTTGAGGTCAAGGATGCTTACGAGCGCGACCTGCAGGATCTCGATTTCCGGCGGTCGGAGTATTTGGCAATGGCGCAGGAACTTCTCGTCAAGCGTGAGCAGATTCTTAAGGCTCAGATCGCGGAATACAGTGCGCTCAAGCACTATTATACGGTCGTCCAGCGCGCGCAGATGCTGCAGTCGCAGTATAATGCTGCGAGCGTGCGTCTGGCCAAGATCCAGAACCTCTACTCCACGCCGGCCAAGATATTCTCGTTCTCCGCCGACCTCGAGACCGTCGAGTCCAAGATCGAACTCGCCAAAGAACGCATTTACGACTACGTGGCCGCCATTGAATACCTTGCGGTGCGTCCGTTCGTCGATCTGCGCCGTGCGACCTATCTGGCACGAAGCACCAACGATCTGGATGCAATCATCGACCAGCTCGATACGGTTGCCAGCAAGTGCGGTGCCGGCGAGCCGTCCCAGGCTTCGGTTGAGATTTCAGCCCGCGAGATGATGGGCATTACGCAGGATTTTGCGTCCATGACCATGGGCGAGCGCTTCCGCAGCGTCATCGCCAAGGGCAATATCCCCATCAATTCGCTGACGCGCTATACGGTCGACTCGAACGTCCGGGATCTCGTCAAAAAGGGCATCGACCTGCGTTCGGGGACGTTTGCCGTCACCATCGACAGCATGAACCTTGCGACGACCTGCAATGCCAAGATCGATAGCATCGCAGTCCAGATCGTTGGCGATGACATCATTAAGCCGGGTTCCGGCCAGAACGTCACGCCGACCATCACGATCTTCTACGACGGCCAGACGCAGCTCCTCTCGTGCCAACCCAACATCGAGGCCCTCGTCTCGACCATCGGCAGCAAGACATCCTACGGCAAATACTCGACCTTCATCGTGACGCCCACCAAAATTTCGCCGACCGCCAAGATCAACGAGTATGGCGAGGATAACAAGCACCTCGCCGGCAAGCCGCTCGTGACCTCATATACGGTGCTCATCGACACGCAGATCGGCGAAAACAGCAAAATCGACTGGGACAAAGTCGAGGATATCAAGCTCAAAGTTACGTACTCGTATAATGATTTGTTCGAGGCCACGTCCGAATGCGTCAAACTGTGATGCACAGGATAGGGTCTGAATAGCCGGTTGCCGGGTTCCCCTCTTCGGAACGGGGGAGGGGGCTTACCCGGGTTTTAGATTTTTGTGGGGGAGGGGGAGTTCTCCCCCTGCGCGTCTATTGGCGCGGTGTATTGAGCGGCAGGGACGTGTGACGTCCCTGCGCGAAATAGCCGCGCCGCGAGGGCGTATCGAGCCGCAAGGCGAGACAGCCCCGCGCCAATACGCCGCTGCCCCTTCATATTCCAACAATACGGAGTTTTTTCCATGAACATAAAGAAACTGAATTACCTCATTCCCCTTCTGCTTTTGGGGTGCAACGAGTCAGCGACGATAACCCAGAACTGTCCCGAGGGGCAGAAATTATTTAACGGAGCGTGTTACGACAATAACGTGTGTTTGCCGTTTTGTAACGAGGTGACGCATAAATGCATCGAGGGTGTGTGTTACGAAAAGAGCGCATGCGTTCCGGCCTGCGCCCCGGGGCTGGTTTGCGATGATGGTACGTGCCGGGAGAGACGGGCGTGCAATCCGGCCTGTGACAGCGCAACACAGGTGTGCGACGACGGCAGATGCATCGACGCCGTCTCTTGCGATCCGGAATGCAGTCCGGACGAGATGTGCGTCGCCGGGACATGTCAGCCAAAAGATCCGACGGCATGTTCGGGCAAATTGTGCAAGGACCAGCGGACATACTGCGACGATACAGGTCATTGGAATGAGTGCGCGATCGGCACCGGCTGCCACCTGGGTGTCTGTCTGAAGGGCCTTGGCCCCGAATGCGAGGATAACACGTGCAGCGAGGATGGTACGAGTGAGTGCCAGGGGGGAACGTGGGTCGACTGCGGGTCGCTCGAAGAGTGCAGGGCAGGCAAATGCACGATCACTGACGAACAATGCGTGCCCAAGACATGCTCCGAGGACGCCAATTATCGCTGCACGGACGAAGAAAAGTACGAGGCCTGTGCGCCGGGCCAGACGTGTAAAAATGGCGTGTGCGATTATCACAGTGGCGTCACCGAAGCCCTTCTGTGGCAGACGTGTTCGAAGAATTCCGACTGCGCACACGGCATCTGCGTCTTCGAGATTTCCACGTCGCGGACGATGTCCGTCACAGATCTCGAACTGTTCGATGTCGATCTCGTGCCCGTTTCGAGTCTGGATAGCCGCATTCCCGCCGGTGTCGGTGTATGTTCGCAGGACTGCACGCGCGACGCCTCGATCTGCGACGCTATTTCGAGCGATACCAAGAAATTCACCTGCCAGGTGATGGTCACGGGGGATTCGCCGTATCCGCCCAAGGATTTGAACGGCTTGAATCTTTCGCTGCCATTCCACAAGGAACTGGTCGTCGGCGACATGAAGATCGCCCCCTTCGCCTCGCTGTGCCGTCCCAACGATGCCCTCGAAACCTGGTATTCCAAAACATTCTGCAAAGCCTGTACCGGCAGTGAGGAATGCGGCGAGTCCGAGTCGTGCGTGAAAGGCGCATGTCTGATTCGTTGCGGTGACAACAAAGGTTGCCCGATGGGGTTCACGTGCGCTCCGGGCGATGGTACAGAAGCCCTCTTCTGCCAACCCAACTCGGGTACCTGCGAAGCGTGCCTCGACAGGGACGGCGACGGCCAGGGATTTGGTGCGTGCAAAGTGAGCGGCTACGACTGCGACGATGCGTCGCCTGACATTTATTATGATAAGACGCTCGAGCCGACTTCGTGTACGACGAATGTTACCGACGACAACTGCAACGGCCATATCGATTTTACCGAACTCATCGGATCGCCTGACAACTGCGACGTCTGCGGATCGACCTGTAAGGTCGCCGAAAATGCAAATCACATCGACAGGCAGTGCGTCCTGCATAACGGCGACAAGGCTCTGGACGATTCCAGTCCGGAAGCCATCAGCCAGACATACGCCTACGCATGCGACGATTATTGCGAACTGGGGTATGCCGATTGCGATGCCGACGTGTCGAACGGCTGCGAAACCAGGCTGTTCGAAGTCGATGGCGAGGAGATCAAACTGACTGCAGACGGCGAAAAATACAGTCTGGACAGTGATGGGGATGGCCATGGCGTCATTAACGTACAGTCCGAGCATTACTGCTGCAAAAACAACGCGTCCGACAATCCGGTCTGTTATGCGATGCCCAAAACCGATCTGAACCAGAATGATTACTGGGATCGCATTGAGCTGAAACAGGAACATCAATATTCCACGCAGATGGACGACTGTGACGACACGAACGCTGTGCGTTATCCCGGACATGCCGAGATCTGCGACGGTTTCGACAACGACTGCAATGACGAGACGCCTGACGGGAAGGATGTTTTTGTCAAACTGAGCAACTTTGAATATGTCGAGACCGACGAATCGGATGCTGACAAAAAGGCACTCAATGACAAGTGCGACGTATATGAGGCGAGCGCTCATACCAAGTGTTCAGAAAAAGGCCAGATTACGTGCCAGAGCGAAGCTTCCGACAACGGGACTTCGTACCGGATGATTTGCAAGGCCGAACAGTCTGATAAAGACGAAAGCTGCAACGGCATCGACGATAACTGCAACGGCCAGTTGGACGAAGATTATAAATTTAAACCCTGCCCAACCGGCATGCCCGGTATCTGTAGTATGGGCGTCGAAATCTGCAGCGGCGGTGCAAAATCGTGTATTCAGCTCTATCAGGCCCGTGACTACGATTTTTATGGCGACGGCGTCGATTCGAACTGCGATGGCGTGGACTGGGACGCGACGAATGCCGTTTTCGTCGAGAAGTACGGAACGACCGGTCGGAGTGGGAACGATTCACACTCCGGCAAGGCAGACGGCCCGGTGGCGACGCTCAAGAGAGCCTTCGAGGCCGCCGAATTCCAACCCAAAAACGACCCGAGCAAGACGTATTACCACGACATCATTGTCAGCGCGAATGTCGACAATCTCTCCGATTCCAATGCGCTTTGGGGAAAAGAGCCAATCTTGATCCCCACGGTCGCTCCCGATCAGCGCTTTGCACCTGCACTCAAACCGGCTGACGCCATTCCCGGTGCCTCGCTGAGTCCCGATGCCAAACTTGAAGCTTATCATGAGGCGCATGTTGTGGCGTATCAGGCAAAGTTGCGTAATGAATCTGGATATGCGGATTATTTGACCAACGATTATCTGTATCCCGGCGAAGTTTATCCGGGCAAAGCTCTCGTCAGGATTATCGGTGGATTTACGAACACCGATGGCACGTGGGAGAACAAGGGGGGCAGCTCCGAATATAAATATCTGCTGAACTCAAACAACACCACTGTTACGGGGGATTCGATGCTCCAAGGCTCGCACTACGAAATCGTGAAGCCGTCCGGATCGGATCCTATGTCGCTCCAATTGAAGCAATTTGCCCTCACCATCATGGTCGACGCACAGTCAGGCATTTTTGGCAAACTCACCGGCACGACGCTGATTGGTCTGACGTGTGGCAAGAACGGCTGCGATTACCTCGATCTGGATAAATCGACCATCACGGTGACAGCCCCGACCGGGTTTTCGCAGACGGGTACGGAGCATCCCAGTAACAACATTTGGTATAATGAACGCAATGGCGTAACGGGTGACTACTGGAAAATCGGCAACGGCGGCGGCACGAATCATTCCACGAATTATTGGGCGAACAACTGCATGCAGGTCTATTTTAATAATGGGTGGAAGTCATATAAGTCGTTTTCTACAGACTATTATGATCAGCAATGTCCCGATGGGCGCACGCCGCGCGGCGGCTGCGGAGCCAGCCACTGCTGCAAAAATCATTGTGGCGATTACGCAAAACAGCCCGATGGACAATGGGGGCGTGGACCTAACGGGGGCGACTATGCAAATCCGAGCTGCAATAAGAGCAGTGGTTGCGGCGATAGCAACAGCGTATCTGATGATCAACCCAAAGGTGGTGTCGGAGGAAATGGCCCCGGCGGCGCCGGCGGCAGTAACCAAAATTTGTCGATCAGATTCTCGTTTGACGAGGCCGGCGATACGTACCTGGCCACCTACTCTTACAACAGGAAAGACAGCATTGATGCGTCGAACGGAGGTGTCGGCACGTCAGGCGGCGGCGGCGGCGGCGGCGGCATCTATCACTGCTACGACCTGAATACTACGGACGACCACTGGGCACACGCGGGCAGCGGCGGTGCCGGCGGATGCGGCGGTCACGCCGGAAAAGGCGGCGGTACGGGAGGATCGGCCATTGGCATCATTCTTACACCGCCCAAAGATAAAGCCATTACTGCATATTACAATGCCACCAATGCGTCAATCAGCGTCGCTGGTGCACAGGGCGGCACGGGTTCCTCCGGGCAGGGAGGGCAACCTGGCGGACAGGGCGGCGGTGCCTTCGGATGGGCAGAGAAATCTTGGCTCGGTTATGATCAACACTGCATCAAGGGAAC
>JAEEGL013846570.1_pt1 | contig 14775 bp, 11 predicted proteins | sample 9134231 | NCBI WGS metagenome assembly JAEEGL01 (sample SAMN16246548, study PRJNA631951) | gut metagenome | biome: gut microbiome; feature: rumen; material: fiber-attached | host: Bos | place: Iran: Karaj | collected 2018-10 | reverse complement strand
CATCATCTGCATGGACGAGCCGCTGTCCAACCTTGACGCGAAGCTGCGGGTGCAGCTGCGCAATGAGCTGAAGCGGATGCAGCGGGAGTTCGGCATCACCACTATCTACGTCACCCATGACCAGGAGGAGGCGCTGACCCTGTCTGACCGCATCGCTGTGTTCAACAAGGGCTACATCGAGCAGATCGGCACTCCCAACGAGGTCTACAACCACTCCGCCACGGAGTTTGTGGCCAACTTCATCGGAGACATCAATCCGCTGGGCGCCGCGATTGTCTCCAAACTGAAGGCTGCCCCCGATATGCACCACTTCATCCGCCTGGAGCGCATCCACGTCAACGAGCCCAAGAAGAGTGATGAGGTGCTGACGATCCCGGGCGTCATCGAGATGCAGGAATACTACGGCCTCTATATCAAGTATTACATCAGGACGGAAGGTCAGACCCTGAAGGTGATCGAGAAAAACGACGGCGTCAGCATCTATGAGCCCGGCGAGCAGGTGACGGTGTGCATCCACCCGTCGGACGTCATGAGCTACCCCGCTGACGTGTAAGGAGGCCTCCATGCAAAACGCCAGACGTCAATTGGGCGGGATGGACAAAGGCAAGCTCTGGACGGTCTTCGGCGGCGTCCTGTTCGCCTATCTCTTCCTGGGCTTCATGGTCATCCCCTGCATCAACACCCTGACCTCCATCTTCACCACCACCAACAAGGATGGGGTGATGGACCCCTTCGCGGTCATCAACTTCTTCTTTGCCGGCACCATGCCCAGTTTCGTGTGGAATTCCGTGAAGCTGGCCATCTGCCTGATCGTCACCGTGAACGTCGTGGGCATTTCCATCGTGCTGCTGACGGAGTACTTCGACATCAAAGGCGCCAAGATCCTCCGTCTCGGCTATATGACCACGCTGATCTACTCGGGCGTTGCCCTGGTCACTGGCTATCAGTTCCTCTATGACTCGGACGGCATGATGACCAACTGGCTGGCGCAAGTCTTCCCCACCATGAACAAGCAGTGGTTCTCCGGTTTCAGCGCGGTGCTGTTCACCATGACCTTTGCCTGTACCTCCAACCACGCCCTCTTCCTGCGCAACGCCATCCGCGGTATCGACTACAACACCGTGGAGGCTGCCAGGAACCTGGGCGCCAAGCCTTTCAAGGTGCTTTTCCGGGTGGTCATGCCGACCCTGCTGCCCACCCTCTTCTCCCTGACGGTCATGACCTTCATCACCGGTCTGTGCGCCATGAGCGCGCCCACCCTGCTGGGCTACAACTCCATCAACCCGGAGATCGTCCGGCTGGCAGGCTCCTCCATGGCGGACGAGGCCTTCCCGCAGGCCCGTGCCGCCTTGCTGTCGGTGATCCTGGCCATGTTCACCATCATTCTGCTGACCGTGCTGAACCATTACGAGCGCAAGGGGCATTACCTCTCCGTCAGCAAGACGAAGGCCAAGCTGGTGAAGCAGAAGATCCAGAATCCCGTGGCCAATGTGCTGGCCCACATCTACGCCTATGTGCTCTTCATCATCTACATGACTCCCGTGGTGATGATCGTGCTGTTCTCCTTCCAGAACTGGAAGTCCATCATGAGCAAGACCTTCACCTTTGACGGGCTGACCATGGTGAACTACTTCGGCACGGCAGACTACTCCTACACCCGCTCCAACGGCAAGGTCAAGGTGGTGGAGAACGCCATCTCCGGCGTCTTCGCCAACGAGAAGACCATCGGCGGCATCCGGCTGTCCTTCATCATGTCCGCCATTGCGGCGGCGCTGGCCTGCGTGATCGTGGTGGTGGCGGTGAACTACATCTTCAAGCACAAGAACAAGAAGCGCTCCAGGATCCTGGAAGCCTGCCTGCTCTTCCCCTGGCTGCTCCCCACCATCCTGATCTGCTATTCCTACCGGATCTACTTCAACCAGGAAGTCTGGTATGTGTTCAGCAACAACCTGTATTACAGGGAGAACGTGATCTTCCTGATCATCATGGCTTATGCGGTGGTGAAACTGCCCTTTGCCTTGCGAATGGTGAAGGCAGCCTTCTATGCCATCGATGATGAGCTGGAGGAGGCGGCCAGAAATCTTGGGGCCAGCGGGCTTGTCTCCTTCCTGCGGGTGAAGCTGCCCATTGTGCTCCCCAGCGTACTGGCGGTGTTCGCGCTGAACTTCAACGCGCTGTTCACCGAGTACGACATGAGCGCCACCTTCCACTCCAGCTACGGCACCTCCTACGCCATGGTCATCCAGTCCATGACGGACGAGGAGGGCCGCAACGGCTTCAACCGCAACGCCACAGGCCGCCGCTGCGCCTCCACGGTCTTCATCATGGTCGTCTCGGGGCTGATCCTCTACCTGGTCTATGGCGTCGGCGCCAGAGACCTCGGCGAGCGGCTGGAACGCAGGAAGAAGTGGAAGCAGCGCTTCAACCGCCTTTTCCACCGGGGGATGGAAGAGCCAAAAACCAAGACCCTGCCCGAGTCCTGAAAACGGGCCAAGACATAATAAGGAGGAATCCCAATGAAAAGAATGATCAGCCTGCTCCTCTGCCTCGCCCTGCTCCTGCCCATGACGGCGCTTGCCGATGCTGCCTTTTACCGGGTTTTCGGCGCCCTGTATGACGAGTCTGTCCTGGGCGAGCCCACCTTCTTCTCTCCCCTGGAAGAGAGCAGCGCCGCGTGCATCCTCATGTTCAACTTCGCCGACGGCACGGTCTCGCTGATTGGTGACGATGAAGAGGGGAAAACCTATGGCATGACATGGGAAAAAGTGGACAGCATGAATATGTTCGCTCTGCTGACGCTTTTCTGCGAGAAGTACCAGGAGCTGGATGATCTGGATCCTCTTAACCTTGCCATCGGCATCAGACTGAGCGAGGACGAGGAACCCATGTTTGTGACCAACGCCGCCGACGCAGCCACCGTGGCCGGCATCCTGAAGGAGAATCTGGGCATCGAGTGATCCGGAACCTGTGCCGGACCGCAGAAACAGCCGCCCGGCTCAACAGATCACATCATGCAAAAACGGGAATCGGCCGCGTGGACCGGTTCCCGTTTTGCAAGGAGCGGCAAAGCAGCTAGGCAAGGGCAAGCGCACGCAGTGTGACCCGCGCCATGAGCTCCTGGCCTGCCGGATTGGGATGGATCCCGTCCTCACACATCAGCGACGGGAAGTCACGGGCCTTCAGGAAAGGGCTGTGGAGATCCAGGACCCGTGTGCCCGTATCCGCGGCAACGTCCCGGATCGCGGCCACATAGCTGTCGTGCCAGCGGCCGATGTGTTCCACGTCTCCCAGATAGGCCATGACGGCGTCCGGGTTCCGCCCCCGGCAGACCCAGCGGAAATACCGGGAGGAGAACAATGGGGGAGGCAGGACCATGACAGGCTCCATATCGCGGCTCCGGATCTGTCGAACAAAGAGCCGGAGCATTTCCGAGAATTCCGGGAGCGGCGTTTTTCCGTCATGGAAGAGCTGCGGATGATCGGAGACAGCCTGCCAGTCCAGGTCACAGTCATTGCCGCCGAATTCGATCACCGCACAATCCCCCGGATGGGGGGCGGAGGCCGCGAAGTCCATATACCCGTCACGGATGGTGGCCCCCATGCGGGCATGGCTCTCCAGGGGAACGCCGTCATCCTGCAGGATCCGCGCACAGCGCTTGGGGGTCAGGCAGTAACGGCCGCGGTCCGCGCTGAACACCACGCCCTGGCCGATGGAGTCTCCCCACAAGTGATAGGTGATCTTTCTGATGTTTGGAATGTTCATCTTATCCACACATCCTTTATGTGTTATCTGGAATGTAATTCTATATTAAGTGAAACGTATGTCTTTGTCAAGACGTTTCGGTTGCAATTTTCTAGAAATGTGATATGATGTTGCCAAAAGGCCAGAGGAGGTGGAATCCGGCATGACAGAGGAGCATGGATATCCGGAGTGGGAAGCTTTACCGGACTTCGGTCTGTATATGGACCAGCTGCTTCTCTTCAAGGAGCGCTGTTCACCGGGAAAGCTGACGGCCGGGATGATCAACAGCTATGTGAAGGCAGGCATCATCGAGCGGCCGGCAGGGAAGAAGTACACACGGGAGAGCCTGGCCCAGCTGCTGATGGTCTGCCATCTGAAACAGGTGACATCGCTAGAAACGCTCAGGCAGCTGCTGCATCCGGTCCCTGGGGTGGAAACCAGGGAGCTGTATGAGCGCTTTCTGGAGGGGGTCAACCGTCTTGAGCAGACGCACAACACCGGGGAGGGCATGAGCGCCCTGGACTGTGCGCTGGAGGCAGCCTGCTATCAGAATCGCTGCCTGGAGCTGCTGGGCAGGGATGCGGGACAAACGCCATAAAGGCCCTTTCTCCCCGCACAGCGGAACGATTTCGGAGAAAAAACAAACATATTCTGGAAAAATCCTCCGGAAACCGCAAATTTCTTCAAAAAAGGTCTGTACAAATCAGGAAATGTGTGCTAGTATACCACCGAAAACCCACCGGCATTCTGCAGTCATTCCTCCCTTGGTGTCACGTTCTGTCCGCCAACCAATGGAAGCTCTGAATCGAATCGGATCGGGTGACAATCAATGAGGAGGTTACCATCATGTACCAGGACGAAACCTTGACTTGTCGTGACTGCGGCCGCGAGTTCGTGTTCTCCGCTTCCGAGCAGGAGTACTTCGCCGAGCGTGGCTTCCAGAACAAGCCCACCCGTTGCCTCGAGTGCCGTCGTGCCCGTCGGGCCCAGAACAGCGGCGCCCAGCTCTACACCATCGTCTGCGCCGGCTGCGGCAAAGAGGATCAGGTGAACTTCGAGCCCCGCGGCGATCGCCCCGTCTATTGCAAGGACTGCTATCGCGCCCAGCGTGAAGCCCGCTACTGAGATCAAGTCAAAAGAGACCGCTGACCGGAAGGCCAGCGGTTTTCTCTTGCCATTTATGCGGTTTGAAGATCAGCATCCCGGGAAACCCTCACCGTGTGAGAAAGAGCCTTTCGTCCGGAACCGGCGGCATTTGCGCCGCCTGCATCTCTTCGATCTGAATGAACATACCGGCCTGAATGGCTTCCAGCACACGGGAGATGGCTTCCTCCTCGCCCTGGATCTCCATGGTCACGGAGCCGTCCCACTCGTTTCTGCACCAGCCGGTGCAGCGGTACAGAGCCGCGGCGTGTTCGGCCCTGTATCGGAACCCGACGCCCTGCACGGCTCCCCGGAATACGATATGCCTGCGGATCACTTTGCTCTCCTTCGCGGCCCCGGCTGCGGTCACATGCTCTCGAGATAGGCCTTGACAAGCTGGATGCACTTCTCCCAGCTCATCCGGGAGGAATCGATGCACAGGTCATAGTCGTTGGCGTACTGCCAGTCATGACCGGTGAAATAGCGGTAGTAGGCGCCGCGGCGCTTGTCCGTCTCACGCACCCTGCGTGCGGCTTCCTCGTTGGTCAGTCCGTACATGCTCATCACGGTCCGGATGCAGACCTTTTCCGGCGCATGGACGTAGACCTTGATCACATTGGGCATGTCCCGGAGGATGTAGTTGGCGCAGCGCCCGATGATGACGCAGTTTTCCTGGTCTGCCAGTTTGCGGATGATCTTCGCCTGATACCGGAACAGGTTCTCGTTGGAGATGAAGTCATCCCGGTCCGGGGGAATGACGGTGCCGTCGAAGACGTCCCGGGCGATGCGGAAAAGGCGCGTTCTGGCTGCGCTCTCGTCCGCTTTGGCGAAGAGCTGTTCGCTGATGCCGCTCTCATCGGAGGCCAGACGGAGCAGATCCCGGTCGTAGTAACTCCATCCCAGCTCCTCAGCCAGCATTTTGCCCATGGTTTTCCCGCCGCTTCCGTATCCGCGGGCGATGGTGATGACGTGGGTTCCCTCCATGTTCCCATCCTCCTTCTGTTATGGATCCGTCTGAGAAACCGGCAGCGTTCATTTTCTGATCAGAGTATACCATGCGGCGGCGGAAAATACAAATGGAATGTTGAAGAATGGGAACGGTCCCCTGGATCAACGGGACTTCAAGGCTTTCAGCTGCTCGGCCAGGGCAAACCATTCCTCTCTGAGCTGCAGCGGGTCATCTCCCCTCCTGGGGCTGGCCATCCGGGCGGAGAGGGCGGCCATCTGCATCTCCAAGCCGGATATCTGCAGGGCCCGAGCCTGCTCATCCGGGCTCACGCCGGCAGCGGCCGCCTCCTCATCGGGGCTGCCCTCACGGGTGATCAGGCGATGCCGGTCGAAACGGATGGTCCTCGTGGCGATCCTGCGGGTGAAAGCGGCGTCGTGGCTGACGAAGAGGATGGTCCCGCCATAACCGGCGAGCAGATCTTCCAGCGCCTCCATGGTGAACAGGTCAAGGTGGTTGGTGGGCTCATCAAGGACCAGCAGATTGCAGTCCATGAGCAGCAGCCGGGCCAGGGCCGTCTTGGCCCGCTCTCCGCCGGAGAGGGAACTGACGAGCTGGAAGGAGGCTTCCCTGGAGAAGCCCAGGCAGGCCAGCACAGTCCTCGCCAGCGACTCGGGATGAACGGATGAGTCCATGACGTTCTCCAGCACTGTCCGGTCCCCGTGCAGGGTCTGCTCATGGTGCTGATCAAACCAGGCGATGCGGGCGGCAGGATTGGGCTTGATCTCTCCATCAAAGGTGACGGCGGCGGGCTGCTGCCCGGTCAGGACCGACAGCAGGGTGGTCTTTCCGCAGCCGTTTGGCCCGGTGAGCGCTGTGCGGCTGCCGGTGGGCAGTACCAGGGAGGACTCCTCCAGCAGCGTGGTGCCGCCTGCAGACAGACAATGACAGGTGAGAGAAAGCGCTGCCTTGGCCCGGATGGGGTGGTCCACGCCCAGCCGCATGCTGATGTCAGGGAGATTCCGCGGCTTCTCCTTGACTTCCATGTGCTCAAGGCGGTTCTGGATGGTCCGCTTGGCATGACTGAGCTGCAGAACGGAGTCGGTCCATTCCCGCTTGTGCAGACGGGCCTCGCTGTTGCCCATGCGGGAGGGAGCCTTTCGGACCTGGGCTGCCCGCTCGGCCATGCGCTGGACGGAAGCCCGGAGCCTGGCCTGTTCCTCCCGGTATTGTTCATACTCAAACTGTGCGTGTTCCCGCTGACGCTTCTGCTCCTCCTGAAAAGCGTCATAGTCTCCGGGAAAGTCGATGATCTTTCCCTCCGCCAGATACCAGATCCGGGTGCAGAAATGCCGCAGCAGAGACCGGTCATGGGAAACCAGGAGCAGGGCCCCCTGGAAGCTTTCCAGCTGGCGGGTGAGCAGCTGCAGCCCCGCCTCGTCCAGGTCGGTGGTGGGCTCGTCCGCCATGAGCAGCTGGGGATGACGGGACAGGGCCGAGGCGATCCTGCGGCGGGTCATCTCTCCGCCGGACAGGCCGTCGCGCTCCTCCGGGGCCCGGAAGAGGGACTGATACTGCGCGCTCTCCGCATCCTCGCCGGCGCCCTGCTGACGAATCAGCGCAAGAGGAGCAAGCCTGCGTATACTACCGCTGTCCGGCGGAGTGATACCGGCCAGGATGGACAGCAGGGTGGACTTGCCTGCGCCGTTCTCGCCAATGAGCCCGATGCGTTCCCCGTCGTAGACGGACAGCTTGTCGATCCGGAACAGTTCCCGGTTTCCGTATTCCTTCGTGATATCCTTGATCTCCATCAGAAGCTTGGCCAAACAAATACCTCCCCATGAGCCGGGGAGGCTGCAGCAGATCAACACAAAAGACAGGCTGATGCACGCAACCTCCTTCCGGCGACACCAATACGACCCCGCATCCGCGTAGGATCCGGATCATATTCCCTTGCTGCCAGAAATCAGTTGCTGTGCTTCATCGGCCGTCGGTTACCTTCCTTTCCTCGGATGGACCCATTATAGCCACCGGCCGTACCTTTGTCAAGGTTGTATCGGTACGCGAGTTTTTTCGATTTGCGGGGAAGACAGGACGCTTTCCCGATCAATGGAATCAGCTGTACAAATTAAGACTGATCAGCTTTTGCGGTACTTAAGTGAAGCGCTTTTGCAAACCATACCGAATGTAAAAAAATCGGAAAAATCTATGGACAAGGGCAAAAGATCCACATATAATGACAACAGATGCACAGAGCATCGGTCCGGTCTGCGTGCTCCGCTGACGGTTCACCGCAGGCTCGACTGCTGAAATGGCCCAAGGAATCCGGGGAAGCCCAAAGGAAAAAAGGAGGAATTCGGAATGACCAGGAGACTCTCTTCTCTCATGGCGATCGTGCTTTGCCTGTCCATGCTGCTGGGGATGATGCCCGCGGTGATGGCTGAGGAAGCGGCAGCCGTGGACCCCTTTGCCTACATCATGTATGCCAACAGCGATTGGAGCAAGCAGTACTGGGGAAGCGAAGCGGAAGGCGTGACTGCGGTCAATGCGACGATCACCGGAGCAGGCGCGTACACCGTGAGCCTGTCCTTTGCAGAGCCCTCCGAGGGCCTGGCCTTCGCGGCCCTGGGCATCAAGGAAGGCGAGAACGCTTTCCCGAACTACACCATTGAGATCAAGGAGATCCGTGTCAACGGCGAGGCCATTGACTTCGTCAAGGGATACACCTCCTCCGACGACGGCGTCGAGACCCGCATGAACGTTTACAACGAATGGGTCAACGAAGTGCCTGCGGACGCCCGTTCCTTCGACGGCGACGTGGAGGGCGTTGACTCCAAGATGGTGGATCCGGCGCTCTTTGCCTCTGTGAACACCGTGGAGATCGACTTTGTCCTGCATCAGTTCGGCGTGGACATCGCCTACATCATGTTCGCCAACAGCGACTGGAGCAAGCAGTACTGGGGCGAGGCGGAAGTCCCCGAGGGCATCACCGCCACCAATGCCGTCATCGACGGTTTCGGCGACTATTCCGTGGCTCTGGAGTTTGCGGAGCCCTCTGAGGGCCTGGCCTTCACCGCTCTGGGCATCGTCAAGGGCGAGAAGACCTACCCCGGCGCCTTCCTGAAGATCAATGAGATCCGCCTGAACGGCGAGGCCATCGAATTCACCAAGGGCTACACTTCCTCCGACGACGGCATCACCACCCGGATGAACGTCTTCAACGAGTGGGTGTCTGAGGTGCCCGAGGATGCCCGTTCCTTCGACGGGACCGTTGAGGAAGCTTCTCCCAAGATGGTGGATCCCGCCCTGTTCACCGGTGTGAGCAAGTTTGAGATCGACTTCAGCCTGGTGCCTGTGACAGACACCGCCTACATCATGTTCGCCAACGCCGACTGGAGCAAGCAGTACTGGGGCGAGGCGGAAGCGCCGGAGGGCATCACCGCCGCCAACGCCACCATTGAGGGCGCCGGCACCTACACCGTCGGCCTGACCTTCGCGGAGCCTTCCGAGGGGCTGGCCTTCACCGCCCTGGGTATCGTGAAGGGCGAGACCTCCTTCAACGGCTACTTCATCGACATCAAGGAGATCAGAGTCAACGGCGAGGCCATTGAGCTGGGCAAGGGCTACACCTCCTCCGATGACGGCATCACCACCCGCGAGAACATCTACAACGAATGGGTGGCCGAGGTTCCCGCCGATGCCCGCCGTGCGGACGGCGACCTGGAGGGCGCTTCCCCCATCATCGTGGACAAGGCTGCCTTTGAGGCAGTCACGAGCATTGAGGTCACCTTCGACTACATCTACGGCAAGCCCATCGTGAAGGATGCGGACGCCCCGCTGACCGAGGAGGAAGCCGCGGCCCTGATGCAGGATGGCTTCATGGCCTACATCGGCGTGCAGGGTACCGACACTTACGTATTCCGCAATGCGTGGAATGACAAATATGGCCTGACGGACGAGGAGAATCCCGATTTCTTCGGCCGCCTGACCGGCTGGGACGCCGACAACAAAGCGGTGGACTACGGCGGAACCTTTGTGGACGCTGAGATCAAGGGCAACGGTGAGTATTCCGTGAGCCTGACCACCGGTGAGATGGGCTTTGGCTCCACCGAGGCCTACAACCTCCTCTTCATCTCCACCAACATCCCCGGCAAGCTGGTGCGGGACGGCTTCATCACCATCGACAATGTGAAGACCAAGATCGGCGACGCGGCCACCCGGGAGTACACCAACGTGGACGCCTCCGGCGAGTATGTGATGATCAAGGTCATCGACACCTACAACATCGGCGAAGCGCCCTTCGGCTACACTGTGCCCGGCCCCGACGCTTCCATCACCATCACCTTCACCGTGAGCGGCATGCCGGAGTAAGCAAGGCCGGCGTCCGCGGTTTACCCAACGGCAGCACTTCTCTTGCTGGGAGGTGCTGCCGCCTCTTGATTCCTGAACGTTCAAGGAGATCATCATGCAGGCAAAACAGTTACAACCGGAGATGTCCCGGGGGGAGAGGATACTGCTGTGGGTTCACCGGGTGGTGATCCTGCTGGTGTTCCTCATGATCTTCTTCCCGCCCTTCAACCCGGGCCGCATCTCCTCCCAGATCAGCGGCAACCTGACTCTTCTTACCTCAGCCACCTCTTACAGCACCATCACGGCCAAGCTGGGGGCCTACATGGTGGAAGGGCAGAGCCGCTTTGCGCTGCGGGCCTCGGATATGCAGCAGTCCATGCTGGGCTGCGCCATGGTGCTGGTCGGTGCGCTGGCCGCTGCCGCGGGTGCCTGCGTCAGCCTGGGCAACCGGAAGATGCGGCGGCTCGGCGTGGGACTGCCTCTGCTGGGGGCTGCGCTGATCCTGGCAGGCCTCGCGGTGAACCGCGGAGCCTTCCAGAACATCGAGGCCTTTGTACGGAGCATGGCCCATGCGGAGGAGCATCTGCAGAACCTCTCCCTGCAGTGGCCCGGGTTCGCCAACACGGCCTGGACGGTGGGCGGTGCCGCGGTGCTGCTCACCACCGTTCCGGTGGCTGTCCTGGCCTTTGCCGGGAAGGCGGATGAAAAGGCGGAGATGCAGGAGAAGTTCCGCCTCTTCATCATGTTCCTGCCCGTGCTCCTGCTCTCCTTCGTCTTCGCCTATCTGCCCATCTACGGCTGGCGGTATGCCTTCTACAACGCCAAGGCCGGAGACGAGCTCACCAGCGAGATCTTTGTGGGCTGGAGCAACTTCACCATGCTCATCAACGACCCGGGCTTCTCCGCCCGGATCCTGCAGGTGCTGCGGAACACCCTGGTGATGAGCGGCCTGGGCATTATCACCAGCTGGCTGCCCATCGCCTTCGCGGTGCTCCTGGCGGAGGTCCGCTACACGAAGTTCCAGCGGACGGTGCAGACGCTGACCACCATCCCGAACTTCCTCAGCTGGGTGCTGGTGTATGCGGTAGCCCTGTCCATCTTTTCCGCCGACGGCCTCATCAACAACCTCATGTCCAGCCTGACCGCCGGATATATGCGGACGGACTACCTGGCCAGCGCGGACCACACCTGGCTCAAGATGCTCCTGTGGGGCACCTGGAAGGGGCTGGGCTGGAGTGCCATCATCTACGTGGCCGGCATTGCCGGCATCGACCAACAGCTCTATGAGGCGGCCAGAGTGGACGGTGCCAACCGCTTCCACTGCATCTGGCACATCACCATCCCGGGGCTGATCCCCACCTACATGGTGATGCTGCTCATGTCCATCGCCGGCATCCTGTCCAACGGCATGGAGCAGTACCTGGTTTTCTCCAACCCCTACAACGGCAACTACATCGAGGTGCTGGACCTCTACGTCTACAATCTGGGCATCGGCAACAACCAGCTCTCGGTCTCCACGGTGATCGGCATCCTGAAATCCCTCATCGCGGTGGTCCTGCTCTTCGGCGCAAACGGCATCTCCAAGGCTGTCCGCGGCGAGAGCATCATTTAAGGGGGTGGACGTATGCGTAAGGATATGAACAAGTATCATGCCAAGCGTACCCTGCCCTGGTGGGGGAAGCTGCTGCTGGTGGTGTGCTGCACCGCCCTGTGCGCCGCGCTGGCCTGGGTCTACTGCGAGAAGATCGCCACCCCCCGCTATGCGGACACCTACCGGGCGTCCCTGAGTATACTGGACACAGAGCCCCTGATGAGCGGCGGCAATTCGGAATTCACCACCCGCAGCCTCAACATCCGGGGCGGCCTGCTGGATGAACTGGGCAACGTAGGCAGCAAGAACAAGGGCCTGTTCTACCGGAACATCGCTGACGCCCTGAATGGGGACGGCGAGGTTGTGCTCAAGCCCCGGGAACTCAAGGACATGATCAGCGTCGCGGATGACACCGGGGACACCACCGGCCAGAGCATCCTCATCACCGTGAAGCACAGCGATCCCGTCCTGGCGGAGAAGATCGCGCGGGCCGCGTCAGAGCAGTTCGGCATCATGATCTTCGGGGGAGCGCCTGCCTCCGAACAGGCTGAGATCGAAATTGCCGCACAGGAAGATCCCGGCGTATGGCAGGTACGCTTCCGGGTGACGGACGAAGCCGTAGGCAGCCTGCCGGACAAGTTCTACGGGGTGACCCTGGACCTCATCACCGGCCTGACCCATGACCTGGCGAACGACGCCTTCTGCGAGGCGGTGGCCGCTAGGGCCGGACTGAACGTCTCTGCCAAGGAGATCCGGAACCGCCTGCATGTGACCACCACCGCGGACCCGGCGGTGCTCACCCTGACGGCCTCCTGGACGGATGGAGAGACTGCTCAGCGGCTCCTGCAGGCCGGGGGAGAGGAAATGGCCGCATCCGTCTTCGGAGGGGAGTACAACCCCTGGCAGGCGGCCGTCTCCGAGCCGACCCTGGTCTCCGAGCGGGTCCGGGAATGGCCTTCCACCCTGCCCATCGTGCTGATCACAGCCCTGGCGGCGCTGATCATCAGCTACGCCGTATTCTCCCGGCAGTCCCTCTTCGACACGGCCATTGTCATCTTCTTCGTCCTCTTTACCTTCATCTGCGTCTTCCCCTTCTACTACCTCTTCATCAACACCATCTCCGCCAATGACCTGGTGGCCGGCGGACAGATCAACTTCTGGCCCCAGGGGCTCCACCTGAAGAACTATGAGCGGATCATCGGCCAGGAGGACCTGATCAACGCTTTGGTGGTGACGGTGTCCCGGACCATTCTGGGCACGGTGCTGATGGTCCTTACCAGCGCCTGGGCGGGATATCTCGTGACCAAGCAGAAGATGTGGCGCCGTTCCTTCTGGTACCGGGCCCTGGTGATCACCATGTACTTCAACGCGGGCCTGATCCCCTGGTACACCAACATGCTGATGCTGGGTTTGACGGGGAACTTCCTGGCCTACATCATCCCGGGCATGGTGGCGCCCTACAACATCATCCTGGTGAAGACCTACATCGAGTCGATCCCTGCCTCCCTGGAGGAGAGCGCGGTCATCGATGGAGCCTCCACCAGCAGGGTCTTCCTGCGGATCATCCTCCCTCTGTCCATCCCGATCCTGGCCACCATCGCCATCTTCGGCGCGGTGGGCAACTGGAACTCCTTCCAGGATTCCCTGCTGCTCATGTCCTCGGCACCGCATCTGTACACCCTGCAGCACCGGCTCTACATTTACCTGAACCAGACCACCTCCATCAACACGGAGCAGATCTCGGAACAGATGGCGCAGAACCTGCTGAACACCGGTGTCACCACCAAGTATACCATCGCCATGATCACCATCATTCCGATCCTGCTGGTGTACCCCTTCATGCAGCGCTACTTCGTCAAGGGCATCATGCTTGGCGCAGTCAAGGGCTGACCCGGACCGCCTGATCAAGAGGAGGAAAAAAACATGAAGAAAATGCTCGCCCTGCTCCTGACAGCGATGCTCACCCTGGGCATGCTGTCCTTCCCGGCGACGGCCGAGACCGCGGTGAACCGCGACGGTCCCGTCATCCGTCTGGACGCCTACAGCCAGCTGGCCAACTACTCCGGCATCCAGGGCGGCTGGGGCGCCATCCTGTTCAAGGACATGTTCAATGTGGAACTGAACATCATCCCCGAGCAGGACGGCACCTATTCCACCCGGATGGAGGCCGGCAGCCTGGGCGACCTGGTGATCTGGGGCGCCAACGGCGAGGACTACAAGAATGCCGTGAACAAGGGCATGCTCCTGGACTGGGAGCAGTTTGACATGGGCAAGACCTATGCCCCCTATATCATGGAGCACTACACCGACGCCCTGGAGAGCAACCGAGACATCAGCGGCGACGGCAAGATCCACGGCTTCGGCTTCAATGTGGCCTTCACTTCCGACAGCCACCAGTCCTTCTTCTACACCTGGGACATCCGCTGGGATCTGTACAAGGAGCTGGGCTATCCGGAGGTATACGACCTGGACAGCCTGCTGGAGCTGTTTGAGGACATGAAGGAGATCTGCCCGACGGACGAGCTGGGCAACGAGACCTATGCCCTCTCCTCCTGGCCGGACTGGGACGGCAACATGGTCATGTACGTCAAGGCGCTGGCCACCGCGTATTACGGCTACGATGAGCTCGGCTTCGGCCACTACAACCCGCTGAACGGACAGTTCCTCTCCTGCCTGGATGAGGACAGCCCCTACATGGAATGCCTGAAGTTCTTCAACCGGCTTTACCGCGCCGGCCTGCTGGATCCGAACTCCTCCTCCAACACCTATGACAAGATGAGCGAAAAGCTGAAGGCCGGCGGCACCTTCTGGTCCATCTTCAACTATGCCGGGTCGATGGCTTACAATACCAGCGAGCACCTTGAACAGGGCAAATACATGTATTCCCTTGTGCCTGAGGACGCGACGCCCATCGTATACGGCCTCGGCTCCACCGGCGGCAACCGGATCTGGTCCGTGGGAAACTATACGAAGTATCCGGAGCTCTGCCTGGAGATCCTGAACT
>JAEEGL013629563.1_pt1 | contig 14775 bp, 11 predicted proteins | sample 9134231 | NCBI WGS metagenome assembly JAEEGL01 (sample SAMN16246548, study PRJNA631951) | gut metagenome | biome: gut microbiome; feature: rumen; material: fiber-attached | host: Bos | place: Iran: Karaj | collected 2018-10 | reverse complement strand
TTCTGCCATTATGGTTGGGAAGGGCAGGGCTCTTTTGCCTTCTGGAAATATGCTTGCGCTTATTATGATAGCGCCGAGGCTTTGTTTCAGAAATTTTTACAGTCAAAGGGAGATTTCGCCATATTGGATGGTATAGGACTGACTATTTGCTTCTTGTATCGGCATTATGTTGAATTAGCTGTAAAGTATTTATTTCTAAAATTCGTTGCTAATGAGCCTGCTTGTCTTAAGGATTTCTTGGAAAAAGGACATAATTTATATGACTTGTGGATTGCTACAAAACCAGGGTTGAGTGCACTTCGGAAAAGGGTGGGCTCTACTGTGAGTATAGGATGTTTGGAGCATTATATACTTTCTTTTGACAAGTTTGATAAGGATGAAATGTCGATGCGTTATCCGATAAAGAAAGACTTGACAAAAATGCATGGGGCAACACGTCGTCTTGATATTTATAATCTGCATGACAGAATGGCTGAAATGCACAATGCTTTTGAGACTCTTTCCAGAGATTTAGAGAATCAGTTATTTGATGAAGTTGCGTCGGAGAAGGTACGGTCTTTTGAGGATAAGTATGTAGAATTACGTGAAAGAGTAATAGGTTTTATTCTCACAATGCAGAGTCTTGCGGTAGAGGAAGAAGCGGAATCCACATGTGATGTATTGGAAATGTTAAAGAAACCATCAAAGAAGATGGCTTATATGTTAGGCTGTTCAAATGATGAGATAATCATGCTTGATGCTTTGTATTATACAGGTCGAATGATTAATTGCGAAGAACTACGTTTGCCTAAGAATCCTCATGAGGCAAGAATTGATGCAATGAAAATGTGCATCTTAAACATGGAGAATGATAGTTTAGTGTTTGGGAAGGCTCATGAAGAATGGCAAATAAACATTTGGTCGAAATCTTGTGATGCTTTATCCAAACATATTTCATCAGCGGTTGCAGCTATTGATTGGGATAAACCAAATGTGCTCGCCGTATTGGACTGGAGATAGTAGGCGCTGCCATCCAAAGCAGAGCAGATGCATCACTTTACGCCAGGTCATAGATGGCGTGCACGACGTGAAGAATCTCCAGGAAGTCAGGATGTGAGATAAATCTAAAAGTAACCGCGATGGTTTTGATGGAGACACGGTCATCCTCTCGTTATTTTAACTTTAAGCAAAATTTTAAAATAATGCAATATTTCAAGTCTGGTAACTATCTGGATCAAGGGGCCTACAGGTTTTTCATCCCCTAAATATTCGTATTGTTATTACAGTTCTGGTGAATTTCTCTCTCTTTGTCGTCAAAATGAAAAGTGACCAGATTAGTCCCGCACCCTGAATCATTCGACGTGGAAATTCAATTTGCCCGAATTGGACATTATTTGTTATAACAATTGCATAGCTGGACAAAAAATGTCTATTTTTGCAGATAGAATATGAAAATTTATCGATGTTATGACGAGTATCGCTAACTGGATAAATGAGAAACCTTTTCGAGGAGACTATACTTTTTCGCACAATGAGGTTGTGGCGGCATTCCCTAATATGAGTGCAGGGAGCATCGCTCGTGCGCTAACACGGGAGGTTCGTAAAGGCCGTGTTTTTTCTCCCTTGAGAGGGTTCTATGTGATTGTCCCGGATGAATATGTGCTTCGTGGCGCAGTTCCTCAGTCATTCTATATAGATGATATGATGCGGCATCTGGGGCGTAAATATTATGTTGCATTGTTGAGTGCGGCAAGTTATCACGGCGTATCGCATCAAGCACCATTGAGGTTCAGTGTGATGGTTGAGCCACCAACAATGCGTGATAAGAAGGGAGATAGATATCTGACCCATTATTTCTGTAAGAGGTGTATTCCGGAAGCGTATGTGGAGAGGCGCCAGACAAGGACGGGGTATGTCAATATTTCGTGCCCGGAACTGACTGCTGTGGATTTGCTCACTTACCAGGCAAAGATCGGGAGCATAACACGGGCGGCTACGGTGTTGGCGGAGTTGGTGGAAAAAACCAATTTTGGTATGATGGATTCGGACTTTATCAGTGTGGTTCCAACGAGCAGTCTGCAGCGTCTGGGTTATATTCTGGATGTGATACTGGAAGAACATAATGCAGCAGATGCGGTGATGGGGTTATTAAAGCAGGCAAAGGCCGTGATGCAGTATGTGCCTCTGAAAGTAGGAAAAAGCTCCTTGGGATGCGATAGGAATAAGAGATGGAAGGTGGTTCTGAATGAAGTGATCGATATTGACGAGTTATGATACCTTTACGATATATTACGGCGTGGAGTGAACAGGTTCCATGGGTAGAGAACAAGTTCATTGAGCAGGACCTGATTATCTGTCGGGCTTTAGTGGCGATCTATAATGATGAGTTCTTGAAGGATCATCTGGCTTTTAGGGGTGGTACGGCTCTGGGGAAACTTTTCTTGCATCCACAGCCCCGTTATTCGGAGGATATTGACTTGGTGCAGGTGAATGCGGAGCCCATCAAGGAAACGATAGCTCATCTGCGGGAGGTCCTGGCATGGTTGGGTGAACCGGTTGTGAAACAGAAGAAGCATAATAATACGCTGGTGTTCAAGGTGCAGCCGACAGATTCAGTAGCGGATGAAATTCACCTGAAAGTGGAAATAAACTGCAAAGAGCATTTTAGCGTTTTTCCTATGATACAGGTTCCTTTTGGGGTAGAGAGCAGTTGGTTTTCGGGTTCTTGCGATGTTCAAACCTATGAATTGGAAGAACTGACCGGAACAAAAATGCGGGCTCTGTATCAGCGTCGTAAGGGACGTGACCTGTTTGACCTATGGAAGATCTTGACTATGGTGCCAGATCTTGACAAGGAGAGGGTAAGGGTATCATATGAAAGGTATCTGGGATTCACGGCTTCTCACCTGCCTACGTATAGGGAATTTGTGATGAATATGGAGGAGAAGTTGCACGATGATGAGTTCCTGGGAGATACGGATATGATATTGAATCCTAATTTGGATTACCAGCCGGATGTGGCCTGGTTGCTGGTAAAGGAGGAGTTGGTAGATATGCTCAGAAAGGTTACGAAGTAAGTAATGAAAATCACCCAAACCCTCCTCGATTCCCTCACCGCCCAGGCCAAGGCCTCCCCGCGCCTCCGCATGAACCTCGACCTGCGGAATTCCCCCGAGGACAACTCCCAGCGGATGCTGAATGCGATTGAGCCGGGGAGTCCGCTGCCGATTCACCGGCATACGAAATCCTCGGAGACGGTGGTGATTCTCCGCGGGCATCTGCGGGAGGTGTTCTATAACGATGCCGGGGAAGTGACGGAGGTGATTGACCTGGTCCCGGGAGGGGACTGCGTGGCAGTCAACATCCCGCTCGGGCAGTGGCACAGCGTCGAGGTGCTGGAGAGCGGCACGGTGATTTTGGAGTGCAAGGATGGGGCGTATGAGCCGCAGGGGGCGGGGGATATTCTAACACCATGAATAACCAGAACAAACCGATGAAAGTGTTTGTAAATTGAGTAAATCTGCAGCGTAATTTGAGTAAAATTGCAGGAAGAATTGAGTAAAATTCACACTCCGTAGTCAGAAGAGAAAGAAGATAGAATCCAAAATAGAATTATATGTTTACCCTCATCACCTTACCCTATCCCGCCACGGCCCTCGAGCCCATCATCAGCGCCCAGACCCTCTCTTTCCACCACGGCAAGCACCTGCAGGGGTACGTGAATAACTTGAATGCGTTGCTGCCGGGGAGCCCGTTTGAGGGGCTGCCGCTGGAGGAGATTGTGCGGCGGTCGGGGCCTTCGGGGGATGGTGCGGCGGCGAATCCGGCCGTGTTCAATAATGCGGGGCAAATTTTGAATCATAATCTGTATTTTACGCAGTTTAAGACCCCCGATCAGGTCGGGGGTGACGGAGGAGTTCAGGTCGGGGGTGACGGTGGAGTACAAACCGGTAGTGCCGGCAACGTCATATCCGGTTCCGGCCCAGCACCCGTGGGCGCTTTGGCTGCCCAGATCGCCCACCAGTGGGGCACCTTCGAGGCGTTTCAGGCGGAGTTCGTGGCTAAGGGCACGAGCCTTTTCGGGAGCGGATGGGTGTGGCTGTCGGCCGAGGCGGATGGCACGCTGGTCATCTCTCAGGAGCCGGGCGCCCATAACCCCATCGAGAAGGGCCGGAAGCCGCTCCTTACCTTCGATGTGTGGGAGCACGCGTACTATCTGGATTATCAGAATCGTCGGGCCGACCATTTGAAGGCGCTGTGGGAGATTGTCAACTGGGAGGAGATTGAGCGGCGATATGGTGATGCTGGAGTGTAAGGATAGATGGAATAGATTCCGGGTCAAGCCCGGAATGACGCGGGTAGGCATGGAAACGACGGTAAACAAGCCCTGGAATGACGGAAAACAAGTTAGCAATGTTACTTAAATGAGCCACCTTCAACTTCCATATAACTACCACTCCCTCCTCTCCCTGCAGGAGACGGAGCAGGGGATTAAGGCGATTAAGGATTTTTTCCAGGCGGGGCTGGCGGCGCAGCTGCGGCTGCGGCGGGTGACGGCGCCGCTGTTTGTGCGGAGCGGGCTGGGGATCAATGACGATCTCAACGGGGTGGAGCGGCCGGTGCGGTTCGCGATTGGCGATATGGGGGATGCGCGGGCGGAGATTGTGCAGTCGCTGGCGAAGTGGAAGCGGCTGACGCTCGCGGAGTACCGCATTCCGCCGGGGTACGGGATCTATACGGATATGAATGCGATCCGGCCCGATGAGGAGCTGGACAATATCCATTCACTCTACGTGGACCAGTGGGACTGGGAGGCGGTGATGACGCCCGGGGACCGGACGGCCGCTTACCTCCGGCGCTATGTGGACGGGATCTACAATGTGCTGCTGCAGACGGAGTATATGGTGTATGAGAAGTATCCGGCGATCCGGCCGATCCTGCCGGAGAAGATTACGTATATCCACGCGGAAGAATTGCTGCAGCGCTATCCGGGGATGACGCCGAAGGAGCGAGAGAAGGCGATTTGCCGGGAATGTGGGGCGGTGTTTGTGATGGGGATCGGAGGTGCGTTATCCGACGGAATGCCGCACGACGGTCGGGCGGCCGATTACGATGATTGGAGCACGGTGGGGGAGAATGGCCTCAAAGGCCTTAACGGCGATATCCTCCTCTGGAATCCGGTCCTGGAATGTGCCTTTGAGATATCCTCGATGGGCATCCGGGTCGATGCGGAGGCGCTGAAGCGCCAACTGGAAATTCGCGGCCAGCAGCAGCGGGCCGGGCTTTATTTCCACCGGCGGCTGCTTGCGGGGGAGCTTCCCCAAAGCATCGGCGGCGGTATCGGACAGAGCCGTCTGTGTATGTTCTTCCTGCGGAAGGGGCATATCGGCGAGATCCAGAGCAGCATCTGGCCCGACGATATGCGGGCGGCGTGCAAGGCGCACGGAATGCCCCTGATTTAGTTTCCCAATATAAAACGACGATACAATGAAAAGTCAGTACAAGAAACCCGAGGTGATGATCCACGGCGTTTTGATTGAATTCAAATTCCTGCAGGCCAGTCCGCAGGGAGGGAACCTGCCTTTTGAAGAGGGCGAGGATGATATTTTCGGCAATTAATGGGAGGACGGAGTATGAAAAGAATTGCTTTAAGGCTTATCCCCCTTGCCGTCGTCCTTGCTGCGGGTTGCGCCCGCGCGGAGCTCGATAATCCGCAGATTCCTTCCGAGGAAGAATTCCTCATCCACAAGACCTTCTATGGCGAATCCGACGAGACGAAGACGACCCTCGACGGCGTGAACGTCCTCTTCGCGGAAGGGGAGGCCGTCAGTATCTACGACGGCTCCGGAAACCGGGAATTCACCGCCAAGGAATCCGGCGCGAATGTCACCTTCACCGGCGATGTCAGCGCGGCGGCGACGGCGTATTATGTCCTTTCCCCTTATTCCGCTTCGACCGTATTCTCGAAGAGCGGATCGACGGTGACGGCTGCAACGACGGTTCCGGCCAGTCAGGCTGCGACACCGGGTTCATTCGCCTCCGGCGCCAACCTCTCCGCCGCGATGTGCGACGCCGATGACGCCTTCTCCCTGCAGAATCTGCTCGCTGTGGCGAAATTCACCCTGTCGACCACGAATCTGGACGGCCACTCCATCGCTTCCGTCACGCTTTCCGGCGCTTATCCCCTGGCGGGCGACGTGGTGGTGACCTATGGCGCTGAGTGCACCCTTGCGGCGGGCAGCCGCACGGTGAATTCCGTGTCCCTGTCCAACGCAGACGGTTCCGCCCTCTCCGACGGAACCTATTATCTGACCCTTCTCCCGAATGCCGGCGGGGAGATCACCCTTACCTTCAAGGCGACAGACGGGTATACGGCCACCCGGAAGGCGACACTTTCTTCCGCTTTTACGGCGGGCACCATCAAGAATCTCGGGACGGTGAGAAATCTGGCCTGGGAGAGTCCGCGGTATTATTTCCGGAAGGTGACTACGTTCCCGGGAGAGGGGACTTACCTGATCGTCGCCGAGACGAACGGTCTTCTTTATGCCGCCAAACCGATTCCGTCGGGCAACCAGTATGGCTATCTGAAATACGATGAGCTTTCCTCGAAAGTGGAGGATGGCGATATCGTGCTGGATGACCTGAATGATGCCTATACCATTTCACTTTATAACGGCGGGCCGTATTATCGGATCCGGCAGTCGGATGGGAGATATTGGTGGCAGCAGGATGGTTTTAATACGGTCAGCGCGGCAGAGGATCCCACGGAGGCATATACGTATTCCTTTACTGCGTCCGGCGGGGTGTTTACTATCCTGAATGTGACGCGGAGTAAGTTTTTACAGTATGATACGCGCTATTCCAGTTATGGCTCTTATCCCAGCACGGCCGCCAACAGGGTTGATCCCAGTATCTATCAACTGGTAACGCCCGATCCGAAAATCACTACGGCTCCCGCCACGAATATCACCGTATCTTCCGCGGTGCTCAACGCCACGTTCTCGCATCTGGGGACGACGAGTGTGCAGGATGCGCATTTCCGGTGGGGCCGGACCCCGGGCAATCTGGACCGGACGTTGTATGCCGAAGACTTTGACGTGAGTTCGGGTGCTTTCCACGCGACGCTGTCGGGCCTGGATGAGAATACGACGATTTATTATCAGGCCTTCCTCCAATACTGCACGGACGGGACGAATTATGTGCTGCTCTCCGGCGCGGAGGCGTCTTTCGAGACGCACGCCAGTTCAACGGGCGGAAATGCCGGATTGCAGTGGCTGGGATGCTATGAGATCCCGGCGATCGATCTGCAGAATGAGAATAATTACAGCGGAACCGGCCCGGAGACCTTCGGCTCGACCAACTGGTTCAATTATCAGACGACGAATTCGATGCGGAAGGTTGTGACGCATACATACAGCTACGGCGGCAAGTTGTACCGCAATTTCACGACCCTGGTGGACGGGAATAAGCGCTGCCCGCTCTGGACGGCGTTCCCGCTGCATAAGGACGCTTATCCGGACAATTATATCGGAAGGGTCGGATCGTTCAGCGTAGACACCAGTTACGACCCGGCCATTCCCTCGGATTGGCAGTCCAGTGGCTCGACAAGCGATTACAACAATGGATTGGGCTACGCCCGCGGCCATCATTGCGCCTCCGAGGACCGGCAGGCCTGTGATGATGCCAATTGCCAGACGTTCTATTATACCAACCAGTCTCCCCAGATCCAGAATGACTTCAACGGTGGTGTCTGGGTCGATCTGGAGTCGGCGACCCGCCGCGCGGCTCCGAGCGGACGGGATACGCTCTATGTCGTCGTCGGAACCCTCTTCGAGGACGAGAACTACGGCTCCAGCAATGACTGGGGCCAGGTCGCCCGCCCCAGCCATTTCTACCGGCTGATGATGAAGTGTTCGTTCAATTCCTACGGAAAAATAACAGGCGCGGAGGGCGTGGCTTACCTCTTTGAGAATAAAGCGCATCCTTACGCCGACTACAATGATTCGGAATTTGTGACGACGATCGACGCCATCGAGACCCGTACGGGCTTCAATTTCTTCGCGAATGTCCCCGACGCCTATCAGACATCGGCGGAGAACGGGACCTCCAAATTGAATATGTAGTTTATGAAAGTATTGAAATTCGGTGGCACGTCGGTTGCCACGCCGGGCAGCATTCGGAAGGTTAAGGCGATCGTGGAATCTCAGCAGGAGCCGGTCGTCGTGGTGGTTTCCGCGCTCGGGGGAGTGACGGATGAATTGGTGCGGATTGCCGCGCTCGCGGAGGCGGCGGACCCGGCCTATCTGGACGGCCTGGCGGCGTTGCGGGAGCGCCATATCGCGATGTGCGAAGAGTTGCTGGGGGCGGCCCAGGCGGCGGCCCTCAGGACGTCCGTCGAGGCCCTCCTGGATGAACTGGAAGGCATCTGCCGGGGCGTATTCCTCCTGAAAGTCCTGCCGGAGAAGACCCGCAATCAGATCCTGAGCTTCGGCGAACGGCTCTCCTCGCGTATTGTAACGGCGGCGGTGGGGAATGCAGAGCTCTACGACGCGCTGGACTTCATCCGGGTGGATGACGGGCGGGTGGATTTCGCCGCGACGGGCGAATTGGCCCGGAAGCATTTCGCCGGATATGGCCCGGCGAGTCCGGTGGCCATTTGCCCGGGCTTCATCGCCCGGGACAAGGGCGGAGACATCGTCACGCTGGGACGGGGCGGGTCGGATTATTCCGCCAGTATTCTCGCGGAAGCGCTCGATGCCTCCGTGCTGGAGATCTGGACGGATGTGGACGGGTTTATGTCGGCCGATCCGCGCATCATCAAGACCGCCTACGTCATCGACGAGCTGACCTACGAGGAGGCTACGGAACTCTGTAATTTCGGCGCCAAGGTGGTGTATCCGCCGACGCTGTATCCCGTCTGCAGGAAGCGCATTCCCATTCGGGTCAAAAATACATTCAACCCTTCGGCACCGGGCACGCTGATCCGGGACGCGCGGCCGGACCGGCAGTCGGACCGCATCATCAAGGGCATTTCTTCCATCGACAACATTTCCCTGATCACCATTTTCGCCACTTCCCTGATGGGCATCATCGGCGTGGACCAGCGCATCTTCAGCGCCCTGGCAGGGGAGGGCATCAACGTCTTCCTCGTCAGCCAGTCTGCCTCGGAGACGGGGCTCTCGATCGGCGTGCGGATGGCGGATGCCGAGAAGGCCTGTGCCGTGCTGGACAGGACTTTCGCGGTGGAAATTGCCGGGGGCGGCGTCCAGTCGGTGAGGCGGGAGGATGAACTCGCCGCCATCGCCATCGTGGGCGAGAATATGCGGAACAATTGCGGCGTCGCCGGCAAGCTGTTCAGCATTCTGGGGAAGAACGGTATCAGCATCATTGCCTGCGCGCAGGGTGCCTCGGAAAGCAACATTTCCTTCGTCGTGGAGCGGAAGTATCTGCGGAAGTCGCTGAATGTCATCCACGACGGCTTCAACCTGTCGGAATACAAGGAGATGAATCTGATCATCTGCGGGGTCGGCACGGTGGGCGGTCAGCTGATTGAGCAGATTGCGCAGCAGCAGGAGCGCCTGAAGCAGCGGCGCAATCTGAAGATCAACGTGGTCGGCATTGCGCGCAGTACGCGGGGCGTGTTTGACCACGATGGGATCGACCTTTCGACTTGGAAGGAGGCTCTCTCGGCGGGGAAGGTGCTGGATGCGGACGGGTTGAAGGAGGCGGTCCTGGGGATGAATATCTTCAATGCCGTCTTTGTGGACTGCACGGCGAGCGAATCGGTCGCCGCGATGTATGAAGACTTCTTCAACCACGGCATTTCGGTGGTGGCGGCCAACAAGGTCGCGGCTTCCTCCGATTATCAGAATTACCGCAACCTGAAGAAAACGGCCCGCCGCAGAGGCGTCAAATTCCTCTTCGAGACCAATGCCGGAGCGGGGCTGCCGATCATCAATACCATCAATTCTCTCCGCAACAGCGGCGACCACATCCGGAAGATCGAGGCGGTCCTGAGCGGGACGCTGAATTTCATTTTCAACACGATCTCCGCCACCGTGCCCTTCAGCGAGACGGTCCGTCAGGCCAAGGAGCAGGGGTACGCGGAGCCCGATCCGCGCATCGACCTGTCCGGGAAGGACGTGATCCGCAAGCTGGTGATCCTCTCGCGGGAGGCCGGCTATGAGGTCAGCCAGGAGGATGTGGAGGCGGAACCGTTCATTCCCCGGGAATTCTTCAACTGCACGCTGGAAGAATTCTGGCAGAAACTGCCCTCTCTGGACGCCGACTTCGAGGAGCGGCGGCTGGAACTGGAGAAAGAGCATATGCGTTGGCGCTTTGTGGCCACGATGGACGAAGGGAAGTTCAATGTGGCCCTCCGGACGATCGACGAGCACCACTGCTTCTACAATCTGGAAGGCTCCAACAACATCGTCCTCCTGACGACGGACCGCTACCACGACCACCCGATGCAGATTCAAGGCTATGGCGCCGGTGCGAGCGTGACCGCTGCCGGGGTTTTCGCCGACATTATCAGTATTGCAAACGTATCCAATTAATATGCGGAAGGTACGCGTATTCGCTCCTGCTTCGATCGCCAATCTGGGGTGCGGCTTCGACATTATGGGCCTGGCCCTGGATGAGGTGGGGGATATCCTCGAGATGACGGCCTCGGAGGGGTCTGGAATTTCCATTCTGAACCAGACGTCGGTCCCGCTGCCGGAGGATATCGAGAAGAATGTCATCACTCCGGTCATCCGGAAATTCTTCGCGATGACCGGGCTCTCCGGCCGCGTGGAGGTGACGGTTCTTCAGAAGATTTATCCGGGCTCCGGCATCGGCTCCAGCGCGGCGTCGAGTGTTGCGGCGGCGTTCGGTATGAATGAACTGTTCGGCCGGCCGCTGTCTACGCTGGATCTGGTCGTCTGTGCGATGGAGGGGGAGAACCTCGCCAGCGGCGGCTATCACGCCGACAACGCGGCGCCGTCGATGATGGGAGGCATCGTCCTGATCCGGGGCTATGAGCCCCTGGACCTCATTCCGCTGCCCGTCCCGGACAATTTCTATTGCTCCGTCGTCCATCCGGAGATCGTGGTCTCCACGAAAGAGGCCCGTCACGTCCTTCCCCAGGCGGTCCCCCTGCACGACGCCATCCGCCAATGGGGAAATGTCGGCGGCCTGGTCGCCGGCCTGTTTGCAGGCGACCTCGCCCTGGTCGGCCGGTCGATGACGGACGTCGTCGCGGAACCGTACCGCAAGCAGTTTATCCCTGGCTTCGATGCGCTGCGGGAGAAGGCCCTCTCCGCCGGCGCAATGGCTCTCAACATCTCCGGCTCCGGCCCCTCGGTCTTCGCGCTATCCTCCAGCCGCGAGTCGGCCGCTCAAGCCGGCGCTGTGATGCAGGCGCATTTCGCGGCCCTCGGCATCGGCTGCAAGGTCTATGTGACGAAAGTGGCGAAGTTGGGGGCAAGGGTGATATCTCTATGATTTACTATAGTACAAATGGAAAGGCTCCCCGGGCCGACCTCCGAAAGGCCGTCATCAAAGGCTTGGCGGAAGACCGGGGGCTTTATATGCCGGAGAGGATCGCGCGGCTCCCCGAGGAGTTCTTCCGCGGGATGGGCTCGCGGTCTTTTGTGGAGATAGCATACACCGTTGCCAATGCGTTCTTCGGCGAGGATGTGCCCGCCCCCGTGCTTCGGCAGATCGTGGAGGAGACGCTGTCGTTCGACTGCCTGCTCCGGGAGGTCGAGCCGGGGATCTACGCGCTGGAGCTGTTCCACGGTCCCACTTTGGCCTTCAAGGATGTAGGCGCCCGGTTTATGGCCCGGCTGCTCCGGTATTTCACGGAGGGAGAGGGCGAGCTGAACGTCCTTGTCGCCACTTCCGGCGACACCGGCAGTGCTGTGGCGAACGGCTTCCTGGGCATCGACGGGATTCACGTGTACGTGCTTTATCCTAAGGGGAAAGTCAGCCCGATCCAGGAATGCCAGTTCACGACGCTGGGCCGGAATATCACCGCCCTGGAGATCGACGGCGTGTTCGACGACTGCCAGGCCTTGGTGAAGGCGGCATTTATGGATCCGGATTTGAACCGGGCCCTTCGCCTCACTTCCGCCAACAGCATCAACGTGGCGCGCTTCCTGCCGCAGTCGTTCTACTATTTCTGGGCGTATGCGCAGTTGCAGCGCCTCGGCCTGGGGGAGAATGTAGTCTGCAGCGTCCCCAGCGGCAACTTCGGCAACATCTGCTCGGCCCTCTTCGGGAAGCGGATGGGCCTTCCGATCCGCCGCTTCATCGCCGCGAACAACGCCAACAGCGTCTTCTACGAATTCCTCCAGACCGGAGAATACCGTCCGCGTCCCTCCATCCAGACCATCGCCAACGCGATGGACGTCGGCGACCCAAGCAACTTCGCCCGCATCTGGGACCTGTACGGCAAGGATGCCGACGCTATCCGCGCCGACATCTCCGGCGCGACCTACACCGACGTCGAGATCGCCGCGACCGTCCGAGACTGCTACGCGCGCACGGGCTACCTCCTCGACCCCCACGGCGCCTGCGGCTACCGGGCCCTGAAGGCAGGGGCGTGTACCGGACAGATAGGCTTTTTCTGCGAAACCGCCCATCCGGCCAAGCTCAAGGACACGATCGAGCGGATCATTGGCGAGCCGCTCCCGATTCCGCCGACCCTCGCCGCATTTATGCAGGGCACCAAGCAGTCCGTGCCCCTGCCCCGGGATTTCTCTTCTTTCAAGGAGTATTTGTTGTCAATCTAGCTTTAGGCGTCCTTCGGGGCGCCTTTTTTTGATCGCAAGTGTCACTACTACCCTGCCAAATTTTGGGACGATAGTGACGAAAAAGCAGGGAAAACGTTACTAACCTGTCAAATTCTGGGACGATGGTGACACCGGGAACAGAATTTTTGTTATCCGGAAGAAAATGACTACATTTGTAGATAACGCAGAAAGAGTGCGGGATTGACACGATGAAGATTCTAGTAACCGGCGCGAAGGGGTTCGTAGGCAAGAACCTGTGCGCGCAACTGAAGAATATCCGTGACGGCAAGGCACGGTGCTACGGGGTTGCCATTGACGAGGTCTTTGAGTACGATTTGGATTCTACCCCTGAGGAGCTCGATGCCTGGTGCGCCGAGGCGGATTTTGTGTTCAACCTGGCGGGGGTAAACCGGCCGCAGAACCAGGAGGATTTTATGGCTGGCAACTTCGGCTTCGCTTCAACGCTGCTGGAGACCCTCCGCAGGCACGGCAATGCCTGCCCGGTGATGCTTTCGTCCAGCCAGCAGGCCTCGCTTACGGGCCGCTTCGGCAACAGCGAGTACGGCCGCAGCAAGAAAGCAGGGGAGGACCTCTTCCTCCGCTATGGTGAAGAAACGGGCGCGCGCGTGCTGGTATACCGGTTTCCCAACCTGTTCGGCAAGTGGTGCCGTCCCAATTACAACAGCGCCGTCGCCACCTTCTGCAACGCCGTCGCCAACGACCTGCCCTACACGGTCAATGATCCCAGCGTGGAGCTCGAACTCCTCTACATCGACGACCTTGTTGACGAGATGATCGCCTGCCTCCGTGGCGAGGAGCACCGCTGCGAGTTTGATGGTCTGGAGGTCATTCCGGAAGGGGACAGCACAGGAGTGATAAAAGGTCGTTACTGCTATGTTCCCGTGACCCACAAGGCGACTCTGGGGGAGATTGTGGATCTGCTGAACCAGTTTGCGGCCCAGCCTAAGACGCTGCTGATTCCTAACATTCCTGCCGGGAGCTTCGCCAAGAAGCTTTACAGTACCTACCTGAGCTATCTCCCGAAGGAGAAGGCGGCCTTCCCGCTCAAGATGAATGTCGATGCGCGCGGGTCCTTCACCGAGCTGATTCATACGTTGGACGCCGGTCAGGTGAGTATCAACATCTCCAAGCCGGGTATCACCAAGGGCCAGCATTGGCACAATACCAAATTCGAACAGTTCATCGTGGTGAAGGGCCACGGACTGATCCAGCAGCGGAACCTCAACGATCCCTCCGGCAAGGTCCTCGAGTGGGAGGTTGACGGCGACCACATCCAGGCCGTCCATATGCTACCCGGCTACACCCACAACATCATCAACCTTTCCGATACCGAGGACCTCGTCACCGTAATGTACTGTAACGAAGTATTCGATCCGGACAAGCCGGATACCTATTTTGAACCAGTAAAATAGATTTTTAAAAAGATCAACCATATGGCATCATTCAAGAACAACGGAAAGCTGAAACTCCTCATCATTGTGGGGACGCGTCCGGAGATTATCCGGCTGGCGGCGGTGATTAATAAGTGCCGGAAGTATTTCGACACGATCCTGGCGCACACCGGGCAGAATTATGACTACAACCTCAATGGAGTGTTCTTCAAGGACCTCAAGCTGGATGCCCTGGAGGTGTATATGGATGCCGTCGGGGCGGATCTCGGCGAGACGATGGGCAATATCATCGCCAAGAGTTACCAGTTGATGGTCGAGATTAAGCCTGACGCCGTGCTGGTGCTGGGGGATACGAATTCCTGTCTCAGCGTGATCGGTGCCAAACGGCTCCACATCCCGATCTTCCATATGGAGGCGGGCAACCGCTGCAAGGATGAATGCCTTCCGGAGGAGACCAACCGACGGATCGTGGATATCATCTCCGACGTCAATCTGGCCTATTCGGAGCACGCCCGCCGTTATCTGGCGGAATGCGGGTTGCCGAAGGAGCGCTCCTACGTCACGGGTTCGCCCATGGCGGAGGTGCTGCGTTCAAATTTAGCTGA
>JAEEGL013581425.1_pt1 | contig 14775 bp, 14 predicted proteins | sample 9134231 | NCBI WGS metagenome assembly JAEEGL01 (sample SAMN16246548, study PRJNA631951) | gut metagenome | biome: gut microbiome; feature: rumen; material: fiber-attached | host: Bos | place: Iran: Karaj | collected 2018-10 | reverse complement strand
TCGACGGATATGCAAGAGGCGATGAAGAGATTACATTTGATAGCAAGAAATATGTTCCAAGGGATGAAATAAGACCTTTTGGCAGACATAAATGCATTCTATTAGAGTTTTCTTCTAACAGGATGCAAGATAGTGAATTTGAATTATTTATCCAGAAAGCTTCGCAGGCAGGACTTACGCCTATAATAGCTCATGCTGAGCGTTGTCCTGCTGTGCAGGATAGACCTACGATTGTTTACAGGATGAAAGAGCAGGGAGCTTTAGTTCAGGTAAATTGCGAGTCACTTTTATCAGGTACAAGGACCAAAGAGGCAATTGTTGCTCAGGGACTTGTCAAACATGAAATGGCAGATTTGGTTTCATCAGATTGTCATAATCTGAAAGATCGCCTGCCTGAAATAAAAAAATGTTATGCATTTATTAAAAAGAAATATGGCATAAAAGCTGCAGATGAGCTGATGAGAGAAAAGGCACTCTCGCTTATCTATGGTGATGAAGTAGGCAATTGTAAGGAGTTATTTGTAAATGTTAGAAATTAAGCTTGAGAAAAAAGAACTTCCCTTTGCTATGGCAGAGGAAATCAAGAATTTGAGAACAGGTATCAGCTTTAGCGGAGAAAACTTGAAGACTCTCCTGTTTACAAGCTGCACCCCAAATGAAGGAAAGAGCACAATTGCTCTTGAAACTGTAAGATCCTTTGCTGAACTTGGCAAGAAGGCTCTTTACATTGACTGTGACCTTAGAAAATCAATTTTCAACAGCAGAGTTGTAGAAGGTAAGCCCAAATACGGACTCACACATTTCCTCACAGGTCAGTGCAAACTTGAGAATATCATTTACAGAAATATTGATAAAGAAGATGATGTAATGTTTGATCTGATTCCTGCAGGCCCTGTAAGTAACAGCCCTACAGAGCTTGTAGCATCAGATAAATTTAAAGATACACTAAAAAAACTTCGTGATGAGTATGACATCATAATAATCGATACTCCTCCTCTTGCATCAGTCGGTGATGCAGCCATCATCGGAGCCATGGTTGATGGATCAATCCTTGTAGTAGAAGCTGGTAATGCAGATTATAGGCTTGTGCAGAAAGTCAGAGATAAGCTTTCTACATCAGGATCCAGGATACTTGGTGTTGTTCTTAATAAAGTTGATAAGTCTAACAAAAGCTATGGATACTATAAGCGTGGATATGGCTATGGTTATGGCTACGGATATGGATACAGTCATGAAGAAAAAGAATAAAATATTTTGGGAAATATGAGGAGCATATTATGGGAGAGAATGAAGAAATTGGGAAAAAATTAAAAGTATGTTTTGCGGCTTCATCAGGTGGACATTATGAACAACTCATGATGCTCAAGCCACTTATGGAGAAATATGACAGTTTTGTTTTGACTGAGAAAACAGTCTATGATTCTAGTTGTAAGGATGAGAAAACTTATTACTTGCGACAAGTTAATCGTAAGGAGGTATTCTTTTTTATAACACTTTTATTGAACGCAATTGACTCTTTCAAGATATATCTTAAAGAGCGTCCAGATATCATTGTATGTACTGGAGTATTAGCGATGATACCTATGTGTATGATTATGAAAGTATTTGGAAAAGAACTTATCTATATAGAATCATTTGCAAAGGTTACATCTGCTACTGAGACGGGAAAAGTAATGTATAAGTTAGCTGATCGATTTTTTGTTCAATGGGAATCTATGAAGAGTATTTTTCCTGATGCTACATATGTTGGTGGAATATATTAATGTTTTTATGAGGAAGAACAATGATTTTTATTACGCTGGGATCCCAGAAATTTCAATTTAATCGACTCTTGAAACAGGTTGATAAACTTATAGAAGATGGAGTCATTACTGAAAGAGTATTTGCACAGATTGGCAATAGTGATTATGAGCCTGTGAACTATTCTTTTAAAAGGTTTTTAAACAGGGAAGAGTTTGCTCAGAAACAGTCAGAATGTGATATTGTTATTACTCATGGTGGTACAGGAGCTATAATTGGCGCTCTTAGAAAGGGTAAGAAGGTTATTGCTGTTCCTAGACTTGCCAAATATGGTGAGCATGTAGATGATCATCAACTTCAACTTTTGCATCAATTTGATGAGATGCAATTGATTGAGCCATGTTATGAAATTGAAAATTTAGAAAATGCATATCATAAATTGTTAGTTACTGAGTATAAAAAGTATGATTCTAATACGCAAGCTGTTATAGAAGCTATTGATAAGATTATTATTGAAGATTTTGCTTTAGAGGAAAATAAAAAGTCTTTTTCAAATAAACTTATGATGCTGTTTGCTAAATCACATGCATGAGATGAAAATAGAATTTTTTACCTTATTTTAATATGTTTTGTTAATGATGTATTTTAAGGAGGAGCTATAAAAAGGTCCTCTTTTTTTTGGGAAACTGTTGTCTTTATGAACATTATTTTATATGGAGATTACTGGTATGGATAATTTAGTTAAGAATGTGATACTTACACCGTTCAATATATTGTATAAAATTTCGCCTGAATTGGATTTGAAATTGTTGTTTAGACTTAAACAGGGATACAAGTTAGATTTAAAAGCGCCTAAAACATATAGTGAAAAAATTCAATGGATTAAGCTTTATGATCATAATCCAAGTATGCCTATTTGCTGTGATAAGTATACTGTTAGACAGTTTGTAGAAAATGAATGCTGTGGAAAAATTCTTAATAGGCTTATCTGGGATGGTTTCAAGCCTGAGGAAATACCATTTGATGATTTACCAGAAAAATTTGTTATTAAAGTTACTCATGGATCTTCGTTTAACATTGTGTGCAAAAATAAAGCCATGCTAGATAGAGAAGATGTCATAAGAAAATGCAATAAATGGCTTAATGCAAAATTTTTAAGCTGTTATGGCGAATGGTTTTACGGAAAAGAAAAGCCTAGGGTTATTGTGGAAGAGTATATTGAGAGCACCGATGATGAACAACTTAGAGATTATAAAGTGTATTGCTTTAATGGCGAGCCTAAGATTGTAGAGGTGCATGTGGATCGTTTTACAAAGCATAGGGCAGCAATTTATGATTGCGATTGGAATTTACTTGAAGGAAAGCATACAGGTACAGGATGTACTGATCGAGCAATAGAAAGACCCGAATGTTTAGAAGAAATGCTTGAATATTCACGTGTTTTGTCACGCAAATTTCATCATGCCCGTGTAGATTTTTACATTTCTGATAATAAATTAATTTTTGGAGAGATTACTTTTACTCCTGGAGCTGGATTTGATAGGTTCTCTTCTTATGATTTTGATTTGATGCTTGGTAATTATTTAAATTTGAATAATTAAAAAAAATATTTTTATTATTTTGAGAAAAGATAGGTTATTCTTATGGCAATAAAGAAAGCAATTATTGTTGGCTGGATAAATAAAGGGAAAACACCGGATTGTGGTGAAACTGTAAAAAATCAATTGATGATAGAACGACTTCAAGCTTTGGGAGTTAAGTGTTATCAATGTGATTTTAAAAATTGGCGAAAACATCCTTGGGTTCTTATATATTTATTATATAATATGGTAATTCATAGGGATGCTACGCTTATTTTTTCGACTTCTACGTGTAATATATATGGATTCATGAAGATTCTTAAGAAAATTCAATGGAAACAAAATATTATACATTGGGTAATTGGAGGCACTTTAGGGGATAAAGTAGAAAAAGGTATTTATGATGCATCAGTTATAGGGTATGCTGATCATACTTTGGTTGAAAGTTCATTTATGTTAAAAAAACTATGTAAATACAATGTAAAGGGTGTTAAGCAAGTCCCCAATTTTAAGCCAATTTCATATTTGCCTCAAATAAATATAAAATATCCTGAAAGTGGACATGAGTTAAAGCTTGCATTTGTTAGTAGAATTATGCCAGAAAAAGGCTGCGATTATATTTTAGATGCTGCAAATATATTAAATACCAATAATCTTGATAGTAAGTTTTCTATAGACTTTTATGGAAGAATATCTCAAGACTATGAGAGTGAATTTAATAAAAGAATTGGTAGTTTATCTAATGTGTCCTATAAAGGTTTTTTGGATTTTAATAAAAATGATGCGTATGATAAATTGGCACAATATGATATGATGCTTTTCCCTACATATTGGGAGGGAGAAGGGTTTGCAGGAATATTTATTGATGCATTCATAGCAGGATTACCAATTCTTGCTACGGACTGGGCTCATAATAAGGCTTTTTTAACCGATGGGATAGATTCTATTTTTATTAATCCACATGATGTTAATGACATTGTGGACTCTATAAAAAGATGTATTGATGGAGAATATAACCTGTACGATATGGCGTTGAATGCACAGAAAAATGCTAAAAGGTATGATACAAAAAATGTGATTACTGAAGATCTTTTGGCAGAGATTGGACTATAAGATAGGATAAGAAAAGATGGCTAATAAAAAAATAGGTTTAGCAGTATGCTATGATACAAAAAATTTTGGCAGTCAGTTACAAGTGTTAGCTACTGAAAAAAAAATAAATGAACTGGGATTTGATACTGAAATTATTCGATATAAAAAGAAATTATCTTTGACTTTTGTTATGCAGACTATTCCTCGTTTTTTTAATCCATTATTTGTAAAAGGAAAACTATCTTCAAGAAAAAGACGAAGACTAGTTGGTAAAAATCCTGATATTGCAGCAAAAGTTAATATACGTGATAAACGCTTTGAAAAATTTGTTGATGAGCATTTTACCAATCTTTCAAAGGAATATATAGGATGGGAAAACCTAAAAAAATCATCAAATGATTATGATGCCTTTTTATGTGGAAGTGATCAGTTATGGCTTCCGCAAAATTTAGGAAGCCATTTCTATACACTTGAATTTGCTTCGGCAAACAAACCCAAAATAGCGTATGCTACTAGTTTTGGAGTGAGCTCTATTCCGTGGTATCAAAAAAAAAGAACCCGAAAATATCTTACAAGATTTTCTAGTTTAAGCACCAGAGAATTAAGTGGTCAAAGGATAATTGAAGATATTTCAGGGAAAAAGGCGAAAGTTGTATGTGATCCGACGCTTTTGCTAGATTCGAAAGAATGGAATGAACTTATTCCTTATAAAAAAATCATTGATGAACCCTATGTGCTTTGCTATTTTTTGGGTGAGAATGCAGATCATCGTCGAATAGCAAGAGAGTTTGCTTCAGATAAAGAATTGAAAATAGTATCTTGTCCATTTCTTGATGATTTTGTTGAAGTTGATAGATCTTTTGGAGATATTCAGATGTTTGATATGGATGCATCTGATTTTGTTAATCTTATTAGAAATGCTAATTACATATTAACAGATTCATTTCATGGAACAGTGTTCAGTATACTTCATCATAAGCAGTTTATTACATTTAATAGATTTGGAAATGGAGTGGGATCTAGAAACTCAAGGATCGATAGCTTGTGTGAACTTTTAAATTTGAAGGCTAGAAGATATTCGGGAGAAATATCTCAAGAGGCAGATGAAATAATTGACTACAATACAACTGATGCGCTTTTGGCAAAAATCAGAGAAGAATCTATGGAATACTTGAAATCAGCACTAGAGATAGCAAAATAAGTTAGACATATATTTATAATAGGCATATTTAGGAACACCTTTTTAAGATAAAGAGTAGAAAGTATAGAGAGTTATTAAAATGATTGGCATTTACAATAAAGACCATTGCAGTGGATGTACAGCATGCGCTAATATTTGTCCTAAAAAAGCTATACAAATGAAATATGATAATGAAGGATTTTATTATCCAATTATTGATAGCGATTTATGTGTAAATTGTGGGGCGTGTGAAAAGGTATGCCCTTATGAAAATGAATATAAAGAACGTTCGGATCAACTTTTAGTTTATGGATGTCAGAACTTAGATGAGAAGATGAGGCAAAATAGCACAAGTGGTGGTATGTTTTCTGCCATAGCTGAATATGTACTGTCAAAAGAAGGGGTTGTTTTTGGCGCTGGATATGATCTAAATATGCATGTAGTTCATAAATATATTGAGACATATGAAGAAATTCAAAAATTACAAGGATCAAAATATGTCCAAAGTGAACTAGGAGATACTTTTCTAGTTATAAAAAAGTTTTTGGAAGAAGGTAGATATGTGTTATTTACAGGGACCCCATGTCAAGTTGAAGGATTGTTATATTTTTTGAAAGAATGTAACATAGAAAAACTTATAACAGCAGATGTGAAATGTTATGGAGTGCCATCGTCAGAACTTTTTGATATGTTTCAACAGAATTTGTCATGTCGTTATAATACTAGAATAAAAAACTTTTATTTTAGAGATAAAAAATATGGGTATTCTGGAGTAAATGTAAAAGCAATTCTTGAAGATGGAAATAGCATCGAAGATAAATTAGAAATTAAAACATACAGTAAAACGATGTTCTCTAAGATGGGATTACGACGTAGTTGCTATTCGTGTAAATTTACAGATCGAAAGAAAATATCAGATTTTACGTTGGGAGATATCTGGACAATTAGAGATTTTGATAAACGTATGGATGATGATAAAGGCACAACATGCGTAGAGATTAATACTCAGAAAGGTATTAGCGTTTTTAACGAGATTGAGAAACGAGGAACTATCAGAAAAGTCAAAATTGCTGAACTTAGTGGGAACGCTCTTGAGAAATATCAAAAAGGTTTAAAACGTAATTATTCGATGGATGGAGCTCGAAGAAAAGAATTTTTTGATGATATGCATAATATGCCTTATGAAGAATTAATGAAGAAGCATTTTGGAGATACTATAAAAAACAAGGTTGATAATTATGCAAAACCAATTATCAATTCTATTCCTGGGTTGAAAATAATTTTTCGTATCAAAAAATTAAAAAACGCAGGAAAAGTAAGGTATTTTGATTAAGAAAACTAGATGGTGAGAATATGAAGAGGGAAATAATTAGAGTAATGCATACATGTCCACTTGGTACAGGTGGTATAACAAATCTGGTATTGAATATCTGCGAAAAAATAGATAAGAGCATCTTGAATTTTGATTATCTGACATATCGCTATAGAACAGAATTTGCGGAGGCTAGAGCACTTAGTTTTGGCGGAAAAAAATATGTTGCTGATAATGAAAAGGTTAAGCTGAGATTTTTTAAGTTTTGGGTAAAGTTTATTAGATCCTACAAGGTGTTTAAAAATTCACAAACAGATATATTCCATATCAATGCTTCAACACCATATGATACATTGGTAGGTATTGCTGCTAAAATGGCAGGCGTTAAAAAAGTGGTTGTTCATTCTCATAATGCAAGTAACAGTAGTAGAACAAAAGTGAAAGATATTGTAAATCATATAGCAAAATTTATTATGCCATTATATGCTGATGCCTATTTTACATGTTCTACAGAGGCTGCTAAGTACTTATTTCCAGCTAAGATATTTAAGACACATGACTATATTTATATAAAAAATGGTATCGATACAAATAGATTCAAGTTTGATTCTGCCATAAGAGAAAAAATACGTAATGAGAACAATTGGAATGATAAGTTTGTAATATGTAATGTTGGTAGATTGACAAAACAGAAAAATCAATTGTTTCTTATTGATGTTTTTTATGAGATTACGAAGAAAAAAGATAATGCTATTTTGTTGTTGATTGGAATTGGCGAACTTGAGGAAGAATTAAGAAGTAGAGCTCAATCATATGGAATAACAGATAGGGTAGTGTTTTGGGGAGCAACAAAAGAAGTTCGGAATTTATTGCAGGCGGCAGATGTTTATGTCATGACATCATTACATGAGGGACTTCCAGTTTCGGGAATTGAGGCTCAAACATCAGGACTTCCTTGTGTTTTTGCAAACACAATTACCAAGGAAGTTGGCATTAATAAAGAATGTACATTTGTTTCATTAAACGAGTCTGCACAATATTGGGCAGAGGAAATTATAAAAAAGAGTGATCTCGTTATAGATAGAAATATGGGATGTGAAAATGCTAAAAATTCAGGTTTTGATATTTCAAATGTAGCAAATATGATGACTGATTATTATATAGAGTTGTTAAACCAATAATTTGTGTATAAGGGTAATAGGAATAATTTAATGAAAAGGGTATATATAGTCGGAAATTTTAAATATCCGAGAAGTGGTGCGACTTCTAATTACGTTCAATATTTGGGGTGTGCATTAGTAAAAGCTGGTTATGATGTCAATGTAATATCTTTGAAAAATGATGAATTTGATGATAATGAATATAAGAATATCAAAATTTATGAGATTGTTAAGTCAGAAGGAAAGGTATTAGGATATTGGGATTTTTATACTGGTATGGCCAATAAGATTATTAGTGTACTTAAGAAAGAAATGGCATGCTCTGATGATTGTGTAATGATTTATTCTGTTAGGCCTTATGCAGTAAAAAAGATAACCGATTATTGTCATAAAAATGGAATTAAAGTAGGAAATATTGTTACTGAAATGTTTGCCAGAGATAATTTTGATTCCATTTTTGATTATATGAATTATAAAAAAATGAATAATGATTATATTCCTCAAGGTGATTTTGTTTTGCCTATTAGTACTTGGCTTAGGGATTATTTTGATAAATTCAAGGTGAAACAACTAGTTCTTCCTATAATGGCAGATGTCGAAGAATATGAAAATATAGAAAAAAAGCATGGTGAAACGATAAGGTTCATTTTCCCTGGAAATGGTGTTGTAAAAGATTCGTTGGAAGAGATGGTTAATGCTATTTCACATTTCTTGACAAATTATGATATTAATGCTGAATTTCATTTTTGCGGAATAAATGAGAAAAATGTTGAACACCTTTTACCTTCGGGGGATATAAAAAACAAGATTATATTTCATGACTGGCTGAAATATGATCAATTGATTCAGTTATACATGGACATGGATTTTTTGCTTCTTGCAAGATCAGATTGTCAAATGTGTAGAGCTAATTTTCCAAGTAAAGTACCTGAATTGATGTCTTATGGTGTTGTTCCAGTTGCATCTATTGTTGGGGATTATACCAAGTATTATTTAAAAGACAACGTAAATAGTATCCTTTTTTACGGTTGCGAAAAAGAGTCTATTGAAAAGGCTATAGTTAGAGCTTGCAAACTAGATGGTGATGGAAGAAGAAGACTATCTAAAGAAGCTTTAAAAATGGTTAAAACAAAATTGGATTATAGAAATTGGGATGTTGTTTTAAGAGATTTTTTGGAGAGTAAAAATTGAAAGGAATTGCAGGTTTAAGAAAAGAATTATTTCAATATATTGCGATTTATATTCTGTGTGTTCTAAACGGATCTATGCTGTTTATTAGAAGTAAAAACGTAATAGTTTACACAGTGATTGCTGTATATTTGATTTTAATGTTATTGAGTAGAAAATATAGAAACAAAGAACCAATTATTATTTGCTTTATTCTGTTTACAGCTACTGTTTTTGTGAGACTTGTTTCAGGTGAAATAGGCATTGAAATATTTTTATTATACTCAGCCCAGATACTGATTGTTTTTTTGTGCTTACAGATTGATAAAAAGAATTTTTTGCAGCGATTTATTAATATTGTTGTGTTTTTGTCTGCTATAAGTTTGGTATTTTGGCTTGCGCTATTACTATTTCCTGAGTTAGTAAAAAATATTTTGACTACAGTTACTGTTATCGAAAATAAAAATGGTATAGTTGACAACTACTACGGGGTACTGTTATATACATTCTCTGAAGATTATGGATTAGAGCGTAATGCTGGTATTTTTTCTGAACCTGGAAGATTTCAAGGAATTCTTGAGGGCGCATTATGGATATTGATGTTTTTGGATGATTGTTTATGTATCAGCAAGAAAAAAACATATTTATATATAGGAATAATTATTATTACTATTTTAAGCACTCAATCTACAGCTGGTTATATTAGTCTTTTAGCAATCATTATATGTTATTTGTTAAAGGGATCACGTGTAGATAAGCCATTGAAAAGAATGCTTATATTATGTATGTCAATAATAGGTATGCTTTTCATATTTGATGTGATAATCAATGGGCCGTTAAGCCTATTTAATAGTGTAATTACCGATAAGCTGATAGATACAGATATTAATGACGCGGCATCTTCTGGAGGAGCACGATTAAGAATGATGCAAATTTGTTTGGATGCTATAATCGAGAAGCCTTGGGGGGCAGGAACTATTGGGGCTGAAGGTAATATTGTATCAGCTGGAATAATGAGATTGTTTGCATATTTTGGAGTAGTTCCGGGGGGGATAGTATTATTTTGGATGTTTCGTCCTTTTTTTAAGTATAATTATCCAATCATAGAAATAGTAACATTTATATTTGTGTACATTAATTTGGGATTGGCACAGACTTACGCATTTTATCCTGGCTTGCTAGTGGTGCCAGTAAGCATAAGTTTTATGAAGATTTTTTATAAAAAAAGTGAGTAGGATTGTATGGTGGTTTCAGTTTTTAATAGGAAGTTACATGGAGATTCAAAGACTGTAGCATTAAATGCTGCAGGAGGCTTAATAATTAAGGGAAGTTCAATTTTAATAGGATTATTTACCACCCCTGCGTACATGAGATATTTTAGTGATAACGCAGTTTTAGGTGTATGGTATTCGATGTTATCTGTGTTGACATGGATTATGTATTTTGACATGGGAATCGGAAATGGGCTGAGAAACAAGCTTGTCGAATGCATATCTACTAAAAACTATGAAAAAGGAAGAAGATATATTTCATCAGCATATATTTTTCTTGTGGCTATTGCGCTTATAGTTGGTTTTGTTTTATGCATATTAAACAAGCTTATTGATTGGAATAAGTTTTTTAATATAGATGTAAACAATATTAGCAAACAAACTTTAGCACTTTCTGTCGTGACACTGCTTTTGGGAATTTTAATACAGCTTGTCCTCAGAATGATTACTTCAATCATGTATGCTTTGCAGAAATCGTTTGTTACAAATCTTCTTGCTGTTATAACAAATGGAATTCAGCTTATTTTTGTTTCTGTATGTAATAGAACTGGTAATAATAATGATTTGGTAGTACTCGCTGTTGTTCATATCTTAACTGTCAATATTCCTCTTTTGTTTGTGACTATTTTTGTTTTTTGTACAACGCTAAAAAAGATGAGACCAAGCTTTAAGTTTTTTGATATTAATCTTGCAAAGGAAACTTTTTCGCTTGGTAGCAAATTTTTGGTTTTGCAAATCCTGGCAATGTTATTAAGTACGTCATACATTACATACTTAATTAATAAGCTTATTAGTGCAGAAAGCGTAGTTGAATATAATATTTACTATAAAATATATTCCCAGTTCTATACTGTTTTTGGCATTATTATGGCTCCAATCTGGTCGGCAGTTACAAAAGCGATGGTTGAAAACAATAATATATGGATAAAGAAGGTTGTGAAGACATACAGCGGCATAATAGCACTACTGTTTACTTCACAGTTTATACTTTTCCCTATCTTGCAATTTTTCTTTGATTTTTGGTTGGGAGACAAGACGATTCCAGTAGATTATAGGATAATGCTTGTATTTACAATCAATACGGGAGTGCTGATGGCATATCTATTTTTGTCTCAGCTAAGTAATGGATTAAATGAACTTACCATACAATTTAGAACTATGATTTTAGCTGCTGTGTTACTTACTGTTTTTTCAATAGTCCTAAGTTATTGGTTTAACCATTTTATTGTTGTAATAATAGCACAGATTTTAGCATTGCTTCCATATATTATCATTCAGATGCTTTGGTTAAGAAAGCGTTTGAAATGATTATATATGCTATTAAAAGGGAATAATAAGATATTTCATTTAGAAAAATAAGTATTTCATAGGAGTAATAATGTTTTACGGAAATATATGGTCATTACTGCCTCCATTAATCGCAATTATATTTGCACTTAAGACCAAAGAAGTGTATTCATCTTTATTTTTAGGAGTTGTTGTAGGTGGATTACTATATTGTGATTTTAATGTAATCGATACATTAAACTATGTAGTTATAGACGGAATTATTGCACAATTATCTGATGGATGGAATGTTGGTATACTCTGTTTTCTTGTGTTGCTTGGCTGTATTGTTGTTCTTATGAATAGTGCGGGAGGATCTGCGGCTTTTGGAAGTTGGGCGCTTGTGCATATTAAAACTAGGACTAAGGCGCAGTTGGCTACTATATTACTTGGTGTTTTGATTTTTATAGATGATTACTTCAACTGTTTGACTGTAGGCTCTGTTATGCGTTCCATTATTGATAAACATAAGATTTCAAGAGAAAAGCTGGCTTATCTAATTGATGCTACAGCGGCACCGATTTGTATTATTGCACCTATATCGTCTTGGGCTGCAGCAGTTACTGGTTTTGTTGATGGGATGAATGGATTAACACTATTTATTAGAGCTATTCCGTATAATTTTTATGCCTTTATAACTTTAGCAATGATGGTAACTATCACAATTGCAGGAATCGATTTTGGTCCGATGAGAATAGCAGAAGCTAATGCTACTTCTAGTCATGACGAGAATAATAATTACTGTTTAACGTCAAGTGGTTTTGCAAATCAAAGCGATGTGAATTCTTGTAAAAAGGGCAAAATTATGTACCTGATTTTTCCGATTTCAGTTCTTGTTGTGAGTTGTATTATTGGAATGATTTATACAGGAGGTTTTTTTTCTGGAGTAGGTTTTATTGAGGCTTTTTCAAATTCTAATGCTTCGACGGGGCTTGTTTTAGGCGCTGTTTTTGCGCTTACCTTTTCAATTGTTTTTTTTATTACAACAAAAACGTTGTCATTTACTGAATGTATGAATGCTTTACCAGAAGGCTTTAAAAGTATGGTGCCAGCTATTTTGGTTTTGGCACTTGCATGGACACTAAAGGATGTTACAGATTCTCTTGGAGCTTCAGTATACGTTGCTAGTGTAGTAGAAAGGGTAATGGTACACGAATATTTGTTAAATATACTTCCTGCGTTTTTGTTCATAACAGGAGCTTTTTTAGCTTTTGCTACAGGAACATCATGGGGGACATTTGGCATTCTTCTTCCAATTGCTGTTAATGTTTTTGGTGGAGATATTAGTAATGAACTTATGATTATTTCTATATCTGCATGTATGGCAGGCGCTGTATGTGGAGATCATTGTTCACCAATTTCCGATACTACGATAATGGCTAGTGCAGGTGCTCAGTGTAAGCATATCAATCATGTATCTACACAGCTACCATATGCTATTTGCGCCGCATTTCTGTCTTTTGTTCAGTATATGATAGCAGGTTTTGTGAGAAAATGGTTTGTATGTTTGCCCTTGGGAATTCTAACCACAGTAGTAGTGCTGCTATTAGCAAAAAAGATATTAGAAAACAACGAAATACAACAAAATCAAGCTAAGAGTTGTGCGTGATTTTATGAAATGTTGATGTTATTGCTTGGAGGAATAAAGTGAAGAAGATTAAGCGATATATTCCGATGCTTGGGTTTATAGTTATTATTCTTTTTTTAACATTCCAGTCTCAAGAAAATACCACTTATTTATCAGATTTAGTTCAAAATATATGTAGAAACGTATTATCTGATACGTCAAGCAGATGGGCAACAGATAGGCATTGGTTCAGAACTTTATTTCATCTTCCTCTCTATTTTATTTTGGGGGTGCTGGCATGTAAATCGGTACAGAATATTTATGTGGCTATTGGTATTTGTGGATTTATTGGAATAACTGATGAAACTATAAAAATATTTCTTCCTACTAGAGAATTTGGCGGCATAGATCTTATTTTTGATGCTTTGGGATTCATGTCTGGGATTGGGGTCGTATATATATTTAGGTTATTGAAAAGAACACTTTTTCAGTAATATGAGATAGAAGGACTATACGGAGAATATAAAACGGATATAAAAAAGATAGATATGTCTTTGCTCATAAAATATAGAACATAGTGCAGGGGGCTTGGATATATTTTGAAAAATTTTTTTGTGTTGAATAGGGTATTGTATATAGAAGCGAGAAAGGCGGTTATATATGGCTTCGTTTACAGAGCTTTATGATGGAGATATGTCACGATATTCAAGAGGTGTAAATGGTTGGACAAAAAAATACCTTTACTTTTTTCGGAAGGCATCAACGTGCTCCAATAGAGTGATTTTAAATTATTATTATAGATTCCGATTTCGTAAATTGAGCGAAAAGCATGGCATGGAAATTCACTATACTACAGAAATTGGAAAGGGATTATACATTGGACATCCTTATAATATAACGATTAATCCAAATGCCCGATTGGGCGAGAATATAAATATTCATAAAGGAGTGGTCATTGGGCAAGAGAATAGGGGGCCGCGAAAAGGAGTACCAACGATAGGGAATCAAGTTTGGATTGGTATTAATTCAATAATTGTTGGAAAAGTTAAAATTGGAGATGATGTGCTAATTGCTCCTAATTCATATGTTAATTGTGATGTGCCATCACATTCGATTGTATTAGGAAATCCCTGTAGGATTATTTCACGAGATAATGCGACAGAAGGATATATCAACGATATTGTGTAGAGAAGAAAAAATGGTGACAGGTTCCAAATCATGATATGAAAACACCCCCCGTTCTTAAAAACGAGCAGGGTAAGCCCTCATCCATGAGTACTGGATATCAAAAATCCCCGCATTTCTGCAGGGATCTGATATAAATATATGCACTTTGAAAATTTAAGATTTTTTAAATCTGCTAGGACATTTTTCCTGGAC
>JAEEGL013338946.1_pt1 | contig 14775 bp, 11 predicted proteins | sample 9134231 | NCBI WGS metagenome assembly JAEEGL01 (sample SAMN16246548, study PRJNA631951) | gut metagenome | biome: gut microbiome; feature: rumen; material: fiber-attached | host: Bos | place: Iran: Karaj | collected 2018-10 | reverse complement strand
TCCTCCTGCGTGCGCCGAGTCCCGCGCTGTTCTGCTCCTCGCATGGCGACTTCTTCCCGTTCTCGGGCGTGGTCGAGACGTCGCGGCGCGCCCGCGCGGTGTACGCGATGCTTGGCAAACCGGATGCCTTCGCGCTCTCCGACACGATCGGCCCGCACCACTGGCACGAGTCCACGCGCACGCGCGCCATCGCGTGGATGAACCACTGGCTGCAGGGCGGCCCCGCCCCCGCGCCGATGCAGACGCACCGCAACCTCCAGTTCGGCTTCGACTACAAGAACGTGGATACCGGCCTCGGCTACGAGGCGAAGGGCCTCGCGCACATGCGCAAGACCAAATGGGAGGCGAGCGCCACGCCCACGGGCAACACGCTCGACCTGCCGGGCGAGCGCACGGTGTACGACATCATGAAAGACGAGGCCGACCGCGCAAAGGCGGCGCGTCCGGCGCTCACGGCCGACGTGGTGCGCCGCGTGGCGGGCATCCGCCTGGCCGACAAAATCTCCTTTACGGTATGCGAGGCGTCGGAGAAGGACGGCGTCGCCTCCGCCGTGCTTGTGCAGGACGACGGCACGCCGGTGCCCGTCGTCACGGTGGGCGCGGGCGAGCCCGTGCTTCTCGTGGGCGACGCGACGAAGCGCGCGGACCTCGCGCCGCACGTGAAGCGCCTTGTCGCGGCGGGCTGCCGCGTGACGGTGGCGGACATCCGCGGGTTCGGCGAGCCTGCCGCCGCGAAGCACGTCTTCTGCGGTATCAAGAGCCCCGACGAGGAACTCGCGCAGCTCGGATGCCTCGTGGGCGTGCCTCTCGTCGGCCGCCGCGCCGAGGACGTCATCGCCGCCGCCAAGTACATGGGTGGCTTCCCTGATCGTGGTAGCGCCCAAAATCGGGGTGGCGGGCCAATTCGGGGTGGCGGGTCAATTCGGGGTGGCGGGCCTCTGTGCCCGCAAATAGGAGGCGGACGTCCCGTCCGCCTCATCGCCCTCGGCCGCGCCGCCATCCCCGCCGCGCACGCCTTCGCTGCTGCGCGCGAGCTCTTCTCGCGTATCGAGACGATCAACGCGCCTTGTTCCTGGGCGGAGCTTTTCGCGGACGACGCGAAACAGACGCGCTTCGCGGACGTGGTGCACAACGCCTGGCGCTTCTACGACTGGGTTGACCTCCTCAAGCACTAGTGCTCTTGCCCTCTAGCCCGTTGAAGCGGGCCGCAGGGAATTGTGGTACAATATTGACGCTTCATCATGAACTACACTACATTCATCGCATCGTCCGAGGAATACGCGCCATCGCGCGTAGTTCTGTTCGGTGCACCGTACGATTCCACCACGAGCTTTCGTCCCGGGACGAGGTTCGGGCCGGCGGCGATCCGTTCGGAGTCGTTCGGAATCGAAACCTACTCCCCGTTGCAGGACCGTGACCTCGAGGACTTTCCGTTCTTCGACTCCGGTGACCTTGAACTGCCGTTTGGCGCACCAGACCGCGCGCTGGAGATGATCGAGGCGCGGGCGGAGGAAATCCTCGCGGCAGGGAAGATTCCGTTTCTCCTCGGCGGAGAGCACCTCGTTACGCTTGGCGCCGTGCGCGCTGTGGCGAAGCGGCATCCCGATCTGCACATCATCCATTTCGACGCCCACGCCGACTTGCGCGAGGACTATCTCGGCGTGCGCCTTTCGCACGCCTGCGTTATGCGTCGCTGCCATGATCTTTTAGGCGATGGACGTATATTCCAGTTCGGCATCAGATCTGGTACGCGCGAGGAGTTCGCCTTCATGCGGGACGGGCATGTCGTGACTGAGCCGTTTTCGGATGCGACGCTTCCGCAGGTGGTGGAGTCAATTCCGCCGGATGCGCCCGTGTACCTGACGATAGACATGGACGTGCTCGATCCTTCCGCATTTCCTGGCACCGGTACGCCCGAGGCCGGCGGGTTCACTTATCGGCAGCTTGTTTCAGACGTCGTACGCATCTGCGGCCAGCTGAATGTGGTAGGTATCGACAACGTGGAGCTAGCACCCACGCTTGATCCGACAGGACGCTCTACGGCGCTCGCCTGCACGTTCCTCCGTGAATGCCTGCTGGCGCTATCAATGTGAGGCTGCGTCAGGCGACCTGGTGTCGGACGAGCCAGCTGATGACTTTCCTCGGAATGCGCGGGCAGCCTGCCTTGCGTATGTATTCCTTCCACGTCGCGGGAATGCAGTCAGGATCCAGCCGCAGCGCAAGCGCGGCCACGCCCAAAAGGAGCGACACCTTCTCCTCGAACGTTCGCGCGTTGCGCCTTAAGAACGCCTCGAACGTACGCGGGACGTGTCCGATGGTGTGCCCGTTGCGGTACGCCTCGCTCCAGAACGCGCGCCGGTAGCTCTCGCTGTCAAGGCGCAGCACGTGAACGAGGAACCCGTCTACCAGGGTCTCGAACGTGCATGGCGCTGGCTCCGCCGGCTGCCGCACGACGCGGCAACCACGGTCTTCCAGATACTCTTCGACTGCTTTTCTCATGTACATTTCCTTGTTTGGTCCGACACCATAATTCTACCACGTCCGACGTCCCGAAGATAGGGGGAAAACTGTCAAAAGAATGCAAAGGAAATGTATGAAAATTGTATGGGAAATGTATGGGAATGCATACAAATCGGGGTGCTGCAAGATTTTTCCAGGGGGACCTTGTGCACGATTATTTGCGGAACGGATGGCAGTGGGGAAGCCATACGATTATTGCGCGGAACGGAGGATGGTGTGAGACTCATACGATTACGATGCGGAACGAAGGGCGGAGGTCTACCGTGCGATTACGGTGCGGAATGAAAATCGGATGACGAATAGGCGTTTCTCGTTTTTTGATGTTTTGTGTTGCTGTGTTGTTGTTTGTGTGTTTTAGGTGTTGGCGGGAGGGCGCGATTTTGGTATCATAAGCGGCGCTTAATACAAGGTGATCTTGAATAGAAAGGACAATATGAAGATTTCCAGGAGGTCGTTTCTTGGTGAGGCTGGCGGTGCGATTGCGCTGCCGTGGCTCGTGCCCGCGTCGGCGCTCGGGCGCGACGGTGCCGTTGCGCCGTCGAACCGTATCACCGTGGCCGGTATCGGCCTGGGCGGACGCGGACAGGGCGTCCTGCGCAGCTGGGTACTGCCCGAAAAGGACGTGCAGTTCGTCGCCATCTGCGACGTGTGGAAGCCGCGCCGCGAAGCCGTGAAGAATATCGTCGATACGCATTACGGCAACCACGACTGCAAAACTTACATTGACATGTGCGAGCTGCTGGCGCGTCCCGATATCGATGTGATCCACACCGCGACAGGCGACCGCTGGCACGCGGGCGTCTCCATCGCCGCAATGAAGGCGGGCAAGGACGTATATACCGAGAAGCCCGCCTCCATGACCATTCGCGAAGGGCAGGCCGTGGTGGCGACGGCGGCCAAGTGCGGCCGCGTCTATCAGGCCGGAATGCAGCGCCTGAGCGAACCAAACTTCGTCGTGTGCAACGAGCTCGTTCGTCTCGGACGCCTCGGCAAGGTGCATACCGTGTACGCCCACCTGGCTCCGTGGGCAAGCGTTCTCCACCGCGACTGGCTGCCGGCGGAGCCGCTGCCGCCGCGCGACGTCATCGACTGGGACGCGTGGCTCGGGCCGTGCCCGTGGCGTCCCTACAACCACAAGTACCTGCCGAGCGGATGGCACCGCGACCACGACCTCTACACCGGCCGGATCGGCGAATGGGGTTCGCACACCTTCGCGCAGTGCCATGACGCCGTCGGCGCGGAATCGACGTCGCCTGTGTACTACCAGTACGTGAACGGCCCCGTGCCGGACGGACAGCGGATGCGCTTCGCGAACGGCATCGAGATGGTGTCGGTGCGCAATGGCTGGCACGGGTCGTGCGGCGTGAGGTACGTGGGCACTGAGGGATGGGTGTCGTGCGCGGACGGCTATTCGCGTCCGGAGGCGTCGCGTCCGTCGCTCCTCGCCGACTACGACAAGATCCTCGCCGACTACTGCGTGCGCACGGGCTACACCGGGCAGAACCACATGCGCCAGTTCTTCAATTCGGTGAGAACGCGCACGAAGACCGTTGCCAACCCCGTGATGATGCACCGCTCCATGACGACGGTCCACTGCGCCAACATCGCCCAGTGGCTCGGCCGCGACATGAAGTGGGATCCCGTGAAGGAGCGCTTCATCGGCGACGACGAGGCCAACCGCATGCTCTCCCGCACCCAGCGCGCAGGGTGGGAGATCGTTTAAGGTTGAAGGTTGGAAGGTTGAAGGTGGGAAGGTGGAAGGTTGAAGCCAAGCGCCTGAGTATGAACAGATGACCAACGACACCATCAACGACGCGGTGACGATGGCGGGGGGCGCGGGTGCGCTCCTCGCGAGGCGCTACCGTGTGGTGCGGCAGCTGGGCAGCGGCGGCATGGGCAGCGTCTGGCTCGCCGAGGATACGCAGCTCGACAACAAGCCGTTCGCGATCAAAATGCTGCCTGTTGTCTTGGTGCGCAACAAGCGGGCGTACAACCAGCTCAAGGCCGAAGCACTCGTGGCGATGAAGCTCGTGCATCCCAACATCGTGCAGGTTCGCGCCTTGACGATGACCCGTATGACGGGCAAGCTCTTCAGCGGCACGTTGCCCTACATGTCTCCGGAGCAGCTGATGGGAGATCAGCCGAATCCTGCGCAGGATGTGTATTCCTTCGCGGCGATGGCATACGAGTGCCTGAAGGGAGAGCCGTCGTTCTCGCATGGCCAGATCGAGTTCCAGATCATGAACAAGCAGCCCGATCCTTTACCCATGGATGTACGGACTGGGAAAGCCGCCATCTTGGCGGCGGGGGTAATGGCCGGCCTCGCGAAGCAGCCGATGGATCGCCCGCCAACCTGCACGGCGGTGCTGGAGGGGCGACATGTAGAACGTGTAGAGGGTGGAAATGGTAGGGCCCGCTCGCCGAGCGGGCCGCAACCGGTAGGGCGGCGTGTCCCCACGCCGCCGCAATCGGGAGGGCCGCGCCCCGTCGCGGCCGTGAAGGGCATCCTTGCCGCCGCGCTCATCGCCGCGTTCGTGGGCGGCGCGTGGTGGCTGCTGGGCGGGCGAAACGGGACGACCGGGACAAACGGGACAACCAGGACGGCAAAAGCGCAAGTCCCGTCCGTCTTGTCTGTCCCGGAAGTCCCGTCACCCGCAACAAACGCGGTGGCAAAGCCCGCGCAGCCGGCCTTGGAGGAGGCTCAACGGGCGGTGAATGATGCCAGACGCAATGTGGCATTCATTCGCAGGCGAGTGGAAGCGTCAATGGAGAAGACGATAAGGCCATATCGCGCCTATGGCAAGGTCCGCAGCTGGCGCAGCCCCGCCACCCGCTACAACTTCTGCGGCTTCCGCCTCTGCTGCTCCGCGGAACCGCGCGATTGATGTTTGCAGGAAACATGATATACTATTGACCGCTTGACGATAAAAAAAGAGAAAGACATAATACAATGAAAAAACTATGCATGATATGCGGCCTGGCCGCGTTGGGCGCTATGGGCGCGGAGCTGAAGGAGCCTGTGTTCCGCATGGCCGAGCCGGAGCTGCTGGCCGTGCTGAGGGAAAACGGCCTCAACGACAAGGTGACGGCCTGCCAGGAGCTCGGCCACGTCGGCACGTCCGCCGCCGTGCCTGCGCTCGCGGCGCTTCTGACGGACGCCACGGAGCCGGCGCTGTTCCTCGCCGCCCGCCACGCGCTCGAGAACATCCCGGGCGCAGAAGCCGAGGCCGCGCTGAAGAATGCGCTCGCCGTCGTCACGGACGCCAGGCGGCGCGGCGGGATTGAAAGGTCGCTCCGCGCGCGGACGAGCCCGGTTCCTGACGGCTACGCCGGGGCGAGCGAGAAGCTGACCGCGTTCCCGCCGAAGACTGCCGTCCAGAAGGGCGACCTCTCCGTGGCGCCGGCGCTCGTGGAGGCTGCGCTCGGCACTGGGCCCGATGCAATGCTCGTGCGCCGCCATCTGGTCGGCTTCCCGAACGACGGCGTCGTGGACGTGATGGTTGGCCTGCTGGAGGGCGCGGACGCGAAGAAGGCCCGGCTCGCGCTGGACGTCCTCGGCGACCGCCGCGCGCGCAGGGCTCTGCCTAGGCTGTTCGCGTTCGCGCACACGACGAAAAACGGCGGCCTTCGCATGGAGGCGTTCAAGGCGTTCGCCACGCTGTGCGACACGGAGGACCTGCCGCAGCTGCTGGCCCTGCTGAAGAGGTTCCCGAGGGCGGAGCGTCTCTCCGGCGCCGTCATCCGCGTCGCCTCGCGCGCGTTCGAGAATGACTCTACGCCGGTGACGGTGGTCAAGGCCGAATACGGCGTCTTCGGGGAACCGCGCCAGGTCGTCGACACGCTTGCGGCGGTGCGCGCGCTTGTCGGCGGCGGCTCGCGTGCCCTCATGGCGAGCAACCATCTGGCGGGGCAGGGCGGTTTCCCGTTCGACCCGGCGCCTGGCAGGCACAAGGAGCTCCATCTCACGTACCGTCTCGGAGACGGACCGGAACGCTCGGCCATCGTGCAGGAGGGCAGCGAAATCAATTTTACGGACTATCGACTCCCCGAAACGCCGGCGAAGCAGCTCGTCTCCGCCGCGCAGGCGGCGACGGGCGACGAGCGGGCCGCGCTCGTGCGCATCATCGACGCGCTCGACCGGCGCGGTCTCGTGCCCGGGGCTGACGCCGTGCTGTTCCGCCAGATCTTCAACGGCAAGGACCTCGCGGGCTGGACCCAGCAGGACGGCTACTTCTCCGTCAAGGACGGCGCGATCGTGGGCTCATCGACGCCGGAGCATCCCTGCAGGCCCAATCATCATCTCATCTACACCGCCGAGACGTTCGCCGACTTCGAGCTTCGCGCCGAGTTCCGCCTTTCGCCCAAGGCCAATTCGGGGGTGCAGCTGCGCTGCCTGCCGCAGCTCGTCGGCGACAACGGCTACCAGGCGGACATGAACGGCGGCGGAAACATCGTGGGCTACCTCTACCATCCGAAGCAGCACCTCGTCGGCGTGCGCGGGGCGGACGTGGCGATCGACGCGGCCGGGAAGAAGAAGGTCACGCCCTTCGCCGACGGCAAGGCTCTCCAGGCGCTGTACCGCGCCGAACAGTGGAACGAGATGCGCGTGAAGGTGGAAGGGCGCACGATCACGGTGTGGATCAACGGCGTGCGCACGACTTCCGTGGAGGACCCCCGCGAGAGTTTCCTGCCGTCCAGAGGGCACATCGGCCTACAGCTGCACCAGGGCCCGCCCATGACGGTGGAGTACCGGAACATCCGCGTCAGGGACTAGCCGCATGAGGGTGCTTCTCCATGCCTGCTGCGGACCGTGCGCCAGCGCATGCGAGCCGGCGCTTCGCGCCGCCGGGGACGACGTGGCGCTCTTCTTCTCGAACTCGAACATCGACACGCGCGAGGAGTTCGACAGGCGGCTGGCGGCGGCGCGGGCGCTGGGCGAGGCCGACGGCGTGACGGTGGTCGAGGACGAATACGACCATGCGGACTGGCTGGAGAAGGTCGCCGCCGGGTTCGAGAGCGAGCCCGAGAGGGGCGCGCGGTGCGAGAGGTGCTTCCGCTACAGCCTTGCCCGCGCGGCGGCGTATGCGGCGGCCCACGGGTACGACGGGTTCACCACGTCGCTGACGGTCTCGCCGCACAAGGTCTCGGCGATGGTGTTCGCCGCGGGCCGCGACGCCGAGTGGCAGGCGTCCGTCGCGCCATGCGGCGGCGCGTCGGCGCCGGCGCCGAGGTTTCTGGAGATCGACTTCAAGAAGAAGGACGGCTTTCTCCGCTCGCTGCGCCGGAGCGCCGAGCTTGGGCTATACCGCCAGGGCTACTGCGGCTGCGAGTTCTCGAAGGCGGCGCGGTGAGGGAGGGGCATGCGCCATGCGGCGCATGGTGCCGGAGGCGGGGGTCGAACCCGCACGACGGAAACCCGTCAGGGGATTTTAAGTCCCCAGTGTCTGCCATTCCACCACTCCGGCCGAAGACGGGCGAAAGTATATCAAAGAACGCCGTCCGCGACAAGCGCAATTCGCGTCTCGCCGCGCGGCAGGCGCGTGGCCGGCACAAAAGAATTGATAAAATGGCCTTTTGATGGTAAAATATAGTCAGTTCCTCTACCAAAGAAAGGCAGACGTCCGATTCAAGATGGATAAGAAGTTCTTGGGAATAGACATAGGCTCCACGACCTACAAGGCCGTGATACTCTCGGAAGACGGGAGCGTGCTCCATTCCACCTACCAGCGCACGCATCCGGTGGATTCGGGGAGGCTGGCCTGTTCTGGCCGCTGCAGTGGCTGCGGAAACTGCAACATGGGGGCGGTCCGCAAGACCACTGACGACTTCCTGAAGGTCTGCGGCCTCACCTACGGCGCCCTTGCGGCGGTCGCGGTGACCGGGAGCCAGATAGTCGATGACACGAGCAGGTTCATTCCGTTCGACTTCCAGGTGAGCGAGGTCTCGGCCCACGTGGCGGGCGCGAAGCACTTCCATCCCGACGTCGAGGCGATAATCGACTGCGGCGGGCAGGACTCCAAGTGCATGGTCTATAACCCGGAGATGCAGCTCTGGACGTCCATGATGTCCGGCGTGTGCGCTGCCGGCACGGGCAGCTACCTGGACAGCGTCGCCGCGAAGCTCGGCGTGCCGGTGGAGGAGATCGCCGACAAGGTGAACTACGACTCCGACACCGAGTTCAGCTCCGTCTGCGCCGTGCTGTCCGCCACGTCGATCAACAAGTTCAAGAACCGGATACCCCTCGGCGACCTTCTCGCGGGCGCCTGCCGCGCGCAGGCGCGCACGATCCTGAACAGCGTGGGGCAGCTGCTTCAGAGCCGTCCCGGGCTGAAGATACTCTTCCAGGGCGGCGTGGCGTCCAACGCGGCCGTGGCGCACTACCTCCGCGAGCTCACGGGAAGCGAGATAGTGATTCCGGAGCACCATCAGGTGATGGGCGCTCTGGGGGCGGCGTGCCTGGCGCGCCAGTACGTGGAGCTGAAGGGGCGGCTGGAGCTCGACAAGGTGCAGTACGAGCCCACGCGCCCGAAGTCCATGGCCATGCGCGCCACCTGCACGAAGCGCGACTTCTTCTCCCGCGACAAGTCCAGGCCGCTCGTGTGGCGCAACCTGTTCTTCCCGCCGGAGATACTGAACGCATTCGGCTGCCGCATCCGCACGCTCGAGACCTACGCCGCGCTGTTCGCGCGCCGTCCGCAGCGCGTGAAGGAGGCCCTCGGCCGCGCCGCCCAGAAGGGATTCGACCAGCAGACGTGCTCGTTCCTGCGCGTCCTCGAGGGGATGCCGATGGAGAAGCCGGACTTCGTGGTCTCCACGAGCCAGCCCTGCCAGCAGGCCGAGCGGATATTCGAGGACCTCGTGGACGAGTACGGCATCCCAGACCGGCTGTTCTCCCTACACACTCCGATCAACAAGCAGACCCCCAACGCGGTGGAGGTGATAGCCGACGGCCTCGCGCAGTCCATCTTCCTCATGGAGAAGAGCTTCGGGCGCAGGCTGGACATGGCCCGCCTCGAGGAGGCCTGCGAGCTCTCCAACCAGGCGGCGGACTACGCCCGCCGCTGCAACGAGCTGCGCTGGACGTCGCCGCCGCTGGTGCGCGGCAGCGAGGCCATCTACAACGCCGTCGTGTTCTCCCAGTGGTGGGGCACGCAGGAGCTGGTTGACATCCAGAAGCAGTACCTCGAGGAGCTCCAGATGAAGAAGGCGTGGGCGGAGGAGCGCTACTCCATAGACGACACGCACCGCATTCTCTGGATGCATCTGCCGCCGTTCTACGACACGCGGCACCTCGACTTCTTCGAGGAGAGGTGCAACGCGCCGATCGTGTTCGAGGAGACGAACTTCGTGGGGTGGGGCCCGCTCGACACGAGAGACCCGCTGAGGTCCCTCGCCGAGAAGCTGCTCACGACCGGCTTCCTCGACCCGTCCCTTCGGATAGAGTACGTCAAGAGGGCCGTCCCCCGCGCGAAGTTCACCGGGTGCGTGCTGTACACGCACGGATTCGGCCGGTGCAGCCTGGCGGACCGCGCGTTCTCGAAGCATCTGCGCACGGCGCTGGAGGAGATGAGCCTTCCGATGCTCGCCCTCGAGGGCGACTGCATGGACGCCTCGATCGACCCGTGCTCGACGGTGACCAAGATATCGGCCTTCGTCGAGGCCCTGAACATGAAGCGCCACGGCAACATCTTCGGCAAGGTGAAGAATGCATAGGGAAGGGCGGCCAACCAGGAACACGATTCCGGTCAGCCTCATCGTGGACGGACGGACCGCCCTCGTGGTGGGCGGCGGCCGCGTCGGGCTGCGCAAGACGCTGGGCCTTCTGGACTCGGGGGCTGCGGTGGAGCTCGTGTGCCCGGAGGCCGTGGAGGAGCTGCGCGCGCTCGCGGACGACGGGCGCATCGCCTGGCAGCGGCGCGAGTTCGAGCCCGGCGACGTGGCCGGAAGGCTTCTTGTGTTCGCCTGCACCGACGACAAGCATGTGAACCGTGCCGTCCTGGACGAGGCCCGCCTCGCGCGGGTGCCCTGCTGCTGCGCCGACATGAACTGGAGCGACGGCGACTTCACTACGCCGGCCGTCACGCGCATCGGCGACCTCACGGTGGCCGTCTCGACGAGCGGGCAGAGCTGCGCCGCCGCGCGCGACGCGAAGAAGGAGATCGAGGCGGCCCTCGCCGAGAGGCGCGACCTGGACCTGCTCGTGATCGGAACGAGCGACGCCGTGCTTCCGAGCCGCAAGCGCGCCCCGTACCATCTGCCGCCGGAGGAGCGGGCCGAGCTCGGCGCGCTCATGGGGCGCGTGCGCGGCGTGCGCGAGTTCTTCGTGCTGAACACCTGCAGCCGCGTGGAGATCGCGGTGGTCGCGGCGCGCGACGCGCTCGTCGCGAAGACGCTGCTGCGCCTTACGGGGCTTGACAGGCTGGCGCCGGGCGAGAGGTTCGAGCTGCGCGGATTCGAGGCGTTCCGCCATCTGGTGCGCGTGGCGAGCGGACTGGAGTCGTCGCTTCTGGGAGAGTTCCACGTGGTGTCGCAGTTCAAGGACGCTCTCGCGGAGGCGGAGGAGAAGGGCTGGAGCGCCGGGGCGGTGCGATACACTGGCGCGGAGGTGCTGCGGGTCTCGAAGGCCGTCCGCCACGCCGTGGAGGGGATGCTGCGCGTGACGGAGATAGACCAGCTCGCGGTGCGGTACCTGAGCGTCCACGGCGGAGTTGACGACAAGACGAACGTGCTGGTGGTCGGCACGGGCATGGTGGGGCGCGGGGCCGTCGCGGCGCTGCTGCGCCTGGGATGCCGCGTGACGTGGGCGTACCACGTCAACAGGCCGGATCTCTCGGACCCGGACCTCGCGTCCGCCGGAGCGCCGCCGAGGCTCGTCGCGATGGACGGCGTAGGGGCCGCGCTCGCGGAGGCGGACGTGGTGCTGGCGGCGGTGGACTCGTCGCGCCCGGTCGTCACGCGCGAGATGGGCGCGGCGGTGGCGGGCCGCGACGTGCTGATGGTGGACCTCGGGGTGCCGCGCAACATAGACCCGTACTTCGACGACTGCGGGCACGGCGTGACCGTGGCCGACCTGGACGATCTGAAGCTGTGGCACCGGGTGAAGACCGGCACGCTGAACGAGGTGCTGTCCCGCGCCGACGACGTTATAAGGTCCGAGTACAGGGCCATGGTCTGAAGGAAGGAGCGAACGATGAGAGGCGTGAGTTCAGGCGGGGCCAGGGCGACGAGGCGGGCGTTCTGCCTCGGCACCGCGTGCGCGGCCCTTGGAGGATGCCGCCTGTTCGAGGGCGGCGAGGGCGGCGGCGGAGAGTACTCCGTGGCCGTGCTGGGCGACACCCACTACGACGCGGAACCCGAGAGCGTGTACCACTCCCACTACGACGAGTCGAACAAGTGGGCCGCGATACAGCACAGTGAGTTCAGGCGCAACGGCGAGATGTGGCGCGAGCGGTGCCCGAGGCTGCTCGCGGCGAGCGCGGAGCTTGCGCGCGCGATGAAGACGGACTTCGTCCTGCAGATGGGCGACATAATACAGGGCGACTGCGACGACCCGCCGACGCACGCCAGGATGCTGCGCGACTGCATGGAGATGCTGCGCCGCCCGTACCCGAAGGGGCTGCCGTTCCTGACGGTGATGGGCAACCACGACTTCCGGGGGAAGGGCGCGAGGAAGGCCTACATGGAGTTCGCGGAGCCGCACATGTCCGCCGAGACCGCCGCCGCCGCGCGCGCGTCGGCCAGGAAGCCCGTCGGCTATCCCGCGTTCTCGTTCTGGAGGGGGGACGACCTCTGGGTGTTCTGCGACTTCGAGACGACGGACCTCTCGCCCGTGATCGACTGCATCGAGCGCGGCGCTGACGCCCGCCATACGTTCCTCGTGACGCACGGGCCGTTCACCACGCCGGACGCCCCCTCGTTCGACTGGCGCCTCGGCGGGCGCGCGCAGTGCAGCGCGCTGCGCCCGGGCCTCTACGAGCTGCTGTCGCGCCGCCGCGCCGTGGTGCTCTCCGGCCACACGCACACCACCACGTGGTTCCTCCACAAGAACAGGTTCGGATCGTTCTGCGAGTTCACGTCGAACTCGGTGTGGGCGAAGGCGGAGCTCGCGACGGGCGAGGCCATCCACAGGACGCCCGAGAAGTACGGCTCGCTGACGCTGCCGAAGCTGGACGAGGAGAGGGCGGGCAAGTTCAGGGCGCATCTCGACTTCTTCCGCCCCGGTCTGAAGGGGTACTTCTTCAGCAAGGCCGCCGGGCACTGCCGGCTCGACGTGTCGGACTCGTCCGTAAGGATGTCCTTCTACCCCGGCGACGCCCGGACTGCGGCCTGCTCGTTCCCGCTGAAGGTCTGACGTCCTCTTTCTTCCGGCGAACTTCCTAATGAATGGCGCGGAGAGCCAAAATCTGATATAATACTCTTCATACGCAGACAGGAGATTTGAAATGCTTAAGCTTAATGGCACGATTACCGCCATGGTTACGCCGTTCGACGCGGACGACAGCGTTGACTACGGCGCGCTGAGGGCCTTTGTGGACTGGCAGTGCGAAAGCGGCGTCGAGGGCATCTGCGCCGTCGGCACGAGCGGCGAGTCGCCCACGCTCTCGCACGAGGAGCACCACAAGGTGATACAGAAGACGATCGAGTACGCCGCCGGGCGGGTGAAGATCATCGCCGGCACCGGGGCAAACTCGACCGCCGAGGCCGTCTCGCTCACCCGCGCCGCCATAGCGGCGGGCGGCGCCGACGCCTCGCTGCAGGTCACTCCCTACTACAACAAGCCGAACGCCGAGGGCCTGTACCGCCACTTCATGACGGTGGCCGACCTCGGCCTGCCGGTGGTGCTGTACAACGTGCCGGGCCGCAGCGGGCGCGAGATACCTCTGGAGGTGGTGGAGCGGCTCGCGAAGCATCCCAACGTTGTGGCCATAAAGGAGGCCGGCGGCAGCGTCGAGAGGGTGAGCGCGATCAAGCACCTGTGCCCCGACTTCACGGTCCTCTCCGGCGACGACTCGCTTGCCCTGCCGATGGTGAGCGTGGGCGCGGAGGGCGTGATATCCGTGGCCTCGAACGTGATTCCGAAGGAGATGGGCGAGTTCATCCGCACCGCCCTCGCGGGCGACATGGCGGCGGCGCGCGCCATGCACCAGAGGTACTACGGGCTCTTCCACGACCTCTTCATCGACGTCAATCCGGTGATGGTGAAGGAGGCCCTCGTGATGATGGGCCGGATCGGGCCGGGATTCCGCCTGCCGCTCTGCGAGACGACGCCGGAGAAGCGCGAGCGGATGCGCCGCACGCTCGCCGGGCTCGGCCTCGTTAAGGAGGTGTCGTGATGAAGGTGGCCATTCTGGGCGCGGCCGGGCGCATGGGGCGGATGCTCCTGAAGCTCGCCGGCGAGGATCCGCGCATCGAGGTGTCGGCGCGCATCGACGTGGCCGACGGGTACGACCGCTCGTGGCCGGACGGCACCGAGGCGGTGGTGGACTTCTCGTTCCACGAGGCGGTGGCCCCGAACGTCGAGAAGGCCGCCGCCGCTGGCGTCGCATACGTGATCGGCACCACCGGCCTCACGCCGGACGAGCAGGCGCGCGTGGACGCGTGCGCGGCCAGGATCCCAGTGGTGCAGGCGGCGAACTACTCGCTCGGCGTCAATCTCCTTCTTGACCTCGTCAGACGCGCGGCGCGAACGCTGGGGCCGGAGTACGACGTGGAGGTGGTCGAGATGCACCATCGGCACAAGAAGGACGCGCCGTCCGGCACGGCCCTGATGCTGGCGAACGCCGCCGCGGAGGGCCGCGGAGTGAAGCTCGACGACGTGGCGCTCTACGGGCGCCAGGGCATCGTTGGCGAGCGCCCCGAGGGCGAGATCGCCATACACGCGCTGCGCGGCGGCTCCGTTGTGGGCGACCACACGGTGATGTTCGCGGGCGAACTGGAGCGGGTGGAGATCACGCACAAGGCGCAGAGCCGCGAGGCGTTCGCCGCCGGCGCTCTGCGCGCCGCCCTCTGGGCCGCGGGGCGCGGGCCTGGAAAGTACGACATGCGCGACGTGCTGGGATTCAGCAGACAGGAGGCGTAAGATGGGATTGACAGAGAGCTCCATAGTAAGATGGGGGGTGGCGGTCGCGGGCAGCATAGGCCTGCACGTGATGGTGATCCTGGTGCTCGTGGCGACGGGGACGTCGTCGGAGCCGCCGCCTCCGCTGGTGCCGTCGCCCATGGAGCAGCAGCCAGAGCCGCCGCCGGCAGCCCCGT
>JAEEGL012079295.1_pt1 | contig 14775 bp, 6 predicted proteins | sample 9134231 | NCBI WGS metagenome assembly JAEEGL01 (sample SAMN16246548, study PRJNA631951) | gut metagenome | biome: gut microbiome; feature: rumen; material: fiber-attached | host: Bos | place: Iran: Karaj | collected 2018-10 | reverse complement strand
GGATGCCGCCCTTGGCGTTGATCTCGTCCACGGCGATCTGCGCGCCGTATTTGGCCGCGTTGCCGTAGATTGCCGCGCCGCCGGTAAGCGGGCCGATGAGGCCGAGCTTGAAGGCAGTGCCGTCAGCCGCGGGAGCGTCCGTAGCTTCCTGCGTATTGTCGGGAGCCGCGGTGGTGGTGGGATCGGTGTTGCCGCCGCAGGCCGCGAACGCGGCGATCATGGCGAAGCAAAGCACCAGAGCAAGGATCTTGGTAAACTTCTTCATTTTGTTTTCCTCCTAAATATTGTTAAAAGACAATTCTGTGTGCCCTTTAATCCCGATGAAGATACCACATTTTTTCATTAATGTCAAGAGATTTATACAATTTTGTAATAATTCTCCTTTTTATTCTTTTATATATCTTATTTATTATTATTTAATAAATATTAATACCTTATGTAGCGGCTCAGGGCTCAGGGACCAGGGACCAGGGACCAGTGTCCGGTAACCTGAATCATTAATCATTAATCATTAATCATTAATCTTTAATCCCGCTTCATTTTTAATTGTTAATTTTTAATTATATAAAAACCTCCCGCATTGCTGCGGGAGGAAAAAGTGTTTTTTTGTTTCGGCGTTATGCCGGAGTCACTCAGTCGGCCAGGAACCAGGCGGCCCATTCGGGCTTATCCAGACCGATGGCAACGCGCAGAATGCTTCTGGCGTCAGCGGGCTCAACCTTGTCGTTGGCGTCCACGTCGGCGCGAAGGAACTTATCGCTGCCCTTCTCGCAGGCATCCAGACCGATGGCGATACGCAGAGCGAAACGTGCGTCGGCGGTATCGATATCGCCGTCGTCATCCACGTCGCCGCGATGGATATCGGTCAGCTTCGGAATCACAACGTCCTCGGGCTGCAGCTCGGTCTTGCCTTCGGCGTCCGCAAACAGCTTGCCGCAAACGGAGCACTTGTAGTACTCGATGTTGCCGTCCTCGGTGTAGGTGGCTTCCTTGGCCTCCACCTTTTCAAGGGTGTGCGCGATCTTGGCGATCACGCTCTCGTCGGTGGCGTCGCAGCGGGAGCACTTCACGGTCTTGCTGCCTTCCGCGGTGCAGGTGGCGGGAACGATGGTCACGTTGGCGGCGATGGACTCGTCAAAATCATGGCCCAGAGCGTCCACAGGCTCGGTACCGGTCACGATATCACCGCAGATGCGGCAGTAGGTGCCGGCGGTCAGACCGGTCTCGGTGCAGGTGGGCTCCACAGCGTCGGTCGCGACGGTTTCGGGATGCGTGCAGTTATCAAACAGATGCAGGTTGAAGATCACGGTCTCCTGGATCGTGCTGCCTGCCATCAGGCCGAGATTCGTCATATCCACGGTCACGTTGACGGGGATGGTGTAAACGCCGTCTTCTTCCGCGAAGTCGCCCACGGTCTTCGTAAGAAGCGCGTCGTCAAGGGCGGCGATCACGGCGGTAAGCAGATCCGCGTAGGATTCGCCTGCGGGGTTGAAGGCGCCGTCAAGCAGAGCCATTTCGGTGCCGTCCGCAAGAGTCACGGTGGCCTCGGTCACTTTTTCAAGCACCTTGTTCACCAGCGGGTTCAGCTTGCAAAGGAACGCGCAGAGTCTGTTCACCGCGCTCACCTGGCTGCCGAATACGGCGGAGGCGTCCTTGGGAAGCATGTTGAGGCCGGCGCCGAGCTCAATGCCCTTCAGGGCTTCGGCTACGGTCTCTTCGCCGTGATACATACCGGCGATGGCGGATACCAGCTGATCGGGCGCGATCACGTCGATCACGAGGTTGCCGTCCACCACTTCGGCGCTGATATGGTCGGCGATCACGCCGGCAAACTCCTTTACCTTGGCAATGTTGGCGTCGGAACCTACGATCTTCACGGTAAGAACCACGTCTTCGTCGTTTACCTTTACGTTGTATACGCCGTAAACGCCGTCGTCACCGAGGTTGGCGATCTTGTAGAAGAAGCCCGCGCCGATATCGAACAGAGCGTTCTTCACGGCGGTGTTCTGCAGCTTGCCGTCCGCAAACACGGCGTTGCCGTCGATGCTCACGTCGGCGTCGCCGAAGGTATCGGTGATGGCCTTGCCGAAGGCGGTCATAAAGCCGTCGAACGTGCCGTTGAAGTCCGCGTCGCTCCAGATGCCGTCCACGTTGATGGCGATTTCGGCCGTGTTATCGGCGCCGTTGGTATCGGAACCGCTGATGAAGGCGTCCATACCGGTATCGGCAGCCCAGTCGTTGGCGGCGGTGACAGCCTCGTGCAGCTTGGTATCGGTAGCAACAACGACCTCATCGGTCTCATCGCCGTAGGTTGCCGTATAAACAAGAGCACCGTTCTTTGTGAAGGTGGAGGGGATCTCTACCACGCTCACTTCAGCTGCGGCGGTGGCGGTGTGAGAAGCGTCTCTCTCGCAAACCAGATCCACGGTGCAGGCGGTAAGATCCTCGTTCCAGTTCCATTTTACAACTTTGTAAACGTGGCCGCTGGGGATCGGCGCGGTCTTGGTGGCGCCGCAAACGGTGCAGGTGTACAGCATGGAGCCGCCCTTGGTGCAGTCCGCGGCGGATTTCACAACGCCGTCGTCCCAGGCGTGGCCGGCGGAGACGCCGTTGGCCTCGATGCGGACGTCGATGAATACTCTGCCGTCGTAATTGGCGGTGGCGGTGTAGGTGATGCTGCCGTCCATGGTGCAGGTAGGCTCGACCGTTTCTTTCTCCACGGTGGCTTCCACGGTCACGGGCGCTTCGTCCTCGTGCTCGAGGCAGACCAGGGTGGCCTCGGCGGCGTAGCCGTCGTCGGTCTCGGTCCAGGCCCATTCAACGGCATCGTAGGCATGCGCGTGCTCGTTGTTGATCTCCTGGGTGATGATGTCGGTCACGGGCTCTTCGGCGGCGGCGTCTTCATCCGCGGCCGTGAAAGACAGCGTGGCTACCACGGCGTCCTTATCGTAAGGCGCGCCGTCCTTGGTGACGTAAGCAAATACGACCAGGCCTTCGCCGTATTCGGGACCGTAATCCATCACGCTGTAAAGCGGAGCGGCGGTCCTTACGCCCGTAAGCGTATAGTTATCGACGTCGTAAACCGCATAGATCAGGCCGTTCGTGGCAGCGTCGGACGCTTTCAGCTCAACGGTCTTCACAAGGGAAACGGGCTCCGGAGGATCGGAAGGATCGGAAGGATCGGAAGGATCGTTGTTCAGCGTGCCCTTGACGAGAGAAGTCTTTTCGATGCGCTCGATGCTCTCCACCGCGGTGATGTCCGCGTCAAGCTTCACGCGGGGCATATCGACCCGGCCGGGATCGTCGGGCGTATCGCTGCCGTCGGCCGCAAGCTCAAACAGACCGCCTACAGGCCATACGTCCTGATCGAACGCGCCGAGATCGAACACAGCGCCGGAATCCATGGCGTCCCAAACGATCAGATGAACGTTGCTGGCTTCGGAATTGAAGCAGCTCCAGTACAAGCAATTGCCGTCCCAATACAGTGAGTTGAAGTGATCGGAATCGGAAGTATAGCCAAGGTTGCCGAACTGGCTGAGATACCACAGAGAGGGATCGCCGCCGTTGTCGCCGAAGCCGATCTCAATCAGATTGCCGGCGTTGTCCATAAGGAGATACCAGTCTACCATATCCCCTTCGTCGTCCTCGTACGTATCCTCGTAGGCAATACCCACGAAGGCGTTGCCGCGGATGTAGCGGCTTAAGTTCCATGCGCCGATATAATCACCGGTTTCAATGTCGATCTGCACTACGTAAGGCCCGTAAATACCGTACATGGAGTAAGCGCCGGAATTGAATTCGGGGGCGATATCCATATAGCCGATATCGGCGCCGCCGATCGTTTCGCACGCAAGGGTTTCGGGATCCACAACGTAAAGATCGGAATAATCCTCATCAGAATCATACGATGCAGCGTAAAGCTTGCCGTCTCCGCCGTAAGCAACGGAAGCGATCTGCTTGTGCAGGGAGGTATCGGTGAGCTTGGTGTAAGCGGGGATGCTCTTGGTATTGAACTCGCTGAACCATACCTCGCCGTTTTCGTCCCAGATCACCGCGTTCAGGTCTTTATCGATGTTTTTAACGGTTACATAGCATACCGCATAGGCCTGCGGATCCGCCACGGAGGTTGCGATCACGTAGCAGCTGCCTTCGGCAACGCCGGTCACAACGCCGTTGGCGTCTACGGTGGCCACGGTTTCGTCCGTGGACTCCCAGATCAGGCCTTCATCGGTGCCCCAAGGCTCCACAACGGCGCTGATCTTCGCGGAGTTGTTGGGAACAACAGCGATCTCGTCGTCAATGGTAACGGTGACCGCGTTTTCAAGATCCGCCAGATCGAGGTTCATCTTGTAGCTGGTCACGTTTGCGGCATAGTCGTAAACCTCCACCAGCAGCTTGGTCTGCGGGCCGAGATCCAGCTCGGCAAGCTCGTCGCTGGTCAGGGAGTAGATCATCTTTTCGCCCGCGTCGGCGTCGTAATTCGGCTTGCAGTAGCCGAGCAGATCGCCCTGATCGTTGAAGATCGCAATAAGGGCGATATAGCCGTTATCCTGCGCCATCACCTCAAAGGAATCCCATGCGCAGGTCTCGGTATCGTAACCCATCACGTAAGCGTCAAGGATCTCGGGGGCGGTATTGTCCACGGAAGCGGTGACGGAGGAGGTGGCGCCCGCGCCGAGCGCGTCCCAATCCACTTCGCCGTCTTCGTTCACGTAATACTCAGGCGCGTAAGAGACGCTCAGCGTGAAGGAATCGCCTTCCTGCAGGCCGGAGGGATCGAACGGCGCGTCCACGACGGTGGAGGTGTTCATCCAGGTCTGCTGGTTTGCATAATAGAACGCGCCGGTCTTTGCGCCGGTGATCACGGGATCCATCAGATCGCTGCCCTCGGCGTCCGTTGCGGTAAAGCGGGCGGCCGCCGCGTTGCGGATCAGTACGGACTGTACGCCCGTGATCGTGCTGCCGTTTTCGCTGTTGATGGCGTTGCGCTCGGGCAGGTAAACGTCGTCGTAATCGTAAACGGGCACGAATTCTTCGGCTTCTTCATCGTATTCCACACCGATCTGGATCGGGAACATGGGGTTGCCGCCCAGCACGTAAGCGTCGGGATCGCCGGCATACTTGAGAAGGAACGCCTGCGCGTAGTTCACGTAGGGAGCGAAATCGGCCAGATCGTACATATAGTCGATGTAGTCCATGTCGGTCATGGGAGCCTCGGTGAAGCTGCCGTAGTAGCCGAGCACGGGGATGTTGTGCACTACGCCCAGCGCGCCGTCGGCGCTGTCCACTTCGCCCACGAAGATGTAGCCTTCCACATAGTTGCCGTTATTATCGTAGTAACCGATATCGTCGGGATCGAGCGCCACGTGGGCGGTGATCTCTACGCTTTCGCCGGCGGGAGCGGTGATGGCGACGCTGCTGAGAAGCTTGTAGATCTCGAACGCGTCGAAGGTATCGATATCGCCGTCGCCGTCATAGTCCGCAGCATCGGAATCGAAGAGCAGCGTCTCGTTGCCGGTGATGTAGTCCAGCAGGTACTGCACGTCGGCCGCGTTGGTAAGGCCGTCCCAGTTGAAATCGTAATCCGCGTCAAGCTGAGGATCGTATTCCTCGCCGTTCACGGTCCAGGTAACGTCCGCGCCGATCAGATCCGTGGAGATATCGCGCACGATGCCGCTGTCGATCCACTGGGTGAAGAACGCGGCTTCCAGCACGTATTCCAGATCGGTATCGGAGAAGTTGTTCAGCGTGAAGGGGATATCGTACTCGCCGATACGGTCCGGGTCGTCGCCCAGCTCGGCCTTGACCTTGCCGTCCGCGGCGTAATCCCACTTGTCATCCATCAGGATGTAGCTCTTGGCGTTGATGGCGGAGTTGATGTTCGCCAGACCGGCGCCCTGCTGGAACACGGAGTAGGGATAGCCCATGGAGTCGACCATGGGATCGGCGGTGCTCATCAGCAGGCTCTGGGTCAGCTGACGCACGGTAAGGCCGGTCTTCTCTTCCAGGCCGTTCTCACGGATATACTGCGCCAGAACGGCGGTAAGACCCGCAACGTGCGGCGCTGCCATGGAGGTACCGCTCATGTTCTCGTAAGCGGTGCCGCCGGGGACCTTGCCGTTCACGGAATAGATGTTGCCGCCGGGGGCGGTGATCTCGGGCTTCAGGCTCAGGTCGCCGGGCACGCCGAAGCTGGAGAAGGAGCTCATGGTGTGATACTCCAGATCCTCGTCGGCCTCCTGAATGAGCGCGTCGCTGCTCACGGTGAAGGAACCGGTGTAATACAGCACTTTGCCTTCCTCGTCTTTCACGGCTTCGGCAGTCTCTTTGATGTAGGCGGCGTCATCCTTCGTGATGGACACGGCGGGGATGGTGGTCTCGATACCGGTCAGGTTCATCGAGATGGTGCCGGGCTGGTTGTTGGCGATGATCACGCCGGCAGCGCCGAAGTAAGCCGCCGCGTTCACCTTCTCATAGAAAGAGGTGGTGCCGCGGTTGCAGATGGCGATATTGCCGTTGATCAGGTCCGCGTAAGGAGCGAAGTCGGCCGGCTCGCCGAAGGCGTCCACGTAAACGAAATCCCGGTCGCCCGCAAGGGTCACAAAGATATCGTTGTTGTAATCGTAGGTCTCGGTGTAGAAGATGATCCGGTCGCCCATGGTGATATACGGGCCGGTAGCGCCGTCGTTATCCACACTGGCTACGGTAAAGGCGTTGGCGAAGGAGCCGGGGGAACCGACCGTATCGAAGTTGTTGTCCTCGGCAAGCAGCACACCGTAGGTGGACGCGTCCGCCCATGCGCCCGCGTTGCCGGCGGAAATGCTCACGACCGCGTCGTAGCTCTGGAAGTTATCCAGGATCTCCTGGTAAACGTCGTCGGTGGCAAAGCCGGGGGCGGCGGAACCGAGGGAAAGGTTGATGGAATCGGCGCCGAGAAGAACGGCGTCCTCGATGGCGGCGAAGTAATCGGAATCGTAAGCGCCGCCGCCCTTGCCGAACACCTTCATCACAAGGATCTGCGCGTCGGGCGCCACGCCCTGGGTCTGTACGGCTTCAATGGCGTTCGCATACGTGTCTTCACCGGTCTTGATGAAGCGGTTCGCGGCTGCGATGCCCGCCACGTGGGAGCCGTGCTCGCCCTGCTTGTCGTTATCGTGGGTGATATCCAGATCGCCGTCCACGTAGTTGAGAGCGAAGGGGATCTTGGTGGTGAGATACGCGTCCGCAGCGGCGTCGGGCAGCGCGTCCGCAATGTTCAGCTCGCCGTAAACGGCGGCGACTTCCTCGGCGGTCAGCAGATCCGCGTCCGCGTCGGCGATCGCGTAATCGAACGCGTCCGCGTTGAAAGAGATATGGTCGGTATCGATACCGGTATCGATGATGGCAACCTTGCTGCCGGCGCCGGTATAGCCTACCGCCCACGCGCCGCTTGCGCCGGTCATGAAGCCGGCGGTGGCCATGTTGGGCTCGTCGCCGCCCTTGGAAACAACGGCGGGCTCATACTGCTGCTCGATAACGACCTTTGCAACGTCGGGCAGCGTTTCGATGGCGGTGATGGCGGAGCCGGGCACCTCGGCGGAGATGATGTTCGCCGCAAGGGTCAGGTTCCACTTGACGTTCAGCGTCTTGCCGTTCAGCACCGACGCGGAGATCTTATCCGCAACGGCGGCCTGCTTCTGCTGCAGGGCGGCGCGACACTGCATCGCCTTTTTGTTGGAAGCAATGCCTCTGGAAGAAAAGCCTCTTTCAAGCACGGGCGCGTCCTTCAGCACGATGGATACGCGCACGCTGCCCATAGAGAGCACTTCCTCGGGCAGGGTCTCCAGCGCGTTTGCGTTGCGCAGGGAACCCTTTCCGTTATCAACCTTTTCAAGGTTGAAACGGACTTTGCCGTCGGCAGCCTTGCCGGTGGCCGCGAATGCGGGAAGCATCACGGTAAGCAGCATGGCAGCCGTCAAAATCAAGGAAAGCACAGTTTTCAATGATTTTTTCATAGTTTCACTCCTTTTTTTTCTCTTCGGCGCAAAAACGCCGGGAACAAACCCGAGCGTCAGCTGCGGATTTATTACTTTATATAATATAAAAAAATGAAATAAATTTCAATAGCTTATACGCACGAAATTCAAAAAATCCATTCATTTTTTTTATATATCTTTTCATCCGGCTTGATATTTGTTTAACAATATAAAACGCGCGCACTGCATTGAATTTTATTCCCGCGTGTGCTATACTGCAATTAAGCAATTAAAGGAGGCGCTTTTATGCTGTATAAAAAGAACGACCGGCCCACGCTCGACGCTGCGCTGTTCCGGGATCCTACCGCGGAATACCGCGGCACGCCGTTCTGGGCGTGGAACTCGTTTCTCACCAAAGAGGAGCTCTGCCGCCAGATCGACGTTTTTAAAGAGATGGGTCTGGGCGGCTTCCACATGCACGTGCGAACGGGCCTGAAAAACCGTTATCTCTCTCCGGAGTTCATGGAGCTGGTAAAGGCCTGCGTGGCCCACGCCAAGGATAACGACATGCTCGCCTGGCTCTACGACGAGGACCGCTGGCCCTCCGGCGCCGCGGGCGGCCTTGTGACGGCGGACGAGCGTTTCCGCGCCCGCTGCCTGCTGTTTACCAACACGAAGACTGCCCAGAACTATTATTCGGATGATTCCTGCTCCGAGGGCGGCCGCTCCAACAAGGGCACCGTGATCGCGGTGTACGACGTGCTTCTGAACGCGGACGGCGATCTCATAAGCAGCAGGCGCATCGGGGAAGACGACGAGGCCGAAGGCGAAAAATGGTATGCCATTTTAGAGGTGCACCAGCCCTCCAGCTGGTATAACGACAAAACCTATGCGGACACGCTGAACAAGGCCGCCATCGAGCGCTTTATCGAAGTCACGCACGAGGCCTACGCAAAAGCCGTGGGCGACGAATTCGATAAAACCGTGCCCGCCATCTTCACGGACGAGCCGCAGTTCACCCGCAAAAAGCGCCTCGCCACCGGCCTTGCCGCGCCGGATACGGACGTAACGATCCCGTGGACGGACAGCGTGCCCGAGGGCTTCAAAGCGGCCTACGGCTACGATCTGCTGGACGTTCTGCCCGAGATCTTCTGGGAGCGCGCGGACGGCGCGGTCTCCGTGCACCGTTACCGCTACCACGAATACATCACCGAGCTGTTTGCCGAATCGTTTGCGGATACCATCGGCGGCTGGTGCTTTAAGCACAATATCTCCCTCACCGGCCACATGATGGAGGAGCCCTCCCTGAGGAGCCAGACGGCGGCTATCGGCGAGGCCATGCGCTCCTACCGCAGCTTCGGGCTGCCTGGCATCGACCTGCTGTGCAACAGCCACGAATTCACCACGGCAAAGCAGTGCCAGAGCGCGGTGCACCAGTTCGGCCGCGAGGGTATGCTCAGCGAGCTCTACGGCGTCACGGGCTGGGACTGTGATTTCCGCACCTACAAGCATCAGGGCGACTGGCAGGCCTGCCTGGGCGTGACCGTGCGCGTGCCGCACCTTTCGTGGTACGCCATGCAGGGCGAGGCCAAGCGCGACTACCCCGCTTCCATCCATTACCAGAGCCCCTGGTATAAGGAATACAGCGCGGTGGAGGACCACTTTGCGCGCGTGAACGCCGCCCTCACCCGCGGCAAGCCCATTGTAAAGGTGGGCGTGATCCATCCCGTGGAGAGCTACTGGCTCCACTGGGGCCCTACGGACAAAACGGACGCGATCTGCTCCGATATGGACGACCGCTTCATCTCCCTTACCAACTGGCTGCTGACCGGCTGCATCGATTTCAACTTCATCAGCGAATCACTGCTGCCCGATCTTTACGAAGCGGGCGGCGCGCCGCTGAAGGTGGGCGAAATGGCTTACGACACCGTGATCGTGCCCGGCTGCGAAACGCTGCGCTCCACTACGCTGAAGCGGCTGGAGGCCTTCCAGGCCGCCGGCGGCAGACTGATCTTTTTGGGCAGCGCTCCCACCCTTGAAGACGCCGTTCCGTCAGACCGCGGCAGAAAGCTTTACGAAAAGAGCGAAACCGTGGAATACGCCCGCGCCGCCCTGCTCACGGCCCTGGAGCCCGAGCGCCTCGTTGAGATCCGCCTGCTGAACGGCCGCGCCGCCGACGATCTCATGTACCAGCTGCGGCAGGATACGGACGGAAAATGGCTGTTCCTCGCCCATTCCCGCGAGCCGGGCAACAAGGATCTGAACAGCCGGAAGCATATCGTTCTGCGCGTGAAGGGCGAATACGCCCCGGTGCTGTACGATACGAACACCGGCGATATCACGCCGCTCGGCGCGGATTACGAAAACGGCCGCACCGTGATCAAAACCGTGCTGTACGGCTACGATTCGCTGCTCTTAAAGCTGCTGCCCGGCAGAGCCGCTGCCAAAGCCGCCTTCCCCGCCCAAACGGAGGGCGACCGCGCCTTTATCGTACGCCCGCAGTGCATGGTCACGGACGAACCCAACGTACTGCTTCTGGACCGCGCCGAATACGCGCTGGACGGCGGCGAATTCAGTCCCGCCGAGGAGATCCTGCGGCTGGATAATATCTGCCGCAAAAAGCTCGGCCTGCGCGAGCGCGGCGGCCACGTGGTGCAGCCCTGGGCCAGGACCCCCGAAACGCCCGCCCATACCATCACGCTGCGGTTCCGCTTTGAAAGCGAGATCTCCGTTTCCGGCGCCTGCCTTGCGCTGGAAAACGCCGCCGACGCCGCGATCACCTTCAACGGCGCGCCGGTGCCGAATACAGTGATCGGCAACTACGTGGATATTGAGATCTATAAGGTTGCCCTGCCCGATATCATTGAGGGCGAAAACGTGCTCACCGTTACCTGGCCTTTCGGCAGCAACACGGACGTGGAAAACTGCTTCATTTTAGGCAGCTTCCTTGTAAAAACCGAGGGCGAAACGGCAAGGATCGTATACCCGGACGACTGGATCAGCTTCGGCGACCTGACGCAGCAGGGCTATCCCTTCTACGGCGGCAACGTTACGTATTACTTCAAGGCAAAAGCAAAAGGCGGCAGGCTGACGCTGCGCGTTTCCGATTATAAAGGCGCGCTGCTGAAGGTGACGGTGGACGACAAACCCGCCGGGCGCATCATCTACCCGCCCTACGAGCTGACCGTTGACGGCCTTGCGGACGGGGAACACGAGATCGGCCTCACCCTGTTCGGGCACCGCTACAACACCTTCGGCCCGCTGCACCTCGTGAACGAGCGCGAGAGCTGGCACGGCCCCGGCGCATGGCGCAGCGAGGACGAAAACTGGAGCGACCAGTACGTTCTGCGCCGCATCGGCGTCATGAAATCCCCCGAAATTATCACGCCGACCGAATAAGACAAACTTTTTACGAGAGATCCGCTATCATATGGGTAGCGGGTCTTTTTTGTCGCGCTGACAGCGCGACAGCGATATGAATTCCGTCCGGAATTCGCGATATATCCCTTCGGGAAGCGATATGCTTTTGCATCCTCGCCGAAGGCGAGTTATGCAAAAACGCGATATGTCCCTGCGGGACGAGATCAGGAATTCATATCATATCGCACGCGAACAAAGTGAAGCGTATATCGCATTTGCGGAGCAAATATATCGCATCGCCGTGAGACGATATATCGCTTTGCGAAACCGCAAATATCCCACAAAACTGAAATAAAAAAGGAAGATACTATGAAAATACAGCAAGAGAACAAAATCCTCACCGTCTACCTTTCCGGTGAGATCGACCACCATTCCGCAAAGGGATTGCGGGAGGCGGCGGACGGGGCGCTGCTGCGCGGGCGGCCGAAGGAGCTGATTCTGGATTTTTCCGGCGTCACGTTTATGGATTCCAGCGGCGTGGGGCTGGTGATGGGGCGGTATAAGTGCGCCCGTACGCTGGGCTGCGCCGTCACCGTGCGCGGCCTTTCCCCCCGGGACAGGAAGATCATGCGGATGTCCGGCCTTACGTCGCTTATTACATTTATATAAAGGAGAAAAATCATGAAAAAGATCAACAGCTGCAAGATCACCATCCCCGCAAAGTCGGTCAACGAGGGCTACGCGCGCGCCGCGGTGGCGGCCTTTGCCGCGCTGGCGGACCCTACCTTGGAAGAGCTCAGCGATATCCGCACCGCCGTGAGCGAGGCCGTCACCAACTGCATCGTGCACGCCTATAAAGAGACGGCGGGCCTGATCTACATAGACTTGACGCTCACGGAAAACAACGACGTAAAGATCCGCGTGCGCGATAAGGGCTGCGGCATCGCGGATATCAAAAAAGCCCGCGAGCCGCTTTACACCACCGCCGGGGACGAGCGCTCCGGCCTCGGCTTTACGGTAATGGAGAGCTTTTCGGACAAGCTGAGCGTGCGCTCCGCGCCGGGCAGGGGCACCACGGTCACGATCACGAAGCATATCCGGGGCAAGGCGGCATGCTGACGGCCGAACGGCAGGCGCTGGCGGAGGAAAACCTCGGGCTGGTGCACGCCTGCGCCAACCGTTTCCGCGGCAGAGGCGTGGATTACGAGGACCTGTTTCAGGCCGGCTGCGTGGGGCTGTTAAAGGCGGCGGGCGGCTTTGACGCGCGTCTGGGCTATCAGTTCTCCACCTACGCGGTGCCCGCCATTTTAGGCGAGATCCGCCGTCTGTTCCGGGACGGCGGCAGCGTAAAGATCGGCCGCACGGCCAAAGAAAAAGCTCTGCGGCTGTTAAAGCTGCGGGACGAGCTGACGCTGCGTCTGGGTCGCGAGCCCTGCGTTACGGAGCTTGCGGAAGAGGCGGGCATGGACGCAAGCGACGTTTCCGTGCTGCTCAGCGCCTGCCTGCCCACGGTCTCGCTGACACAGGAGGACGACCCGGATACGGACCTGCCCGTCCCCTCCCCGGAAGAGCGGATCACCGGACGCATGGACCTGAGCCGCGCCATGGAAAAGCTGAGCGGAGAAGAACGGATGCTGCTCGCCCTGCGGTACGAAAAAGGCCTCACGCAGGCAAAAACCGCCGCCCTCCTCGGCGCCACGCAGGTGCAGATCTCCCGCAGGGAAAAGCGGATCCTGCAGAAGCTGAGGGAGATGATGGAATGAGCGGGAAATTGCAGTTTATGGGGCTATCGGCGTTTTCAATTTGCGATATATCGCCTTACGGCGATGCGATATATTTGCTTCGCAAAAGCGATATACGCTTCACTCCGTTCGCGCGCGATATGATATGCATTCCTTATCATGTGCCGCAGGCACATATCGCGCCGAAGGTATATCGCTTCCCGGAGGGATATATCGCGCATTCCGGCAGGAATGCATATCGCTGTTGCGCTTTCAGCGCGACAAATTCCAATTTGACATCTCCCCTTCTTCGTGCTACAATCCCCTCATAACAATTGAGGGATATTTGCATGAAAAAGACACGGCTCGGCGGCGCGCTGATCTTATTTGCCGCCGCTTTCATATGGGGCTCCTCCTTTGTGGCGCAGAGCATCGGCATGGAGAAGATCGGGGCCTTCACCTATAACGGCATCCGTACGCTGATGGGCGCTGCGGTGCTTTTGCCGGTCGTTGCCTTCCGGGATCTGCGCGCCGTAAAAAACGCGGACGCGGAAACAAAAACAGCCTTTGCGCAAACGCGCAAAAAAACGTGGCTGAGCGGAGCCGTGCTGGGGCTTGCGCTTTGCGCCGCCTCCAACGTGCAGCAGTTCGCCTTCGTGTGGTCCACCCCGGGCAAGATCGCCTTTATCACGGCGCTGTATATGCTGTTCGTGCCCATATTGGGCGTCTTTTTACACAAAAAGATACCGCCGCTCATCTGGGGCTGCGTGGCGCTGGGCGCGGTGGGCCTGTGGTTTTTAAGCGTCCCGGCCGGCGGCTTTTCGGACGTGAACTTCGGCGACCTGCTGGCGCTCGTGTGCGCCGTGCTTTTTGCGGTGCAGATCCTGCTGGTGGAGCGGTACGCCGCGATCTATGACCCGGTCAGGCTCACCTTCGTGCAGTTTCTCGTCTCCGGCGGCGTTTCCGTTTTGCTGATGTTCATTTTTGAAACGCCCCGCATCCCCGATATCAACGCCGCCATCTGGCCGCTGCTGTATTCCGGCGTGCTCTCCTGCGGCGTCGCCTATACCTTCCAGACCATCGGCCAGAAGTATACGGAATCCACGCTGGCTTCGCTCATCATGTGTATGGAGAGCGTGTTCGGCGTACTCAGCGCCATGATGATATTGCGCCAGATCCCCACCGCGCGGGAATGGACCGGCTGCGCGCTGATGCTCGCCGCCATCATTGCGGCACAGTTTGCGGACCGGATCAAACGCAAAACGTAAAAAAAGCTGCCGGGGGGGGCGCACTTCGTATGGAAGTGCGCCAACGAAATCCGTCCTGCCGGACGGGTGAAATCGCCTGCGGCGTTGAAATCCCTTCGGGGTGAAATCCGCCTCGGTGGCGGGTGGACGGATTTCATTTCTCCCGAGGACGAAGACCGAGGATTTCACCAACGGCGCCTGTCGTTGATTTCACCGGGCGCGAAGCGTCCGATTTCACTTTTACCTTCCGAAAAAATATAACCCACTATGACTTTCACGCTTGAAAGCTGTCAAGTGGGGTTTTCTTTTACTTCCTTAAGTCGGGTCTCGCGGGGGTACCTTTTTTTATTGGAATTTGTAGCTCAATTAGGAATTAGGAATGAGGAATTAGGAATGAAGGATGGGCTCCGCCCATACCCGATTATAAAGGCGAAACCACTGGTATCATCGTAAAATGCGGCTTTAGCCGCCACCGATAATTCCTCATTTCTC
>JAEEGL011832950.1_pt1 | contig 14775 bp, 12 predicted proteins | sample 9134231 | NCBI WGS metagenome assembly JAEEGL01 (sample SAMN16246548, study PRJNA631951) | gut metagenome | biome: gut microbiome; feature: rumen; material: fiber-attached | host: Bos | place: Iran: Karaj | collected 2018-10 | reverse complement strand
GACACGCGCAGACGGCAAGAAGCCTTTCAACCTGCTCGACATTCTCGACAAGTACTACCAGAAGCTGCTGGCCAAGTGTTTCGATCATCCCTGGCTGACCATTGCAGGCGGTGTAGCCAGTGTTGTCATAGGCGCATGGATCTTCAGTCTGCTGCCGCAGCGCATGATGCCTTATGCCGACCGTAACCAGTTTGCCGTAGAAATCTACTTGCCTACCGGCACGGGCATTGAGCGCACTTCCGTGGTGGCTGACTCACTGGAGCACATGATAGCCAAGAAGGAGGGCGTGATGAGCATTGCCTCATTCAAGGGCTGTTCCTCGCCGCGCTTCCATACGGCCTACGCTCCGCAAATAGCCGATGAGACCTATGCCCAGTTCATTGTGAACACCAAGGCCAACAAGACAACCGAACGTCTGGTGGATGAATGTACCGATGAATTAACGAACTATTTCCCTGAAGCATACGTTAAAATCAAGCAGTTGAGCTATTCGTCGGTGGCCGTACCCGTGGAAATACGCCTGAAGAGCGACAACCTGGAGCAACTGGCACTGTACAGCGACAGTCTGGTAGGCATCATGCGCCAGATGCCTGAACTGCTGCTGGTGCGCAGCAACATGCTGGAGCCGCTCTCTACCACCCGTATCAAGATCGATGACGAGAAAGCCTCGCGACTGGGTACCACCAACGAAGCCGTAGAGATGCAGATGGCCTTTCGCTATGGCGACGGATTTCCTGTTAGCACCGCCTGGGAGGGTGACTACGACGTTCAGGTGAAGATGAAGACCGACAATGCCGACCAGGCTACAAAACAGAACATCATGGACGAGTTGATACCCATCGGACTCGCCGCTGTGATACCTACCAGTATGGGGGCCCTCTACAGCATGGAATCATCGGGTGAGACACAGCCCAGTGTTCCTTTGCGTCAGTTTGCTGAGGTTGTACCCTCCTGGCAGTTCGGTCAGATATGTCACCGAAACGGTCTGCGCACTGTGACGGTGATGGCCGAGGTGGCCCGCGACAAGAATGTGGGCTTCGTCACGAAGGATGTCATGAAGCGTTTAGAGAGTTTCCAACTGCCCGAAGGCATGCAGGTAGAGATCGGTGGTCAATATGATGATGACAAAGATACCACTCCGAAGATTGTCAATGCCCTGATCATCTCGATTGCCATCATCTTCTTCGTGCTGCTGTGGCACTTCAAGAGTGTCAGCGAGGCCCTGCTGATTATGATATGCCTGACACTCTGCGTCTTCGGTACGGCTATGGGTATCCTCCTCGGAGGCGTGCCCGTATCTTTGACCGCCGTCCTCGGCTTCGTATCGCTGATGGGTATCCTCGTGCGCAACGGTGTTATCCTCTTCGACTATGCCGCGGAGGTGCGCGAACTGGAACACCTCTCGCTGAAGGATGCCATCCACGTGGCTGCAGAGCGCCGTATGCGTCCTATCTTCCTAACGTCGGCTGCCGCCTCAATGGGTGTGGTGCCGATGGTATTCGGAGGTTCGGGCCTGTGGTCGCCGATGGGATGCGTCATCTGCTATGGCGCACTGATCACCATGTTCTTCATCCTTACCATCATGCCGATAGCCTACTGGAAGGTGATGGGAAAAGAAGAAGTTAAAGAAGTTAAGGAAGTTAAAGAAGTTACAGAAGTATGAAAAAGATATATAAAATAATGAACACAGAGACACAGAGGTACAGAGTTTTGATGTTTTGTGCCGGCCTCTGTGCCTTTGTATCTCTGTGTTCCATTAAAACACAAGCACAGACGGTTTATACACTTGACCAGCTGAAACAGCTGGCCGTCGACAACAACTACACCCTCCGCTCAGCCCGCTCTGCCATCCAGCAGTCGAAGGAGGTGAAGAGCGAGGCATTCACCAAGTTCTTCCCCCAGGTATCGGCCATGGGTTTGGGTTTCCAGAACAACAAACCGTTGATTAACTATGATATCCAACTGCCTGAAGCCCTTGCCTCTTTAGTACCGCAAGGTTTGATTCCCGCCAACATCAGTCTGATGAAGAAGGGCATCTTAGGTGCCGTTTCGGCCGTACAACCCGTCTTCATGGGTGGTCTGATTGTCAATGGCAACAAGTTGGCAAAAGTTGGCATCGAGGCCAGTGAACTGCAGATGGAAGTATCAGCAGACCAAGTGGAACAGACTACTGAGGAATACTACTGGCAGGTAGTCTCCCTGAAAGAGAAATTGAAGACCCTTGCTTCTGTTCACGACATGTTAGAGCAGTTAGAGAAAGACGTAGCGAATATGGTACGTGTGGGCGCCGTCAACCGCAACGACCTCTTACAGGTACAGCTGCGCAAGGGCGAAGTGGAAAGCACGACGTTAGAGGTAGAGAACGGTCTTGCCACCGTCTACCAACTCTTGGCACAGCACGTCGGCAAGGCTGGCGAAGCCATCGATGTCACCATGCCCGACGATTTTTCCTTCGGGAAAGTACCCGACATGCCCATCACCCTGCGCCAGGACCATCAGTCCGCCCTCGCTGCCACACCGCAGTACCGCTTGTTGGAGAAGAATGTTGAGGGTCATCGCATTCAGCATGCGATGGCTGTCGGCGAGAACCTGCCATGGATAGGTGTCGGTGCCAGCTACAGCTACAACGACTGGTTTGGCAAGGAATCCAGCGCCATGGTCTTTGCCACCGTCTACGTACCCATCAGTAACTGGTGGGGCGGTTCACACCATATCAAGAAGAAGAGTCTCGCCCTCGACGATGCCAAGGAGCAGTTGCAGGACAACAGCCAGAAACTCATCATCCGCATGAACAACGCCTGGGCTGCGGTAGAGACGAGCCATAAGAAGCTCCAGATAGCCCACGACGCCATCAAGCAAGCTGACGAGAACCTACGACTGAACCGCGACTACTACCGCGTCGGCACGACCAAGATGACAGACCTGCTCTTTGCCCAAGAACAATATCAGCAGGCTCGCGACCGTTTCACAGACGCCTATGCCACATTCCAGACAAAGATGCTTGAATACAGGCAGGCAACAGGGCAATAAGACATGGACTAAAGAAAACCGCCAACACTCAATGAGTTGGCGATTTTTTTTATTGGCATGCGAATCAGCATATGATTACTCTGCGGTAGCCTCGTCGTACGAGAGGGATGCTGTGTGCCCCATATCAGTATCCAGTTCAGAGGGCGTCACGTTCAGAATGCGCACCTCTGCATTGAGCATACGCTGGACTTCATGCATGGCACAATGGGCATGGACGGCCAGGATGGCTTTATTGATAATGCCGTGACCTACGGCCAATACACACTGCCCGGGATAGCGGTTGGCAAGAAAGAGCAGAAAGGCACGGGCACGCGACAATAGTGCACCCTCCGTCTCTATGTCATCGGTCCAAGGCACGTTACGGAGGTCAGGTATGAAGCGTCCCGTGAAACTGCCCCAGTCACGTTCGCGTAACAATGGTGTTGTCGTCACAGGTAACTGGTGCGGGGCGCTGATAATTTCTGCAGTCTGGACAGCACGATGCAAATCACTGGCCACGACGGCGTCAAAGTGCTCACCGGAAAGGCGTTCAGCCACTTGGAAAGCCTGCTCCCTACCCTTTTCGTTGAGTTCGCCTTGTGTCTGTCCCTGCATAATCTGGCGGGCATTGTCGACGGTCTCACCGTGCCGTACAAGAAATATTTTTGTCATCATGCTGCAAAGTTACGAAATAATTTCGTAACAGTGCGGCTGAAGACCGCGAAGTTACTCCGTCTCAGCAAAAAAAATAAAAGAATTTATTTTGTTTTGCACTCGACTTTTCGTAACTTTGGCTTTGCCGAACTTACTTAGCACTCGGAAAAGCTCAAATATATTTGGCTTTTCTCTCGTTTTTCCGTAACTTTGCAGCAGATATTATACATAAACTATTATGAAGATTTTCCAAAGTTCTATTTTCCGTGCTTTGTGCGCCATTGTGATTGGAGTACTGATTATCAAGTTTCCCGACGACGGTGTTACCTGGCTGACAATAGCCATCGGTTCGCTTTTCCTGCTTTCGGGCATCATTGCAATGATAGCCTACTGGCAGGCCAAAAGTCATGCCGGCGAATACACCATCACGGACCAAGAGGGACGTATCATCAGCGGCACACAACCTACCTTTCCCATTGTTGGGGCAGGCAGCATCATCCTGGGTTTGGTGCTGACACTGACGCCTCATGCTTTCATTAACGGACTGATGTATATGTTAGCAGCTGTTCTCATACTCGGTGGTATCACGCAGCTGATGACCCTCATTGCCGCGCGTCGCTTAGGCAGCATCGGTCTGGGATACTGGGTATGCCCTTCCCTGATTCTGCTGACAGGGCTCTTCGTGATGTTGAAACCCATGGAGTCGGCACAGTTGCCGTTGCTGATATTGGGATGGTGCTCGGTGTTGTATGGTGTGATAGAACTGATCAACGCCCTGAAGATCCACAGCATCCGCAAGAGCTCCGACCGTCATCCTGTAGGAAGAGAAGAGCCTGTTGCCGAAGAAATCAGTTCGGAATTGGGCACAGGCGAAACATTGCCTACAGAGCAAGGGTCGTGAAATAAGGGGAGCTGCCGATTCTGGCCGTCAAGACCTGTCGGCTTTCATGAGCAGTATGCCGACAAGAATCCAGATGATTTCGCGTACTCGGCAGATAATGCTGACAAAGATGCCGAGGGCAGCAGAGAGTCCTAAGGCAGCGATGGAGAGTACAAAACCACCTTCCTGTACTCCAAGCTGCATGGGCAGGAAACCAATCAGGTTGGCGAAGAGCGTGGTAAAGGCCACTATCAGAATGCTGTGCAGGTAAGTGAGCAGAATACCCGTAAAGCCACCACCATTGTCAATGCCAAAGAGCAGGAGCATAAACAAAACCTCTGAGCTTTGCACTACACGCGAGAAAAACTCCAGGAAAAGGCTGACATAGAAAGCCCTGCGGTCGCGACCATACAGGGAAGCAATCTGCATGTCAATATTGTGCATGGCCTCCGCATGTCGCTCTGAGAATCGGCTACTCCATCCCTTTAATCCCGGTATTTTCCCTATCCAGCGGATTGTCTTGACCACCAAGCCTTTACGGTATCCGCGCGAAAAGAGATAGAAGGCCACAAGACAAAACAGGATGATGATGCCTAAGATGGTACCGATAGCCGTTGTCAACGGCATGTCGCCTACCGCCACTAATGCCAGATAGATGAAGATAGACACGAACCAAAAGATGAAATGGCCGAAGAAATGCATCATGGCATAGAGGATGACGCTGGACGTGGCATGCTGCTTGTCAACGTACTTCGATAGTTCCATGATGCGATAAGGCTCACCACCCAATCCGCCGACAGGAGTGGCATAGTTGAGCGCATAGCCGGTAATGGTCAACCGATAGACGGTCTTGAAACTAAGTACAGATGTCCCACCTTCTTCTTGGTCACTCTCCTCTGAGTGTTCCTTTTGAGCAGCAATACCCGACTGGATGATGGTCCACCACGACCAGGCATTGATACCATAGACGAGAAACCACACTCCTATGATGGGGATGAGCCAGTATCCAGCATGACACAGGTGCTGCCATAGCTCGACAAAGCTGACATCGAACGTGAACAACATGACTACCACGGCAGCAATACCGAGGAAAAAGAAGAGATTGTTGAGCCGTTGCTTTGTCCAAGTCATAGGTGACAAACTTAAAACATCAGAGACTATAACGATTGCGATATACGCTTGCAAAATGCCTCATGGCGATAGTTGACATAGAAGGCAAGCAGTCCCATCACAAAAATCTCAAAGAGGAAATTGCAGGCGGGGATGTCAAGCAGACAGAACAGGAAAAGCCAGAAAGAGCGGAAATTGAAAGTCAGAAGACCGTTCCACGTAATAACAGGGCGCGAAGCTTTGAGGAATTCCTGACGGATAGAGTCGGGGATATTCCCTGTCGAACCGTATTTCTGGCGCAGACATGTCATCAAGTGCTGGAACTGGGGTGTCACCTGCTCTTGCTTCAGGGTATAGCCAATGTAAGACTTCTGGAAATAGCGTTCCACCCAAGGCGTTGATTTGTCCATCTGGTCATAGATTTCCTGCTGGCGGCGGGAATTATCCAGTTCGCTGTCTTTCTCGCCTTTCAGGAAAAAGAGATGTACCTGTATATAATAGTCAGCCAGACGCTGCTGACCAGCCAATCCCATGATACCAGATACAACGCCCAGTGCATAAACCACAGCTGTAGCAATGATGGCGTTCTCGGGGGTGTCCTCAATGTGCAACCAGGAAAACTCAATTTCGTGGTGCAAGTAAAAGCGATATACCAATCCATGATAAATAGGTACAAACCACGCGAAGCCTGCCACACCGTCGAGAATGCGTCCCAGACGGCTCTTCTTGCCGGTCATACGGGCCAGCTGACCGTCAGTACAATCAAAAATGTCAGCAACCATCAGCAAGAAGATGGCAATGAGATTCATGCCGAGTCCCCACCATCCTGAGTAGTAGAAACTGCCACAGGCGAAGAAAATGGTACTGACAGCACCAATAACCATCGACCAAATGGTAACGGTATTGGGATGCACGTCGAATTTGGCAAAAGCCAGTGCACAATAATAACAGAAAGGACGAATGACGTGTAAATCTAGCCAGTCTTCCGTCTCGGAAGATTTCAGTGTTGCTTTAAAATTCTTATCCATTTTCAATATTTTATTCAATTTTCGCATGCTGACATTCTCAACTTTCAGAGGTGAGAAGTAAGAAACATGCTTCACTCTTCAATTACAAGAGTTCTTTTGGCATGAGTTCCTGGGCACGCTCGAAGTCCTCGGGAGTGTCCAGCTCGTACGAGAAATAGTTCGTAGTGTCAACCACCTTGAATGTATGGCCTTGCGGGATGAGACGCTCGAAAGCACGCTCATAGAACACATCGATGAGCCCTTCCTGCTCAATCATCTGACTGAGTTCGTGGTAGAGAGCCTCACTGTATTCTGCCGTCATCTTCTCAATACCAACCGATTCCCCTATGGCATCCTGAATGCTGCATACCTTGCTGATTTCCGTAATGCGACCATCAGCATCGACAATGACCTTGATCTCCTCCTCGCCGCACTCATGGCGGTTCAGTGCCAAAGCCGGCTCGGGTTCCTGGGCTATACGTACCACAGCAGCGGGATCGCACAAAATGTCACTGTCCATGAGCAGGAACTCCTTGCCACGAACCACCTGCATGGACAGCCACAGCGAAAAGATATTGTTGTTGTGCTCATAGTCGGCATTGTGGATAAAAGTAATGTCGAGCTGCGGGAAATGGGTAGTGAGGAAGTCGCGTATCATGTCGCTCAGATAACCCGTCACAACCACAAACTGTCTGATACCCGCCTGGTACATGGCACGTACGGTACGCTCCAATAACGTGTATTCTCCTACTTGAAGCAAGCACTTGGGCTTGGTATCTGTCAGCGGCCGCAGGCGCTTGGCCATACCTGCCGCAAGAATAACTCCAATCATCAAACTCTAACTAATATGATTTTGGGGACTCAGCCGCTTATTCCCCATTCACGATTCGCAAGATGGTGTCCACGACCGTCTGAGTCTGCTCCTTGCGACCCAGCGTGATGCGCAGGCAAGACTCAAGCCCCTTGTCGCCCATGAACTTGATTTTGTAGTCCTGAATCTTCAGGGCTTCCATCAGACGTTCCTTGATTTCAAGAGGATACTTGATAAGAATGAAGTTGGCCACCGACTTATATACCTTAAAGCCGGGCAGTCCACCGAGTGCTTTCTTATACAGCTGTCGTCCCCACTCCATGTCGTCAGCTACACGGCGATAATGCTCGTCACTGTCAAGGGCAGCCAAAGCCACAGCCTCTGAGAAGCGGTTATAACCCAGATACTTGTTGACATAGCTCAGGAACTGGTCGTGACCAGTACCAATGAAGCCAAAGCCGCAACGCAAGCCGGGCAATCCATAGAACTTAGATAAGGTACGCGAGATAATCAGGTTACTATATTTGTTCACCAATGGTGCAATATAGTCGGTGTCTGTGGTGATGAAACTGGCGTATGCCTCGTCAATGAGTACCATCGTATCCGATGGAATATTCTCCATGATACAGCCAATTTCTTCGCTTGTCAGACAGTTACCCGTAGGATTGTTGGGCGATGCCAGCAACAGCATGCGGGGATGAATGCGATTGGTGTATGCTATCACCTCGTCAACGTCGTAGGCAAAGGTATCTTCCAACTCGTGCAAGGGATACATCTCGAACGTACCGCCACACTCGGAAGCTACCCGATTGTAATACCACCAAGAGAACTCTGGAATGAGAATCTTCTTGTTGTCACCTAACATCAGGAAATAGTGAATGGCGTTTTTCAGCATATCCTCTCCACCGTATGTCAGCAATACCTGCTCCTCGGGGATGTGATAGATTTCGCTCAAGCGCACACTGATGACACTCTTCTTGCCCTGATCGTAAATGCGGGTGTAGAAGCAGAGGTCTTTTGGATTAAAATTCTTTATCGCGTCAACAACCTTCTGGCTTGGCTCAAAATTAAACTCGTTTCTGTCGAGATAATTCATCTGTTTTTCCATTATCTAATAAGCTATTTTACAATTTCGGGTGCAAAGGTACGAATAAGTGAGCGAAATGCAAAAGGAAAAATCATTTTTCTTTTCATTTTCAGGGTGAAAGCGTCATAAACTACAAATACTCCGATTACCTCTTTTCCTTTTTCAGAAAAATAAGTGTCGGCAGGTGATCACTATAGCCGTCGAGCCACGTACCACCGGCATGGGTACGCTTGATTTCACCCTTGTGCTTGCCTTTTTCCTGGAACAGATAATCACGGCGGAATATCTGGTTACTGCTGAATTTCAGCGTGTTAAAGTTGTCTTTTCCTCCAATGTTCAGCAGATTTTGGCTGACCACAATCTGATCGAACAGATTCCACTTGTTCTTGTATGTAAGTGTTCCTGTTCCTGAATCGTGCAGCTTCCACCAAGGATTATAGAGTCCACCGTCCTCTACGTCGCTGATATTGCGCCTTGCACCTAAGGCTTCAGACATGGAACGGTCATGAGGATCGTCATTCATGTCACCCATGATGATAATTTTCACACCCGGATCTTCCCGCTGGAGCGAGTCTTTCAGTTCCCTCACCTGCAATCCGGCAAGCTCACGGTAGTAAGCCTCCGTGCCACGACTTGGCCAGTGGCATACGATGACGGTAACGTGTTCGCCTGCCAAAGTGCCGCTAACCGTCAGGAACCCTCGTATGTTACGTCCCTTCCCCTTCTTCCTGTCTGGCACAAAAGGCACCAGTTTCACGTTGCGGACCTTGAATAATGAAGGGTTGTAGAGCAACGCGCAATCAATACCACGTGGGTCGGGACCTTCTACATGACAGTACTTGAAGTTGCGTTCCTTCAACTTGGGCTGATTGCAGAGATCTCTCAGACAGCGTTTATTCTCGACCTCGCTGACACCAATGATGGCACACCCCGTACCCGGTACGACGTCGGTACCCATCTCGGCAAAGACCTGCGACATGTTGCGAAGCTTATGCTTGTACTTTTTCTCCGTCCAATTATTACGTCCGTCGGGTAGGAAATCGTAGTCGTTTTTAGCCTCATCGTGGAAGGTGTCGAACAGGTTTTCCATATTATAGAAGCCAATACCATAGACTTGCTGGTGCTGGCCACAGGAAATCTGAGCTCCTACTACGAGAAGCATCATTAGCAATAACAGTATTTTTCTCATCCTCATTCCAATTAATAAGTCATATTGGGCGCAAAATTACAACAAAAAACTGAATAATCGACAAAGGAACGTGCGAAAGTTTGAAAAAAGCATCGAATAATTTGCATGGTTCAGAAATTATTTGTACCTTTGCACCCGCTTTTATGCACAATGAACAAATAACATATAAATAATTAGCAAAAATGAAAAAAGGTATTCATCCAGAAAACTATCGCCCCGTCGTGTTTAAGGACATGTCCAACGGCGATATGTTCCTTTCGCGTTCTACCGCAAAAACTAACGACACCGTAGAATTCGAAGGCGAGACTTACCCCGTGGTAAAGATTGAAATCTCGAGCACCTCTCACCCCTTCTACACTGGTAAGAGCAAGCTCGTCGACACCGCAGGTCGTGTTGATAAGTTCATGAGCCGCTACGGTAAGGCTGCGAAGAAATAAAATAATTCTGAGCTAGTACAAGACATTTAAGGCGCGTCCAGGGTAGTTGCATATGCCCATGGACGCGTCTTTGTTTTTACAACAGAGAAGCACGCAACCCCTTGTCTGACGGACATACAAGGCCAGTGAACCAATAAACGGCGCCTTCACCATGAGAACATAGAAATCTGAAATAAATCCTAAAAGTTTTGGTAGTACCAAGGTTTTTTTGTAATTTTGGCATCAAAATCATTATTTCACAAATAATTAAAAACAATGAAAACTGTTTATGATTTCTCTGTCAAGGACAGAAAAGGTAAGGATGTTTCCCTCAAAGAGTATGCCAACGAAGTGCTGCTAATCGTCAACACAGCTACCAAGTGTGGTTTCACGCCACAGTACGAAGAGCTGGAAAACCTGTACAAGAAATACCACAGCCAGGGTTTTGAAATCCTTGACTTCCCCTGCAACCAGTTCGGACAGCAGGCTCCCGGCACCGACGAATCCATCCATGAGTTCTGCAAGCTGAACTTTGGCACCGAATTCCCGCGCTTCAAGAAAATCAAGGTCAACGGTGACGATGCAGATCCGCTATATAAGTTCCTTCAGGAGCAGAAGGGCTTTGCCGGCTGGGACATGGAACATCCCATTGCACACATTCTGGACGACATGCTGTCAAAAGCCGATCCGGACTACAAACAGAAGCCTGACATCAAATGGAATTTCACCAAGTTCCTCATCAACAAGAAAGGACAGGTGGTAGCCCGCTTCGAACCGACCGAGAAGATTGACAATATTGCTCTACAAATCGAAGAGCTCCTGAAATAAACTATATGGAACATACTAAATGCATCATCATTGGCAGCGGACCGGCAGGTTACACCGCTGCCATTTATGCAGCCCGGGCCAATCTGAAACCCATTGAATACTGCGGCATCCAACCAGGCGGTCAGCTGACCCAGACCACCGAGGTGGAGAATTTTCCTGGCTATCCGCAAGGAGTAGACGGCAACCAGATGATGATGGACCTTCGGGAACAGGCAGAGCGTTTCGGCACAGACATCCGTGACGGAAGCATAACCAAGGTCGATTTTTCCCAGCAGCCCTACAAGCTCTGGGCTGAGGATGGTACTGAACTGGAAGCTGACACCGTGATCATTGCAACAGGAGCTTCAGCCAAGTACCTTGGCCTTGACGACGAGCGTAAATACAATGGCCAAGGCGTCTCTGCATGTGCCACATGCGACGGTTTCTTCTACCGCAAGAAAACTGTAGCTGTTGTAGGTGGCGGCGATACTGCGTGCGAAGACGCCTTGTATCTGGCAGGACTCGCCAAGAAAGTCTACATGATTGTCCGCAAGCCCTTCCTGCGTGCCTCGAAAGTCATGCAACAACGCGTTATGGAGCATGAGAACATTGAAATTCTGTTCGAGCACAACACGCTGGGACTCTTCGGCGAGAACGGCGTAGAAGGAGCCCACCTCGTCAAGCGCAAGGGGGAGGCCGACGAAACACTGGTAGACATACAAATCGACGGATTCTTTCTGGCTATAGGCCATAAGCCCAACACCGACATCTTCAAGGAATGGCTGGAAACCGACGAGGTAGGGTATCTGAAGAAGATTGACGGAACCCCACGCACCAAGTTGCCCGGTATCTTTGTTGCCGGCGACTGTGCCGACCCTACCTATCGTCAAGCCATCAGTGCTGCAGGAACGGGGTGTCAGGCAGCCATTGAAGCAGAGCGTTTCCTGCTCAACCAATAAAACATCAATCATTGTAGACGCAAAGCTTGCTCAACAAGTAAAGCATGCAAAATAAAAGAACCTCGCTTCTCAGCGGGGTTCTTTTACAAAAAAAACTAAATTAATCAACCATAAACCTTAACCATTAAAAACTTTTCTCGCTTAAATATTTCTAAGACTCACGTCCTTTTATTCAAGCCGGAACAGAATCCGATTTTTGATATTGCAAAAGTAAGAGAAAAAACACACTTTCGGGTTCACATTCAGATAAATGAGGTTTAAAATCCGTGAATTACACGATTTTTAAACCTTAAATAGCGGATTTTAAACTAAAATACGTGCTTTTTGCACTTTTTGAGGCAAAGAATTATCATTATTTGGAAGAATTTGTGTATATTTGCAGCATGAGTTGGTCTGATTTAAATAACAAGGAACTCATTTTGATAGCCATTATTTTCCTAATGGCCATCATTCTTCCTATCGGCCGATGGCTTTATCTGCGCAGCATGCGAATACGCAACCGTCTGCAGATGAGTTATCTGTTCACCAATATTGCCCACGAACTATTGACGCCACTCACCATCATAGCCGCCTCCGTAGAACATCTGCGCAACAGCCAGCCCTCAGAAAAAAAAGAATATGACCTGATGGATCTTAACATCCAACGGACAGTAAGACTGCTGCAGCAGATCCTGGAGACCAGCAAATCACAGGCAGGAAGTCTGAAACTATTAGTAAGCCAGGGAGACGTCATGAAGTACATCACCGAAACGGCACGATGCACAGAACCACTCATGGAGCAGAAAGAACTCGAGTTCGACATCAGCTGCAAACCAGAGAGCATGATGGGGTGGATTGACACGGACAAACTGGACAAGATTATCTTCAACCTGCTCTCCAACGCCGTCAAATACACCCAGCAGAATGGTAAAGTATCACTTCATGTATCAACCAATCAGTTTTATGACCACGTTATCATCCGGGTCAGTGACAACGGCTGCGGCATTTCCAAGGACAAGATGAAAAACCTGTTCACACGTTACTTTGACGGCGACTACCGGCGCAACCGCACTATCGGGACGGGGTTAGGGCTTTCGTTGACACGCGATTTGGTTTTTCTACACAAAGGTACCATCAAGTGCAAAAGCGTTGAAGGGCAAGGAACAACCTTCATTGTCGACCTGCCCATCGGCAAGGAGGCCTTTTCGCCTTCTCAGATTGATGAGCACAACAAAGTTCAAATAAAACAGCCAGCGAGCAACATCATAGACTTCCCTACAACCATTATCACTACGCCCGCAAATATTGCCGCCACAGCGACAACTGACGAAAATGCCTATCGTGTGCTGATTGTAGAGGACAACGCCGAACTGCTCATGCTCATGCAACAGTTACTTTGTTCTAAATATCAGATTTTTACGGCCAGTAACGGACAGGAAGCGCTAAACCTCATCACCCATCATGACCTCGACATCATCATCTCAGACGTCATGATGCCAGAGATGGACGGACTCGAGTTAACCCGCCGCATCAAGCAGGACGAGGAGTTTAGCCACCTGCCCATCATCCTGCTGACGGCCAAGACACAAAGCGAAGACCACCAAGAAGCACTGGAGGCAGGTGCTGACGATTATATCACCAAACCGTTCAGGTTGAAAGACCTGCAGTTGCACATCGACAATATCGTAGAAAACCGCCAGCGCATACGCCGTGCTACCCCTACTGATACAGAAAGCAGCAACAAAGCGACGGCCCAAGTGCTATCAATGGACGAAGAATTCCTGCAAAAGGCCTACAACTGCATCAACGAACATATTGACGACTCCGACTACGACCGTGAGACCTTTGCCGCAGACATGGGGGCAAGCGCCAGCACCTTGTACAACAAGCTGCGTACACTAACGGGCATGAATGTCACGGCTTTCATCCGCGACATACGCATCAAGACCGCCTGCCAGCTTGCCAAGGATAACCCCGACTGGCGAGTGAGCGACATCGCCTACCGCGTCGGATTCAAAGACCCCAAATATTTTGCCACCTCGTTCAAGAAGGAAATGGGCATGCAGCCTAAGGAGTATTTCGACCGTCTGAGATCCGAAACAGAGCAGTCTGCCTCCAGGTGACCATAAAGGGGACACCGTCCGAAACACCATAGGCTTTTCCTATATATATAATAATGTACGCGAGGACAGAAAAAAAATAAGTATTATAAATTGTGTATTCAGAATAATTTCGTACCTTTGCAGACGGTAATTATTCACCAACAACAAAAAAACAATGGCAAAACAAAAGAAATTCATCCTTCAGGAGAGTGAGATTCCAACACAGTGGTACAACATTCAGGCCGACATGCCTAACAAGCCCATGCCTCCCATCCATCCGGCAACCAAACAGCCGCTGGGTGTAGATGACCTTGCACACATCTTCCCCCGCGAGTGCTGCGTACAGGAGCTGGACACAGAACATGCCTGGATTGACATCCCTGAGGACGTGCTCGAGAAGTGCAAGCATTACCGCTCAGCCCCCCTGGTGCGTGCATACGCCCTCGAAGAGGCGCTCGGCACCCCCGCACATATCTATTTCAAGAACGAGTCAACGAACCCCTTAGGTTCACACAAGATTAACTCTGCCCTGCCCCAGTGCTACTATGCCAAGCAGGAGGGTACCACCAATGTCACCACCGAAACCGGTGCCGGTCAGTGGGGTGCAGCCCTTAGCTATGCTGCCAAAATATACGGTCTCGACTGTGCCGTCTATCAGGTGAAGATTACCATGCAGCAGAAGCCTTATCGCTCAAGTATCATGCGCACCTTCGGTGCTGTCGTTGAGGGTTCTCCTTCGATGTCAACCCGTGCTGGTAAGGACAT
>JAEEGL011605350.1_pt1 | contig 14775 bp, 14 predicted proteins | sample 9134231 | NCBI WGS metagenome assembly JAEEGL01 (sample SAMN16246548, study PRJNA631951) | gut metagenome | biome: gut microbiome; feature: rumen; material: fiber-attached | host: Bos | place: Iran: Karaj | collected 2018-10 | reverse complement strand
TGGGATGCTTACTGCCCTGGATAAGCCTGAGTATCCCACATATAAAGCCCATTCCCGCTAAAAGTGCCTTTGGCATCATTAAAGTTCCGCAGATTATCGCTCCATTTACGCCCGTTCCGTATCTGGTCAGGTAATTCCTTGCAATAAGCGACCCCATACTGTGTCCGAAGATAAAGATGGGCAGACCCGGATACTCTTCCTGTACGGTCTTTTTAAGCCGGTGGACATCACGTACCACAACAGTAGCCGCATCTCTTTTACAGAAATATCCCTTGGGATTGCTTCCGACTGATCTGCCATGGCCCAGATGTTCATTACCGGCTACTATAAAGCCCTTATCGCACATAAATGCGGCAAAGGGTTCATATCTGTCAATATGCTCCGCCATACCATGTACAAGTATGAGTATTCCTTTAGGCTCCGCATCGGGAAGCCATTTGACGGCATGTATCTTGGTCTCATTGTCTCTTGAATCAAATTCAAAATCTTTTCTTGTCATCGCATGCCTCCCTTCCAAGGAACAACCTTCTATTCATACTCAACTATCAAAAATCACAAAAGACTAGCAGACAGGAGCACCCGCCGGCATATCTTTTTCCGGATTCAACAGAACTACATTGCCCTTGTCATCCTCTGCACAGAGAAGCATTCCTTCCGATACCATTCCTGCAAGTGTGGCAGGCTTAAGATTGGCAAGTACCAATACTTTCTTACCGACCATCTCTTCAGCCGAATAGTACTGCTTGATCCCGGACAGGATCTGCTTAACTTCTGAGCCTATCTGTACCTGAGAGCATAAAAGCTTTTTGGACTTCGGTACTTCCTCACACTTTATTATCTTTCCGATCCTGAACTGAAGCTTATCAAAATCCTCATAGCTTATCTCGGGCTTAATATCAACGTCCATAATATCATCCGCGGTCTCCGTACTCTCCTGCTCCTCGGTGATTCCGTTTTCCTTCATGTATTCAGCTCTCTGCGCAGCTCTTATGGCTTCTACTTTTTCCATAACAGCTTCCGCATCCTGTCTTGCAAAAAGGATCTGTGGCTTATCCGTCACCTTATTGCCCGAAGGATACAGACCGAACGAATTAAGCTTATCATACTCACGTATCTGTGTATTAAGCTGGTCAAGTATCTTATCTGCCGTATCAGGCATAAAGGGCTTAAGCAGGCTTGCCCCTATGGTGATCGCCTCGGTGAGGTTATACATAACCTCAGCCAACCTGTCTTTCTTGGCCTCATCTTTTCCAAGTACCCACGGTTCAGTCTCATCAATATATTTGTTGCTGCGTCTGAAAACAGAGAACACTTCGCTTATGGCATCCGCAACCTTAAGCTCCTCCATACGGGAATTAACCTTATCCCTTGCAGCCGTGACCACAGCTTTAAAGTCAGCATCGACAGGCTCCGTAACACCAGTAGACTTAACTGCTCCGCCCAAATACTTATTACTCATCGATATCGTACGGTTCACAAGATTACCCAGCACATTGGCAAGTTCTGAATTGAACCTCTCAATAACAAGTTCCCATGTGATCGTGCCGTCATTGTCATAGGGCATCTCATGAAGCACGAAATACCTGATGGCATCAACGCCAAACAGATCGATAAGGTCATCGGCATAGATCACATTGCCTCTCGACTTGCTCATCTTTTCGCCGCCCTGCAAAAGCCAGGGATGACCGAATACCTGCTTGGGCAAAGGCTCACCCAAAGCCATTAAGAATATAGGCCAGTAGATAGTATGGAATCTTATTATGTCCTTGCCTATAAGATGAAGATCAGCAGGCCATAATCTCTTATACTGATCCGTACTGTCTCCGTCCGCATCATATCCGATACCGGTAATATAGTTGCTAAGCGCATCAAGCCATACATATACTACGTGCTTATCATCAAAATCAACGGGAATGCCCCATTTGAAAGATGTTCTCGATACACAGAGATCCTGAAGTCCCGGTAAAAGGAAGTTATTCATCATCTCATTCTTACGTGACACGGGCTGTATGAATTCCGGATGAGTATTGATATGCTCGATAAGTCTGTCGGCATATTTACTCATTTTGAAGAAATAAGCCTCCTCCTTGGCAGGATGAACATCTCTTCCACAATCGGGACACTTACCTTCTACAAGCTGCGACTCTGTCCAGAAAGCTTCACAATCGGTACAGTAAAGACCTTCGTAAGCTCCCTTATAGATGTCGCCCTGTTCATAGAGCTTCTTGAATATCTTCTGTACCTGTCTCTCATGATCTGAATCGGTTGTACGAATGAACTTGTCATAAGAGACATTGAGACTGTCACATATACCCTTAACAATTCCGGCAATATTATCCACATATTCCTTGGGTGAGATACCTGCTGCCAAAGCTTTATTCTCTATCTTCTGACCATGCTCATCCGTTCCGGTCTGGAAAAATACGTCATAGCCCTGCTGTCTCTTGTATCTTGCTATAGCATCCGCCATTACTATCTCATATGAATTGCCTATATGCGGTTTGCCGGATGTATATGCTATCGCTGTTGTTATATAATATTTCTCTGCCATATAGATCTCCAATCTGAAGTGGATATATCAATCCTTAACTTCACTCATAATATGCATAAAATCCCGCGCATTCGCTGTAATGTTTCCATGGAAGATCGCACTTCCCGCAACGATCACATTGGCTCCTGCATCAAGGACTTCCCTAAGATTACCCAGCCTTATTCCACCGTCGACCTCAAGGTCAATATCACGACCCGAGGTCCTTAACATTCGTCTGACCTCTCTTATCCTGTCGGTTGACTGGGGAATGTATTCCTGTCCGCCACTTCCGGGTTCTACGCTCATCATAAGTATCATGTCGGCATATTCAAGATAAGGAGCAAGCTTATCTACAGGTGTCTCGGGATTGATCGACAATCCTGCCCTGCAGCCGCATTCCTTAATAAACTTAAGAGTCTCTGCCACATCTTCACATGCTTCTTCATGAACAGTGATACCATTGCTGCCAAGGGATGCAAAATCCTTTATATACCTGATCGGATCCATGATCATAAGATGTGTATCAAAATACAGATCCGTACATTTTCTTATGCTCTCCTGAACGCACATACCAAAACTGATGGCCGGCACAAACATACCGTCCATCACGTCTATATGGAGCCACTTTGCTCCGCCGGCCTCAGCCGCTTTAATATCCTGTTCCAGATGGCAGAAGTCTGCTGCCAGTATCGATGGTGATAAAATATTCAACAAGATAACTTCCTTTCAAGTCTGGTCACACCCATTGACAACAGAGATACCAGGATCAGATAGATAAGAGCTGCTGCAAGTAACGGCATGAGCGGCTCATAAGTCTGACTTCTGATAACATTGGCTCCGTGTGTGATATCCGTAAGTGCGATATATCCGCAAATTGATGTCTCTTTTAACAAAGTGATAAATTCATTGGCCAACGCAGGCAATATATTACGGAATGCCTGGGGCAGTACTATGTGGATCATTGTCTGTATATAGGAAAGTCCGAGACTTCTTCCGGCTTCCAACTGACCATCATCGATGGATGTGATGCCGGATCTTACGATCTCTGCCACATAAGCTCCGGAATTGATACCGAAAGCCAACACTGCCACAAATCGTTTGCTCACGTCGGGACTTGTAAATATCACATAGTACATTATGAGTAACTGGATCATGGTAGGCGTTCCACGTATCACCGTCAGATAGAATCGGCACAACGCATCAAAAACAGAGAGAATTACACTTTTTTTCTCCCTGTTTCTGTCAGCCGTGGAACGGACAACCGCCACGATGAAACCGAGTATGACACCTATTATGGCCGCACAAATTGTCACAATAAATGTGGTACTCAGTCCCTCCGTGATATATCTCCATCTCTGATCCGCTATGAAATTGGTATAAAACTTAAGCTTTATATCTTCCATTATCCGGTAATTAACTACTTACGAACTACGATAACCTGTGTGGCTGTCGTATAAGGTGTTGAGAAATCAACGCTTAACAGTCTGTCTTCAGTTACGGTCATACCTGCTGCACCGAAGTCAGCCTTACCGCTTGTAACTGCATTGATGATCGCATCGAATTCCATGTCTTCTATCTTTAAGTTATATCCAAGCTTATCGCAAAGAGCCTGTGCCATCTCAGCATCGATACCCACGATCTTCTGATTTGAATAGAACTCATAAGGCTCAAATGCAGCATTGGTAGCCATGATAAGTGTTCCGTTATCTCTTGTAACACCTGCAGGTGAAACATAAGGGCATGTTCCCTTGGTATCATCTCCTATATAATTGGCAATGATCTGATCGATAGTTCCGTCTGCCAAAAGCTCACCGAGTGCCTTATTGATCTTCTCTGTAAGTTCTTTATTGTCCTTAGATAAGCAGATCGCATATTCCTCAAGAGCAAACTCCTCATCAAGGATCGTAAGGTCGCTGTTCTTATCAACAAAAGCCTTGGCAGGCTGCTCGTCTATGATAACGCAGTCAACCTTGCCCTGCTTAAGAGCCTGTATGGCATCGGCACCCTTATTGTATCTCTCGATAGTCGAACCTTCTGCTTCGTAATCACTTGCATAAATGTCTCCGGTCGTACCAAGCTGAACACCTATGGTCTTACCCGGCAGATCATCTGCTGAGAATACGGTGTTCTCAATCTTCTTGTTACCGCAGGCTGCAAGCGCAACCATCATAGTAAGTACTGCTGCAACTGCTGTGATTTTTTTCATAATAGTCCTCCAAATATACACTCACTTCTTAACAAAATCCCTGTACCTAACCGGTACAACATGCTCTATTTTACCACTATTCCTTACTTTTTCAAAGATAATATTGCCTGATATACTTCTCTTTTGCTTATTCCTCTGTCCTTTGCAACGTTTTTCATGGCTGTTTTACTGTCAATTCCGCGATCTTCGTATATCTTCATATGCTCTTCTATGGAGATATCATCATATTCGCTCTGTCTTTTCTGCTCAAGGATCTGTCTGTCCATCCCCTCTATTACCAAAACATATTCACCTCTGGGCTCATTATCCTTATAGAATTCGATCGCTCTGTCTAACGTAAGAGGCATAACTGTCTCGAATTTTTTGGTAAGCTCCCTGCATATGGTGATCTTTCGCTCCCCCAGGGCATCTCTTAAATCCTTTAGAGTTCCGATCAGATGGTGCGGAGCTTCATACAATACAATGGTACGTGTTTCGTCCGACAGTTCTTCGAGTATATGGTTCCTGTCCTTCTTCTCGGCCGGCAGGAATCCCTCAAAACAGAATCTTCTGGCCGACAGCCCCGAAAGCGTAAGTGCCACGATAAGCGCAACAGGCCCCGGAAGTGATGTAACAGGGATGCCCTCCTTATGACACATCACGACCAAAAGTTCACCCGGGTCGGATATGGCCGGTGTTCCGGCATCCGTCACAAGCGCTATGCTGTCCCCTGCCTTCAGTCTCTCGATAAGTGTCCTTCCTTTTTCAACCTTATTATGCTCATGATAGCTTGTCATGGGTGTATCGATCCCGAAATGATTGAGCAGTTTGATACTGTTGCGGGTATCTTCCGCTGCTATAAGATCCACCGAACGAAGAGTGTCCAGAACGCGTTCCGATATATCCTGCAGATTACCTATAGGTGTTGCACATAAATACAGTGTTCCCGTCATTGATTCTCCCCTTATCCGTATAAAATATCATGACTTTCCTTCTGTTCTTACGGACTTCTTTTTCTGCCCAAAACAAAAGGAAAGAATCTCTCTACTATATATGATGCAATACATCCCAATATCAAGGTGACGATAACCGTCGTGACAGTAAGCGCCGGTAAAAACGGGACGGCTCTGTATACCAGCTTTCCGACCTGCAGACCGGCCCACAGCACATAAAAGTCAAGATGTATTGCCATTATCACAAGTGAATTTCTGCCTATGTATGAAAGAGGGGGAATATCTCTTACTGCAGAGCATAAGAGAATGATCGATAAACTCCCGGTTATACTTCCCGCATAATACAGAAAAGGATTGTTAAGGACCATATTATTGGTATCAACTGACCAGTTAACAAGCGCTATGGGGATGTTTACGGCAAGAAGTGCAAATCCCGTGATCAGCCTTATATATCCCGGTTTTTCAAAAAAGCCTATATGATCCGCATATCTTTTGCCATAGTATCCGAGTGTTACAAATATGAGCACGATCCCGGCTCTTGTGATCGTACGTCCCATATTGATCACTGAAGTGATCAGTAATGAGTCTGAATGCGCTTCGTATGCTCCGGTGAGCGCCAGAGAACAAAAATATGCGACTGCTGCAACGACAATCGATATCAATATGACACCTCTGTCATTAATTCTCTTTTGTAGAAGAATAAGCATAACCTGCGAAAGAAAAAGCGCCGTAATAAACCACAATACCGACTTGCCGTAAAATGTGATCGAAGAAATGGCGTTAACAATAAATGTATGTCCGTCTATCTTACCCAGATACATATTACCGATATCGATCACAAAATACGCTGCAGAAAACCAGGCATAAGGTATGAGCAGTCCCCTTGCACGTCTGCGTATCCTTGATACAGCATCAGAATGATCTGCCCGGCCAAGAGATAATGTAATGCCCGCTATCACGAAAAAAAGCGGCATATGAAACGAAGATATCCATACTCTTACATACTGTCCGGTGTATTCCAAATGCCCGAACAGTACTAAAATGATACCTATACCTTTTGCCATATCCAGATATGCCAGTCTGTCAGTTCGTTCCATAATATTCCAATATATCCTCAGTATATACCCCCGGACTGTCGTAGACGATCAGCGGTTTTTCAACAGTCACTCTTGACTTGCCGTCACGCCTGGCTTCTATGAGTACCATCGTCGGTTCCTTATCTATGTACGGATAGACGAATCTCATCCTCTTAGGCTCAAGATGATACGACACGAGTGTCACCATTATCTCCGCCAGTCTGAATGGTCTGTGTATCATGTAAAAATATCCACCGGTCTTGAGCATGGATGACGCTGCCTTTGCAACATCATCCAAAGTACACTTAACTTCATGACGGGCTATGGTCTTTGCATCCGTATCCCCATGCAGACCGTGAGAATCTATCATATACGGCGGATTACTCGTAACCACATCCACTCTACCTTTGGGAAAAGAATCCGGCAATTCACATATATCGCCTTTCCTTATCTCCACCCTGTCAGAGAGCGAATTAAGGGCAACACTTCTTGCAGCCATCTCGACACTCTCATCCTGGATATCAAAACCTATGAGTCTGTCAGCCTCTGTCTTGCCGGACATAAGGATCGGGATCACCCCGGTTCCGGTACCCAGATCCACTACCGTGTCCCCTTTTGATGCTTTGGCATAATTGGCTAACAGTACTGCATCTATTCCAAAACAGAAAGACTCCGGATTCTGTATTAGTTTAAGGCCCTTATACTGCAGGTCATCAACTCTCTCATATTCATGTATGATCACATCTTTAGTTCTGTCCATATCACATACCGAAGCTTATATATACAGCAATGGGAGTACTCTTAGCACTCCCATACAATCACTGTTATTAATCATCATCCAGTCCCTGAGTCTTATCCTGCTTCTCAAGCAGTGCCAGTTCTTTAAGCTCTTCTTTGGAAAGCTGTTTTTCTTTTCTGTGACGCTTCTTAAACTTAAGATCATCCGCCTTGTATTCGTGGATCTCTTTTTCGTCACCTTCCTCGACCACAACCTTCACCAGTTCTCTGAGGACATTGACACTAACCACCTCGCCCTTTAATCCATCGGGTGTAGTGACATAGTCCCCCATTCCGGGAAGCTTCTTATTGATCTCCTCGTATGTATCCTCTTCATGCTTAAGACAACACATGAGTCTTCCGCACACACCGGATATCTTGGTGGGATTAAGTGATAAGTTCTGTTCCTTTGCCATCTTGATGGATACGGGAATAAAATCGGAAAGATGTGTATGACAGCATAACGGCCTTCCGCAGATACCTATTCCGCCTCTTATCTTGGTCTCGTCCCTTACACCTATCTGTCTGAGTTCAATACGTGTCCTGAACACACTGGCAAGATCTTTGACCAATTCCCTGAAGTCCACTCTTCCGTCTGCGGTAAAATAGAATAATACTTTGTTATTGTCAAATGTATATTCAGCGTCAATGAGCTTCATCTCAAGGCCCCTTGCCGCTATCTTCTCAAGGCATATTTTAAAGGCTTCTTTTTCTTTTTCCTTATTCCTTGCTTCCTGTTCGTCGTCCTTCTGTGTAGCGATCCTTATGACTTCCTTAAGCGGCTGTACAACCTGATCATCCGCAACTTCTCTGGGATCTCCGACTACCGTTCCGTATTCCACTCCCCTGGCAGTCTCTACGATAACATGATCTCCTCTTTTGACATCGTAATCCTTCGGGTCAAAGAAATATATCTTACCCGCGGTACGAAATCTTACACCTATTACTTTTACCATAATCTATCAACCTCACATAAATATATTGAACATATGCCTAAGGGCATATAGTCTTCAGATTAAAAACACCTAATTGTCCGTGTTCTCTTTTATCGAAAGAAGAAGCAATTCCATGGTCAGATCAAAATTGACATTGGCTGCAATCCTCTTCTTGGCGCTGTCCAAGGCACTTAAGATATTCTCTATACCTTCATAAGTACTTCTGGATGCTGTACGCTTGATATTCTGGAATTCATCCCTGAATATCAGATGATTGGCATCATTGGTAGCTTTAAAAAGCAGTGCATCCCTGTACCATACAGCTATTATATCCAAAAAATCGCTGATCTCAAGCTTATATTCATTCATCTGCTTGATCGTCTGATTAAGCTCGCTTATATCCATCTCATGGATATGCTTAAGCATCGCGATCGCATCATCCTTGATCTTATCAAACTCTTCGGATCTGGCAAGTATCTTGGCCTTACCGATATTACCTCTTGCAAATGCCGCACATATCTCAGCTCTGTAATCCGGGATACCTACTTCTTCCATCAAAAACTTCTTGACCAGACTGTCGGCAACCGGCTTCATATTAAGAACAACACATCTGCTCTGTATGGTAGGCAAAAGCGCACCGAGATTGTCGGTAAGCAGGATCAAAACCGCATACTCCGGAGGCTCCTCCAACGTCTTAAGCAGAGCATTCTGCGCGTTATTGTTCATCTTCTCGGATTCGCTGATGATATATACTCTGCGTCCGCCTGTATAGGGCTTAACAGATATAGTGGCACCTATCTGCTCTCTGATATCATCCACGGATATCACATTGGGCTTCTCATGAGTAACATATATGATATCGGGATTACTGTCCGCAAGAGCCTGCTTGCATGATGCACATTCATCGCAGGGATCCGCTCCTTCAGAAGAACAAAGCAAAGCCCTGGCAAATACCTTGGCAATGAATTCCTTGCCGCTGTATCTCTCGCCATTGATGATATAGGCATGAGAAACCTTATTATTCTCAAGAACACCCTTAAGATGTCCTACTATCATATCCTGTCCTATTATGTCACCAAATCCGGCCATCCTTAACCTCCGTGATGCTGTCTTATCTTACATCTTACGTAAAAATATCCAAAAGAAGTCCTCGTATCTCACCTATCTTGCTCAAGATGGAAAGATTGTCCTTCTCATCCTTCATCAATTCCTGTGCCAGTTCATCCAAGGTCTCATCCACAAGTCTGATAATACCGTATACTCTGTGTCTACCACGCCTGTCCAAGAAATTCTCTCTGGAAAACTCATGAGACCTGGTAATGATCTCATTCATAAAGTCTTTGATCAGCGCTCTGTACTTGCGCATGTCCTTGATATCTCTGTGTTTGGCAAGCTTATCACCCTGCATGGTGATCTCTTCCATCATGGTTGCCAATCTCTCCTGAAGCTCACCTTCCTCTATCTGGCTTGCAAGGATAAACTTAAAACTCCCATCCGCCGCAGGCGCTTCCTTGGGTGTCTCAACCTGCTGTACGGGAGTCATGTTGTTGACTTTGATATCCATAGGCCGACTCCAAATATCTATGGTAAATGAATACTAACTTACACTCTTGATAAACTCCGTAATGTCCCCGATACACACTGCCAGATCATCATTGGAGAATCTGTTCACTATACCGGCACTTATAAGCTTATCTTCGGCAAAATCTTCGGCATCTGCCAAAAATCTGCGACACATCTCTTCATATCGCGGAGTGCTCTGTCCGTTCTCTCTGTTAAGTGCTCTCTGAAGCCTTACTCCGTCATCCAATTCTATGTATATCGGTATGACCTTATCTTCTCCGTAATAATCTCTGGTAGAGATAAATGATTCCGGCGTTCCTATGATAAGATAATCACTTCCCTGCAGATCCACCTGATCATCATCAACAGTAAAATAATACCATACTCCGTGTACGGTATCATAAGATCTGCATTCAATGACTCGTCCTTCGTCCTTAAGCTCTCTTAACCTGTCTTCGCTTACGAAATAATACTGAACTCCGTCACGTTCACGTTCTCTGATCGGACGGGTAGTATACGGAACGATCTTCTTAAGTCTTAAATCTTCCGACAAAAGAAGCTGCCTGTATATAGTGTCCTTGCCTGAAGCGCTCTTGCCCATCAGGCAGAATATCTTGCCCATAAAATCCCCCGAACTGCATGTGCCGTCAGATATCGGGGATACATGGCGCATATAGTTCTCTTCTTTTATATGATTCTTTATTCAATCCCTGTTCATGTACGGTCTTAAGCATGGTGCTTTTGCCGTGCATATTATCATTATAGTATCCATCGACAATCTTGTCATCTATTTCTGATATGGCTTTTTCAAAACGATCAAGGCCTTCTTCAGTATCCATATATGTTGTAATGGCCACGATATGATCTAAAGATGCCATCTCTATCTGAATATGATAGTCGTTAAGAAGTATCTTTTGAAGATCATAACCGTCAATACCCGAATCTGCGGTGGTTACGATCAGCTTGCACGGATCAAGTGCTACACAGGTATCGTATGGAGATAAGTCCGTCTCCGATAAAAGATGAAGTCTTTTTAGTCCCGTAAGCCTATCCTTCATTAAGCTCAGCCTTTTTAGATGCTCTTTCACAAGGAGCGGATGCTCGGTAATATGATGAAGAGAGCTGTCTATACTGGCCATAAGAATGTATGAAGGAGAAGATGTCTGCAGGCATGCCCAATACTTCTCGATCTTAGTTATGTCAACCAGCCCTCCCTGCGCATGCAAAAGCGCTGTCTGAGTCATGGCGGCAAGAGTCTTGTGAGTGCTGTGGATAACAATATCCGCGCCGTATCTTATCGCTCCGTTCGGGTACTCGCGTGACAGATCAAGATGAGCTCCGTGAGCCTCATCCACTATCAGTATTGTGTCGTATCTGTGGCATATATCCGCTATAACTTCTATGTCGGATATGATCCCCTCATATGAAGGAGAAGTGATCACCACAGCCACATATGGTCTGCCCTCATCTTTGGCTTTTATAAGTCTGTCCTCAACTTCTTTTGGTGGAACTCCAATGTCTATACCTGATCCACTCATCCGCGGAATATCCAGAATATCCTTATTCAGTCCGGATATATCTGCAGCCGCATGGACAGATCTGTGACAATTGGATGCCATTAAGAGTCGGTTCAATCCGGTGTCAATCGCAGTATTTTTTTCTGCCGCATGCTCCCTGTACATATCCGCTGCTGCCAGTATGGCGATCTGTATTCCGGCGGTAGAACCGTTAACAAGATAATACGTGTGCAGTCCCGCTTTGCTATCTTCCGTGTCTTTGGTATCTCCTGCATACAGACTGTTGGCATAGTCCATTGCTTCACGTAGGATTCCATGTGCGTCATAGAGATTGTCAAAACCTATGATCTCCGTTATATCAAGACCATAGATATCATCCATGGCATTGCGTCTTTTATGGCCCGGCATATGCATTGGGTATTCATCCGAACATTTAAGTTTTTCCAGCTCACTAAGCAATGTTCCCATTTTTCTCTGCTCTTATGATCAATTAATACACATGATACTTATGCCTTAAAACATATCTGTCATTCTCAATAAGCTCCGGATAAACATTCATATCTATGGCCCTGCCACCGATCCGCTGCAATACGGGGCCGAGGAGATTATCCTCAATCGTGCCGTTATTAAATGCATCTGCGATCTGCGCACAAAGAGCAGGATCATTAACAGCAAGATCAAAAGATCCGTCACTTCCTCCTATGGCTGCCACCATATCCGCACACTTATCATAGTATGTCCATATGTCATGTATAACATCATCTTCGGATAATCCATAATCCGAAAGTGATTTTCTGTCTTCTTCCTCCACATCTTCTTCATCCGGTTCAAGATTACCGTATTTTGTTCCGTTACAGGGAGGCAGATAAACGGACAGATTCTTTCTTATATGCGTATTACCGTAATCTGAATCTGTCTTATTAAACCATTTATAGTTATATCCGGGATCGGTATCATCCCATGTAACATCCACATTATAGAATTCATCATCAAGGCATATTATATTCCATGCATGATTCTCCCCGGCATAACCCGAACAATAATAGCAGGGAATACCGGCAAGCTGACAGACATATTGAAATGCTCTCGAATATCCGGCGCAGACCGTTGAACCGTTAACAAGTGCACTGTATGCACTCTGATTATGAGCAGATCCCAAGGAGTAATAATTCATATCTGCCAGCGCATCATGAGCCGCTTTCTCAATATCATATGCGGATCCGTCCGATGCATTCCTGACCGTATCCGCTGCCGATTCAAATCTGTCCCTTGTCGAATCTATATCATCCGCAAGTGAATTAAAATATTCCCTGATCTCAAGACATGTTCCGTTATTCCTAAAACCCGCGCTGAACTTCGTATCCATATAGAACAATTCGGGATGGTCATTGAATACTGCCATGAACGCATTATTAAGCTGCTGTCCCGTAACTGATGTCTCTACAGCCTTAAAGTCATCAATAAGAGCAAGCGCATTGGCGTATATCTGCCTGTATAGATGCTTGGACTTATCGTCAAGCATCTGATAGTACGGATACATCAAAGGATCAAAACTCAGATCATCTCCGGTCTGCCCATAGTCAAGTTCATCCTCTAACTGATCCGCCCTTTCCTCCGAGAGAGTCTCTAATGCAGCATCTATCGGATCATCACCGCCCGATCTGATCCGCAGATCATCAGGAACTTCCAATGTCTCTTCTGACGGCGGAATGTATCCCATGTTAAGTTCAGGAGACAAAAAAGTATCCGGAGTTACCGGATCTGTCATAATCGTATCGGGAACTGACACCTGTGATACTGATGGATCGTCCGGATCGGACTCAGTCCCTTCGGTTTCCTTATCTTCAGTCACCCATCCTTTTCCATGAATAAGACCGTCAAGACCTGTCTTGAATGACGGGACAAAAGTATAAAGTCCTATCATCAATAAAAGGAGCGCCAGTATAGTCGATATAAATGCAATTATCTTCCAAAAAATGTTGTTCATAAATCTATATCCAACTCCACGGGACAGTGATCCGACCCGAATATGTCGGTATGAACCTTGGCATCTTTAAGCTTATCCGAAAGTGACGCAGATGTCATAAAGTAGTCTATACGCCAGCCCGAATTCTTCTCACGTGCATGGAAACGATAGCTCCACCACGAATATATCTGCTCCTTATCCGGATAAAAATGCCTGAAGGTATCTATGAATCCGCTGTCTACGATGTTCTGGAACTTTCCGCGTTCCTCGTCGGTAAATCCCGCATTGTGACGGTTGGTCTTGGGATTTTTAAGATCGATCTCCTTATGTGCAACATTTAGATCTCCGCAATAAATGACAGGCTTGTTCTTCTCAAGCTCCTTGATATACGCAAGGAAATCATCTTCAAATGTCATACGGTAATCAAGTCGTTTAAGTTCATCCTGCGAATTCGGAACATAGACCGTGATAAAATAGTATTCAGGATATTCCAGAGTAATGACTCTTCCTTCGTGATCATGAACATCCACTCCGATCCCATAGGTCACATTCAAAGGCTTCTCTTTTGTAAATATGGCCGTACCTGAGTATCCCTTTTTTTCCGCATAATTCCAATAATCATAATAACCGTCGAAGGTGATGTCTATCTGGCCTTCCTGCAGCTTGGTCTCCTGAAGACAAAATATATCGGCATCAAGACTCTTAAATATATCCTCAAAGCCTTTCTCTCTGCAGGCTCTTAATCCGTTAACATTCCATGATATAAACTTCTTCATATGTTCTCCATCTGACAAATCTTGCCGTATATTCCCTCCGCTAACTGCTTATGGCCGTCCTCCATAAGATGAAGACTGTCCACATCTCCTGCTTTACAGATCAAGGCGGCATCCAAAAAATCGCAGTCAAACTGCTTGGCTACCAGCTCATACCAATAAGCCAGATGCTTGGAGTTCTCGATCACGGTATTCACATCAAAAAATGAAGAAAAAGGGGAAGATGCCAGTTTATCACCCAGATAAGGCGGGGATACTATAAGGATCTTCGGATTAATACCACACTGATACTGAAGAAAACTCTTAGTCTTCATGATCATATTTTGCATACTGCCGGCAATATCTCCCGCAGGCAGATGAAACTTGGCCTTTAAGTCATTGGATCCCAACATGATTATCAGCATATCAAAAGGCTTATGACTCTCCACCATGGGAAGGATATAGTCCATACCGCACTTACAGCCCCATTCCCACGGATCTGCATTGGCGATAGTCCTTCC
>JAEEGL010445285.1_pt1 | contig 14775 bp, 14 predicted proteins | sample 9134231 | NCBI WGS metagenome assembly JAEEGL01 (sample SAMN16246548, study PRJNA631951) | gut metagenome | biome: gut microbiome; feature: rumen; material: fiber-attached | host: Bos | place: Iran: Karaj | collected 2018-10 | reverse complement strand
GGTTTGCTGCAGCCTGAATTGGATAAAAGAATGAAGTATCCGTTTTCGGTCCTTATTACCGCAGCCATTTGGTTCGTCTGGCATTTCCCCGTGTTCATTGACCCGACGTCAAACCATTACGGTGACAGCGTCGTCGGATTCGGGATCACGATCTTTATCTGGGCGTTTGCCCTGGCCGCGATCTATAAATCGACAAAAAGCGTGATCGCCTGTGCGCTGTATCACACTTTCATTGACGCGATCGGCGCGGTTTATGATTGGAACGCATTATTTGACGGCTTCCCGGGAAGCGCTGCGGCAAACGTTTACCGGGGCGTCTGGCTCATAGCGGCTGTTGTCCTATGGATATATGCGGATAAGAAAGAGACCGGGCCAGTAAAAACCGTATTGGATCAATTGAACGGAAACCTTACAAAGGGAGCATAACGGAGTACTGAAATGAAAAGGATCATCGCTGCAATACTTATCTCACTGATGCTGCTTTCCATGGCGTCGGCCTGCACGCATAGTCCAACGAACGGCGGCACGGAGGCGACGAACACCGCGACCGCAACGCAGAGCCTTACCGCGAAACCGACGCAGGAGCCGACCGAGGCTCCGACGGAAGCTCCCACGCCCGCGCCGACGGAGGATCCCGCGGCGGCTGAAGCTGTGCGCATGGCCGCGGAGCACGGGCTTGCCGCGGATGACCTCAGGGGCGAATACGCGCTGTTCATCAGGTTCTGCGAAGCCGTGGAGGGCAACGAAGGACTCGATGAATACGGCGAGTTCGTTTACAGGATATTCCCCGTTATAGCGGACAACGCCGATCTTGTTGACGAAGAGCGCCTTTTTTCGCGTTTGAGCAGGCTCAGCATCACCGTCGAGGATCTTGGCGAGGACGGCAACGCGGGAGAATTCGACCCATCAGACGTTTCCATACTGCTTGACAAAAGAACGACGGACAGGGACCATTACAGGGCCCCGTCCACGCTGTTCCACGAGCTTATGCACTTCCTCGATTATACGTTTGCCGGAGAGATGATTCCCATTTATCTGCTTGACGGGCGGCGCCTGACCCCCGCCGACACCGCGGAATTGAGTCCTGAGGATTTCGAGCGCAAGCTGTGCTGCGAGGATACCAGCTTCGTGACGGAGGGCGGCGCGGAGCTTTACACCTGCAAGTATTATTCCGGCACGGTGGGCAGCTACCATAAAGACTGCGGTTTTCTGACGGGTCTTGAATACCTGTACGGGGAGGATACCGTCCGCAGGCTGTTCTTCGGCTGGGATTCGGACGCTATTTTTGCCGAACTGCTTTTGGACGCGGGCTTTTCCGAAGAGGAATACGTTTCCGCCTGTGAAACGCTCAACTGGTTCTCCCGCCCGTCCGTTTACGACGAGCCCGAGACCTTCTTCGCTCCGGAGGACATACTCATCCGCCTTTATGAATATAAGCTCGGCGGCGGCTGGAGGGAGGACGCGCGCTTTATCTACATCCTCAAGTGCCTGGACGGGATAGAGCTTCCCGATTACCTAAGGTCCGAGCACGCGGAGTTTTTGAGCACGGTGCTGTTCACCACGTGGGGCAAGTACGATCGGTTCGAGAAGGAGCTTCTGGCCTGCGCGCCGGAGGGCACGAGCCTTATGATCAAGCCTCCGGTGCCGTTCTTCCGCGGAGGGGAGCTTTATATCGGCTCTTACGCGACTATTACGGACGGCGGGACCGGTAAAGACGTTTCGGGCGTACTGATCTTCGATTTTGATTTCGATCAGAATAAACCGTTGAGCTGCGAGTTTACGAATACCGAAGAGGTGTTTGAAAGGTATTTCGGGTAGGTCCCACGGATATGCTCCGGAAGGTGTGACAGGTCCGGTTTACACGGTTTGGAGCAAAACTTACAAATTGAAGTTCAATGAGCCGCCCGCGCGGCTCTTTTCCTTTTCCGCACATTCGTCAAATCGATCACGGTCTGCTATCATGTTCTCAGAACCACAGGGAGGATATGACTATGCGGACCGTTTTCAAAATACTGCTTGCACCGGTGTGGCTGTTGCTGGCGATACTGAAGCTCGCTTTCAAGCTCATGGCAGGTGCGGCGGCGTTTGTGCTCACGATCAGCGGAGGAATGCTGCTCGTTTACGACCTGTTCCTGCTGATAATCGGTCTCGGCTCAAAGGAGCTTATGCTCCAACTGTTGACCATAGGCGGTCTGCTGATTGCCGTTCCGCTCGTTGCAGGATTTATTGTCGGTCTGCTGGAAGCGGTGCAGGAACCCATCAAAGAATACATTGAATCATAAAGGAGGATACACACATGGACATTACTTACACCAAGCGCGAAGATTATTACTACCCCGACTTAACTCTCCCTCCGCAGCCGACCGGTGATATCGGCCGCTTCGGACGAATGCGGAAGAAGTATTTGAAGGAGCATCAGCCCGACACCTTCGCGTTGATGCTGATGGAAAACACTCTGACACAGCACCTCATCGATATCGACCGCCAGGCCAATGAACAGATCGACCTCATCACCTCCCAGTTGGCACTTGCCGAAGGCGTCACCGAAGACCTCAAATCCCGCGATCAACTTGAATGGATCCGCCAAATGAGCTCCTGCCGCGCAAGAGCAGAGGAACAGGTCATTCGAGAAATAGTACTGACATAATGCAAAAAGCCCGGGGCACTGCCTCGGGCTTTAACTATATTCGGTTATATGATCTCTTGTTCCAGACCCTCGAACAGGTCGGAATCGAAGAACTCTCGCAGCGTTATCTCCAGTCCGTCGCAAAGCTTGTTGATCGAAACTATGCCGGGGTTCTGGCTTTTCTCGTTCAGGATGCTATAAACGGTCGAAGGTGACACGCCGGAGATATTCGCAAGCGCATTGATTGCGATATTCCGCTCCGCGCAAAGCTGAACTATTCTTTTCGCTACCGCTTCCTTTGCTGTCATGATGGCCTCCTGTTTACGATTTATCGTTAAAAGTTTACCCAAATCTGCGATAAATCGTGTGGGACATATCGCAAAAATGCTAATTTGATGCTATAATTGCGATATATCCCATACTTGGAGCGATGTAATGACTTGTACCTTCTTCGGACACCGTTATGTGCAAAAAGAAATAGAGCCGATACTAAGATCGACTCTTATTGATCTAATCGAAAACCACGGCGCCGAGTTGTTCTACGTCGGCAATCAAGGCGGTTTTGATGCTATGGTAACGAGGGTGTTACGGGAGTTGTCCGACCGTTATCCCATCCGGGCTTATACGGTCCTGGCTTATCTTCCAACAAGCGAAAGCAGTGTATCCGAGAATCTTCTGCCGACCGTCCTTCCGGAGGGGATAGAGACCGTGCCACGCCGTTTTGCGATCTCATTCCGAAACAGATGGATGATCATGCAGTCCGATTTCGTTGTAACGCAAGTCACAAATCATTTCGCTTCCGGTGCAGCGCAGTTCAAATCGCTTGCCGAGAAGCAGGGGAAAACGGTCATAAACCTATCTGCCTTTTAGCATATTTGATCAGTTTTAGCAGATGGCAGCATGCATGCCTTTCACGTCGTAATACTCTTTAGGATATAAATAACCAAAAATACTTTTAAAAAACCTATTGACATACCAAGCTGAGGTAGGTATAATATAGTCATCGTAGGATATAGATAACCAAAAGGGAGGAAAAGACCAGTGCTTTACGTTAAAGACTTGGAAAAAATTAAAAGCATAGATTCAAGGAAAGTAGCATTTGTTCTTCGGGACACCTGCAGAAGTTCTGCATCAGGAGACTTTGCTGTTTTTGCTGCAGCCTATGTGTTGATGCGAGCAAACGAGGATTATCGGATTAGCGTCGACTCGATGGACTTATATTTCAAAACTGCGGAGGAACCCGAAAAGCGTGCGCTCTTTATCCGTCAATCACTCGGATACTGTTGGGAGTCCATTCGTGGGTTAAAGTATTCTTTTTCTGCCGACGAGTTCAAAGCGGTTTTACTCTATTACAACGGGGATACGTCTCAGGGATGGAACACAGCTACTCCCGACGGAGTATGCCAGTTGGCCGCTAAACTAATAAGCCAGCGTTCCGGAGACACTATTCTTGATATTGGCACTGGCTTTGGTTCTTTCATTCGTGAGTGCTATTCAGAAAAACCCGAAGCATCGTTTATTGGGGTGGAAATCAACACCGAATCCGCTGTTGTAGCGGAAATCAGGGCCGAATTGATTGGAGGTAACACTTCGATCCTCCAAAGAAACATATTTGATGATTTACCTAAAGCAGACGTCACTGCAGTATTCGCAAACTATCCTTTTGGGCTGAAAAGCCGCGTCATGGGAAGTCTTGGTGAAGGATATGCTAAAGACCTTGCTGAAAGGGATTCGGATTTTTCTAAACTTAGTTCTATGGACTGGGTTTTCAATTACAGAGCTTATGAATGTGTTAACGGTCCCGGCAGAGTCATTTGCATTATGACGAGCGGCAGCACATGGAACACTATCGATCGCAGAGCAAGGCGCCACTTTATTGAAGGTGGTTCCGTAGAGATGGTGATCGCTCTCCCCCCTCGCATATTTGAAAGCATCGGTATTGCAACTACGATGATAGTTTTTAGCCACGGGAACGAGCGCACAATGATGGTTGACGCCACCGAAATGTGTGAAAAAGGTCGCAGGATGAATGCTATCACTCCCGAATTCGTGGAAAAAATCATCGCCGCTTGCAATAAAGAGTCTGAAATCAGCAGACTTGTTTCGATTGACGATATGGCCGAGGCAGACTTTACCTTAAGCCCTGCCGCATATCTGGAAGAAAATGAGACCGTCTCTAAAGATGGCGTAGAGCTCGGATCGTTTGTCTCCATTACGCGTGGGGCACAGCTTCAGGCTAACGCCTTGGACGATATGGCTTCACGTACTGCGACTGATACGCAATACCTTATGCTTTCCAATATTCAAAACGGTTTGATTGACGACGAGCTGCCTTATCTTGACGACGTCGATCCCAGATGGAATCGTTATTTGCTAAAAGACGGCGATCTGATAATGTCTAAAAACGGGATGCCGTTAAAGCTCGCCGTAGCGGAAATTAAGGGAAAGCAGCGCATAATAGCTAACGGAAATCTATACATTATTTCGGTTGACAAGAATCGCGCAAACCCATATTATCTCAAAGCCTATTTTGAGAGCGAAAAAGGAACAAACTCCCTTAAAAGAATAACCGTTGGTTCAACAATCCCCAGCATAGGCGTTGAACAGCTGAAAAAGCTGATGATCCCGCTTCCTCCTCTGCAAGAACAGGAGTCGATTGCAAACGAATACATAGCATGTGTAGAGGAGCTTAGGTTGCTCCGACGCAAGACCACAAAAGTGATCGATAGAATGAGTCATATCTTCGATTCAAAGGAGGGCTGAGCATGGTACTTGACAGCCTTGATTTTGAAGACTTGATTGAAGAAGTCACTCACCGCTTATCAGTGGCGAATATTGACGGTACATTGAAGAAGCTTCTTAGCAAAATAGGCTGGGATGATCTTATCTCTAATGACGAGGAGCCGCTGTTTACTTTCTCAAATGGAAAAATCCTTGTAATCGCCACACAAACTATCAATATCGAAAACATGAAAACGGTTATCAATAAGTTGGGATTGAACTTCAATCGTTTCGAATTTGTTCTGGACTATGATAGAGCTCAAAGGTATAATTACAGTAACTTGGCGTATAATCCCAACTATCGTGCTATCCTAATGGGTTCTGTGCCTCACAGCACTACAGGCACGTGTGACAGTGGGAGCGTTTTGGCAGAGCTGGAACAGCATCCCGATAAGTATCCGAGAGTAATAGCGTTAAGAACGGAAGAAGGAACTTTGAAACTGACCAAAAGCAATTTCCGCAAGGCACTTGAAAAGCTGAAGGAAGAGCAGTATCTTGCAGTTTAACGAAGCAATCCGGGGGAAGAGTAGGAGAAGATACTATGTTAGGTGCAATAATCGGTGATATCGTCGGCTCGCGATTCGAGTGGCACAATATCAAGACCAAGGACTTTGAACTACTGACATACCGCTGTCATCCGACGGACGACAGCATTATGTCTTTGGCCGTCGCGCAGTCAATTCTGGACTGCAAGGGCGACTACAGTAAGCTGTCCAAGCGGTCTGTAGCCAATATGCAAAAGCTCGGCCGCATGTATCCCGGCGCGGGATATGGTGGTAAATTCCGCAACTGGCTTTATGCCGAGGATCCAAAGCCCTATCGCAGCTTCGGCAACGGTGCGGCTATGCGTGTAAGCCCGTGCGGTTTTGCGGCAAAAACCGTTGAAGAGGCCAAAGCTCTTGCTAAGGCCGTAACCGAGGTCACACACGATCATCCCGAGGGCATCAAGGCCGCCGAGTCAACCGCCGTAGCGATTTTCATGGCGCGGCAAGGCTGCAGCATGCTGGAGATACGCGATCATATCGTCAAGAACTACTATCCCATCGATTTCCGTCTTGACGATATCCGCCCGACATACACCTTTGACGTGACCTGTCAGGGTTCCGTGCCGCAGGCTTTTGAAGCGTTCTTTGAATCTGAGAGCTTTGAGGACGCTATCCGCAACGCGATCTCCATAGGCGGCGACAGTGATACGATCGCTGCTATCACCGGCGGTATCGCCGAAGCATATTACGGCATTCCTTCTGATATCCGCAAGCACGCCATAACATATCTCGATAAGACTCAGCTTGATATCCTGATGGCTTTTGAAGCAAAATACGGCATGACCGTTGAAAAAACGGTCGGCAAGGATATCACAAGGCCCGTTTCCTTCGCTCCCAAAGCCGAAACCGCTTCCGAAAGCAGGCAGCAAGCCATGTTCGACGCATTTGATATGGCCGAAGCGGCCGAGCACAGCATTGATACCGTTGACCGTGAAACCACCGCAAATCAGCTTTACAGCCATCTGTATGAATGCTGCAACATCCTGCGCGGCCCCATCGATCAGGACGACTATAAATCCTATGTGATCCCAATCCTTTTCTTCAAACGTCTTTCGGACGTTTACGATGAAGAAACTGCCTATAATACACAGAAATACGGCGAAGACATCATCTTCTACCCGGAAGATGAGCTTCACACCTTCGTGATCCCCGAAGGCTGTCATTGGAAGGACGTCCGAGAAACGAACGAGGACGTCGGCAAGGCGATCGTCGACGCCATGATGGGTATCGAGCACGCCAATCCCGACACCCTTGCAGGGCTGTTCTCCTCCTTTGATGACGCCAACTGGACCGATAAAACCAAGCTCGATGACGAGCGCCTCAAGGATCTGATAGAGCATATGTCCGCTCTCCCGGTCGGCAATCATAATTATTCCGCCGACGTCATGGGCGACGCCTACGAATACCTCATCAAAAAGTTCGCGGATATGAGCAAGAAAAACGCAGGTGAATTCTACACCCCGCGTTCCGTAGTCAAGCTCATGGTCCGTCTGCTGCAGCCTAAATCGGGCGAGTCCGTTTACGATCCCGCATGCGGCACGGGCGGTATGCTGATTGAAGCCATCCGCAACATGGATGATGAAAAGGCTTCATACGGCAAGATCTACGGGCAGGAAAAGAACCTTTCCACCTCGGCCATAGCTCGTATGAACCTCTTCCTTCATGGGGCCAAGGAGTTCAAGATCATCCGCGAGGACACGCTCCGCAAGCCCATGTTCATCCATAACGGTCAGCTTCAGCAGTTCGACTGCGTGCTTGCCAATCCGCCTTTCGGACTTGATCACTGGGGAGCGGAGATATTCGAAGCAGACCAGTGGGGCCGCAATATCTGGGGCAGCCCGACTGATTCCAATGCGGATTATGCCTGGCTGCAGCATATGTATAAGTCCATGCGCCCCGGCAAAGGCCGCTGTGCCGTTGTTATGCCGCAGGGCGTGTTGTTCCACGGCGGGCGCGAGGGCACGATCCGCCAGAGAATGATCGAAACCGACTGCGTCGAATGTGTTATAACCCTCGTCGGCAACCTTTTCTACGGCGCGGGCGTTTCCGCTTGTATCCTGTTCCTGAACAATAACAAGCCCCTTGCTCACCGCGGCAAGATCTGCATGATCGACGCGACTAATATCTATACCGCCCAGCGCGCCAAAAACGTTATGACCGAAGCGAATACGAACGAGGTGTACGAGCTTTGGACGGGCTATAAGGACATTGTTGATAAATGTGCGATCGTTGATCTTGACACGATCAAGTCAAAGGATTATACCCTTTCGCCGAACGCCTACATAGAGAAAACGCCTCCGCCTCCCATCGATCCCAAGAAAGTGCGTGCCGAGTTCATGGCGGCGCTGAAGGAAGTAAAAGAGAGCGAGGAAGCGCTTATGAAGCTACTCAAGGAAGGGGGTTACATCGATGGCTGATCGAATCACGTTGGATGAACTTAAATCCTACCTCTGGCAGTCCGCCGTCCTGCTGCGCACCAATATCGACGCCGGCGCATACAAGCAGTACATATTCCCGCTCATGTTCTTCAAGCGCATATGCGACGTTTACGATGAAGAAACCGCTCATGCTGTCGAGAAATACGGCGATGATATCGAGCTCTATCCCGAGCACGAGCTTCACAAGTTTATCATTCCCAAGGGACGCCATTGGAACGACGTGCGTCAGGTGACCGAGGACGTCGGCGCCGCCATAGTTTCCGCCTTCCGTGAGATTGAAAAAGCCAACGGTGAAAAGATGGTGGGCATATTCGGCGACGGTGCGTGGACGAATAAAAACCGTTTGCCGGACAGGCTACTGCGGGATCTGCTCGAGCACTTTTCCACGCTCAATCTTTCCCTTGAAAACTGTCCCGAGGACGAGCTCGGTCAGGGATATGAATACTTAATCAAGCAGTTTGCCGACGACAGCGGCCATACCGCGCAGGAGTTCTACACCAACCGCACCGTCGTTCATCTTATGACGGAGATACTGCAGCCCCAGAGCGGCGAATCGGTTTACGATCCCACCTGCGGCAGCGCGGGCATGCTCATTTCCTGCATAGCGCACCTTAAGGATCAGGGCAAGGAATGGCGTAACCTTCAGGCCTACGGTCAGGAGATCAATCAGCTGACAAGCGCTATCGGCCGCATGAACCTGTTCCTTCACGGCGTGGAGGACTTCAATATAGTCAACGACGATACGCTCAAGAACCCCGCTTTCATCGAAAACGGGCAGTTGAAGCGTTTTGATATCGTGCTCGCCAATCCGCCGTATTCCATAAAGCAGTGGGACCGCGGTGCTTTTGAGAATGATAAGTATGGACGCAACTTCCTCGGGACGCCTCCGCAGGGGCGTGCGGACTTTGCATTCTTTCAGCACATCATAAAAAGTATGAAGCCCGATACAGGCCGCTGCGCCATTCTATTCCCGCATGGGATTCTTACTCGTGATGAGGAGAGTGAGATGCGCAAAAAACTTGTTCAAATGGATGCTGTCGAGGCTGTAATCGGTATTGCAAAAAACCTGTTTTACAATTCTCCTATGGAAGCCTGCGTCGTTATTTGCAGAATGACAAAGCCTGTTGAGCGTCGCGGTCGAGTTCTTTTCATCGACGCGAAAAAACTTGTTACCCGCAAAAACTCCGAAAGCTATTTGGAGGACGAGCACATTAAAACGATTGTTAATTGTTATAATGAGTTCAAGGAGATTGACGGTTTCTCTTCCATAGCATCTATAGACGAAATAGTAAAGAACAACGGAACACTTGGCGTACCAAAGTATGTCAGGAAGGGTGAAACAGAAAGCCTCGATGCGACTGTGATAGAGGATACGCTTGGCGAGTGGATGGCAGGGTTTGCCACAATGCACGAAGAGTATGCGATATTGACAGACATGATATCTGACGAGGAGGACGAAACCAATGGCTAAAGTGCTTCTGGGCGATGTCGTTAATCACATAAAAGATAAGGTTGATAAAGATACCACCGACTTAGAATTCTATGTTGGCGGCGAGCACATTGACGGCGATGAAATAACGGTTCGCCGCAAGGGGCTTATTCAAGGCAGTACGATCGGTCCTGCGTTCCATATGCGGTTTCAAAAAGGAGATGTCCTTCTGATGTCCAGAAATCCCCATCTTCGGAAGGCAAGCATGGTTGATTTCGACGGAATTTGTTCAGACGTTAGTTATGTGTGCAGAACAAAAGATAACAACGTTCTTTTGCAATCACTTCTTCCTTTCATCCTCCAGACCACTGAGTTCTGGCAGTTTGCGGAGGAAAATAAAAAGGGCGGCCTCCCGTTCTTCTTGAATTGGAAAGATTTTGCAAGATTTGAGTTCGAACTTATTCCGATCGAACGTCAACAGCGTATTGCCGATTTGCTGTGGGCAATGGAACGGACGAAAAACGCATATCGGGAGTTGATTGCCCGTACTGATGATTTGGTGAAATCGCAATTTATCGAGATGTTCTCCGTGGAAAAGGGATGGCCTCTTGTAAAGTTAGAAACACTATGTGATTCGATAGTTCGTGGGCCTTTCGGTAGTGCGTTGAAGGTTAGCTTTTTTGTGGGAAAAGGAACGGATACTGTAAAAGTCTATGAGCAAAAGAACGCAATTCAAAAATCTGCGGATTTGGGAGAAAGCTATGTAACGCAAGAAAAGTATCAAGAACTTAAGCGCTTTTCTTGTGGGCCAGGCGACTTTATTATGAGTTGTTCAGGTACAATCGGCTGTTTATACCAGATTCCCGAAGATGCTGAAGCTGGAATTATAAATCAAGCCCTTTGTAAGTTTCGTTTGAATGGAAAAATGCTGCCTGAAGTGTTCCTGACATATATGAGAAATTCGGTGGATCAGTTAGAAACAAAAGGGTCGGCAATAAAAAACATAGGTGCTGTCTCCTATATCAAAAATATGGAGATAGCATTACCACCAAACGATGTACAACAGCAGTTTGCAGAGTTCATCAAACAGAGCGATAAATCAAAATTTGCAGCCCAGCAGGCGCTGAAAGAACTCACCGATGCTCAGAAGGCATTGATGAAAAAGATATTCGAATAATAATCATGGCGAAGGATGTTGGTAAAAAGGAGAAACCAACATGAATAGCCAATTGATCACCAGGATCGAGCAGCAGATGCTCGCTTTCCTCGACAACAGCCAGATGAAACAGCTGCACGCGGTGCTGACCGCCTGCATACAGGAGCCCTGTGTACAGCCCGAAGCCGATCACGTTCAGCTGTTTTTGGCCGCAAAAAGGGTTGAGGGCTGTTCGGAAAAGACGATCCGCTATTATGATTCCACGCTGAGGAACGTGCTCGGCGCGGTCGGAAAGGACGTCCTCCGCATCACTACCGACGACCTGCGCCTGTATCTTGATGAATATCAGTCGTCGCGGGTGGCGGGCAAGACCACGATCGATAATATCCGCAGGATACTTTCAAGCTTCTTCGCCTGGCTGGAGGATGAGGACTATATCATGAAAAGCCCCGTCCGCCGCATTCACAAGGTCAAAACCTGCAAAACGGTCAAGGAGACCTATTCCGATGAGGCGCTCGAGATAATGCGCGATCACTGCGAGACGTCGCGCGATCTTGCGCTCATAGATCTGCTTGCATCGACCGGCATGCGCGTTGGTGAATTGGTGCTGCTGAACCGCGATGATATCGATTTTACCAACCGCGAATGCGTCGTGCTCGGCAAAGGGAACAAACAGCGGAAGGTGTATTTTGACGCCAGAGCGAAGATCCACCTCCAGAATTACCTGCGAAGCCGAACGGACGCCAACCCTGCGCTGTTCGTTTCGCTGCAAAAGCCCCATAACCGCCTGCAGATCCGCGGTATAGAGATCCGCCTGCACGAGCTCGGTGAAAAGCTCAAGCTCTGCCGCATACACCCGCATAAGTTCCGCAGAACCCTCGCCACCATGGCGATCGATAAAGGCATGCCCATCGAGCAGGTGCAGCAGCTTTTAGGCCACCAAAGCGTGGATACTACGCTGCAGTATGCAATGGTGAATCAGGCGAATGTGAAACAGTCGCATAAGAAATTTATAGGATAAGAAAGGAGCCGACATGAAGATAGAATGCACAATCAAGTCATTGACCGACTACGTGAGCCATATAACGAAGCTAAAGCCCAGGCCCTTTGAGGGAAATGACGCGAGTCTTATTCGTGAAAGGATTGTTTTTCGGGGCTTATCAAGAATAGACTATGAGCTGGTGCCTTCTCTTGGGCGTCGTCAATCGGGTGAATGCATGAATTCACTTACTTTTGTAGAAAGCGACCTCATATCAGAAGCCATGCAGAAATTTCCGGGTATTTACAATAATGATGATCTTCCTGTTACAAAATTAGCAAAACTGCAGCACTTTGGGATTCCAACGCGAATGTTGGATGTTACAACCAATGCGCTTGTTGCCTTGTATTTTGCATGCAATAAACATCCGGATGTGGACGGAGAGATTATAGTGTTTTCAATGGTACCGGTACCGGCCATCAACTCAATCGCTAATATTATTGCAGACACTTATCGATTAACCCACAATGCAATTACGCCCCTTGAAACATATTATTATCGTGGCGTCAGGCAAGACTATGCGGTCACGCTTCAGTATCCCGGCTGGGAAAAGATTACCAAGGCATCCTTGGATCATTTCAGGAAGATGATTGATCGTCCGCTTTTAGTTGGAGCGGCTGAAAGCAGCACAAGGCAGAAAAACCAACAAGGGATGTACATTCTTTTTCCGGACAAGCTTTCAAGAAGCATTTTCGGAAAAGGATTGGATCTTTCAGGGGGATTAGTGGAACTGTCAAAAAAAGATAAAACCGTTATGAGAAGATACATTGTTCCCGCCCAGCAAAAAGCTGTAATACTAAATCAGATGAAAACACTTGGAATCAGTGAAGAGTTTTTGTTTGCTGACAATGTTGATACGGTTTTCAAAGCGGTTGCAGCTAATCAATCATCTCGGTATAAGCGTTCTGAATGATCTCTATCGCAATTTATCGAGATGTTTGGAGATCCAGTCAGCAATAATAAGAACTGGCCGCTGGTTCCACTGAGAGACTGCCTCTATGGGATTGATAGCGGAAAAAGCCTTAATTGCGAAGGACACTCAAGGTCGGAAGAGCTACCTGCGGTTCTGAAGTTAAGTGCAGTCACATATGGCGAATATGATCCGGAGGAAAACAAGGAATTACCGTCGGTGGACGCATTTGTTCCTGAACTGGAAGTTCATGCGGGCGACCTACTCTTTTCCAGAAAAAACACGCGGGAGTATGTTGGTATGACGGCAATCGTGAGACAGACACCGAGAAACCTAATGTTGCCTGACCTAATATTCCGGTTGCTGCCAATGGATTGCATCAGAGTGGAATACCTGCACCAGCTAATTAACCACACGCAGTATCGGCCAGTAATAAGCGGTTTGGCAAGCGGAACAGCGGGATCCATGCCAAATATCTCAAAACAGAAACTGCTTGCACTGGAGATTCCGCTTCCCCCGATAGATAGACAATTGGCCATTGAGCCGATTGTTGAACAAAGCGACAAATCAAAATTTGGCGGTTCAAATCGCAATTTATCGAGATGTTTGGTGACATTCCAGAATCCGACTATAAACCGCTATCGGAGGTATGCAGAATCATAACTGACGGGACGCATCAGCCGCCAAAGTTTGTAGATGAAGGGATACCGTTTCTGCTGGTCTCCAACATTACAGGAAATGTAATTACCTACGAGACTCCAAAGTTCATTACCAAGGAGACATACGATGTACTGATAAAACGGACGCCAATAGAGATAGGTGATATTCTGCTTTCAACAGTCGGGTCATACGGCCACCCTGCGATTGTAAAAGAAGAAAGGCCGTTTTGCTTCCAAAGGCATATCGCTTATCTGAAGCCTGACCACAATATGGTTGATAGCACTTACTTGCATACAGCGATACTGTCTGCTGGCGTACAGGAACAGATAGAGGTGCTCGTCCTAGGAGTGGCACAGAAAACGCTAAATCTGGCAGCAATCAAAGGAATTAGGATTCCTGTCCCGACTATGGATCAGCAACAGGCATTCAATCACTTTGTTGAACAGAGCGATAAATCAAAAAATGTCGCCGAAAAAGCGACCGCAGCAATACGTTTTATGCTATAATAATGCCAACAAACAAAAAACGGAGGTCAGCACAATGCCCGGAACATTTACTGAGCAGCAGGTTGAAGATATGGTCATAAGCACTCTCAAGGCAAACGGTTGGGAGTACATTCCCGCGTCGGAGCTTCCCCGCGCGGATTCAGACGTCATGGTGGAGTCGCATCTTCGCGATGCGCTTATCCGCTTCAATCCCTGCATAGCGGAGAATCCTTCCCATGCCGACACAGTCATTTATAAACTGCGTGCGCTGATCTCCACCGTGCGTCCCCACGATCTTGTAACGCAGAATGAGCGTTTCAAAAAGCTGGTGTTCGAGGAGAACAGCTTCCCCTTCGACAAGGACGGGCGTTCGATCAGCATCCGCTTTTTCGATTATGATAATCCCGCAAACAACCGATTCGTTGTAACGAATCAATGGGTGTATCCGCAGGCCGCAGGCGGAAAGCGGCTTGACGTCGTTCTGCTTATCAACGGGTTCCCCGTGGCGATCGGTGAAATGAAGTCCCCGGTTCGTCCTTCCATAAGCTGGATGGACGGCGCGGGCGATATCCTCAATTATGAAAAGTCCATTCCGGAGATGTTCGTTACCAACATCTTCAACTTTGCCACCGAGGGCAAGGGCTTCCGCTATGGCGCGATAAACGCTCCCGTTACCCTGTGGGGACCTTGGTATGCCGATATTCCC
>JAEEGL010224684.1_pt1 | contig 14775 bp, 11 predicted proteins | sample 9134231 | NCBI WGS metagenome assembly JAEEGL01 (sample SAMN16246548, study PRJNA631951) | gut metagenome | biome: gut microbiome; feature: rumen; material: fiber-attached | host: Bos | place: Iran: Karaj | collected 2018-10 | reverse complement strand
GAGGTTTCGCTGTCCGGTTCGTACTCGAAGGACAGTTCGGACGTATCTCCGGCGGCGGTCACTTTCACGGATTTCGGCGGACGCTTCGTCCAGATCCTCGCCTGGGCGGTCATCTCGGAAGGACCGCGGAAGGTGAATTTCAGACTGCGCTGGGAGACGGCGATTTTGTCCGCGCGTCCGGACAGGGCGAGGATTTCCGCGGGTTCCGATTTGTCGATGCGCTTAACGTCGTACCAGAGCCCCACGGAATCCGGCTTCAGCACCGGATCTTCCACCACGGGAAGGCCGTCGGCAAAGAGATCGATGAACTCTCCTTTCAATACGTCGTCCTCGTCCGTCACCTCGTCCATGCGGGCGGTGATCCGGTAACAGCCGCGGCGCAGATCGAGCGTAGCGTGAGGCTTGATCCCGCCGAGCAGGGAGAGAATGCAGTCGCGGTACGCGTCGGAGGCGTCGGCGTTCAGTGCGAGAGAATCGGGCGCTTCGTTCCGGATCACCACACGGCCCGCGCCGACCTCGTATGTGCCCTCTTCCGGATCCCGTCCGAGGCCGAGGACTTCGCTCAGGTGCTCAGAAGGCGTGTTGTAGTGATTTTCTCCGCTGTTCCACCATTCGCGCACTTTGTGGAACGGATCCTTTCCGTCACCGACAAGCACGAGCGTACCGCCTTTTTTGACCCATCCGGAAAGTCCTTCGTTGATGTCCGGGGAAGAAGGCTTCATGAATTCATAGGAGAGTACGAGCGTCTTGTAGGGATCGAGATAGGCGGGATACCGGCGGATGTTGTCGAGCTGTACCGGACGCGCCGCGATCCCGGCTTTCACAAGGGGAAGCGTTAGTCCGTAAAACGGGGAGAATTCCAGCCCGCCGCGGATATGTCCTTCGTCGATGCTGCCGAGATTGTCTCCGCCCGGATAGATCCGCTGGAACATGGCGGAGTCCGCGATGGCCACGGCGACCTCCGCGCACTCTCCCTGCCACTCGGAGTCCTTTTGGTCCGCCATGTCGCGCAGCGTGTGCATAACGGTCAGAAGATTCGTCTTGTATTCCGGCGGGATGGTGACCATGGTGTTCGAGGAGGGCTTGAACTCTTCGCGCTTTCCGCCGTTTTCCGTGAAGGCGCGGAATTCTTCCCTCCGTGCTCTGAGCGTTTCGTCCGTCGCCTCGTGGCGGCCTTTCATGACGCGCGCCGGCCACGGAGAGACCTCGTAATCGGAGATCTCGGGATGGAACAGGGAAGCGACCACCGTCCGGTAATAATTCGCGCGGTAGTCCTGCCAGGAAAAGCGCGGATTGTCCTCGATGGGGTCTGCCAGATACCACATGCGACGCCCGGTCCCGCGGACAAGCTCCTGCATGACGCCGTATTCGAGGAACGCGGTCTCGAAGGTCCGCTCTTTTTTCACGCCGCGGAAATAGTTCCGCTCGCGGGAGGTACCGGTCCAGATCTGGGCGATGTATCCGTCGATCGTCGGCAGATCGATCAGTGCGCTCTCCGGCGAGACGATCTTCCACTGGGAATAATTGATGAGGGAATGGGTGGGAACGTAGAAGCGCAGGAGCCGCCCGTATTTCACCATGGCGTATTCCTTCAGCTCGGAGCAGAGGCGGTCGAGCGTTCGGGTGTAGAGATACTGCTTCAGCTTCGAAGCACGGTACTGTGCGTCGCAGGAGGACTGCGGATCGGTCCAGTCTTCTTTATAATAGATTTTCCATTCGCGCTTGAACGCGTCGGAATACCCGGTCTCCACCCAGAATTCCGGTTCTTCGAGATGGATGGCTTCCACGCCGCAGTCCACCGCCTGTTTCAGCCCTTGGGTCAGATAATGCGCGAACTGATTGGAGGGGACCATGTAGGGCACATCCGGACCGTGCGCGCGTTCGGAGCCGTCCTTGTTCTTCTGACCTTCGTCGCGGTGGTTGATCCCGTCGAAGCGGCCGAAGAGATAATCCTGATAGCCGCCCCACGACACACCGGTCATGAGGTGGATGACGTAACCGGCCTTTTTCCACTTTTTGATCCGTTTTTTCAGATTGCGGAATCCGTAGACCATGACGAAGTCGGACTGCACGTCAAAAACGGATTCGAAATCGGAGCTTTCCTGCACGCCCGTGCGCTCTTCGGTGCGGGGATAGTCTTTCATGTCGCTTTTCTCCTTTATGATGATTTCTTCAGCATCCTGTCCGGGGGACGGAGGCGGTTTTTCCGTCCTTGCTCACAGTGACCGCGTCTTTCGTATACCGCACGGCGCATCCCGGCACATCCGCGTACAGAGTGCACTCCTCCCCGGCGGGAACGGGATCCGGGCGGAAGGACTCCGTTTTTCCGGACCGGTACAGGAAGGTGAAGGAGCCGTCTTCCTCCGCACGCGTTTCCTCGACATAATCGAGGGGGGCGAAATAGTCCCACCAGCTGTTGGAATAGCCGTCGGGAGTGAAGCCCGCGGCGTGCGGCATACAGGAAAACCACCACCGGTGATGGAGGCGGCACGCGTGCTTTTCGCAGTTCAGTCCGCCCGGAATGTATGCCGAAGGATCGAACAGCTCCGCGTCCCCGGTCAGATCCGGATAGTTTTCCAGCCAGTCACGCCAGGTCGAGAGAACGGGTTCGGGATTCTTCCAGTCGTAATCGGACAGCGAATTCGGAGAGAAGTGCACATTGCCGCAGGCAGCGGTACCGTCATAATTGCGCTTCGCAAGGGAGAATTTCTGCCAGAGGTTCAGCTTCTCGTAGGGAATGCCGTTCCACTCGCCTTCCGGATAGCCGGAACAGTCCGTACCGCCCGTAAAGACGTGCATCATGATGTTTTCCATCATGTGCCCGAAACACTCGAAATTGGCGTCGCGGCGGCTGACGGATACGTTCATGACGGCGGTATTCGGACAGTCCGCCTCCATGGGATCGCCGTTGATCCAGAAGGGATTGTTTCCGATCATCATCGCCTCGAACGTCCATACGGGATCGAGGTTGACGAGAAATACCATGTCGAACTCGCCCTTCCGTCTGCGCGCGGGAATGTCGTGTTCCGAAAGAAGATGCGCGTAGTCAAAGGAAAAGCCGACGTTCTCGGGACAAATCTCCCTTGTGAACCACTCGCTGCTCCACCATCCGTACCAGCCGTTTTCGTAAAGACGGCGAAGGGTTTCTTCGTCCAGCGCGTGAGACGGACCGGAGGAAAGGCGGAACTCGACCGTATGGAGAGGGAAACCGTCGACAGTTTCCCACGCGGCGGTTTCCATCGTCACCAGCCCGTGGGAACCGTATTTTACGTCTTCGTACAGTTCCTCCACGGAAGCTTTGATCCTGTCGGTCATGCCAAGAAGATCGGACAGGCGTGTCCCGTCGGAAAAAAGGGGATTGTGTTCGATGACAAGGATTTTCAGATGACGGCGATTGCCGCTCAGCATGGAGACGCACCTCCTTTTGCCTCATTGTACCATCGGAGGGCGGTTTTGTCAATAACAAAAGGAGCCGTATCCCTTTTTCGGGAGTACGGCTCCTGTATCCTTTATTCTTCCGGGAACAAATGGACGTATCCGCTTGTCGTTTCAACTTTCCATTCGACAGCGGCGCCGGGGGAAGAGGTATGAGAACCGTCCCCGCGGATCTCTTCTTCCATTCCGAGCAGGCTTCCGGTCACGTCCCCGCTGACCGTCCCGATATCGAACCGGGAAGCGCCTGAGCGGACGAAATGAACATCTCCGCTCGTCGTACCGATCTGGCAGAGGCCTTCCGTCACAAGGTCCCCAAGCTGCATTTCTCCGCTGACGGAGGAAAGATTGATTTCACGGTTGAACGAGGCGCCGCTGACACGCAGATCGCCGGATTCGGAATGAAAGAGGAAGGTGTCCGCTTCCGCGTCCTCGAGGAGCGTGTCCCCGCTTGTCGTTCCGACGGATAACGCTCCGTCAGCCGTACAGACGCCGATCCCGATATCCCCGCTGACGGTGGCGACCGAAAGCCCGGCTGCGGAAATGCGTGTCAGATTGACATCGCCGCTTGTCGTGGTGAAATCGAACATCTGCCCTTCGACGTCCCCATTCCACGCGACGTCGCCGGAGACGGTCTGTATGCTCACGTTCCCGAACCGGTTCGCTACCTGCGAATCGACGTCGCCGCTTGTCAGGACGGCTGTGAGAGAAAGGCTGAGATCGTCCGGCAGATACAGCGTTACGGAGGGGGCTTCCGTTCGGAAGAAGGAAATGAGCCGGGTCCGGTTTGTTTTCGCGCTGTGTTCGATCCTCATGACACCGTTTTCCACCGTCATCGTGACGGGAGCGTCTTCGGGAGCGTATATCTTCAGGCTCGTCTTTCCGTCGGGGGAGGGAACGATCGCCAGATCGCAATCGTTCAGGACGGCTGAGACGTATTCGAAAGGTTCGTCGGGACTGAGCTCGTAACTCGTCATTTTCCTGTTCCCCAGCTTTTCGAAATCGAAGCCGACAGTGGAAAGGGCGAAGACGAAGATGACGCCTCCGGCAAGGATGAGGATCAGGGCTGTGATGAGAAGATTTCTTCGTACATTCATGACACGCGCTCCTTTCTGAAAAACAGGGAAATGATTCCGCGGAACGTGCATGCGGTCAGCCGCGCGGCAAGCCGCGTTGCGATCAGGGAGAAGACAAGGAACAATAGTCCGGCTCCGACAGCGGCGGTTCCCATACCGACAGCCGCGAACGCTTCCGCCATGGTCCCGGAGAAGAACATCGGGACCGACGAGGCAAGCACAACCGCTCCGCTTGCCAGAAGCGAGACGAATACGGCCCATACGGAGATGACAAGGGACCACAGCGCGACGAACAGACTGAACACGATCGCGGCAGCTGCAATCAGAAGGGGGATCCAGATGGGCGAAGTGAGGATCAGCAGCACGGTCCGCCACAGAGATTTGCCGGCGGATCTTCCATCCTCGGTTCTGTCGGATGCGGTCCGTTCTTTTTCCGATGCGGATTCATTTTCCCGGACCGGAGAAAACTGCTCGAGGACAGACCGGAAAACTTCGTCCGGATGTCCTACGGCAGCGACGGCTTCTTCTTCGGGCATACCGTCTTCGACACTGGATTCGATTTTGTGTTTATAGTAATCCAGCGTCCGGACGGCGTCGGAAGGAGCGATCCTCTCCGGCGTGACGCTGAGCAGGCGTTCGGAAAGGAGATCAAGGAAGGTCTGTTTAATCATGCTGTTATTTTCCTTTCGGGGTTCCTCTTGCGCATCATTGTACGACGCAAAAGCCTGCCTGTCAAGGGAAAACGAAGGTTTCTCATGTGTTTCTAATCACATGAGGGGAAAATGAAAAGACCCGCGATTTCTTAATGAAATAACAAACGCAGGTCTTCTTACGGCCGAGCCGGCAGGAGTGTTTTCACAGGAGCATATCTTCGTCGATCAGGGACACTCCTCCCGTGCGGAGGGAACGGACCTCGCGTTCCGACAGATCCGCTGTCCGGGCGATCCATTTTTCTGCGATCAGGGGAGTGAAAATGAAGAAACCGTCCTCCTCCGGGATGGGGGAAGGGGAGGAAAAATCCTTTTCCAGTTCGGCAAAAAAGTGCGGAAGGTCAAATTCCATGCCCGAAAACAGCGGATCTTCGGCAAGGGAAGCAAGCGTTTCGGCAGGCGGGACCGCGTTTTCCCGTCGGATACGGTACGCGGAAATCAGAACGGGATTCAATAGGGCATAATCCCGGTGCAGGCGGCGGACAGCGTCCCGGTCTGCGGGATCCCATCCGAGCTCGCCGTAAAACAGTTGACGATGGAGGAAATCGCCGACAAGATGGAGATAGTATCCGAGAACCAGATCGTCGGTCAGCAGGCGGTCGGAGAATTTCCGGCGGAACAGGGAAAGATCGAAGGTCTTTCCGCTGCCGCCGGCACAGGGTCTGCGGTAATGCGCTCTTTTGTGAGGGGGATTTCCCCGGAGTACCTCCGCGTCCGGAACGACGGAACCGATCCTCAAAAGCATGGGGTCCCGGAAGGGAAGCGTTTCAAGGAGTTTTTCCGTGACCGCCAGATGGAGCATACGCGAGGGCATGTCAGACCTCCATCCATTCCCGGATCACGGGGAGAGCGGCGCGGCGGGCGGAGAGCAGGCGCAGCGTGCCGGATACCTCGGAGGCGCCGACGAGTCTGTCGTGTGCGTCAACGGTTTCGAGCCCCGACGCGCGTCGGATATTGTATGCCAGCCAGTCTGCCATCCCGTCCGGAGAAGCGGCGAAAACTGCGTCCCACGGCTCTCCGGATATGTCTCTGATTGCCCTGTACGCTTCAAGAAGCGCCAGGAAACGCTCTTTTTCCGGCTGTCCCTGTCCGTTGTCAGACCATGAGAGCAGGGTTTCGAGAAGCTCCGCTGCGGGATGAACGTCTCCTGCGGCTTCCCAGTCGATGACATAGGGGGAGGTGCCGTCCCACATGACGTTCTTCGGATCCAGATCGCGGTGGCTGAGCGCGCGTGACCGAAGGAAGGGAAGAGAAGCGCGGATCTCGCCGTCCTGAGAGATCAGGCCGGGGGTGGCTTCACGGAATTCGGGCAGCCACGGCGCGTCCGGAGCGGAAGCTTCCGCCTGTCTGAGAAGTTCCTCCCAATTCCGACCGGATGTCCCGGAAGCTTCTTCGGATGATGATCCTCCGCAGAGGTCCGGAGAAGAGAGATACAACTTCTCACCGGCACAGTGCATGCGCGCGAGCAGATCGCCGATCACGGAGGCGTGACGGGAGGTGACGCGCGGGGGAAGAACGGGCTTGCAGGTGAGCCATGGATAGAGCATGACGTATTCTCCGCCGATCAGGGACACGGGACTTCCGTCCGCTTCAATCGCCGCCACTGCCGGAATGAAGGGTCTCATGGCCGAGGCGATCTTTTCGGAACGGATCATATTGTCAAGCGCGTCCGGACGTTTCATGACGGCGGCATTCAGGATCTTGACGGCAAAGGAACCTTCCGCGGTGTCCAGACGGTAGGTGGTGTGGAGAAGCCCTCCCAGCACGGGGGCAGGTGCGGCGAGAAGATGTCCGATGCCGTAATGGGCGGCGATTTCACGGAAATGGATCATAGTTGTACTCCTTTCCTGCATGAACAGCAAAAAGCCGGATGAGGTAACGGAAAGGTCAGCCGAAGGCTCTGTCCGAGGCATAACGGACAAAATCTTCGATCATGGGCGGATAGACAAGGGATCCGTCCTGAGCCCGGGCGTAATTGTATCCGGTATGGCCGTAGCCTTTCATCTCCGTAAAACGGACGCATTCCTCCGGCCATCCGAAATGCAGCAGCGTACGCGCCATGAGCCGGTTTTGTTCGGGTCGGTTCACCATATCCTCGTCCGCGACGATCAGGGCAAGAACGGGCAGGGAGTCCGGATCGGATACGGGAGAGGGAAAATAAACCGGAGCGGCTTCGTCCACACGGATCAGGCGGGTATCCAGTCCGCGTTCCCGCAGGATGTTGAAATGGACGGTGGGCTGTCCGCTGTCGCAGAAATACCCGGCAATGTCCTCCCGATTCAAAGATCGGATCCCGTATGCGGCGAGATACTTCGGATCCATAGCCAGCATCATGGAAAGATAACCTCCCGCGCTGGATCCGCCGACGATCAGCGAGCGGTGGGGAAGATTCTCCCGGCACCAGGCTGCCGCGCGTGCGGCGTCCTCGAGGTAGTCCGGGAATTTCGCGGAGGGGTACATGCGGTAATCCGCAGAAACGACGCTGATCCCACGATCCGCAAGCTCGGAAAAAACGGGATCGGAGCCGTCCCCGCGGCTGCCCGCCTCAAGTCCGCCTCCGTGGAAGAAGACGAACAGCGGGGAAGCGGCGGGAGATGCCGACGGATAATAGTCCAGAAGATGTTCGGGAAGGGAACCGTAGCGGAGAGCGCGTTCTGACATGACGGACCTCACATGATTGCCGGACCGCGGAGAAGAAAAATCGAAAGAATGTCCGGCATTTTTTCCATTATAACCGATCAACGGAAAAAATGCAACGGTTTTCCGGATTTTGCCCGTCCGGACCTGCCGGTTTACGCCGGTTTTAACAAATTTTCCTTGACATCCCGGGAAAAGTATCCTATAATGATTTCGGGCCCGTCCGGCGCACACATCGGACGGGCGGAAAGGAATCCTGCGATTTGAACAAGAAACTGATCGCGCTGGCTCTGCTGCTCTGCGCATTATTCAATCTCGCACCCCCCTGCACTGCGATCGGGGAAACGATGAAGGCGGGATACGGAACTCCGCAGATTGACGGCGAAATCGACGCGATATGGAAAAAGGCCGACCGGCAGAAGCTCGAACACCGCACGGGCGGCACCGGAAGGCGCGATTCCTCCCTCTGCTACGTTTCCGTTCTCTGGGACGAGGAAGCCCTTTACTTTCTCTTCGAACTGATCGACAACAATTTCACCTTCGACGCTCCCGCAGGTTCCGAACTCAACGACTGCGTCTATCTCTACATCGACGAAAACGACATGTGGGGACCGACATGGCAGCCGGGACAGACCCGGATCTGCCTGACGCCCTCTCTCGGGAAATCCATGTATCCCACGGACGGAGCCGTCCCGAAGGATTTTGAGATGGCTTTCGCCCAAGACATCGACGGACATTGGGACATCGAATTCCGGTATGTGCCGGAGAAGCTGGATTTAAAAAACACAGACAAAGTCCTGATGGATTTTCAGTTCAACGACGCGAATCCCGACGGGACGGTCGAATGCGTTCTGAACTGGTCCGACGAATTGGGGGAATGCCGTACCGACAGCGCGTCCTGGAGTTACGTGGAACTGCGTTCGGCCGGCGGAAACGGCAGTTCGGAGGGATACGCGACGGTCGATGAAGCCGCGGCGGCCATCAACCGCACTCCCGTCCAGCCGATCAGATTCGTCAGCGGCACGAACGGAAACCCCAACGAAGGCGCCGCGAATATTTGGGACGGCAACGTCGGAACGAAATTCTGCACGTCGGAATTTTCCATGAAATCCGTGGTCCGGATGAAGGGCCCGACCGTGATCGACGGCCTCATCATGGCGACAGCGAACGACAACTCCGCGTACAACGGGCGGAATCCCGACGAATGGAAGATCCAGGGCTCCGACAATAGTCAGGACTGGGAAGACATCGTCACGGGCGACGAAAGCTTTTTCGACGAAGTGGATTTCACGTATTTCGCCATGCAGGTGGAATGTGAAAAACCCTACCGGTTTTTCCGGTTTTACAACAGAAGCTCAAAGTCCGGATGCTGTCAGATCTCGGAAGTGGTGCTCTGCTCCACAGACGAAGCGATCAAAGCCCTGGATTATAAACAGGAGGAGGAAATCGTCCCCGTCGATAAGGACAAGCTCGTCAATTACGAATCGCCCGCCCGGCTTGCTGCAGCGGCGAATCCGACGGACGATCCCGCTCTGTCCGGGACCGATGCCCCCTCGGTCGCCGGGGATACCGCCGAACCCGTTCCCGCAAAGAAAGAAGCGGGTTATCTGCCCGGAATCATGATCACTGCGGCGCTGTTCGCCGGACTGGGAGCCGCAGCCGTGATCGTATCAAGAAGGAAAAAGGAGGACTGAAGCCCGTGAACCTTCAGGAAGCAAAAGAGAGAGCCCGCGAGCTGGTCGGAAAGATGACCGTGGAGGAGAGGATTTCCCAGCTGCGGTACGATTCGCCCGCGATCGAACGGCTCGGGATCCATGAGTACAACTGGTGGAACGAAGCTTCGCACGGTGTCGCGCGTTCCGGTATGGCGACGGTGTTTCCCCATGCCATCGCGCTCGCGGCATCGTTCGACCCGGACCTGATCGGAGAGGTGGGGGAAGCGGTATCCACCGAAGCGCGCGCGAAATACAACAAGAGCATAGAGTGGGGCGACAGGGATATCTACAAAGGTCTGACCTACTGGACGCCGAACATCAACATCTTCCGGGATCCCCGGTGGGGACGCGGGCAGGAGACCTACGGGGAGGACCCGTTCCTGACGGCCACTCTCGGAATGAACTATATCCGCGGGATCCAGGGCGAGGAAGAGTTCCTCAAAGCCGCAGCGTGCTCCAAGCATTTCGCCGTTCACTCCGGACCGGAGCCGTCCCGGCATACCTTCGACGCGGTGGTTTCGAAGCACGATCTTTGGGAGACCTACCTCCCCGCGTTCGAATGGACGGTAAAAGAATCGAAAGTGGCCGGCGTGATGGGCGCGTACAACCGTCTGTACGGATACCCCTGCTGCGCGATGCCCCTCATCCGGGACGTTCTGCGCAGGGAGTGGGGATTTGAAGGCTACTTCGTCTCCGACTGCGGCGCGATCAACGATATTTACGCGAACCACAAATTCGCTCCTTCTCTTCCGGAGGCTGCCGCCGCCGCGCTGAAAGCCGGATGCAACCTCAACTGCGGAGACGCGTACCGGCATCTCGTCGAAGCCTGGGAACAGGATCTGATCACCGAAGAAGACGTCACGGAAGCGGCGGAGCAGGTCTATGTCATACGTTTTCTGCTCGGCGAATTCGAAGAAAACAGGCCGTATGCCGATATCCCGCTCTCGAAGCTCGACTGCCGAGAACACAGGGAACTGAATCTGAAAGCCGCGCGCGAAGCGATGGTGCTTCTGAAGAACGACGGGATCCTTCCGCTCGATCCGGATACCGACAAAACCATAGCGGTGATCGGACCGAACGCGATGAACCAGATCGCGCTGGAAGGGAACTACAACGGCATGGCTTCGGAATACGTCAATCCCGTCGAGGGATTTCGCCGCGTGTTCAAAAACGCACGGATCCGGGCAGCAAAGGGTTCGAATATCTGGCTCGAAAAGCTCTGCAGCTGGGAAGGCTTTACCAACATGCGCTCCGAAGGAGTCGCCTACGCAAAGGAAGCGGACATCACCGTGCTCTGCCTCGGACTGGACTGCACGATCGAAGGCGAGGAAAACGGCACGCAGAATGAATTCTTCGTCTCCGGCGACCGGAAGACCCTCCGGCTGCCGACGACGCAGGTCAAGCTCGCGGAGGAGATCTGCGACGTATGCGAGAATGTGATCGTGCTCCTGATGGCGGGCTCTGCCGTCGATCTCGGAGAAAAGATCACACGGAAGGCCCGAGCCGTCATCGACGCGTGGTATCCCGGCGCGCTCGGCGGACTGGCCGCGGCAGAGCTGATCGCGGGCTTGTACTCTCCTTCCGGAAGACTCCCCGTGACCTTCTATCATGACGGCGATCCCATGCCGGACTTCACGGATTACGATATGAAGGGGCGCACGTACCGCTATCTCGAAACCGCGCCGCTGTATCCGTTCGGTTACGGCCTGAGCTATACTTCTTTTGAATACCGGGATGCAAAGCTTTTGTCCGAAACGGAAGAAACGTATACGGCCTCCGTCACGGTTGCGAATATCGGGAATAAAGCCGGGGTTGAAAAAGCGCAGGTCTACGCCCGTTATACCGACAGCAGGACCGTCACGCCGAACTTCCAGCTCTGCGGATTGAAAGCCGTGGAACTGGATCCCGGCGAAAGCCGCGAAATCGTGTTTATAATCCCGAAATACTGGGTGTCCGCAGTCCTTGAGGACGGGACCAGAACCGCGCCCGACGGGGAGATCTCGTTCTTCTTCGGCGGTCATCAGCCGGACGAGAGAAGCACCGAACTGACGGGCAGCGAATGCAGAAAGGTGGAAATCCGATGAAATTCGTAATCGGCATCGACGTCGGCACGTCCGGCACCAAGACAGTTCTGTTTGACGAAAAAGGGAAGGTGATCGGCTCCGCGACGGTGGAGTATCCGCTTTATCAGCCGCAGAACGGCTGGGCGGAGCAGGATCCCGCCGACTGGTGGAACGCTTCCGTCAAAACCGTAAAGTCCGTGATCGAAAAGACCGGCACCGATCCGGCGGATATCGCGGGCGTGGGCATTTCCGGACAGATGCACGGGCTTGTCATGCTGGACGAAAACAATGAAGTGCTCCGTCCCTCCATCATCTGGTGCGATCAGCGGACGGCGGCCGAATGCGAGGATATCGAGCGGCTGATCGGCGGACGCGCGGAACTGATCCGCATCACGGCGAACCCCGCTCTGACCGGCTTCACCGCCTCGAAGATCATGTGGGTCAAGAAGCACGAGCCCGAAATCTACGCAAAGTGCCGCCATATCCTGCTTCCCAAAGATTATATCCGTCTGATGCTGACGGGAGAATACGCCACCGAGGTTTCCGACGCCTCCGGCATGCAGCTGTTGGATGTTCCCGGCCGTTCTTGGTCGGACGAGCTTCTCGCCGCACTTGATATCGACAAAGCGCTTCTCGGAAAGGTGTATGAATCTCCGGAAATCACGGGCCGCGTGCACGAACAGGCCGCCGCGCTGACGGGACTTGCCGTCGGAACGCCCGTCGTGGGCGGAGCGGGCGACAATGCCGCAGCCGCAGTCGGTATGGGCGTCGTGTCCGACGGACGCGCCTTCACCACGATCGGAACGTCCGGGGTGGTCTTCGCCCATACGGACGGGATCACCGTGGACCCGAAGGGAAGGGTGCATACGTTCTGCTGCGCTGTCCCGGGCGCATGGCACGTCATGGGTGTGACCCAGGCCGCCGGGCTTTCCCTCCAGTGGCTCAGGAACAACGTCTGCACGGCGGAAGTGCTGGAAGCGGAAAAAGAAGGAGTGGATCCCTACAAGATCATGGACGCGGAAGCCGCGGAATCTCCCATAGGCGCGAACCGGCTCTTATACATGCCCTACCTCATGGGTGAGCGGACGCCCCACCTTGATCCGAAGGTGCGCGGCGGGTTCATCGGCCTTTCCGGCATGCACAAGCGCGGAGATCTGATCCGGGCCGTGCTCGAGGGCGTATCCTACTCTCTGAAGGACTGTCTCGGCGTGCTCGGTGAGATGGGCGTGAATCTCGACGACATGCGCATCTGCGGCGGCGGCGGCAAGAGCCCGTTCTGGCGGCAGATGCTGGCGGATGTTTACGGGATCCCCGTGACGCGGATCGAATCCGACGAAGGCCCGGCGCTCGGCGTCGCCATTCTGGCGATGGTCGGAGCGGGGCTCTATCCGACCGTGAAGGATGCCTGCGACGCGATCGTACGCACCAAGGACGTGACGGCCTGCGACGCGGAACGGAACGCGCGGTACGGACAATTCTATAAAGTATATACTTCTCTGTATCCTCACCTCAAGGCGGACTTCTACGCGTTGGCCGAGCTGTGATGGATTTCGTTTCGCTGAGCCCGATCGAAAAGGGCTGGTCGCATGACCGGAAGTACCGCGCCGTTGCTGCCTCCGGAGAAACAGTCCTTCTCCGGATCATGCCGGAGGGTACCTATGAAAAATGGGCTCCCTGGTACGAGCGGCAGAAGGAATATGCCCGGCTCGGCGTTCCCATGTGCGACACGTTCGAATTCGGGGAATGGCCCGAAGGCGGTATTTACGCCGTCCAGCGCTGGATCGACGGAGAGGACGCGGAACCCGCGCTTTCCCGGATGACGACGGAAGAACAGTATGCGTACGGCCTCGAAGCCGGGCGGATCCTCCGCCTCATCCAGTCGCTGCCAGTTCCGGAAGGGCTTGAAGACTGGGAATCGAAATTCAACGCGAAGATCGACCGCAAGATCAAAGGATATCTCGACTGTCCGATCCGCATCGACGGGGACGGGGTCCTGTTCCGGTATATCGAAGAAAACCGGAAATGGCTGAAGGGACGTCCGAACGCCTGCCAGCACGGAGATTACCACGTCGGGAACATGATGTTCGAGAATGCCCCCGACCCGCTCGGACACGGACGGCTGACCGTCATCGATTTCAACCGCGAGGACTTCGGCGATCCGTGGGAGGAATTCAACCGGATCGTGTGGTGCGCGCAGGCGGCTCCCGCATTCGCAGCGGGTCGGGTCGACGGATATTTCGAAGGACGCGTCCCGGAGCTGTTCTGGCGGCTGCTGTGCCTGTATATCGCGTCAAATACCCTCTCCTCGATCTACTGGGCCGTTCCCTTCGGGGAGGGAGAGATCCGTACCATGAAGAAACAGGCAGCGGATATCATGGAGTGGTTTGGCGGCTTCCGGGAGATCGTGCCGAAATGGTACGTGACATCGGGAAAAGGAGACGGAACGTGAAGAAATGGAGTATTGCGGCTGCCTGCGTCGGAGTTTCGGCGCTGCTCGTATTCCTCGCATCCTGGGGATACCTGGCTTATGAAATCTTCGTCCGCGGGACCGATCCGGACCGTATGCTGCCCGCCGCGTACGTTATGGCAGGCGCGTTCTTGGTGCTTGTTCCCTGTCTCTTATACCGCATTTACGTCAAGTTTGACCGGAAATACCGGTCTGAAAACAAATCCGACAAAATGGAGGAGAAAAAATGAGAAAGGTTCTGATTTTCCAGGGAGGATGGGACGGCCATGAGCCGCAGCTGACCTCGAAACGGTTTGCCCGCCTTATGGAGGAGGAAGGCTATCAGGCGGAGATCTCCGATACGCTGGACTGTCTGAAAGACACCGAAAAGCTCATGGAATACCATCTGCTGGTTGCGTGCTGGACGATGGGCTCCATTCCGTGGGAATGCTCCCGCAGCATCGCAAAGGCAGTTGGAGCGGGCGTCGGTCTTGCCGGATGCCACGGCGGCATGTGCGACTCCTTCCGTCAGGATACCGAATGGCAGTTCATGACCGGCGGCCAGTGGGTCAGCCATCCGGGCGGCGACGGCATTGAATATACCGTCAACATCCGCCACGGTTCTTCCCCCATCGTGGAAGGGCTGGAGGACTTCAAAGTCTGCTCCGAGCATTATTACCTCCATGTGGACCCGTC
>JAEEGL015399706.1_pt1 | contig 14776 bp, 13 predicted proteins | sample 9134231 | NCBI WGS metagenome assembly JAEEGL01 (sample SAMN16246548, study PRJNA631951) | gut metagenome | biome: gut microbiome; feature: rumen; material: fiber-attached | host: Bos | place: Iran: Karaj | collected 2018-10 | reverse complement strand
CTGCCCATCAAACAAGAGTACTTCGATGCGATTGTAGAAGGTACCAAGAAAGAGGAGTACAGAGAAATCAAGGATACTACGTATAAGAAGTATATCCAGACTCCCATCGAGGGTGACCCGATGGCATGGAATGATGGCGTATATCCATACAAGCCCATTGAATACAAGTACCTGTCATTGGCCGTCGGCTATAATGCAGTCCGCGATACCGCACTTGTCGAGGTGAAGGTAATCACCTTCGAGCCAGCAAAGAATGAAGATGGCACACCCATTAGACTGCGCATTGAAGCATCACAATTGGTTCCTGATGCCAATGGTGATCTCTGCCTCTGGCTTGTCGTGTACCATTTAGGTGACGTGGTTAATGTGAAAAGAAAAAACGAGTAGAAAATGGAATAATAGTAATCTTATCACATGTCTGACTTTACAGATTTCCTGGCAGCAATGGCCATAGAGGATGCTCATGAAGAAAAGAGCAAGTCAAATAGCGGACACTCCTCACGAAGGGGACGTAAGAGCTGGGCTGAGGAATATGAAGAGGAAAAGAAAGAGAAAGGTTGGAAGGCTTACACTGGATGCCTCTTAGCCCTTATCTTAGTCCTGTTATTCGTTTTGGATTGCAGCGGTGTCATTTAGAGTCATTTATTATATGAAGTACACTTTTACATACAAATACCAGATGGCGGAAAATGGGGAAAGTTACCATATCCTCACATCCAATGAATATCCGTGGATGAATGTACAAGTCATCGAAATCCCGGAAGTGGAAGGAGAATATGAACGGGTGATGAAGGTTATGGATGAAAAAGAGGAGTTTGTTACCATAGCTCCTGACCGCCGTGACTTCATTTGCATTCAGGCTGGCGGCGGCACACCCGAGCACCCGACCATCGAAATTACCGATGAGAATATTGACGAGGTGGACGAAGCCCTCACAAGTTGCCAACAAGAAGCGGCTCTTTACTGGGCTGAATGTGGAGAAAAATTGAAGTCGAATAAAAACGTTTAGGATATGGGCGAAGCTATCAAAGCTGTTCTTTATGGACTATTGAACATATATAACGATGGCGAAAATTCAAGTCCTGGATGTGGCTGTTTGACAGTTGCAGCCTTATTGATATTTGGCCTTGTCATAAGTGGCATCACTCAATCAAATCTTCCAGATGAAGTCAAACTGATCTTTTTTATCATCCTTCTCATAATCTGCCTAATTTTTTCTGGATGGATGATATATCAAACAGTCAAAAAATGGAAAGAGGATCGAGCAAAAGGCACTGCTGATAACAATGAAATCTTACTAGTCATTTTATTTATCGCTTTCATAGTTTTTGTTTTTTACGCTGCTTTTGCTGGGTAAATGAAATAGAACTTTAGCGTTATGTATATTGGAACAGAGGACATAGAGCAAGTGGCAACCAAGTACACAAGAGGAAAAGAAATACTCTTGGAGTATTTACAGGGCTACGGCACTGGTAGATACTCCGAAGAGTTTGATGAATATGTGGGTACCATCATCGACGCGGTTTCTCAGAATGGTGAAGAGACAGGTTGCAAGCATCGCACTGGATGTGTGTGTAGTGTGCTTGGCTATGATGCAAGCAAAGAAGAAATTGACCATTGGGCAGGTCAATATGGTGTAAAATACGAGATTTGCATGAAGTACAAGTCTTTTTGGAAGAATCTATCTGATAATTCGAAGTCATGTTAGACGACGTAATCATAGAAGAAATGTTAGAGGGCGGTGCTAAGAACGATTGGCATTGGTGTTCACTTGGACTGGAACCAGACTACGTGAATTGCAAAACATGTACTTCTGGTTATAATTCGGAGAACTGCCAACATTGTCACAATTTTCACACAGATGCTGTGAGGTGGTGCGACGAAAAACGCAAAGTCCAGGGACTACCGTTAATCGGAGATGATTTTGATTTACTAAAAGAAAATTTCAAAAGAAAAGAACTTGCCGAGAAAAGTAGTAGGGAGAAAACAACGCCAAAGCAGATGATGGATAATCATTCGCAAATAGATATTGAAAGAGTAGAAGAAGAATGGCAGAAAAAAATTCAACAATTGCAATATGGACGAAAAAAATCTGATTCTTATCTTCTTGGTGGTGTTGGAGTATGCTTACTATTAGGCATCCCTGTTGCATATATAGGTCAGTTGTTTCAACTATTCACTATGTTCGTTTTCGATACTATCACTCTGTTTTTCTCAGGCGGACACCATCCTGAAGTTTGGTCAGAATCATTCAACGATAGTTTCTATTATGCCGAATTTCCTAACCGCTATTTCTATTGGACATCATTAATGATTGCTGCTTGGAGTTGGATTGATTATCATCCAAAAAGAAAATCAGAAGGAATAGAGTTACATTTAAGGATAATCGGGACTGGACTATTCATTATTGCTTCTTTGTTGAATTTCAACATTTTTATAAGTTCAATTATTGGCCCGCTGTTCCTGATATACGGGTTAGCAATAACTGCAAAGAGATAACAATAAGTATATAATTCTAATAATTTTAGTGATTAAAAGATAAATGTTATGACGATTAAAGAATTTACAGAATCAGCTATTAAAGCATATTTGGAGAATGGTGGTACCGTACATCCTCATATCACCCTTGATGTCTTCCAACTCATTGAATCCAATGAGGGACTACTACTCGATTATATGGCTCTGAAGAAGCATTATAAAGAGGTCAATCCTACGATTGGCAAAACAATACGCCAATACTTTGACCTCCGAAATGACAAGATGATACCCGTAGCTGGCCAATGTAATTTGATCAAGAGCTATATGTGTTTTCATATAAGTAAATATGCTGCGGCTTTTTATGGCTCGTAGCAGCTGTTCTGCGCTGTGGTGGTCCCACTCCTGCTTCACGGCTTCTAACTCGGCCTCCCTGCGTTTGATGTCCTCTGTGGTCGGAGCCTTGGGTTTGGCGCCGCATACTCCCTCACTCACTATTTGGCCTGCTGCATGGCCTCCAGCCATTGCCCCCGCTGGGGTTTTGATGGCCTATTTTACGGTGAAGGATACAAATAATTACGAAATTCTTTGGAACGTTACATCTAATTGCCTACCTTTGCAACGTCGAGCGCAGTTTCATGTTGCTCATGGAGCCTGTGTCGGCAGAATATGTCATTTAATATCTATATATAATAAGGTATGCATAGGATTCTTTTTTTAGCAACTCTCTTCTTTGGTGTCCTGTCAAGCCAAGCCCAGGAGAAAGTCATGGACATCAAGAAGAAGGACGGGACAAGTACCCGCGCCCGAGTGGCAGACCTGAAGGAGATCAGTTTCCTGACAGTGGACGAAGGCGGCCAGGGCTTGTTCGTGAAGACACTGGGCGGCGGGACAACCTGTGTGCTTTTCGAGACCAACCCCGTCGTGACGGTTTCCAATGGCAAGCTGAGTGTTAAGCCGAGTTCGGCAGATGCCATCGAGTTTGAGATTACGGATATTGCCGAAATTCTGTTCCAAGCCCCCGATGTCACGGCCATCGGACAGATTAAGGGCTTTGCTTGTGTGCTGCAAGACGGCGGCGTGTTGTTGCGTGACATCCCCCAGGGTGTCAAGCCACGTATCTACACCCTCGACGGACGCTGCCTCGCCACTCCCCGTTGCCGGGGCGGTAAGCTGCTGCTGACCCGTTCTGCTCTCGGCACCGGCACATTCATCGTGAAGGTGGGGACTTTCTCCTCTAAGATAAAGCTCTAAGGTGTGTGCTTTATTTAGGTGTGTACTTTTGTTTAATGAATTGTTAACAGGCCATGATGAAACGAGTATTCCTCTTTTTGATTTTGCATTTCCCGCTTCTCACTCTCTCTGTTGTCCATGCGCAGCAACCCGCCACGATGCTCATGAAACTCAACAATGGCGCCGTTGTCCGCACGGAAGTGAACGAGGTGGAGAAGATCACCTTTGCCGATACGTTGTATAACCTCAACAGTAGCGGCTACCGCATCCTGGAAGCCGACGAGCTCTGCTGGCCCGAGGACCGCCTGCTGCCGCTCTTCCTCCCTCCAGCCCCCTCCGTCCGTTCGCTGGATATGAGTGCAGCCTCGCTCAGCGACGAGGAGCGCGTGATGTTCTGCACCCTGCAGGGAATCGTCAACCGTAGCTGCCCGCGCATCCTCCTCTACAATCACAACGAGGAGCCGCAAAGTACCTGGCCCACAGCCCACAGCATCACCACCTCGGCCATCTCCGCCTCCAGACCCTATAACCTGGTGAAGCCGTTTCAGGAGGAAATCCGGGGCTTGGTGCTCTACAGCAACGAACGTACCAACCATTATTCCAACCTCGCCGTCACCATTGCCGGTCTGGAGCGCCTGCTGCCCGTGACCGCCGAGGTGAGAGCCAAGCTTGTTGCCAACGGCATGGATTTTCCTGTTGTTGAAGACCTGACCTCGTTGACGATGTCCACGGCCTTAGAGGTTTATACCTATCTCTACGACAACTACTGGAGCCGCTGCAACCACCGGCTGCTCATCAGCGAACGCCCCACCATCCCCTATGTGCATGACATAGGTGCAGCCTGTGGGTCGGCATGCGTGTGGCTCGACCCCCGCACCACCAGCGAGCGCCGTCTGCTGGACAAAATGCTGGCAGATATGACACCCGGCCGGGACATCGTGCTGGGCTGGTATCCCGAGGAGCGTTCCGGTGTGGGCGAGGCCACCCGTTATGGTCTGTCCACTGTGCCTGCCGATTTCTTTGAGAACACCACCGTCTATACGGCTGTCAACAAGCCGGTGAAGATTTACCCCGTTCCCAAGCGTCCGAAGTTGGAGAACAAGGTCTATGCTGCCGTCTATATCAGCGATGGTGACAACATCCAGTACTGCCAGCACGCTATGGCCAAGATCTTCGAGCAGGGCGGACGAGGCAAGATGGCCATGAACTGGACCATCAGCCCGGCATTGGCAGACTTCGCGCCAATGATGCTGAACTACTATTACCGCAAGGCATCGACCAATGACTGCTTTGTCAGCGGACCATCGGGACTTGGCTATGCTATGCCTTATGACGCCCATAACTCGCGCTATTACGCCAGCTCCACATCAAAAACTCTCATCACGCCCTACACCCAGCTCACGCAGCGCTACCTGGAGAAAGCAGGCCTGCGCGTCATCACGATCTGGGACGACATCAGCAACGCGCAGCGAACGGCCTATGCCGAGAACTGCCCCTATCTCTACGGACTCACCATCAACGACTGGGAACGACAGGCTGGACGATTGACCACCCGCGTGCAGGCCGACTGGCTGCCCGTGACGCCACAGTACCCCTGCTATGCCAATGGCGTGGATGTCATCACCGACTTCTTCAACCGCGACATCAAGAACTTCAAGGGAACAGAGCCCATGTTCGTCACGGGTCAGGCAACCGTTTGGGATGCTGGTCCCGACAAGCTCGTTGCCCTCACCCAGAAACTCGATGCTCTGGCCCCGGGTAACGTCAATATCGTGCGGGCCGACCATTGGTTCAGTTATTATAACGAGGCCCACCATCTGCCGTTCAACCTCACCCTGCTACAGGATATGCAGATCACGTCATCGCCCTCCCGGCGGAGTGCCAAGTATGCTGCCGACGGTTCTCCCTCCGAGGGTTATATATGGCAGTCACAGACCAACGACGGAACAGGCTGGGTGCAGCTGGATTTCCAGGAGCCTTATCAGATTAGCCGTTACGTGATTCGCCATGCCGAGGCCTCCGGTCTGGATCCTCAGCTCAACAGCCGCGACTTCAACGTGGAGACCAGCCTCGATGGCGAGACCTGGACTGCCGCGGGCTCCTACTCCGCCAACACCGACCCTGTCACGGATTGCACCATCACCCCCGTGGAGGCCCGCTACCTGCGGGTGAATGTCACCCACGGCGGTTCCGATGGCTATGTGCGCATCGCCGACATCGAGGTCTATGGCGCGCATTAGGCCGGGCGGCACATCATTTCTTGCTCTTTCATGGCCAAGTCCGGAGAAAAGTCAACATCATTAAGGGATTGCAACAAATGAAGCCGTAAAGAGACAAGAGCAAACAAAGATCATTCATACAAGTTTCGCAAGTATGAACAATCAGCTACGAAACGCCCCAACGGGGCAACAAGCAGCAACGGGGCAACAAGCAGCAACGGAAAGCGCCCCAACGGGGCAACAAGCAGCAACGGGGCAACAAGCAGCTACGGAAAGCGCCCCAACGGGGCAACAAGCACTCAGCCCAGGGCAACGCCCTGGGTACGTATGCACCCAGTATATGCGCCCTGAAAGGGCAAAAGCATTATGGAAAAAGCTTTATGGAAAAAGCATTATGGAGGTGGTGCTTTTGCCCTTACTTTAACTTTGCAGGGCGAGTGTTCCTTGGTGTCCGAAAACCCAGGGCGATGCCCTGGGCTATGAGCTCGTTGGCCTTTCAGGCCGTTAAATACCAATTGCGAAACTTGAATAATGAGTCCACTCCCGAAGTACAGATTATTGCTTTTATGGTTATGAATAGAACACACCTTATGAACGTTTCTGCTCTTTTTCATGGTTGCAGCGCCTGCAGTCTGCTGCTGGGGGCGCTGTTCCTCGTGGGGTGCCGCCATCCTGCCACCCCTTACGCTGGCACCCTGACGGCTCCGCTGTCCGACGCTGCCTGGCAGTCGTCGGTATGGATTTCTGCCGTCGATGCCCCTGTGGTGACGGGGCCCGTGAATGACAACTCTTGCAGCGCGACGGGTGCCAGCTGGTTCAGCTCCACCCTCACCAACGAGCAGCGGGTCACCCGTGCACGCTGGATGACAGCAGGCCTGGGCACCTACGACCTCTATGTCAACGGACAGCTCATCGGCGAGGAAGTACTGAAACCCGGCTTCACGCATCCTCTGAAAACCAAACGCTCCTACACCTACGACATCACCGACGCCTTCAGCTGCGGCGAGCGGGCACAGAACTTGCTGCTGGCCGAGGTCACGCCCGGCTGGTGGGCCGACAAGATCGTGACACCTGGAGGCACAGAAGGGATGACGGGCCAGCGGACCGCCTTCCGCGGAGTGCTGGAACTGACGTTTGCCGACGGCACCACGCGCTGCTATGGTACCAACCTCGCTGACTGGCAGGCAGGCGTGGCTGGGTCGGTGACACAGGCTGGCATTTTCGAGGGCGAACGCTATGATGCACGGCAAGGAGCAGGGACGTTCTCTGTGCCGGTGGAGAACACGACGTTCACGGGCGACATCCTGCCCACGGACGGAGCGGAGATTTACCATCGTCACGACCTGGCCCTAAAACCCGTCAAGGCCTACGTGTGGAAAGATGTGGAAGGCGCCTCCGGCGATGCCTTCGGCAAGGTGGTGATAGCCCGTGAGTATCAGCCGAAAGAAGAGATGGAGCTCCATGCAGGCGAGACGCTGGTAGTGGATTTCGGACAGAACGCTGCCGCCGTGCCGTCCTTCTTGTTCAAGGCCGCCGCCGGGACGGTACTGACGTGTCTCCCCGGCGAGCTGCTCAACGACGGCAACGGCGCGCACAGCCGCGGCATGGATGGCCCCGAGGGCAGTGTGCACCGCCGCAACTTGCGCAGCGATGCCACGCAGATGCGGTTGGAATACACCTTTGCCGACACCCCTGACTTTGTATCCTACTGCCCGCGCCACACCTTTTTCGGCTATCGGTTTGCCTCCGTCACGGCCACGGCCGACGTGCGCATCCGGGAAATCTGTTCGGTGCCTGTGACCTCTATCTCACAAACCCTGGAAACGGGCACCATGCAGACGGGCAACGAATCCATTAACCGCCTCATCAGCAACATCGTATGGGGCATGCGCTCCAACTATCTCTCGGTGCCCACCGACTGCCCGCAGCGCAACGAGCGGCAGGGCTGGACGGCCGACACGCAGGTGTTTGCAGAGACCGGCACATTCTTTGCCAACACCGCCCGGTTCTTCCACAAGTGGATGCGGGACATGCGGGACACACAGAGCCCGCAGGGAGGCTTCCCCGGGGTGGCACCGTGGGGACAGTATGGCGACGCCGGTATGATGCGTGTGGGCTGGGCCGATGCCGGTATCATCGTTCCGTGGACGGTGTGGAAGCAGTTTGCCGACCGAGACATCATCAATGAGAACTGGGAGGCGATGGACCGCTTCATGAACCATATCAACGACACCCGTTACGACCACGTAGCGCTGAGCACCGAGAACGGCAACTACCAGTGGGCCGACTGGCTGAGCTATGAGCCGCTGGAGAGCTGTGGCGGCGGAGCCTTCGACGGGGGTCCACGGCCCGAGGCCATTGTCTATTGGAACTATCTCAGCGCCTCCTACTGGGCCATCGACGCTCAGATGATGCGCGACATGGCAGCAGCAACAGGGCGCGACGCCGCCCGTTACCAGCAGATGGCCGACCAGGCACGGGCCTATCTGAAGGAACAGTTTCTGAACGTCGACGGGACCTTCAAGACCGCGATCCTCAACACGATGCAGACACCCGCGCTCTTTGCCCTGAAGAACAAGCTGGTGGAGGGCGATGCCAGGAAACAAATGATTGCGCGGCTGCGCCAGAACTTTGCCGAGCACGACGGCTGTCTGCAGACGGGATTCCTCGGCACCAGCATCCTCATGCCTACCCTCACGGAGAACGGCATGGCCGACCTGGCCTACGACATACTGTTCCAGCGCAAGAACCCCAGCTGGCTCTACTCCGTCGATAACGGCGCCACCACGATGTGGGAGCGTTGGAACAGCTATATGGTTGACAAGGGCATGGGACCGCAGGGCATGAACAGCTTCAACCATTATGCCTACGGCTGCGTGGGGCAATGGCTATGGCAGACGGCAGCGGGCATTGCCGCCGATGCTGCCGACCCGGGCTTCAGACACATTGTCATGCGCCCTGTGCCAGACAAGCGCCTGGGAAGCATGAAAGCCGAATACCGTTCTGCCGCAGGAACCATCAAGAGCGAATGGCATTACGAGGGTGACCGCTGCATCTGGCACTTCACCATCCCCGAGGGAGCTACGGCATCTGTCACTTTGCCCAACGAGACCGAAACCCGCGAGTACACAGCCGGCAGCTATCAATTGACGATCGGAGATTGATGAAATACCTTGACCTTTTCATAGATTTCGACGACACGCTCTATGACACCCACGGAAACGCCGTCTTGGCTCTGCAAGAACTGTTTGAGCAACAACACATGGAGCGCTGGTTCCCGAATCCAGAGGTGTTCTATGACCAGTACTGGAGGGCCAACATTGACTTGTGGGGGCGCTATGCTCGAGGTGAAATCACGCGGGACTACCTCATCGTGGAGCGCTTCCGCTACCCGCTGAGCTATGGCCAAGGTCTGGAACCCACGGAAGACTATTGCCGCGAGGTGGGTGACATCTTTCTTGACTTCTGTTCCGGCAAACCGGGCGTGGTGGAGGGAGCGCACGAACTGATGGAATACCTGCGCTCTCGCGGCTACCGTATGCACATGTGCAGCAACGGTTTCCACGAAGTGCAATACAAGAAGCTGCATGCATGTGGTCTCGAATCCTTCTTCGATACCATTATCCTTAGCGAAGACGCGGGCTACAATAAGCCGTCACCGGAGTTCTTTGCCTATGCCTTTCAGGTGTCGGGTGCAGATCCCGCCAACACCCTCATGATAGGCGACAACTTCCAAACCGACATCCTCGGCGCCAAACGCGCAGGCCTGGCCACCGCCTTCTTCAACCGCTTCCCCTCCTACCCCGCCCCGGAACCCGTGGACTATGAAGTGACATCGTTGCGACAGCTCATGACCCTTCTTTGAGCTATCTGCGGTGACGCCGCTCACTTTACAGCGCAACACACCGTCATGACATGGCTACGCCGTTATAACAGACCACACCACCTTAACAGGCCATACCGTCATAACAGTCCCGACCGCTTAACATGGATGCGTCGCCATAGCGGGTACCACCACCTGAACAGGCCACACCTTAACATTATTTAGGTACTTGTTTTTGGCTGTTTCCGGGATTTGCCGTACTTTTGCAGGCAAATTCTATGGGAAACGCAAAAGACGCACTTCTGTTGCGCATCCGCGAGGGTGGCAAACTGAATACAGCCGAGCAGTTGCAGCTCACGGCGGCGCTGTCTGTTCCAGCTATCCTGGCACAGATTTCCTCCATTCTGATGTTCTACATAGACGATGCCATGGTGGGATCGCTGGGAGCACAAGCCTCTGCCAGCATAGGCATCGTGGCCACATCGATGTGGCTCTTTTGGAGCATCATCTCCTGTGCGGCCACGGGATTCTCGGTTCAGGTGGCACATCGCGTTGGGGCCAATGACATCACTGGTGCCCGCAACGTCTTCCGTCAGAGCCTGATGGCATCAATGGTACTGGCGGTGGTCACAGGGCTGGCGGGAGTCATGATCTCTCCCTCGCTGCCGCGCTGGCTGGGAGGAGAACCCGCTATCTGTACCGATGCCTCACGCTATTTTCTCATCTTTGTCCTCGGTGCCCCATTGGCCATGTTGAGTATGCTGTCCGCTGCTATGCTGCGATGTGCCGGAAACATCAAGGTGCCGTCGCTGGCCAATGTGGCTTGCTGCATCTTAGATGTCGTGTTCAACTTCTTCCTCATCTTCCCCACACGCAGCATCACCCTCGACCTCTCCCATCTCTCTCTTTTCAACTCACAATTTTCATTTTTCAACTTTCCACTTTCAACTTTCAACTTGACCATTCCCGGCGCCGGACTGGGCGTGGCAGGTGCCGCTATAGGCACGCTGACTGCCGAGGGACTCATTGCTCTGTATATGATTTGGTATGCCTCCACCCGTTGTCCCGAGTTGCGTCTGGTCGGCAATCAAGGTTCGTTTGTGCCACAGACGCCCGTCCTGCGCGAGGCCGGCAACATCGCCGGGCCCATTCTGCTGCAACGCGTCCTGATGAATGTGGCACAGATCACCGTTACGGTCATCGTGGCTCCCCTCGGAGCTGTGGCCATTGCTGCTAACGCATTAGGTATCACCGCAGAGAGCTTGTGTTACATGCCAGGCTATGGTATCGGCGAGGCTGCCACCACGCTGGTAGGACAGAGCATAGGTGCCGGGCGGCAGAAACTGACCGAGCGCTTTGCATGGATGACCACACTCTTAGGCGTGGCGGTGATGACGTTGATGGGCGCGATCATGTATCTGGCAGCACCGTTGATGATGGCTTCTCTGACACCCGATGAGGCCGTACGACAATTGGGAACAGAGTGCCTGCGCATTGAGGCGTGGGCCGAACCAGGGTTCGCTGCCAGCATCGTGGCCATGAGCTGTTTCGTTGGGGCCGGAGACACTCGCAAACCGGCGTTCATGAACCTCTTCTCGATGTGGGCCGTCCGCGTAACACTCGCCGCATTGCTGGCTCCCCGCTACGGGCTGCATGGGGTGTGGATGGGAATGGCCATAGAGCTGACATTCCGAGGTATCATCTTCCTCGCACGACTCAGATGGGGACATTGGAGGAAAGCAAAAGTGGTTAAAGACTGAGCCCATGAACCGAAAGAATAAAAACGTATCCTATTTATCCCCCCTATCAACAACATGACACTCATTAAAGATCAAAGTTTCGGAGGCGAGCGCCCGCTGTTCGCCATCCATGACACACGACTGGAGAACGTGACAATAACCGAAGGCGAGAGCGGCATCAAATGCTGCCAGCGCATCGAGGCAGACCGCTGCCGATTCATCGGCAAATATCCGTGGTGGCACGTCGATGGAAGTCTCATTACCAATTGTTTCTTCGAGGTGGGCTCCAGATCTGCCATCTGGTACAGCAATGATATGGTGATGCGCGATTGCGTGATTGACGCGCCCAAGTTCTTCCGCGAGATGCGGGGACTGACACTGGAGAACGTGCAGATGAATGACGCCGATGAGACCTTCTGGCGCGTGAAAGACCTCAAGATAAGGAACGTGCGACTACACGAGGGCACATACCCCTTTATGTTCTGCGAGAACGTGGATGTGGACGGCTTGGAGAGCGATTCCAAATATGTCTTCCAGTATGTGAAGAACGCCGTCATCCGCAACGCACACATCGTCACCAAGGATGCTTTCTGGGAGACGGAGAACGTGACCATCTATGACTCGTTCCTCGACGGCGAATACCTGGGATGGCACAGCAAGAACCTGCGGCTGGTGCGATGCCACATCGGCGGAGAGCAGCCCCTGTGCTACATCGACGGCCTCACTCTGGAAGACTGCACTTTCGACCCCGCCAGCGACCGAGCCTTCGAGGACAGCAAGGACATCAACGCCACCGTCCGCGGCAGCATCACCGAAGTCAAGAACCCCATAAGCGGACGCATCATCGCCGACAGCATCGGCCGCATCACCATCGACGAGCACATCAAGCAACCTGCCAGTTGCGAGATCACGGAACGCTCCCCGCTTTCATAACCAGCAACCCCGTTCCGTCTGTCGTCATGCTATGACGACAGACCAAACCCGCCTATGAAATATAACTTTGACCAGCTTGTGGAACGGCGTGGCACCGACTGCGCCAAGTGGGACGAGGCAGCAGAAGGTGTGCTGCCACTCTGGGTGGCAGATATGGATTTCCAGACGGCACCCTGCATCATCGAGGCCCTGCGCCGCCGCGTGGAGCACGGCGTGTTTGGCTATACTCGGGTGCCCGAGACCTTCTACCAGCGCATCTGCTGGTGGAACGCCCACCGCCACGGATGGGACATCCAGCGAGAGTGGATTCAGTACACCAGCGGCGTGGTGCCGGCCATCTCTGCTATCATCAAGGGACTGTGCCAACCCGGGGCTGGCGTGCTCACCTTCACGCCAGCCTACAACTGCTTCTTCTCGTCCATCCGCAACAACAAATGCCGCCTCGTCGATTTTCCCCTTACATGGTCTCCTATGGACGAGCGTTATACTGTGGACTTTGACGCGCTGGAACAAATACTGGCCAAGGAACGGCCACGCCTGTTCCTGCTATGCAACCCGCATAACCCATCGGGACGAGTTTGGACAGAAGAAGAACTGACCCGCATGGCACGCCTCTGTCACAAGTACCAGGTCGTTGTCGTTTCCGACGAGATTCATTGCGAGTTCATCAACCCCGACTTGGAACGTCCCTTCCTGCCCTTTGCGCCTGTGGCCGAGGCCGAGGGCTGTGAGTGGGTGGTCACCAATGCACCCAACAAGGCATTCAACACCGCCGGACTGCAGATCTCATACATCGTCTGCCCCCATGCCGATTTCCGGCAGCGCATAGACCGCGCCATCAATGACAACGAAGTCTGTGATGTCAATCCATTCAGTTTCTTAGCCTTGCAAACGGCCTACACCCCCGAGGGCGAAGAATGGCTGCAACAGCTCGTGGCCTACATCTACGACGGCTACCAGCAGTTCCGCGCCAGCTTGAAGGCCGCCTGCCCACAACTCCCCATCGCCCACCTCGAGGGCACCTACCTCGCATGGGTGGACACCTCTGCCCTACCCCTCACCTCGCAGCAACTGGCAGACCGGCTCCTTGACGCGCAATCCCTCTGGCTCAACCCCGGTGAACTCTATGGCCAACCTGGCTTTCTACGCATCAACCTCGCCACCCAGCACGCACGCCTCGCCGAGGCCACCCACCGACTCATTCATTTCTTCTCGGAGTATTTTTAGGTAACCCTGTTGAAAGGAAAACTCACTAGCATCACCGACGAACAGTTCCCCCCACCAAAAAAACTGCATCTGTGACACCCTACAAGCTTAGGAGCTGTTGGGGGCTTTCCTCGCAATTCCTGTACCAGCATAGTTGCTGCGTATAGTTTCCGCTGCTCCCTATTCATTTATTTAGGAAAGATAGTAGAGGAAACGAGGGAGAAGAGTTGCAAAAAGTAATTGCTGGTGTATCATTTTGAAGAAAAAAGCCTTTTCCTTGTGCGCATAAGAATAGAATTTGCTATCTTTGCCCCGCATTTGCCATTGTTTCCTCTTATGGGTGGAGTTCATGGCACATGACTTTTGCATTTCTACTTTTATCTTTCAACTCTCATTTTATCTTTCAACTCTCAACTATCATCTCAAACAAATGTCTCAATCACAAACAACGGGCAGCAAAGCCTATCTCTTCTCCATCGTTCTTGTGGCCGTCCTTGGCGGTCTGTTATTTGGCTACGACACCGCTGTCATCTCCGGTGCCGAGAAAGGTCTGCAAGCGTTCTTCATGGAAGCCAAGGATTTCCAGTACACCGACGGCTGGCACGGTTTCACCTCGGCATCGGCTCTCATCGGCTGTATCATCGGTTCCGCCCTCTCCGGATTCCTGGCCACGAACCTCGGTCGCAAACGCTCACTCATCGTAGCGGGTCTGCTCTTCTTCATCTCTGCGTTAGGTTCCATGAAGCCTGAGTTCCTGTTCTTTGACTACGGCGTGCCCACCTACTCACTGCTTCTCATGTTCAACTTCTACCGTGTCATCGGTGGCATCGGCGTGGGTCTTGCCTCTGCCATCTGCCCCATGTATATCGGCGAAGTTGCACCGTCAAACATCCGTGGTATGCTGGTGAGCTGGAACCAGTTTGCCATCATCTTCGGTCAGCTGGTGGTCTATTTCGTGAACTTCTTCATTCTGGGCGAACACACCCAGCCGCTGGTGGAGGAGATGGGCAAGGGCATCGCCGCCATCACCCCATCTGCACAATGGACCGTCACAACTGGTTGGCGTTATATGTTTGGTTCCGAGGCTGTTCCCGCAGGACTCTTCGCCCTGCTCATCTGTTTCGTGCCTGAGACACCGCGTTACCTCG
>JAEEGL014161459.1_pt1 | contig 14776 bp, 15 predicted proteins | sample 9134231 | NCBI WGS metagenome assembly JAEEGL01 (sample SAMN16246548, study PRJNA631951) | gut metagenome | biome: gut microbiome; feature: rumen; material: fiber-attached | host: Bos | place: Iran: Karaj | collected 2018-10 | reverse complement strand
TATGGACTTTGATGAACAAAGAAGAATCATTGAACACTTAATAGACAAAGTTATAGTAAATGATAATGAAATCAATATCTACTATAACATTTATTAAAAAATGTTTTTTCTCCCACCGGGGGTAATAGTCCTATTAATGACATACTAATATTTATTTTTAAAGTACTTATAATAGTACTTATACTACCTGGAAATACAAGTTTTAAAAACAAATTAATTCTATTAGAACCAAAACTTTTCATAAGATTAATTTTATTTTTATCTATACTGTTGAAACCTTCATATATGCTTACAATTGTTAATATAAGCGAGATTAACAAAGACATAACTATAATAGATTTTATACCTGCCCCAAACCATATAATTATAATAGGACCAAGAGCTACTTTTGGTAAACTGTTAAGTATAGTTAAATAGGGTTCAAGTATTTTGTATATAGTTTTATTAAACCATAATATAGTAGCAATCACTATACCTAATAGAGATGATAAGCAAAAACTCACTAATACTTCATATATAGTAACACCTATATGGCTAAGTAGATTTTGCCTTTGATAAAGATTAATTATTGTCTCTATTATCTTTTTTGGGCTAGAAAATATAAATGTATTGATTATTTCTTTATTAGCTAGTATTTGCCATAAAAATATAAATAAAACAAATATAATAATTTGAAAAAATAATATAATACTTTTCTTTCTTCTAATTTTTTTTAAGTATAATACATGTTCTTTACTCATGATAATCAATATCCTTCCATATTAAATCATAATAATAGTTGAATTTAGCATCTTTTCTATTATTAATAGGTGTTGATTTATTTTCTAATTCTATATTATATATACTTTTTATAGTAGCAGGTCTATCAGTTAAAACAATAACTTTATCACACATACTTATAGCTTCCCCTATATCGTGTGTAACCATAATCATAGTCTTTTTTTCTTTCTTTAGAATCTTATATATATCATCAGAAATAATTAGTCTACTTTGATAGTCGAGTGCAGAAAAAGGTTCATCTAATAAAAGTAAATTAGGTTTAGTTGCAAGAGTTCTAATAAGTGCTACTCTTTGTCTCATTCCTCCTGATAAATTATCAGGATAACTGTATATAAAATCTTTTAACCCATAAGATTTTAGTAAATTAATAACATATTCCTTACTTTTTTCATTCAAGGTTTTATTTATTTCTAGTCCAAGTAAACAATTGTTTAATACATTTCTCCAAGAAAATAATGAATCTTGTTGTAACATATATCCAACTTTAGTGTCATCTTTAAAGTTAATAGTTCCACTTGTTTTATTTTCTAAACCACATAGTATAGAAAGTATCGTACTTTTACCACATCCAGAAGGACCAACTATTGCGACAAATTCACCACTATTAATATTGAATGAAATATCATCGAGAGCAAGAGTTTCTTGATTTTTAGTGTGATATATTTTTTTTAAATTCTTTACTGATAACAACATATTTCACCTTCTACTTATAATATGAATAATATCTGTAAGTGTTAAGGCATATATATTATCAAATTAATTATTTGTGAATATACTATAGTGATTGGAGGAATTATGAGAAGAACGTTAATTAATATAATAGCGGTTGCTATTATAGTGTTACTTGCAGCTGGAGTGTTATATAGAAAGGAAAAGAAAACAGATTTAAAGAAAATTACTGTATCAGAAGTAGCACATTCTGTATTTTATGCACCAATGTATGTAGCAGATGCTTTAGGATATTTTGAAGAAGAGGGTTTAGATGTAGATATAGTACTTACTAGTGGGGCAGATGCTGTTGCAGCTTCCGTTATGAGTGGTTCATCTGAAATAGGTTTTTGTGGTAGTGAACAATCTATTTATATTTATAATGGTGGTGAAAAAGACTATTTAGTTAACTTTGCAGGCCTTACGAAAAGAGATGGTAGTTTTATAGTAGGTAGAGTAGATAAAGATTTTAATATAATGGATTTAAAAGGAAGCCATATTATTGCCGGTAGAGAAGGTGGTATGCCTGCCATGACACTTGCTTATACTTTGAAAGAACATGGTATAGAAACAAGTGATTTAGAATTTGATACATCTATCGCATTTGCAGCCATGAGTGGAGCATTTATATCAGGAATAGGGGATTATGTAGCGCTTTTTGAACCTACCGCACTAAGCCTAGAAAAGGGTGAATATGGTTATGTAGTAGCTTCTTTAGGAGCTTTAGGTGGAGAAGTACCATATACAACATTTCAAGCAAGAAAAAGCTATATAGAAAAAAATAAAGATGTTATTAAAAGTTTTACTAGTGCTATTCAAAAAGGTTTAGATTATACATATAGTCATAAAGATTCAGAGATAGCAACTTTACTTATTGAATATTTCCCTGATATATCTAAAAATGATTTAACTACAGTAATTAAAAGATATAGGGACAATGATTCTTGGTATGAAACAACTTATATAACTGAAGAAGGTTTTAATAGAGTTAAAGATATAATGAAGAATTCTAATAAATTAGATGGAGATACTCCATATGATAAAGTAATAAATAATACGTATTCAAAAAAGACAATAGATTAACTATTGTCTTTTTAAAAGCTGTGACCTCCGCCACCACCGGAAGAGCCTCCGCCGCCTCCGCCGCCTCCTCCGCCAGAGGAACCGCTAGATTGTGGTGAATAAACTCTATGAGTACCAGTCTTTTTACCAACTACATTGTTTACTTCAAATTCAACATCACAATTTTTAATGATTTCTTTGTATGTAGCTTCTTTAATTCTAGTTTTTCTTGATACATATATAAAACTAATTAAGAAAGAAGATATAATTGCAATTATGATATCACTAACATATCTCATTTTTTCACTTATTTTTCTTCCTTCTAGAAGATCTAACATTTGTGAATATGCTTTAGTAGCACATCCATAGTAATCTCTATTACTAGCAAGTTTATATATATTATCGGTGATTAAAGTTGCTTTAGCATTTGTTATTGTTTTGTAGTTAGCACCATCAGAGAAAATATAAATAATTCTATTATCCATATCAATTAAGAATAGTGAACCACTTTGAGTACCAAAGGTATTGTGATAATACTCTCTAGCAAAACTAGCTGTAGAATAATTGTTAGAACTTATTGTTACGAATGCTATATTACCATATTTAGTTAATGGCATCATAGTTTTTTCTAATTGTTCTTCTTCATCAACAAAAAGTAAATTAGCATCATCTTCAATTATTAATTTATAATGTGTTATTTCGTTTACTTTTTCATAAGCTAATGCATTAGGTACAAATACTAAAAAGAAAGCTATTAATAAAACTAATATTTTATTTTTCATCATTTCTACCTCCTCTTTTTTCTAATTGAGGTAATTTAGATGTAACAAGTATATTATGTTGCTTTATCAAACTATAGAATGTAATTAATATTAAGAAAAATATAATTCCTGATAATGTGTAATAAATGTTATCATTAACAAAATTACCAAAACCAATACATCCTATAATAATTCCCAATATATTTTTCCTTATATATTTACGTATTTTATATTTTGATTTTTTAACATCCTTATTTACTGTAATATATCCTATGTCATCTTCATGAGCATCTTTACTTTTAAGTTGTTTAACTTGTTTTATAGTAATAATCATTGCGATTACATTAAATAATAGTGCAAGCATACAAACAGTTTTAGGAGTAAATACAAATGAACTTATAAGGAAATATATTGGAATAGCAAGTATAAGTGATAAAATTATATATTTCTTATAGTCAATTGGTATATCTGCAACAGCTTTACCTGTTTGACCGTTTACAATAGCATAATTAACATGTTTATTGTCTTTAGTACGTATTGCTAAAAAGTAAACTGGGAACATACCACTTTTTCTTTCTTTAACACTTAAATCAACTTTTGGACTATAACATCCATATTTTGTAAATTCTTTTCTTCCTCGTAATCTATCTGTTGTATCTTTTACAGCTGTAGAGGCAATTTTAGAATCATATACTTCATTAGTAACATCACTTGTATCTGCATAAAATCCTGTTAAGTAATTTAAATTAAAATCTTCACTTTCCTTAAAATTAAATGGAATAGCAGTGCTTTTATCATCATAAAAATTAGATATTAAATCATGAGATAATCCTGTATACTTAGCGTGTGCATCTGCAGTTATTGTGTAATCATCATAATAAACATAATCACCACTTCTATGAGAACGCTTACTACCTTTATTAGAACAAGGTCCGTCGTGAGAAACGGTATATACACAATAAGGCATATATATTCCTCTAAATTTATTAACTACTATATCTGATTTAATATAACTAGGTGCGAATATAGCGCTATTAACTAGTTTTTTATATGAAGCAATACATTCTTCTTTAGTCTTTTTAAAAGGTATTACATAATCTGGTTTCTTTTGCTTTAATAGTTTAGATGCTATCATAGCTTGAGAACCACAATAACTACAGAATGTAATTGCAGTTTCATCAAATGTCAAAAGTTTTGCACCACATTCAGAACACATATAAGATTGTCCTGAATATGTATCTTTTAATTCTTCAGATTTATGAACTCTAGTATTAAGTTCCTTTGGATCAAATGTTGATCTACAATATTTACAAGTAACTTTTTGTGTTCCAGGCTTAAATTCTAATTCTGCATCACAATTTGGACACTTTATCATATCATCACCATTATTATTATATCATTAATAAAAATATATTGATACAAAAAAATAGACATAAGTCTATTTTAATATTTCAACACTTTTTTAAAATAGTAATTAATTTTGTTGATATCAAAACAATTGTTTGGTATAATCAATATAGAGGTGCGGTATGAACATAGATAATTTAAATAAAGAACAAAAAGAAGCAGTAATAAATACAGAAGGACCTATGTTGGTACTTGCGGGTGCTGGTTCAGGTAAGACTAAAGTACTTACTACAAAGATAGCATATTTAATAAAAGAAAAAAAAGTAGATCCTTCAAGTATTTTAGCAATTACATTTACTAATAAGGCTGCAAATGAGATGAAAGATAGAACTGTTAAGATGTTAGGACTTGATACTTTAAGAATACAGATTTCTACATTTCACTCTTTTGGATTGTTGCTCATTAAGAGATATTATTATTTATTAGATTTAAAACCTAATTTTACTATAATAGATTCAGATGATTCATTAAGTACAGTAAAAAAGATACTTAAAGATATGAATTATGATCCAAAATTCTATAATCCTAAAAATATTAGAAATAGAATTAGTAGTGCGAAAAATGAATTAATGGATCCTGATGATTTAGATAAGTTTACTAATAATGATATGGATGAAGTAGTAGTTAAAGTATATCGTGAGTATCAAAAGAAGCTACATTCAAATAATTGTTTAGATTTTGATGATTTATTAATGTTACCAATAAGATTATTTAGAGAACATAAAGATATACTTGAAATAATACAAGAAGAATATAAATATATATTAGTGGATGAATATCAAGATATAAATGAAGTACAATATGTATTAACAAAAATGATAAGTCAAAAATATAAAAATATATGTGTTGTAGGAGATCCAGATCAAAGTATATATGGATTTAGAGGTTCTAATTATAAAAATATACTTAATTTTGAACACGATTATAAGAATGCGAAAGTTATATTACTTGAACAAAATTATAGATCTACAAAAACTATATTAAATGCAGCTAACTCAGTAATTAGAAATAACAAAAACAGAAAAGAAAAAGAGTTATGGACTGATAATAACGAAGGAAATCTTATTAAATATAGAAGATGTGATGATGAAAAAGATGAAGCTAACTTCGTTAGAAATAGTATTAATAAATTGATTGATGAAGGTGTACAATTAAATGACATTGCAATTCTTTATAGGACTAATGCTCAATCAAGAAATATTGAAGAAGCACTGCTTAAAGATAATATTCCATATAAGGTAGTTGGTAGTTTTTACTTCTATAATAGAAAAGAAATAAAAGATTTAATTGCTTATTTAAAACTTATATATAATCCTAGTGATGATTTAAGTTTAGAAAGAGTTATTAATGAACCTAAAAGAGGTATAGGTTTAAAGACTATAGAAAATATTAGAACAAAAGCTAGTATTCTTAATGATAGTATGTTTAATACTATAGAAAAGGGTAAAGAATTAGAATTTAAGAAATTAATACTTGAATTTATAGATGCAAGTGAAGAATTATCTTTAACAGAATTAGTTGATTTAATATTAAGTAAAACTGGTATTAGAAAAGAATTAGAACTTGAAGATACTATAGAGTCATTATCTCGTTTAGAAAACTTAGAGGAATTTAAATCTATAACAAAATCTTTTGAGGATAAATATGGAGTAGTATCTCTTGCTGAATTTTTAGAAGAAATAAGTTTAGTATCAGATGTAGAGGAATATAAGGATAGAACTGATGTAGTAACCTTAATGACTGTACATTCTGCTAAAGGATTAGAGTTCTCTCATGTATTTATAATTGGAATGGAAGAAGGGATTTTTCCACACAACATGTCTTTAATGGAAAATGATATTGAAGAGGAAAGAAGACTTTGCTATGTTGCTATAACACGTGCTAAAGAGAGCCTTACTATATTAAATGCCAAAAGAAGATTGTTATATGGATCAGATAATTTTAACCCGCCTAGTAGGTTTATAAATGAGATAGATGATAAATATCTTGATAAAGAAGAAATAATAGTAGGTAAACCTAAATTAAAGATTAATCGTGCTAACATAGATGAAGATATTGAGTATAAATTAGGAGAACACGTTAGGCATGAAAAATATGGTGAAGGAGTAATAATAGGTATAGAAAGTTCAATACTTACAATAGCCTTTCCTCATCCTCATGGAATAGTTAAAATTATGAAAGGACATAAGTGTATAACTAAAATAAAAAATGATTAAAAAAATCTTGTAAAGAGATTTTTTTTATGGTATCTTTATAAAAGATAGGAGGGTGTTATGAATAATCGTAAAAAAATAATTGAACTTAAAAACGACATTAGCAATTTAGAAATAAAAATAAGACAAACTACTGATTTTAACGAAAGAAATGCTCTTCTAGCAGAAAAAAAGAAAATTAAAAAAGACTTAAAGGCAATTTGCCCAAAAGAATTTGATATGGAGGAAAACCTAAAAAAGAATAAAAGAGAAAAACAAGCAATAATTGGGTTTCAAAACTTTAAAAATAAGGTAGCAATTATTAATCAGTTTAATGTTGCAACTAAGAGGTTCATATCAATAGCTATGAATAGGGAACAAACGATTGAAAAAGGTAAAACAAAGGAGTTTGCTGCATAATGGAAATAGAAAAAGAAGCCTTCGCAAAATTAATGGATTATTATAAACAACTTCCAACTGATGTAAAAAGGAAAGAAATAATAGAAAAAATTGAAAATATGATTCTCAATTATTCCAATATGTGTACAAGTTTAGGATTAGTATCTAATATGAGTTTAAAAACTGAAATGCTAAAATTAAATAAAAATTCCAGTGAAGATGACTTTTTACATGCTGTTTTTGCTTATTTAAATACGCTTGAAGAAATAAGTGCGGAGTTTATTAATAAAATATGTGATGAATATAAAGATACAGAATAAAACTGTATTTTTTTTATGATATTTGATATACTTATAAGGGAGGCATAAATAATGTATAGTTTTGATACAGAAAATTTGTGGATAAATAGTAGGGTTGATAATAAAATAAAAGAAAGTCTTTATTTAGAGATAGCAGAAAATAAAAAAGTACATACAATTATTAATACAGAAGAATTAATTTCATTTTTAGCAGCTCTAGATAAATATGTTGTGGAGAATCCTAATAATCTTGAGACAGTTATAAATATATTAGATGAAGAATTAAATGGAGTTAAAGAATTAATGTTACCATATGAACCATTAAAAACTGTTTGTGAATTAGCTCAAGATGCATATTATTTAAAAAAGCTTCAATATATCAATACAAAAGCAGGAAATGAATATGATGCAAATATTGCTTCTCTTAATACAATTGAAGTTTTACTAGGACATGCTTTGGATACTGATTATTGTCACGTATGTGAAATAGAACATGATATGAAAGTGATTTCTATACTTAAAGAAATTGAAATGGAAATGGTTAAAGAAAAAAACAATCCACTTTATCAATCTAAGATAGGTGAATTAACAGAGTTATTAGAAAAGGAAAAAGTAAAGAGTATGCATAAATAGATACTCTTTCTTATTATAAGCGGTGATTATATGGAATTAGTAATAGGATCTCATGTATCATTTAAATCAAATGATCAATTAATAGGTAGTGTTAAAGAAACACTAAGTTATAATGCAAATACATTTATGTTTTATACAGGAGCACCTCAAAATACAATGAGAGCACCTATAGATAATGATAAAACACTTGAAGCACTTCGTTTAATGAAAGAAAATGGAATAGATATTAATAATGTAGTAGTACATGCTCCATACATAATTAATCCAGCAAATCCTAAAAATTATGATTTCAATGTTAGTTTTTTAAAGCAAGAAATCAAAAGAGTAGAAAGCTTTGGAGTGACTAAACTTGTACTTCATCCTGGGTCTCATGTTGGTCTTGGAGTAGATGAAGGAACTAAGTATATAATTAATACATTAAATGATGCATTAGAAGAAGATGACAATGTAGTAGTATGCCTTGAAACTATGTCTGGTAAGGGTAGTGAAATAGGTGTTAGTTTTGAAGAATTAAAAAAAATAATAGATGGTGTTAAATTAAAAAATAAAATAGGTATTTGTATGGATACATGTCATTTAAATGATGCTGGATACGATATAAGCGATTTTGATAAGATATTAGATTTATTTGATGAAATAATAGGTTTATCATATCTAAAAGTTATTCATATTAATGATTCTAAAAATCCTATAGGTGCACATAAAGATAGACATGAAAATATAGGTAAAGGAACAATTGGTTTTGATAACTTAATAAATATCATATATAACAAAAGATTAGATAGTATTCCTAAAATACTAGAAACGCCATATATAGATGAGAAAGCCCCTTATAAAGAAGAAATAGAAATGATTAGAAATAAAAAATTAAAATAGATATCCTTGATATCTATTTTTATAATACAAAAATAATTTTTCTATTTTATTAAATTCATTAATATTTATTTTATCTTTTATAATATCTAAATATTTAGAGCTATTAACTAATATATCATCTACATTAGTCTTTACTAATTCAAGTAAAAAGATAAGTTCATCATTACTTAAATTAATATCATTCTTAATCATAAATTCATTTAATTTATTTATAGTAAGATTATTTATATACTTTTTAATTAATATGTTCATAATATAATTTATGCAATAAATATTTAAAATATGTATAAACTAAAAATGGTGATTAAATGAATAACAAATATAATAAATTAAAGTTATTTACACTATTACTATTTAGTTTAATAATACTTAGACTTTTTTATGTACAAATAATTAAAAATAAATTTTATAAAAGCAAATTAGAACTATTAACAACTAAAATACTAGAAGGTGATTCAACACCTAGAGGAAGAATATATGATAGAAATGGTGTATTACTAGTAGATAATAAACCTATAAAAACAATATATTATAAAAAGAAAAGCAATGTTAGTTATATAGATGAAATTAAGACCGCATATTTTTTATCAGAACTTATAGATTTAGATTATAGTAAATTAAATACTAGTGATATTAAAAGATATTGGATAATTACAAATAAAGAAGAATCAAATAATAGAATAACTAAAGATGAGTGGAATCAGTTTAATCTTAGGAAAATAACTAATAAAGATATAGAAAGACTTAAGTTAGAAAGAGTAACAGATGAAGATATAAAATCATATGGTGAAGAAGATAAGAAAGCAATATACATATATACTTTAATGAATAGTGGATATTATTATAGTGATAAAATAATAAAAAATAGTGATGTTACTGATTTAGAATATGCACTTGTAGGAGAAAATGTTAGTAAATTAAATGGTGTAGATGTAAAACTAGATTGGGATAGAGTTTATCTTTATGGTGATGTATTTAAAACAATACTTGGAAGTGTATCTAATGGATTACCGTATAATTTTAAAGATATATATTTAAATAATGGTTATAGTTTAAATGATAGAGTAGGTATTAGTTATATAGAATATCAATATGAAAAGTTTTTAAAAGGAATAAAACCAGAATATATATTAAAAAACAATAGTATAAATTATAAAACTAAAGGTAAACGTGGAAACGATATTGTCCTTACTATAGATATTAATCTTCAAATAGAGGTAGAAAGAATATTAGAAGAAGAATTAATGAATAGTAGATATGATTATAATACAGATTATTTTAATAAAGCATATGCTATAATAATGGAACCTAAAACAGGTGATATACTTGCTATGGCAGGAAAGTATATAAATGGTAGTAAAATATACGATTATACACCAGGTATAATAACTGCTAGTGTAACACCAGGATCTATAGTTAAAGGAGCCTCTCATATCGTAGGATATAATAATAATGCCTTATATATAGGAGAGGTAAGATATGATACATGTCTTAAAGTGGCTGCTACTAAAGAAAAGTGTTCATATCAGAATTTAGGTTATATTAATGATTTAAATGCTCTTAAAGTATCATCTAATGTATTTCAATTTTTAACTGCAATAAATGTTGGTAAAGGATATTATTGTTATAATTGTCCATTAAAACTAGATTTAGATGCATTTAATATATATAGAAATACTTTTAAAGAATTTGGCCTTGGAACATATACTGGTATAGATTTACCTAATGAATCTCTTGGATATATAGGTGATAGTGAAAATTCAGGATTACTCCTTGATCTATCTATTGGCCAATATGATACATATACACCAATAGAAATCGCACAATATATGTCTACAATTGCAAACGATGGTGTAAGAATTACTCCGCATATACTTAAAGCTGTTTTTGATTCAGAAAAGCCTTTTCAAAAGTTACTTTATGAATATAAACCAAAAGTTTTAAATAAAGTTAATACAGAAAGTATGTATATGGATAGAGTTAAAAGAGGTTTTAGAATGGTAATGGAAGTAGGAGGTACAGGATATAATTATGTAGATCCTGTGTATGAACCTGCTGGAAAAACTGGTACTTCACAGAGTTTTTTAGATACAGATGGTGATGGAAAAATAGATACTGGCACAATAACAACTACTTTTTCTAGTTATGCACCTTTTTATGATCCGGAAGTTGTTTTTACCGTAATTTGTCCTGATGTGGCAGTGGAAAGTAGAACAGAGTATGGAATTAGTAATGTAAACAAGCGAATTACTCAAAAAGTTAGTAAAAAATACTTTGAAATTTACTAATTATTTGTTAAAATATATAGAAAAATAAAAAAAGGAGGAGAAACTATGGCTAAAAAAGGAGAAGCAAGACAAAGAATTACTCTTAAATGTACTGAATGCGGAGAAGAAAATTTCCGTACTGAAAAAAATAAAAAGAATACTACAGATCGTTTAGAATTAAATAAATTCTGTCCAAAATGTAAAAGAACTACACTTCATAAAGAAGCAAAATAATAGGGAGGTATTATGTTTAACGTTAATGATATTAAAAACGGCATGACAATCCTTTTTGAAGATAATATATATACTGTATTAGAATTTTCACACGTTAAACCAGGTAAAGGTGCAGCTTTTGTACAAGTTAAACTTAAAAATTTAAGAACTGGTTCTATCGTTGAAAAAAGATTTAATTCAGGTGTAAAATTAGAAAAAGCTATGGTTCAAAAAGTAGGTATGCAATTCCTATATGCTATGGGAGATACTTATAACTTTATGAACATGGAAACATATGAACAAATTGAACTTACTAAAGATCAATTAGGTGATAATGTTAATTATTTAAAAGAAGGTTTAGATGTATTAATTTCATTCTATGAAGGAGAATTATTAGGAATTATTTTACCTGCTCAAGTAGATTTAAAAGTTGTTAAAACAGAACCTGCTGTAAAAGGTAATACTACTAATAATGCTACTAAGGATGCAGTACTTGAAACTGGTTTATTAGTTAAAGTACCATTATTTATTGAACAAGATGAAGTTATCTCAGTTTATACTGAAGATGGCAAGTATGCATCACGTGCTTAAGCAAGTATATTTTGCAAAAAAAATTACTTGTTTTTTTTTTTTGATATGATATAATATAGAAGGAGGATGAAAAAATGAAGAAAGATATTATAATTGGAGTTTTAACAGTGTTAGTTCTAACACTAAGCATTTATTTAGTTTATGATAAATTTATAGACAAAAAAGAAACAAAAGATGAAGAAGAAACTGTTACAACTTATAAAGAGTATAAGAAAGGTGATCAAGTTAAACTAAGTGATGGATATACTTATACAGTACTTTATGATAGTGACAAAAATCAAGATTATATAACTGTAATAAGTAACGTTGGTTATTATACAACTAACAATGACGTAGCAAATACAGAAACTGAAATTTCTGTACCAGGAGATCCTATTGCTAATTTTGAAATTGTTTATGGTTCATTAGGATTAACTTATGATGAAACAGTTTCTAAAATTTTAGAGATAGTTAATAGTAAATACATAAAATTAGATTCAAGTAAATTAAAAGAAGTAAATGGCTATAAAGTTAGATTACTTACACTAGATGATATCTATAATTATTATGGAAAAGAAAACTTCACTAGTAGTTTAGGATCAATAGATTATAATGGAACTACTGATTTATTCTATACATTAACAATGATAGATTCTGTTAATGTTAATGAAGGTAAAAAGATGCCTTTATTAACTTCAACTGGTAAAAGTCTTGTAGCTTGGACATTAGGTGTTCCTGCTATTAAACCAGTAGTTAATATTTACAAATCAAATATATAAAATTAGGGATTAGAAATAATCCTTTTTTTTATTGAAAAAATTGATATTTTATGGTACTATTTATATAGTAGGTGATTGGATGATAAAGCTAAAGAATAAAGGTTTTACATTAGTAGAATTAGTAGCGATTATTGTAGTTTTAGCCGCTATTTTTTTGCTTGCCTTTCCAACACTATTAAAAACTTCAACAAATGCAGAGAATGCAAAGTTTGCTGTAATAGAGAATGTATTGTGTGAAGCAGGAAAATCATATCTATATACAGAGACACCTACATTTGATGATGGAACAGCTATATTAAATGTATCAGACCTAATAGAATATGGAGTTGTAGATCCAGATATGAAAAATCCACTAGATGATGGACCTATAGGTGATGATAGATTAATCTTAACAGATACAGGTAGTTGTCAATATCAACCAATCCACAGGATACAAGTTCCTACAACTGAAACAGCTTGTAGAGAAGGTTTAGTATATAACGGGGATAGTATATTTTTATTAAAGAACCCAAATTATGATTATGTATCATATAGCATATATGATGGTACTAATGCAGGAGAATATACTATAACTGCAACTTTATATGATGATTACGGTCCAGCAATATGGAGCGATGGTACAGATGAAGAAAAAGAGTTCACATGTACAATAGAAAAAGCTAATGATAGCATAATAATAGCAGATGTAACTCGTGAATACTCTGGTAATGCAACAGGAAGTACTGTAACAACAGCAAGTGGTGTAGTTGCAACTGAAACATATTATAGTGATAGTGAGTGTACAATTGAGGTACAACCTATAAATGTAGGTGAGTACTATGTAATAGCTAGTACACAAGGAAACGGAAACTATAACGGAACAACTACACAATGTAAGAAAGCACTTACAATCAACCCATTAGTAGTAACAACAAATGTAACATGTGATGCTTCAAAGATATACGATGCAACAACAGCTGCTAATTGTACAATTGCAATGACAAATAAAAAAGGTAATGATGACATATCAATAAGTGGTACGTGTACATATAATAATTCTAACGTAGGAGTGAATAAACCTATTAACTGTGCTTTAGCATATACAGGTGCGAGCACATCAAATTATACTTTAACAGGCACAACAGCGTCTACAACAGGAAATATTCATAATGCAACGCTTACCTTTACTCCAGGAGTCATAGGAACACTTTCAGGGACAAGTCCTTTATATGTAAGAAAAGGTCAATCAACAATATTTACTGGTATAACAAATTCAACAGAAGGAACAATCCCAATAGCAACACGTACAGGATATTCATTTGCTGGTTGGTATTCACAATCAAACGTAAAAATAATTAACCCTGATAGAACAGTAATTACTAACATTAATGGATGGGTAAACACAAATGGTAATTGGTTATTAACTTCAGATCAGACTTTAACTGCACACTGGATGCCAAATGTATATACAGTCGCACTTAATAATCAAAGTGCAACAACAACTGGTACTACAGCAATATATGAAAAATATGATACAGGTTATTATTTAGGATATGCAAATGGTGCAGTATCTAATTATATGACATCTGGTCAAAATCCAATAACGGTACCAACAAAAACAGGATATACGTTTAATGGTTACTATACTGCTGCATCTAATGGAACGCAATATATAGATGCAAATGGTAAAATAACATCAAATGCAAGTACAACTCAATTCGCATCAAATGGCTCATTATTTGCACAATGGTCAGCAAACATATATACAATCGAGCTTGATAATCAAAGTGCAACGACTGCTGGTACTACAGCAATATATGAAAAATATAATACAGGCTATTATCTAGGATA
>JAEEGL011920424.1_pt1 | contig 14776 bp, 11 predicted proteins | sample 9134231 | NCBI WGS metagenome assembly JAEEGL01 (sample SAMN16246548, study PRJNA631951) | gut metagenome | biome: gut microbiome; feature: rumen; material: fiber-attached | host: Bos | place: Iran: Karaj | collected 2018-10 | reverse complement strand
TATTGCACAAATCCTTAAGTGTTTATCTGTTTCGGTTCGTGACATCAAAACTTGTTACTTTTATATATAAATTTTATAATTATAAGGTTAAAAACAGATTGGAGGCCGAATAATGGCTTTAAGAAACTTAGTAATTGAGGGCGATCCGCTTCTTAGAAAGAAGTCCAGACCCGTAGACGAGATCACACCCAGGATCATTAAACTCCTGGATGATATGGCTGATACCATGTATTTTGAGAACAGAGGTATTGGAATCGCTGCACCCCAGGTCGGCGTATTGAGAAGAGTATTTGTTGTAGACGTAGGTGATGAGCACGGCAAGATCGAGTTCATCAATCCCGAGATCTTAGAGACTGCAGGCTCACAGATAGACAACGAGGGTTGCCTCTCCGTTCCCGGCAAGACATGCCCTGTTGAGAGAGCCGAATATGTTAAGGCTAAGGCTCTTGACCGTGAAGGCAATGAGTTCGTTATCGAGGGCGAAGGGCTTCTCGCAAGATGCATTCTTCACGAGTATGACCATCTCGAAGGCATTCTTTTCATAGATAAGTCAGCAGACGGCAAGATCTACGATGTTGATAGCGAGGAAGATTAAGATTGGACAGACACGGTCTTAAGATAGTATTCATGGGTACGCCTGAATTTGCAGGCACCAATCTCAAGGCGCTGATAGATGGCGGCTACAATGTCGTTTTGTGCCTCTGCCAGCCTGACAAGCCTGTCGGAAGGAAACATGTATTAACTGCTCCTCCTGTCAAGGTAATAGCTCAGGAGAACGGCATTGAGGTATATCAGCCCGACACCTTGAAAACTGACGAAGCACTCACAAAGATCGCTTCATACGGAGCAGATCTTATTGTTACTGCAGCTTATGGTAAAATCCTGCCTAAATCGGTTCTGGATCTTCCCAAATACGGATGCATCAACTGCCACGGCAGCCTTCTTCCTGCAAGAAGAGGTTCTGCACCCGTTCAGCGCGCGATCCTTGAAGGCGATAAGGTAACCGGCGTTACATTCATGAAGATGGACGTAGGCATGGATACGGGCGATATGATCGACAAGGTCGAAGTTGAGATCGATCCCAATGAGCATACGGAATCCCTGATGAACAGGCTCGCTGAGGCCAGCGCTGCAAAGCTTCCTTCCATTATCGATGATTGGACTGAAGGAAAGCTCACGGCAGTTAAACAGGATGATTCTCTTGCGACTAACTGCCCTCCGATAAGACCTGAAGAAGGTGAGTTCACGTGGGATCAGAGTGCATCTGATATCCATAACAGGGTAAGAGCGCTGAGCAGCTGGCCCGGAGCTTTCGTAATGTCAGGCGAGAATAAGCTCAAGGTATGGAATTCGCAGGTACTGGACGATGAGTCCGTTATCCCTGATGAACTTAAAAATGTTGAGCCCGGCATTGTCGTTAAGGCAAAGGGCGAGAATCTTATAGTCAGGTGCGGCACAGGTTTTCTTAAGATCCTGGAACTGCAGGTTCCGGGCGGCAAGCGCCTCCTGAGCCGTGACTGCGCACACAATTTTACAGTCGGAAAGCCCGTAATGTAGGAGTTTGCCAATGGCTGATGAGATCAAATACAAGAAAAAAGAACTGCAGAAGATAATATCGGACGGCAACGAGAGAGAGTTGTGCTTCCTCATGCTCTACTGGGTATATGAGAAGGATGCTTATTCCAATCTCGTTATCAAGAAGGCTGATAAGATCGCTAATGCTGCAGGCAAGAAGATCGATTTTGCCAGGGCAATGCTCTACGGTACATTAACATATACATTTACCATCGACTTCCTAGTAAGACATCTTACAAAGGAAGAGACAGAATCTATGGATCCCGTTGCCAGGACCGCAATAAGAATGGCAGTATGGCAGATCCAGTTCGGCAACAATATTCCTGAATATGCTGCCGTTGATTCCGCGGTTGAGATAACAAAGAAATACAATCACAAGGCTGCAGGTTATGTAAATGCGGTCCTCCGCAAGTTCGCTGAATGTCCTGAAGCCAAGAGATATCTTGAGCAGTTTAAGCCCGGTATCAGAGTATCTCTGAAGCCTGAGATCTATGGCATCTTCAAGAAGGATTTCGGTAAGCAGACCGCTCTTGAGATCGGCAAGGCTTTCCTTGAACCATTCAATCTTAACGTAAGATTTGACCTTCATAAGATAGATCAGGATTCGCTTATCGCTGAACTTAAGAAGGAAGGCATTACCACCGTTAAATCAGGATTCATGCCTGACAGTGTTGAGATCACCGGCGGCCTTAACGGTCTTGAGAATACTGAAGCATTTAATAAATACGGCATGTTCGTTCAGGGCCAGGGTGCGATGCTCGCATCCCATGTGGCACATCCGAGAGTTGCCGATTACATTCTTGACTGCTGTTCCGCGCCCGGCGGCAAATCAACACACATGGCTCAGATGTGCAGAGATGACCTTCACATCATGGCTGTTGATATTAATGAAGCAAGGTTGAAGCTTGTTAGGGATAATGCAGAGAGACTGGGTCTTACATCCATTGAGACTTTGTGTACTGACGCATCAAGGATCAACAAGGATGATAAGGATTCCAAAAAGGCATACGACATCGTTCTTTGCGATGTTCCTTGCAGCGGCCTGGGTCTTCTGGGCAGGAAGCCTGATATCAGAGAGAAATTCACTTACGATAATCTTGAGGAACTCATTCCTCTCCAGTATTCGATATTGGATCACGCGGCGAAAATGGTCCGTCCCGGTGGAACTCTCATATACTGCACATGCACGCTTAATTCTGATGAGAACGAGAATCAGGTTGAGACGTTCCTCGCTGAACATAAGAGATTCCATACCGTGCCGATCGACAAATTCCTTCCGGCAGATATCTATATGGATGATGAGCGTGCTGAATCAGTCGCAAACGGCATGATCACTCTTTTCCCGCATCTGGATAAGTGCGAAGGATTCTTTATCTGCCGCATGGAAAGAGACAGAAAGGATGAAGACTCTTGAAAGATAAGTTCTGCCTTGATCTGACCCTAAATGACCTTACTGAATGGTGTGAGACACGCGGTGTTCCAAAATACCGTGCATCACAGATTTACGGCTGGCTCTCATCAGGTTCCGTTACGACCGATGACATGACTAATGTCCCTAAAAATGTAAGAGCCATGCTCGAAGAGGATTTCGTTTTCGGCGGGTTCGAATTAAGAGAACACCTGGTATCGAAGATCGACGGTACCGAGAAATTTGTTTATGCACTCTACGACGGCAACATTATCGAGACTGTTGCCATGAGATATAAGCCCGGTATTTCCGTATGCGTTTCATCGCAGGCGGGATGCAAGATGGGCTGCGCTTTCTGCGCTTCCGCCAAGATAGCGTTCGGCAGATCGTTGTCTGCAGGCGAGATCCTGGCACAGGTTGCAGTTACGCAGAAGATAATAGGCGAGAGGATCAGGAGCGTCGTTATCATGGGCATCGGAGAGCCCTTTGATAACTACGACAACGTATTGGGATTTATCAGGCTCGCCAACGATCCTGATGGTCTGGGACTTGGCGCAAGACACATAACGCTCTCGACTTGCGGACTCGTAAATAAGATCGAACAGTTCACGAGAGAAGGTCTTCAGGTAAATCTCTCGATCTCGCTCCATGCGCCGAACGATGAGCTCAGAAAAAAACTCATGCCGGTGGCAAAGGCTTTTTCCATAGAAAAACTTATGAACGCATGCAGGGAATATACAGAGGTTACAAAGAGAAGGATCACCTTCGAATACAGCCTCTTTGCAGGCGTTAACGATACACCCGAATGTGCGCAGGAGCTCGTTAAGCTCCTCAAAGGCGGGCTCTATCACGTAAATCTTATAGCTGCGAATAAAGTACCGGGAACTGTTTTCCAGTCTGCAAGTCCTGCAAAGGTAAAACAGTTCAGGGACATTCTCACGTCAGGCGGCATTAATGCGACGATCAGACGTGAGATGGGCAGCGACATCATGGCGGCATGCGGCCAGCTCAGACGCGGAACCATAGAGGGAACAAGATGATCGCTTTCGGAATGTCGGAAAAAGGTCCTGTAAGGGAAATGAATGAAGACAACTTCGGCTACGAGCAGGTCGGAAACTGTCTCTGCATGGCTGTTGCAGACGGCGTCGGCGGCGAGACATGCGGCGAGATCGCAAGTAAGCTCGCCATTGAGGCTGTCATGGAGAATCTCAAGGAGAGCCTGGCGTTCGTTAAGGACAGGGCAGATCTGCCTTCATATCTCAAGACTGTTTTCAACAAGGTCAACATGAAGATCCTTAAGAACTGTCTCGAGAACAGAGAACGCCTCGGAATGTGCACGACGCTCACGCTGGCGATAATGAAGGGTACTGAACTCACCATCGCGCATATCGGCGATTCGAGAGCATATATGCTGCACGGCAATGAGCTGATCAAGCTCACGGAAGACCATAATGAGTCCGCAAGGCTCGTAAAACAGGGGCTTATCACGGAAGAAGAGGCTAAATGTCATCCCGGCCGGAACAGGCTGTTCAAGGTCGTGGGGGAGAACCAGTATCTCAATCCTGACATTTACAGTTATAATATAAGCTATGGTGATCTGGTCTTTCTGTGTTCGGACGGACTTTATTCGTTCATGAACGACGAGCAGTTCAAGGCCTGCGCCAGAGAGAGGAACGATCTTGAGAGTGTCTGCAAAAGACTCATTAACCAGGCGCTCGAAGGCAGAAGTTCCGACAATATTACGGTAACGATCGGCAGGGCAATGCCCGCCGCAGAATTATAGGGGGAAATATGGCAAATCAGGTTCACGGCCCCGAGGGCATGATATTTGCGAATAAGTACAGGATCGTCAAGCTGATCGGCTCAGGCGGTATGGCTAACGTATATCTGGGAATCGATATGAATACCGGCGTTAACGTCGCCATTAAGATCCTTAAACCCGAATTCTCATCAGACGAGGAATTCATCAGAAGATTCGATGCAGAGGCAAAGTCCGTTGCATCTCTTAACCACGCTAACATCGTTAAGGTTTTCGGTGTAGGACATGAAGGTAACTTCAGATACATCGTTCAGGAATATATTGAAGGCATTACGGTTAAGGATCTCATCAACCAGAACGGACATCTGGACTGGAGAAATGCGGTTCCGATCGTCATCCAGATCGGTCTGGCTCTTGATTACGCTCACCAGAACGGCATCGTTCACAGGGATATCAAGCCTCAGAACATCCTTATCTCACGTGACAGAGTCGCCAAGATCACGGACTTCGGTATTGCACGTGCTGCGTCTTCAACAACGATCACAATGACCGGCGTGCAGATGGGCTCTGTTCATTATTTCTCACCCGAGCAGGCAAGAGGCGGCAATGTCGGCCCCCAGTCTGACATTTATTCAATGGGTGTAACACTTTTCGAGATGGTAACGGGAAGACTGCCGTTTGACGGAGATTCCAATGTTGCTATCGCAGTCAAGCACCTGCAGGAGACACCTCCGGTTCCTTCATCACTGATGCAGGGCATCCCGAAGGGTCTTGATTCCATTATCACCAAGTGTATGCAGAAATCACCCGAGAGACGTTACCAGACAATGCGTCAGCTCGTATCAGAGCTCGATTCACTGCTCGTTGACCCTAACGGCGTTTACGGTGTCATCGCTAACGTTCCCGAGAAGAATACCAGCACGGACACGAATATCTCTTTCAGACAGGATCCTGAATATGAGAAGATCTCAGAGATCGAGAAGAGTGCAGAGTCCAGACGTATATCAAGATTCAGGGATAATATTCTTCTCGCGCTCATCGTTGTCGTCATCATCGGCGTTCTCATCGGTATCGGAATCCTTGTTGTAAGGGCCGTCGGCAATGCCACGCAGATCGAAGAGAATACTGACTATACTATCGAAAACTATATCGGCCAGACAGGCGATGACGTAATCAGGAAGCTCGAACTCGCTCAGGTTAATTTCGAAGTCGAGTACAAGGTTACTGATGCGTATGAACCCGGCGTCGTTATCGCTCAGAGCATTGCAGAAGGCATGGTCGTATCCACGTCCAGCAAACTCTCCGTTCTCACGATCACCATATCCACAAGAGACGATTACATCGTCCTTCAGGATTACACGAACGTTGATTATGAGAGTTGCTACAAGTCCTTGCAGAACTTCGGCTTAAGACCGTCACTGCGTCCTGAACCTTCCGATTCATATGAGCCCGGAATGGTAATCAGAACAGAACCTGAAGCAAATACTCAGGTCTTAAGAGGCGATACGGTAATAATCATTTATGCCATAGAGCCTACGTCGAGTGTAGTTCCTGACGTTGTCGGCAATACTGTTACAGAAGCTGCGGAAAAGCTCAATGAGAGTAACCTTAACTATACTGTTGAAGGTTCTCCTGAAGTTCTCGCACTTCCTGCGAACCAGCAGGTTGTAATCCTTACAAATCCTGTATCCGGCACGACTGTTGCACGTAAGTCCACGGTTAAGCTCTATGTTGGTACGCGTGAGGATTATCAGAACGGCGGTACGCCCACTCCTACACCTCCTCAGGCTGTGATCGAGGTCAAGGTTGCGAACGGAACCTACGGTACTGTAACGGGCGGCGGCCAGTACGAACTCAATACACAGGTAACGCTTACTGCAACACCTGCAACGGGATATGTTTTCGAGTGCTGGCTCGATGCATACGGCAATACTATCGCATACTCAAATACATATACATTTGCGGTTAAGGAGAGTACTTCATTCACGGCAGTATTCAGCCCGCTCCCGACGGCAACGCCGGTTCCTGCGACAAATACTCCGACACCCACACCAGTACCTCCGCCGCCGACGGATACTCCGGTACCTCCGCCGCCGGGAGCTGAAGATCCCGGACAGGGCGGTGGCGGACCCGGACCTGCCGTAGGTTAATGCCGATGGCGGAACCGGAATCTTTCAACGGTGTTATTACGAAAGGTGTAGGCGGTGTCTACACCGTTCGTTTCAGCAGAGATAATAAACTCTGCTCCGGTCTTTGCACGGCAAGGGGAATATTCAGATTGAGAGGGATCAAGCCTGCTATAGGTGATAAGGTCACGATATTGCCCTCCGATGATCCCGATGTTGAATACGTCATCACGGATATCGAAGACAGGGCGAGTTTTATCGCAAGACCGCCTGTTGCAAATCTGTCCATCATGCTCCTGACGTTCTCCGTAACGAACCCGGCGCCTGATCTGACACTGCTCGATAAGATGCTCCTTATCTGCGGTCTTAATAACATCAAGCCTGTGATCATATTTACCAAGGGCGATCTGAATGAAGACGACAGTGAACGCCTTTGTTCAGTTTATACTAAGGCAGGTTATGAAGTTCTGGTATCTTCACCTCAAAATTCTCTTACGAAAAATGATCTAAAGGATATAATAGGGAATGGGATTGCGGCCTTTGCCGGACCTTCCGGTGTCGGTAAGAGCACATTGTGCAATTCGCTTCTCGGGTTTGACATTATGCAGACCGGTGAAGTGAGTTCCAAGATCAAGCGCGGCAGACATACGACGAGACATGTTGAGCTGCATGAGTTTTATGACGGGTTCATCTGTGATACACCCGGATTTACCTCATTATCGCTTGAAGACCAGGGCGTTGATTACAGAGAGGTCTTAAACGGATTTCCCGAGATCAATGAGTTTGCCACAGGCTGCAGGTTCGATGACTGTTCGCACCGCAAGGAAGACGGCTGCGTGGTAAGAGCCGCTCTCGCCGAAGGCAGGATCGACCGCGGAAGATATGACAGATATGTAAGCTTCTTTACGGAGCTCTACGATAATAGGAACAATTATAAGAGCAGGAGAAGACAATGAGTGATATTGCTCAGATAGCACCTTCGATTTTGGCAGCTGATTTCGGTTACCTGATGCGTGACATCAAGGCAATCGAGAAGCATTCGGAATATCTTCATATCGATGTAATGGACGGTCATTACGTAAACAATATATCGTTCGGTATTCCTGTCATAGAATCTATCCGTAAGTATACGGACATGAAGTTCTATACGCATCTCATGATCACCAACCCTGAGAAGTACGTTAAGGCATTTGCCGATGCCGGTTCTGACAATATTACTTTTCACCTCGAATGCTCCGAAGAGCCTGATTCTCTTATCAGGGAGATAGAATCTTACGGCAAGACTGTCGGTATTTCCATCCATCCCGATACTCCTATTGAGAAGGTTTTCCCATATATCGGCAAGGTAGCCATCATCCTCATCATGACCGTTTATCCCGGCTTCGGCGGACAGGGCTTCATGGAGTCGTCTTATGAGAGGATCAGAACTCTCAAGAAGGCGATCGATGATGCAGGCGCTGACACGATAATCTCAGTTGACGGTGGCGTTACGCTCGGAAACATTAAGAGCATATACGATGCTGGCGCCAGACTCTTTGTTGCCGGCAGCACTGTTTTCCATGCGGAAGATCCCGGCAAGGCGTGTGACGAACTTAAAAAATGCTGTATGTGATAGTTACAGGCGGACCGTTACAGCCTGAGGCTGCAGCAGTCATTAAGTCTTTGACAGGTTCAGATGAAGATACTGTTGTCATCGCGTGCGACAGCGGCACGGATTTCCTCGCATCGCATGGCATAATTCCCGATATGGTAATAGGCGACATGGATTCCATATCGGATTCAGGTCTTGAATTCATTAAGAAAAATAATATCTTTACTGAGAAGTATCCTGTCGAAAAGGACTGGACCGATACAGAGATCGCTCTGGATAAGTCCATGGATAATGATGTTGTCCTGATCTGTCCCGTCATGGGAAGGATCGATCATGTCATGGCAAATCTCGGTCTTGTCCTGAAACTTAAGTCTCAGGGTAAATCCATTTCGATCACTGACGGTATCACATATTGCTATCCTCTGTACGGTGAAGATACTGCCACTGCTGATGTTACGCCTTATAAAGGACATGCAGCCGTATCACTCATTCCTTGTGATTTCTCGAATCCTGTTACGGGTGTCACGACTGAAGGATTATACTATCCGCTTGAGAATGCAGACCTTAACTTCGGTTCATCGTTCTCTTTTTCCAATAAACCTCTCGAAAACGCTTCATTTATAAGGGTTTCGATCAGGTCCGGGCTCCTCCTGCTGGTGGTCACGGATGCAATTTAGGGTGCCAAAATTGAGACTTTTAGGCATTGAATGAGACTAAAATTCCTTATAAACTTATAATGCATATGAATGAACGCATCCTACGGGGTGCGTTTTTTTATTGCAAATATTTTTATAACGGAGGAAAAAACATGTTGGATTACGAGAGTTTCACAAAGAGGGTCATGGAAGAGTTCTTAGACTATATGCCTAAGGAATACGAAGACTGTAAACTCGAGATCAGAAAGGTACCGAAGGTTAATCACTGCCTCACTGGTGTGGTCATCAGACCGAAGGAAATGACAGGCAGTTACTGCAGCCCCACATTCTATATGGAGAGAATGTATGAGCAGTATCAGAATATCGGTTCTTTCGAGAAGGTAATGGCAGATCAGGCAGTCTATCTTAAGGAGTCGAAGAAGTATCTGCCTCCTGATGCTATGAAGTTTGATTTCGAGTCGATGAAGGACAAGGTTGTTTTCCAGGTGGTGAACACCAGTCAGAACAAGGAGATGATCAGTCTCTGTCCGCACAGGACTTTCCTGGATCTTACGGTGGTCTACAGAGTCGTTCTGTCTGTGGATGATGAGGGCGTGTCCGGATTTCTGATCACAAATGACATCGCCAGGATCGAAGACATTACCGAGAAGGTCTTATACAGTCTTGCAAAGAAGAACACAAAGAAGATGTTCCCGTTCAAGAGTGAGAGGATCGAGCAGACGATGTGCCGTCTTATGAAGAAGTGGGGCGCAACGGACGAAGAGGTTGATTCATCTTTCCCTGATATGGACAGTGTTCCGAACAGTGAGCAGGTCTATGTCATCAGCAACAAGTATGAGTTCTTCGGTGCAAATGCGCTGCTGTATAAGGACGTAATCGGAAAAGTCGCGAAAAATATCGGAACCGACTGCTATGTGCTGCCTTCATCCGTTCATGATCTTGTTGTCTTATCAACGGAAGCTTTCAGTGAGAAGGCCAAACTCATGGAACTGGTTAGAGAGACCAACCATGAACACGTTAAGGTGTCTGACAGATTGTCGGACAGCATTTACATCTACAGCATCGTTGACGGTTCGATCAACAAGGTTGAAACAGAGGAGGAAGCATCGTGAATAATTATCTTATCAAACACAGGACGAGGATCCTCTCAGGATTCACGGCGGCAACGGTTGCAATCTGCACGTTGCCGTTTTTTATTGAACCGGAACATCTTGAAGCATCAGAAGTATTAAGCTCAAATGCCGTCGTATCAGAAGATGCTACGAGAGATGCAGGCTATTCGTGGGAGAGGTCCTTCCGCAATGAAGTCCTCGCCCAGTGCGAGAAGATGGACGGCGTCGTATACGAATGGGGCGGCAGCGGATCTAACGGAATTGACTGCGCAGGTTCAGTAAGTCTTGCATACAGTGCAGCGTTGGGAACCGTATGGATCGGTGACCGTGAGGGCGATTACGGTGAGATGACTCTAATTTACTATGGCGGCGGAGCGCCTGACGAATACGGTTTCTACTGGCCGGGTTATGCAGGCATCAAGTCAACATTCATAGATGAACTCCTGGATGACCGCGGTATCTATCCCGAAGAGAACAGCTTCTCTGATTTTGAGACAAACGGCGAGAGCGGCATCCAGAGTGATGAGTGGATAGACATCATTCAGACATACGGCATCAAGCCTGCCGACATGATCTTGTGGTGGAACGATGACAACGATGACGTTAATCCCCAGCATATCACGATCTATGCCGGTATCGAGAACGGTATCCCGATGCACTGGACGGCAAGTTCAACCGCAGGATATTTCTGCAAAAAGCCTCTTGCTGACAGTTCATCCGAATTGGGCAAGGGCAGTTTCACCGGCTTCATGGGACTGAAGGCAACAGGCCTTTATGAAGAGCCTTATGTAGGATTCTGTCTTGATAAGACTGACCCGTCAGGCTTTGGTTATCTCGGATGCGTTTTCTCTTTTTATTCTGATTCATCTCTCGAGAACAAGATCGGTGAATTAACAGATGACGACGGAGACGGAATCTATACTGACTATTACGACTTGAGCGGCAGGAGCAGTTACGACGATAAGTATCTGCTAACGAGAGTAAGCGGCAACGTTCCTTCTTATGAAGATACTCTTTATGTCGTTGAGACTACAGGTCCATCCGCAGTCATCCTTCCTGACGGCACAGAGATGAGCCTTAAGGATTCTTCAGGAAATGTTCCGGACATCTACGATTTTGCAGACGACAACAGATATACTCTGGATATTTCTCTTACAGATACTGACGGTACATACGGAACGCTCGAATACCTGATAAAGGATGCGGACCGCAATGACCTTTATTACGATTACGTCAGCAGTTATTCATATCTCCAGGGTTCTGACGTTATCGTTATCTCCAATAATGACACGGGTGAATTCTCTGATGCGAGCAGCCTGTACCTGGAGAAGGTAACGTCTTCAGATCTTGATGTAACAACTACTGTTTTTACGGTAAGCGAAGGTTCTAAAACCGTAGCGACTTATAGGTATTCTGACGGCTCCTGGAACTGGTACGATGCTTATAACAGAAAGTGGGATACGGATGTATTCCCGATAAAGTACGATAAGACCTATACCGTAACAGAGACATTTGATGATGCAGATCCGTTCATGTGCGTTGACGGTTCGACGATCGGTTATAAGATTATCAATGATACTGACGGATGGACCAAAATAAACGATACAACTTATACATACCAGTTTACGACAGGTTCCGCGCCTTATCTGAATACTTATTCCTTTACCGTCGAAAACAATATCTCCTACGGCAAGATAAAGGTTGAAAAGAACGTATCTGATGAGGACGATACCAGAGACGGATTTGTTTTCGAACTGTGGAACGAAGCTAAAACAAAGATGCTCGCCAAAGGAACGTCTTCGGATGACGGCATCGTATACTGGGAGACAGGCAATGCGAGACATCAGGCATTTATCGAAGTCCCGTCAGGCAAGTATATTCTCGCGGAGATCGAACCGTCCAGGTCCTATAACGGTTCGGGTGATGAGTATGTATACATGGTTCCTGAAGGATTCACCGATGGCGGTGACGGCAAGTGGTATAAGGCGGTCACAATCGGAGATGAGCTCCCTATAGAGAACGTAACCAATGACAGAACGGAAGGCTCCATCAGGCTCGTTAAGACTTCGGAGGATAACGTTGTGGAAGGCGTTGAGTTCGAACTGTACTACGGTGGCAAGGGAGATGAACCTGTATGGGAAGATAAGCAGTTAGCCAGGGGTTCTGCAGATAAAGACGGAGTTGTCGAATTCACGGGCCTTCCTGTCGGCTGGTACAGGATCGATGAAGTTGTCATGCCCGCATACAGCGTTCACTGGGATGACGGTTCGGAGGGTAAGTCGCGCATTGTCCATATCACCGGGGCTGACGATAACAAGGTTATAGGAGTATCTGTTAATAACGTGGTTGATATCCATCCGTCGGTACATACCGAACTTACGGATAAAAATGGATCACATAATGTCGCCTGCGGAACTTCAGTAGAACTTACTGACAAAGTATATTTCGAAGATCTCGTTGCAGGTTATGAGTACACCGTGACAGGAAGCCTCGCTGACCGCAGGAGCGGCGATCTCATTGTTGATGAAGAAGGTTCGGAATATATCGTAAGTGTTGATTTTATTGCTGACGATACTGTTGGTGAGATTACGGTTGACAGTCAGGGCAGGAAAGTTGTATCCGGTTATATTGAAGTGCCTTTTACAGTTGATACCGTATATCTTTATGAGCAGGCATTTAACGGCGGCAGCAATGAATTTTCAATCGTGTGTTTTGAGACGGTATCTTTCAGAGGTGTTACGGTTGCTTCGCATAAGGACCTGGAAGATGATTACCAGACAGTTACTGTTGCGCCGAAGATCAGGACATCTGCAACTGACAGAGGAACAGGCACGGGCGTTCTGACTTTCTCGGACATTGTTGATATCGATGATAAGGTAAGCTTTGAGAATCTGGCACCAGGTGAGACTTATGTCGTTACAGGTACGCTGATGGATAAGAATACCGGAAAGCCTTATACGGATCCTGACGGTAAGACATATACTTCCGAGATGACTTTTGCAGGTTCTTCCGTCGGCTTTGTAATGGTTCACTTCGAAAACGTTAAGCTGCCTCTGACAGATGTGGATATCGTTGTTTTTGAGAGGGTAAGACACGCGAAAGGCCGTTCTGACATAGCAGTTCACGAAGACATCAACGATATTGACCAGACACTGACGAGGCCAGGCTGCGTTACTTATGCGGCTACATCCGAAGGCAATAAGGTATTCATGGTAAATCAGGAGATAACCGTGGTGGATCACGTTTGCTATGAGAAGCTTGAGATTGGTCATACCTATTACACCAGGGCGACGCTTTATCTTGAGGACGGTTCGGAGGTTATCTGCAACGGCTCTCAGGTAGTATCGCTTCAGGAATTTACTCCCGATAAGGATTCAGGCGTGGTTGACGTAACCATTAATTTTGATTCCTATGGTCTTAAAGACGGTGACAGGGTAGTCGTGTTTGAGAACATCTATGACAAGGCAACCGGTGAAGAGATAAAGCAGGGTATCCAGAATGAGGATGTTCATGTTTTCGCGCATGAAAACCTTAATGACATGGACCAGAGCCTTACGGTAACGAGCATTCCCGATACGGGTGATGACGGTCCGGACGTATTCACGACAGGTATTGCCGCAGCATTCATTATCCTGGGTGCAGCGATGATCACGGTTGTTATCGAGGTAAGAAGAAGGAGAGTAAAGAAAGGATAAAATAAAACAGGGTGAGTCGTAACCGGCTCACCCTGTAATTATCTGTTTGTCTGGTTTATCAGAGTTCTGCTCTGTGACTTAAGCCGAGCTCTTCTGCGATGGCGAAGAATGCCTTTCTGGAATTTCTGATGGAAGTCTCAGATACGCAGAAAGCAAGACGGCAGTAACCGGGACGTGCGAAGCTGGATCCCTTAACGAGCAGGAGATTATGTTTAGCGCAGATAGCAGCGAACTCACCGTCCTCAAGTCCCTTAGGAGTATTCATGAAGATGTAGAGAGCGCCGTTAGGCTTAACTGCGTCGAATCCTGCATCAACGATGTTGGAGTAGAGAAGGTTTCTTCTGTTCTCATAGTTGGCAACGTCAACCTTTGCATAGATGGACTTCTCGATGACCTTCTGCCAGATCGCAGGAGCATTTACGCTGCCGAGTGTTCTGTTGGAAAGAACGATAGCGCCTGTGAGTTCCTCGAAGTCAGCACACTTAGGTGAAACGAGTGTGTAACCGATTCTCTCACCGGGAAGTGACAGTGACTTACTCCATGAGAAGCAGATGATAACGTTGTCGAGATACTTGAGAGCGCAGGGAACAGAAGCTCCGTCGTAAGCGAGATCGATGTAAGGCTCGTCGCTGATGACATAGATCGTGTGATCCTGCTTCTTGAGCATATCATTAAGTGCTGTTAAGAGTTCAGCCGGATAAACAACGCCGGAAGGGTTGTTAGGTGAGTTAACGATGATTGCCTTTGTCTTTTCTGTGATAGCCTTCTCAATGTCAGCGATTACGGGCATAAATGCATCATCAGTCTGGACGATGACTACCTTACCGCCGTGGTTGGCAACATATCCGTTGTAT
>JAEEGL017022825.1_pt1 | contig 14777 bp, 14 predicted proteins | sample 9134231 | NCBI WGS metagenome assembly JAEEGL01 (sample SAMN16246548, study PRJNA631951) | gut metagenome | biome: gut microbiome; feature: rumen; material: fiber-attached | host: Bos | place: Iran: Karaj | collected 2018-10 | reverse complement strand
GAAAAACAAACAGTAGATACATCAGACATAAATGTTTTAGCAATGTTAATAGTACTTGCAGTATCTGCTAGTGGAATAACACTTGTTAAAAAATACAAAAAAGACTAGTTTCTACTTAAAAAGAAGAGTACACTAATTATATAGTGTACTCTTTTTTGCTATTTTTGTTTAATTATGGTATAATTAAATAGTCAGGAGAGATGCAAATGAAAATAGCTATTTTAGGATATACAGGTGCAGGTAAATCTACACTTGCAAGAAAAATAGGAGAAAAGTATGACATCCCAGTATTACATTTAGATAAAGTAAACTATACTAAAAATTGGAAAATTAGAGATATACATGAATCTAAAGAAATTGTTGAAGATTTTCTAGAAAATGAGTCATGGGTAATAGATGGAAACTATTCTAAACTTGAACAAGATAGACGTGTTAAAGAAGCAGATAAAATAATATTTTTAGATTTTCCTAGATTTGAGTGCTTGAAAAGAGCTCATAAAAGGTATAAAGAAAATATTGGTAAAACACGTGAAGATGTTGCTCCAGGTAATGCAGAAAAATTTGATTTTATCTTTATTAAATGGATTCTAATAGATGGAAGAAATAAAGAACATCGTGAAAGATACAAAAAAATATGTGAAGATTATAAAGATAAAACTATTATATGTAGAAATGAAAAAGAAGTGGAAAAAGTATTAAATGAAATATAAATTTAAAAAATTGCTAAAGAGTTTATTCTTTAGCTTTTTTTATTGAAAAATTTTATTATTTTGTGTTATGCTATTAATGTATAGAGTTTAATTATTTTAGGAGGAATCATAAAATGGGTGAACAATACATAACAATGACAAATGATTGTAGTGATTACGTATATGTAGATTATAGAGATATTATCAACGTAACAGGAGGATTAAAACCACATGCTGATGCTATTAAGTGGTATAATCCACCTTCTCAATATGCTGAGTATTATAATGAATATCATGAATATGATAGAATGGATTTATCTGATGGGAAATCTAATAATGATGAGGTTTTAGATGATGGCAGATATAATCCTGGATATAGATATATTATTTATTCAAGTTTGAAGCCTACTACTGTAAAAGTTAGACCATCACAAATAAAAGATGTTATTTCTAGAGTTTATACTTCTACAAAAGATCAAGATATGCCTGCATCTGTTTTAAGACAAATAATGGCAAAAGAAGTTGCAATGCATATGAGTAATCTAAGTATAAAAAATCTAATATGTGTAGTTGAAGATTTAAATGATGTCATTGCTCTAGAAGATATATTTGCTGTAAGCGAAGCTGTTGATCCAGTAGAACACGATATATTAAAAAATGAAATTAAGTTATATGTTTTTGATCCAAATTTGATACATAGAGCATCAGAAGAAAAGAAACATAAAGCATATATGGATATAAAAACAAGACTGGAAACAGGGTTTTATAGAAAGAAAATTAATTTCTTAGATATGTTAAGATGGGATAAGAACATGGAGCCAAAAGAGAGAGCAATGTTTTTAAGATGTGGTGTATATCCAGAAGATAGAGAGGAACCCGAAAGAACATACGATAGAATTAAGTTAAAACTTCAAGAAGTATATAATCTTTTTGATAGATATAAAAATGATTATGTGGCTTTTAAAGCAAATGTTTTTAGAAAAATACAAAAACCTGTGAGCCCAGAAAGAAATGAGTGGGATGAAAGATATAATGATGAAGTTATTCCTGTTCTTACAATGCAGGGTGTAATAAGATACTTTAGTGCAATTTATATTTCTAAAGATAGTGAAAAAAATATTGTTTTATCTACAGATGAAAGACGTAGATTTAGATATGGAAGAGTGTATAATGTTAATACTCTTGGTGTTTTTGATTCTACAATATTTAATTTAGATAAAGTTCTAGATATTGAAGAGCTAAGACTTAAAAATTTAAAAGCTAAAGAACAAGAAAAGAAAGCTCAAGAGCAAGAACAAGAGTATCCAATAATTAGATAAAAAATAAGTGGAGAGTATTTAACTCTCCACTTTTATATATTTAGGCTACTTTTTCAATAGCATGATATACTAACCAATCAATAGTGATATTCTTAGATTTATCAATTTTATTGTCGTTTAGAATTTCGTCTAATTTTTTGTTTATACGATAAATGTTATACCAAATTTCGCTTTGACTTCTTTCACTTGCATTGTGTCTGTTCTTTTCATTAAAGAATTCATTTAATAATCTACAAACAAAATGACGATTATCACGATTATCGTCGTGAATATGTTTAAAGAAATTGTCCAAAGATGGATGTTTTATATCTACATTGTTTATTGCATCAAACAAATATAGAGAAGTATAGTGATATTTAAGACTTAAATCAAATATATCGCTATATTCGTTATAGAACTTGTTTAAATACTTTAATGTTTTGATATTACGTAAGTAACTATCATAAATTGCTTCTGAATTATAAGCTTTGTTTTGAACGCTTAAATCATTAAGAAGTCTAAAGAAATTAACAGGTTCTAAATATTCGAATTGCTCGATTGTTGCTTCAACATCCACGATTTTGCAGTTTGGATCATCCTCTAGGTCATGTAGAGGTGTTGCTGCTATAAACATAGCATTTAAAACTACATAATCGATTTTAACATCAAAGTAAAGCGGTTCATCTAGCTTGTCTTCGAAGTAATCAAAAATTTCAAGTAGATTTTTGTATCTAGGCACTGCCAAGATACCCTCACGTGTTACGCCAACATAGTTGACCTTTCTTTTCATGTTTTGTCCTTCCTCAATGTTGTTAATTTTGTTTTTTTGTACATTTTCACTAAACATACAATTCCTCCTTTAAAAAATTTTCTTCTTTCGCTATCTGCATTATAGATAACGTATAAAATGTATACCCCCTTGAGCAATCATTATAGCACACTTTACATAAAAAGACAAGAATTTCTTTACATTTTTTCTTTAAAATGGTATAATTTATGCGTATTTGAAAGGATTTAATATGAAAAACAATAGAGAATATATAAAAGTTACAATAGATAAGAAGGGTGAGAAGCAACAACAAAATGGTCATCCTTGGGTTTATGATAATGAAATACTATCAATAGATGGAGAATATACAAATGGAGACATAGTAGATGTAGTATCTCAAAAAGGAAAGTATTTAGGTTCTGGATTTATTAATAATAATTCTAAAATAATGGTAAGAATAATATCTAGAAATGCAAATGATACTTTTGATAAAGCTTTCTTTAAAAGAAGATTAAAATATGCTTGGGATTATAGAAAAAATGTAATGGGAGAAGATGTTACTTGTTGTAGAATTATATTTGGTGAAGCAGATGAACTTCCAGGACTTACTATAGATAGATTTAATGATATTTTAGTAGCTCAAGTTTTGTCTTTAGGTATTGAACTTAGAAAAGATATTATATTTAATTCTTTATATGAAATTCTTAAAGAAGATGGACAAAATGTAGTTGGTATTTATGAAAGAAATGATGTTCAAATTAGAGTTCTTGAGGGAATGGAAGAGTATAAAGGATATTACAAACTTGATGGAGTAGAGATTCCAGATTATACAAAAACTCAAATTGTTGAAAATGGTATAATATATAATGTTGATGTAGAAAATGGACAAAAAACTGGATTTTTCTTAGATCAAAAATATAATAGACGCGCTATATGGCAAATTGCAAAAGGTAAGAAAGTATTAGATTGCTTTACTCATACTGGTTCGTTTGCACTTAATGCAGCAAAAGGTGGCGCAGCTCATGTCACAGCAGTTGACGTTTCTGATCTTGCAATTGAACAAGCCAAAGAAAATGCTAAACTTAATAATTTAGAATCTAATATGAGTTTTATTGTAACAGATGTTTTTGAACTGTTACCTACAATTAAACCAGGAGATTATGATTTTATTATACTTGATCCTCCAGCATTTACAAAATCTCGTAAGACAATTGAAAATGCAAAACGTGGATATAAACAAATAAATTATAGAGCAATGAAAGCACTTCCAAGAGGAGGATATCTTGCTACAGCATCATGTTCACATTTTATGAGTGAAGAAAACTTTATTGATATGCTACAAGATGCAGCAAGAGAGGCAGGAGTTAGACTTAGACAAATTGAAAAAAGACAACAAGCTCCAGATCATCCAATACTTTTAAATGTAGATGAAACAAATTATTTAAAATTCTTTATATTTCAAATAGTATAAAAAAGCAGGTAGAGAATATCTACCTGTTATTTTTAATCTTATTGAACATCAGCTTGATTTGGAATTTCCACTTTTTTTACTAGTTTATGTTTTATGGTATTGTCTTTTTTATGTGGTGCTAGTTTATATGTATATGTAATTTTTTTATATGGTTCTTGACTCTCAAGATTAATAGTTAACTTTTGATCTTTTAGAGAAAATTCGTTACTAATTTTATATGTTAAATTTGGATTGCTTAATGCATAGAAATCTAGAAAATCATTTAAAATGTTTTCTTGACTAATAACATAATGGTTAAATGTAACAAAGTTTACATGAACAGAGTTATCTGTTGAAAATGTTGCTCTGTCTATAAGTGTTTCACTAAATATTTCTTTGTATATATCTTTAAGTAAGGCTACTTGTCTTGAATCATCTGAAATGTAGCCAATATTTTTGTTTCTGTTTGTTAAATTAATTACGAAAAGAAATGAGACAATAAATATTAAAGATATAATTAGTAGTGCCCAATATCTTTTTTTCATATATATCACCCTCAAAAAAATTATATCATAGTGAAAAAAATTAAACAACATATATTTTGAAGATTTTTTGCTTTAAATTTATACATAAATATAGTATAATTTGTAATATAAGGAGAGAGTTATGAGCTTTAAAGAAAAAGTAGATTATTGCTTAGGGTGTATAAATAAAAATTGTAAGACAGGATGTCCACTTTCAAATGATATTACTGAGGGAATAAGACTTGCAAAAGAAGGAAATTTAGAAGCTGCATATAAAGAATTTTCTAAGACTTCAGTACTATCTAGCGTTTGTGGGAGAGTATGTCCACATACAAAACAATGTCAAGGAAAATGTGTAAGAGCAATTAAGGGTGAAAGTGTTCAAATTGGTGAAATTGAAACTGAGATTGGAGATTATGGCTTGTACTATAATATTCCTTTTGAAAATATAGAAAATAATGAAAAACTAGATAAAAAAGTTGCAGTTGTTGGTAGTGGCCCTTGTGGAATTACATGTGCTGCAAAACTAAAAGCGCTAGGTGTTGAAACTGTAGATTTATATGAGAAAAAATCATATCTTGGTGGATTGCTTGTTCATGGAATACCTGAGTTTAGATTACCAAAGAAAATAGTTAAAAAGACATACGATAAAATAATAGATTTAGGCATAAATGTTCATTTAAATTGTGAACTAGGAAAAGATATTACTATAGAATCTTTAAAAGAAAAATATGATGCAGTATTTCTTGCAATAGGTGCTAATGTATCTACTAAAATGGGAATTGAAGGAGAAAATCTTGATGGTGTTTATGGCGCAAATGAACTATTAGAATATAAAAACTATCCAGATTTTGAAGATAAAACTGTAATAGTTAGTGGTGGTGGAAATGTTGCAATGGATATGTCTCGTACAGCAAAAAGATTAGGTGCTAAAAATGTTTTTGTTGTATATAGAAGAGCATATGAACAAATGCCTGCTGAAACAAAAGAGATTAAAGAGGCCTATGATGAAGGAATAGACTTCTTCTATCAAAATAATATTGTGAAGATACTAGGTAAAGAAAAAGTTGAAGCAATTGAATGTGTTAGAACAGAATTAGTAGATAAAGGAGAAGGAAGACTATCACCTGTAAATATTGAAGGTTCAAATTATAATATAAATGCAGATTATGTAATAATGGCTATTGGATCAAAACTAGAAGAAAATATTGTAAATGAAGTTACAAAAGATAAATGGGGAAAAATACAAATAGATGAAGAATATAAAACCAATATAGATAAGGTATATGCTGCAGGTGATGCTGCTGGAGTAAAAAGTACAGTGGCATGGGCAAGTTTTTCTGGAAGAGAAGCTGCAGTTTGTATATATAATAATTTGAAATAGGGGGAGAAAATGACTAGTAAAGATATATCTTTAATGATTGGAGAGGTTAAATTTAATTTTAGAGTTGGAGTTGTAATTGAGTATAATGGAAAAGTATTGATTGAGAGAAATCCACGAATAGACTATGGTGTTATACCTGGTGGAAGAGTAAAAACACTTGAGGATGTTAAGTCTGCTTTGGTTAGAGAATTGCGTGAAGAAATGCATGTTAACTTTTTAAAAAGAGAACTTATACTTCAAAATTTCATAGAAAACTTTTATATGTTTAATGGAACTAAAACTCATGAAATATATGTTGTGTATAGAGTAAGACTTAGAAAAAATAGTCCATTATTAAAGAGGGAAAAATTAATTAATTATGACTCGAAAGCAAATTATTATGAATTTGTTAACATTAAAGATATAGATAAATATAAAATAAAACCTTATGTGTTAAAGAAATATATAAAAAGTTCCAAATTTAAAACTACAATTGTTAGAGATATTTATTCGAAAAGAAGCAAAAATGAAGAAGAGAAAAATGAGGAAGAGTAATACTATAAAAATAGTATTACTCTTTTTTGTAATGAAATTGTAATAATAGCAATGCTTAGTGTGAAATTAGTATAGTTTTTATTAATTTTGTTGTATTTTTATGATATTATAGAATTGTATAAATATAGGAGGAAAAGGGGAGATAATATGAAAAAGACTTTGAAGATTGCATTAATGTTCATATTAGTACTTTGTATGGTTTTAAGCGTTGGACCTAAAACTTATGCATCATATGAACTAGTTAATGTAGAAAACTTACGTGGTGTCTTTGCTTTTGAATGGAATTCATATATTAGAAGACCTTCTAATACTGAATTATTCCATTTAAGCAATGGCTCAGAAGAAAGACTTGCTTTTTGTATTCAAAAGTTAGTTCATACTCATGTTGGTGTTGTTTATGATGACCCATATATAGTTGATAGTAATACTACAATAAGCAATTATTCTTTCGAACCAATGGTTTCTGCACTTGCAGGAGTTCCTGGAAACACAGTAGATAACTATTGGAACAATTTATTAAATGGTGAAGTAAAAAGATCACTAAATATAGCTTACGTTTGGTGGAGAACATACTATCCAGACGATAAAGCTGCAGCATCAGCTGTATCATGCTTCTATTGGGCACAATCTTTAGGTGCTGCTGGTCAATATATGGAAGATCACTTAGATACATCTATATTTGCTAGACCTACAGGACCAGCTCCTTCAGGCTTAACTGATGGATATAGATATTTTGCTTTCAAAACATATGCAGAAGCTGAAGCTCAACGTACTCCATTCTATGAAGGAATGTTTGATCCAGGTATGGTTGAAGCTACAAATGCTAAATTAAGAGAATTAATGAGTTATTATGAAAACTTTAATTATGATATGCCAGTATTAACTTGTACTTCAACAAATACAATACTACACCCAGGTGAGAGTGTAACTTGGACAGATACTACTGGAAAAATATCTAATACTACTGAATGGACAATGGATACTACTACATTACCTGCTGGAGTATCTGTAGTTCAAAATGGTAATGATGTAGTAATTTCTGCTACAGAAGAGTATAAAGGTTCTACAGAATTTACTGTTACATTTACTAGATTTAAAAATAGCAACAATGGTGCTGTTTGTAGAATGTATGGTAACAGTGCTGGTAACCAAATATTATATGAGGGTGGTTTACCTGCAAGAAGTGTAAGTTTTAACCAAAAAGCTACTTCATTAAAAATTGAATTAAATAAAGAAGGAGAAACTCCATCAGGACATGCAGTACTAAATGGTGCTGAATATCATGTATGGAATGATGAAGGAACTTATGATGAGACTTTAACAATTGAAAAAGAAAGTGCTACAAAATATTCAGCTTTAACTGGATGGATTGAACCTGGCACATACCATATTCAAGAAACTAAAGCTCCAAAAGGTTATAATTTAAACGATACTATTTATGATAAAGCTTTAACAGATGCTGATTGTGATAATGTTATTGTTCCACAAACAGTTACAGATAATATTAAAAGATATTCTTTAAACATTATTAAATATGATAATCAATCAAGTTCAGAAAAAACTGCAGCTGCAGGAGCAGTTCTAGTATTATCATTAGATACAGAAGGAATTGTATTAGATAATGGTGAAGCTCCAGAACCATATGAACTAGAGGTTACATTAGATGATTATGGTAGAGCAACATTTATTGATAGTGATTACTATGCAAAATATGGTGATGATTATACTATCCCATATGGAACATACACATTAAGAGAAAAGAAAATTTCTGATCAAGATGAACCAAAAACTAGATTCTTTATTCAAGCTGATCCTGTAGATTTAACAGGTGAAAGAGACAAAACAGTTGCTTTAAGAATATTAGATGATGAAGATGTTGAAGCTAACATTAAAATCACAAAATACAATAAAGTTACTGGAGAAGTTGTTAAAGATGAAGGCGCTAAATTTAAAATTTGGAGCGTTGAAGATGAGTCTTGGGTAAAATTATATTCATATGCAGATAATAGCGAAATAGATGAATTTGAAACAAATGCTGAGGGATATTTAATGACTCCAGAAGCATTACCTTCAGGAGAATATAGAGTATATGAATCTCAAGCTCCTAACGGATTCTATCTAGAAGAAGAATATAGAATTCCAGAAGATGAGACACAATTACCTTTAAAAGGTAAACAAGTTAGAATAGACTTAGATTCATTAAGTCTTCCAGAAAATACTGAATATCCAGAAAATGGAACATATAGTGGACAATTTGTTGTTGAAGTAGAAATGGAAGATACACCACTTTATGCTAACCTTGAAATTGAAAAAGAAGGACAAGCATTAGTAGATGTTGTTTCTAAAGCACAAACTGTTGAACTAAATGGAAAAGAAGTTGGAAGAGAAGATTTAAAAGAAGTTAAGTATGAGTATAGAAAACTAAAAGGTGTTACTTACGAAATCTATACTGCTGAAGAGATTAAATGGTCTCCAAAAGGTAGTGTAAGATGGGAAGCTAACACTAAAGTAGACACTGTTGTAACTAATGATTTAGGTGTTGCTCAAAGTAGAAAAGATTTATCTCCTGGTAAATATAGAATTGTTGAAACAGTAGTTCCAGAAGGATATTTAAAAGCTGGTGAACTACCAGAAGTTACATTAGAAAATAATGATTCATATGTAGCTTCAGCAGATTTCCAAACACAATATAATAATAATAAACAAAAAATAGGTTTACAATTTGATAAAGTATTTGATGATGAAGTATTCTCTTTAACAGGAGAAGATTCAGTAAAAGAAGCTGTATTTGGAATTTATGCTAATGAAACAATAAAAGGATATGATGATAGACAACTATTGTTTAAAGATGATTTAGTAGATTTAATTCATGTAACAGATAATGGTGAAAAAGCTAAGAGTAACGTATATTTACCTGCAGGTAAATACTATGTAAAAGAGCTTTATACTACATATCCATATTCATTAAGTGAAGTTATAGCTCAAGTTGAACTTACTTATGATAATGAACCAGAAGAAGAATTTAAATTAGTAGATAGTGATCCATATCTTAACAAATCTACTGGCGCAACTTTAACATTTGTAAAACTATCTAAATCTTCTAGCGAAGAACTAGTTTTAGATGGTGAAAAATTTGATGCAGCAGATTTAGATAAAATAACTCAAAAAGTTTTAGCATCTATTCAAGCAAATGATGGTAAATATAAAGAAGATGAAAAAATAAAATATGTTGATGGTGCAACATATCAATTATTTACAAATGCTGAATGTAAAGATAGTGATTCAGTTTACATGAAAGAAAATGGACAATATGTACCAGCAAAATTTGTTACTAAAAATGGTGGTATGATTGTTGTAGAAAATCTTCCAGTTGGACATTACTTCTTTAAAGAAGTTGAAGCTCCAATAGGATATCAAATATCAGATGAAGTATTTGAGTTCTCAATAACTCAAGGTACTTCATATCAAACAATATTAAAAGTTGCATATGATGATTCTGTAATTCCAGAATTATTACATAAAACAGATATATATACTGGTGAGAATGTAAAAGATTGTACATTTGAAATTACAGATGAAGATGGAAATGTTCTTCTACACTCAATAACAGACAAAAATGGTGTAGCTTGGATTCCACAAGATATGTTTGAAGATGGAAAAACATATTATTACACTGAGATTGAAGCTCCAGATGTATATAAAGAAGATGGAAAACTATACGTATTAAATACTGAACCTCATGAATTTGTAGCATCATTTGATGAAAACGGAAAATGGACTACAGAAAAAGTTGAAGTTGAAAATAGAAGACCTTTAACAGATGTTGAATTAATAAAAACAGATGATGAAGGAAATAGAGTTCCAAATTGTAAATTTGAGCTTAAGAGTAAAGAAGATGGACTATTCTATGAAGTAGGTGTAACAGATGAAGAAGGTATATATGTATTTAAAAATGTACCAAAAGGTGAATACATTTACACAGAATTAGAAGCCCCAGAAGAATATGAAATTGATACAACTCCACATGAAATCTTTGTAGAAGGAGATAAAATGGTAATTGAGTTTGTAAATACTGGAGATATACCTGTAATAATACTATCAGTTGTTGCTGTAGTATGTGCTGCTGGAATAGTATTCCTAGTAGTAAAAAAAGCAAAATCTAATAAATAAGATTTTTGGATTTTAAATAAAAGATACACTACAAATTAAGTTTTGTAGTGTATTTTTTTATTTGTTTAATCATATATTTAATTGAGGTAGATTTATGAATTTTAAAAATATGGCAATTATTAAAAAATATTTAATATCATTTCTTGTTTTTATTGGATGTTTCTTTTTATCACTAGTAATAGCTTCAAGCATATTTGCTTATACTAATCTTAATGATAGATTTTTAAATATTGCAACATATATTATTGTTATTATTCCATCGTTTGTGTCATCATTTTTGCTTGCAAAATTAACTAAAAATAAAGGAATGATACATGGCATAATATTAAATATTATATGTATGAATTTATTGTTTATTATATTTTCATTATTAAATAAAAATATAGAATTTACTAATTCATATTATATATATTTAGGTATAAGCGTGTTATGTGGAATACTTGGAGGAGTCTTAGGTGTCAATCTTTAAAAACAAAAGAATAATAATTATTGTTGCTATTTCTTTAGTATTATTTTTAGCAACGATAGTAATTTCTTTGAAAGTAAAAGCTAAAAGTATTAGTGTATTTAATGAGAATAACGAATACATTTTAGGTGGTCAAATTGTGGGTGTAAAACTTCTTGCAAGTGGAGTACTTGTTATGGGAGTGGATAGAGAAGATATAGATGTAAAAATTGGAGATATAATTCTTGAAGTCAATGGAAAAAAAGTAGAAACAGATAATGATCTTAAAGATTATGCAAGTCTTGGAGAAAAGTTAAACTTAAAAATTCAAAGACAAAGTAATATTTTTAATGTGGAAATAGTTCCTGAGTTTAGTAATAATAGTAAAGAGTACAAATTAGGACTATGGGTTAAAGACAGTAGTGCAGGAGTAGGTACAATTACATTTTTAGAAAAAAATTCTATGAAGTTTGCAGCTCTTGGTCATGCTATTTATGAGGCAACAGAAGATTATGTCTTACCAATTACGACAGGATGTATCACAGATACTCAAATATTTAAAATTAAGAAAGGTTATGCAAAAAATCCTGGAGAATTAAAAGGTAATATAACTAATAATGTTTTAGGAAATATTTATACAAATTCTCAAAATGGAATTTATGGCAAACTTTCAGATGATAGTTTAATAGATTACTCTCAAACCATAAAAATTGCTTCTAAGGACAAAATTGAAGAAGGAGAGGCATATATTTATGCAACACTAGATGATAATATAAAAAAGAAATATAAAATTAATATAGAAAAGATATTTTTAAATTCTACGGATAATAAAAATATGACTATTAAAGTTGTGGATGAAGAATTACTTGAAAAAACAGGTGGGATAGTACAAGGTATGAGTGGAGCTCCTATTGTACAAAATGGCAAACTAATAGGCTGTGTTACTCATGTATTACTAGACAATCCGCAAATTGGATATGGTGCTTTTATCGAAAATATGATAAAAGAGTTGTCAAAAATATAAATATAATATTGTTTTAAAAATCTTCTTGTGGTATAATGAAATCGCAATTTATATTAAGAGGAGATGATAAAATTGGCAAAAAAACAAAAATTATCTTTTAATAGTAATATGATAATTACAGTACTTGCTGTTATTGTTGTAGTTGCAATCATTGCAATAATTGCTATTAATGCAGGAAAACATGGTAAAAATATAACAGCTCAACTTAATGAAGAGTTTACATTAAATAAAAATGGAAGTGCTACAATAGTTGATGGCGATCAAAAAATAGTAATATCTATTAAATCAGATTTAAACTATGTTGAAGGGCAAGATTTAAAAATTCCATATGTTATTAGTGTTAATGGAGTAGATTATAATGGAAGTTATACATTTGCAGATGGTTATGCTATTCACTCAGAACCAAATGGCATGATTTATAAAGCTAATTTCAATCTAATTGAAAAAGGTGCTGTAACTATTATGATGTATAAAGATGAATCTGCAGCAAAATAAAAAAACTTTAAGTAGGTGGGCATCCACCTATTTTTTTTGCGATTTTTTTGATATAATAGAAAGGCAGGTGTTTATTATGAAAAAGAAATTTTTAACAAATACATATTTAAGAGGAGTAGACAACTATGTTATCATGCAATTTGAAGATGATAAACTAGATTGTTATAGTGTTCTAAAGAAAGTTAATAGTATAGACAAGCCATATATTTCTACACATACAGGTAAAGATGTATGTTTATCTAAAGAAGGATATTTTACAGTAGAATATCTTCCTAAAAATAAAAAATATGGCGTAAGAGTATTTTTAGATGATAATAAAAATGTGATATCATACTATATAGACATAATTAATGGAATAGGTGTAGATTATGAAAAAGGACTATTTTATGATGATTTATATTTAGATATTACAATAGATAAAACTAATAATGATGAAGTTAAAGTATGGGATGAGGATGAGCTTCAAAATGCTTTAGAAGAAGGAGATATTACTAAAGAGCAATTTGATATGGCATATGAAACTTTAAAAGAAATGCTATCTGAAATTGCAATGGAAAGTAATATATATATTAATAATGATCATAAAACATATATAGAGGAGCATTTTAAAATATGATAAGATGGTCTTTTGATGATAATACGCTTTTAGATTTAGTTTTATCTGGAAAGAAAAGAGCAACTTGTAGTGTGTATAGTGGAAAGATTACTGCTATAGGAGAAGAATCAATTATTACAAGAGATGGAAAAGATGCTGTAAAAATTAGAGTTACTAATGTTAAAGTATTTAAGTTTAGTGAAGCAAAAGAAGAAGACATTATTAAAGAAGGAGAAGGAAATTTAGAGACTTGGAGAAAAGTACATCTTGAATTTTTCAAAAAGTATTATCCAGATTTTAATGATGAATATGATATTCTTTTTGAAGAGTTTGAAGTTGTAGAAATATATCAATAATATAAATTTAAAAAAGTTTTTAAAAGCTATTGCTTATTTATATGGCATATAATATAATGGCCTTGACTAGAGGTGGTTATATGATAAGAATAGCAGATGAGGCAGATGCTGATGCTATATCTAAGTTAAATGAGGAACTATTCATTGTTTTAAATGAATTAAAAGGGGATATATATAATCCTGTAGCTTTTCCAAAATATTTTATTGATTCTATGATTAAATCTCATGAATCAGACTATATTTTAATAGAAGATGATAACAAAGTGGTAGGCTATGCTTTAATAGAGCAAAGAGAGTCTCCATATACAGAATATTCTGCTTTTGTAGAAGACCATTTTGCGTATATTTATGAACTTGTAGTTTTACCAGAGTATCGAGATAAAGGATATGGAAAACAGATAGTTAAAGAGGCAAATAATTGGGCTAAGGTTAGGGGACTAAGCAGTATTGAACTTAATTGTCTAAGTAATAATTATAGTGCAAAAGCTTTTTATGAAAAAAATGGATTTGGAGAGTATCAAGTAAAACTTAGAAAGAATGTAGAATAAGCAATTATTGGAAAATGAAATAATAAGTGATATAATATAAGTGTATATAGGTTGTTGTGACCCTATATACGTTCATTTTAATTCTTTGGAGGGCTTCGGCTCTCCATTTTTGTAAATGTTGAAAAATAAGCAAAATGATAGCATAAATATAACTTTATCCTATCATTTTTATACAACCTATTTGACAAACCTACTCACAAGTGGTATAATTCAAATTGTTAAAATTATATACGTAAAATCTATGATATAGCAAAGTAAGTTTTAGAGAACATATTTTAGAGAATGTATGTCACCGGCTGTAAGCATACTAATATGCTAAAACTGAAATTTCACTATGGAGGTCTTGTTTTGAACAATAAAATAAGTAGGAACAAGCGGGTGTGCCCGTGATAGCTTTTTGAGAGCATTTAAGATTTATCTTAAATGAATTTAGGTGGTAACGCGGAATTTGAAGTCATTTCGTCCTATGTTAAGGATGAGATGGCTTTTTTATTAT
>JAEEGL014601229.1_pt1 | contig 14777 bp, 17 predicted proteins | sample 9134231 | NCBI WGS metagenome assembly JAEEGL01 (sample SAMN16246548, study PRJNA631951) | gut metagenome | biome: gut microbiome; feature: rumen; material: fiber-attached | host: Bos | place: Iran: Karaj | collected 2018-10 | reverse complement strand
CTTGCCAGCGATTGCTACGTATTTACGATATCCCTTGTGATCACGAACCCAATCCTTAAGTGTAAGCTCATACTGAGCAAGCTTCTCAAGAACCTCTGGCTTCTTATTTCCAGCACCAAGCTCCTTCTCCATATCTGCAACAACTTCTGGAATACGTGAGTCACCAGCGTGCTTGTTGAATGCTTCAAAAAGATCAAGCTCTGAATTCTCTTCGATTTCAACGCCAATGTTGTAAAGCTGCTTAATTGGTGCATTGCAAGCAAGGAAGTTCATTGGTCTTGGACCAAAGCTAATAATCTTGAGATCTGAAAGTGCGATTACAGCACGAGCAATTGGCTCGAAGTCATGAATCATATCTGCACAATCCTCAGCATCTCCAACTGGATACTCAGGAATATAAGCCTTTACATTACGAAGCTGTAAGTTATAAGAAGCATTAAGCATACCACAATAAGCATCGCCTCTACCGTCGAGGAGGCTGTTACCTGTTTCCTCAGCTGCTGCACAGAACATCTTAGGTCCGTCAAAATGCTTTGCAAGAAGTGTCTCAGAAATTTCTGGGCCAAAGTTTCCAAGGTATACACAAAGAGCATTACATCCAGCCTTCTTGATATCCTCAAGAGCCTGTACCATGTGAATCTCACTCTCAACGATACAAACTGGGCACTCGTAGATATGCTCGCTGCCATATTTCTTTGTATAAGCTGCGATAAGAGCCTTTCTTCTGTCTACTGATAAGCTTTCTGGAAAGCAGTCACGAGAAACTGCTACTACACCAATTTTTACATTTGGCATATTATTCATAGTTATTACCCTCCTTAAATACTTGGCCTTCTCCATTCAAGAAAAAGCCTCTAATACGTTTTCTTCGATAATGCAATAATATCAAAATACTTTTTTCGTAGACTTTTAAATCTTTACTATGTGATGTCATTTTTTTGACCTGTTGATTAAGCCTTAGTAAATACACGTGTTTTAAAATTTGTCCACCTATTTTTGCCAATTCTATTGACTTTAGTTTTGACAAATAATAACATTATGACTCGTGAAACGTTATAGGAGGATGTATATATGAAAAATTTTGCACGTTTTTTAATTGTAACTATGGTTTCTGCAGTACTTTTAGTAGGATGCGGTGGCAAGAAGACTTTAGAGTCTTACTTCGATAATCATGCAGATGAGCTTGCTGATATCGAGTCTTCTTCAGGATGCGATATTGCTGTTGATGGAAATACTATGACATACACATTCAATATCGGTGGTTCTTACTCAGATGAGGACATCGCTACACTTCAGGATTCATTTGACGAGTCAATGGCTTCAATGGAGAGCATCTTTACATCTTCAAAGGATATGATTGAGGATGAAGCTGATTGCGGAGAAATCGAAATGGTCATCAAATATGTAGATGGCAATAACAACGAAGTATATAGTAGAACATTTTAATCAAAAAAGGCATCGCATTACTGCGGTGCCTTTTTTCTGTATTCACTAGGTAATACTCCATATTTATCTCTAAATGCATTCGAAAAAGCCTTTGAATTCGGGAAGCCATTTCCCAAAGCAATATCTACAATCTGACCTCCAGTTTCCTCCAACTCTCTAACTGCATGTTCAAGTCTAATTCCCAATAAATAGTCCTTAAAATTGATTCCAGCATGTTTTTGGAACATTCTTGACAAATAAGATGGAGAATAATTAAACTGCTCTGCCATCATCTCCAATGAAAGTGGCTCTGAATAATGGTCCTTCATATATCTAGTAATATTAGTTAGCTTTTTTAATTGTTTATTGCTCTTTAAAATATCCTCATTAACATTAAATTTTCGATATTTTGTAACTAAAATATACAGAAGCTCATAATATAGACTAAGAACCTGAAGCTTATTTCCCTCTTCGTTTTTGTTATAAATCAAATACATTTCCTGCAGAAGAGTAAATACACGGTGATCACTCTCTCTATCCCCATGAGAGAACCAAATGAACTGCTCATCCGTAAAATATTCTGCAAAGGTATCCTGCGGAATCTGCAAGATAACCGTGCGGTTTGGATTCGGTGCAGAAATGCTATGAACCTCATTACTATTTACTATTACAAACTCACCATTAGTAAGTGGAAATTTCTTGTCATGTAGCGAAAACTCCAAGCGGCCTTCCCATACAGCAAAAATCTCGATAGAACTATGCCAATGTTTATCTCTTACATAGCCACCATTTGCCCCCTCAAACAAAAATAACTTAAATGGTAATCCAGCATCCGTAACAACAACCTCATGCTGATATGCCTTTAAATCCATATTACACTATCTCCCTAAAAAATCTACAATCTCCATCCTCTTCATAACCTACTAGAGAAAATCCAAGCTTTTCTAACAATCCCCTGCTTGGAACATTTGACTTATCGCACCTTGCTATTAGGCTGGTCAAGCCGTATCGTTCGCCCGCTAATTTGATTATACATGAACAGACCTCAAAAGCCAGCCCTTCTTTCCATCTATCCGGTGAAATACAAAAGCCAAGCTCTGCCTGATTTTCTCTGTCACATGTTTCCCTAACCTCAATCCCAGCACGCCCAATTAACTCACCTGTTTCCTTGTCGAATACAAGCCACATTCCAAAGCCATACAGCTTATATATATATTTAATATAGTTTTCTTGATATTCTTTTTCCTCCTCGTACTCAAAGAGTGGTTCCATAAAGCGAGTAACTCCAGGCTTTCCATAGAGTTCAAATAAACTGTCCAAATCCTCCATGGAATATTCTCGGATGGCAGTTCGCTGAGTTTTAGCTATATCAAGCGGTATCTCCTTGCATCTTCGGTATATATTCTCAAATTCCTCATCATCCACATCATCAACATCCACTAGGATAAAATCACATTTTAAGTTAGAGATATCATCATGTTCAAAGGCCGCCACCGGTTGTCCTCTCTTAATGCAGACGTCAATAATAGCCTGATTATCAGATAGGATAAGTGTCCCATCCGGATAATCAGGCTGCAATGATTCATAATCTGTAATTCGAAGGATGTCTTTTAAATAATTCAAGTGTCCCTCCGCTATTGACTAATCTCTTCTACTTCTGCCGTTAACAATTAATATTAATCTTAGAAGCTGAAGAATTGTTGTAAACAACGCAGCAACATATGTAAGTGCTGCCGCTCTGAGAACCTTTGTGGCACCATCATGCTCTTCTCCCTCAAGGATTCTATCCTGTTCGAGAATCTTTAGTGCTCTAGAGCTCGCATCAAACTCAACTGGTAATGTAATGAGCTGAAATAGTACTACGAATGAGAATAGGAAAATTCCGAACTCAGCAAGTGGTGTAGATCCAATAAATAAACCAATTATTATTACTGGCCAAGAAACCCAAGAGCCAATATTTGCAAGAGGTACTGAAGCCGCTCTAAGATTTAGTGGAGCGTATCCTTCTTGATGTTGAATCGCGTGTCCACATTCATGAGCAGCGACTCCAATTGCCGCAACACTTGTCTGTCCATAAACAGCATCAGAAAGTCGTAACACCTTTTCATTTGGAGAATAATGGTCCGTCAAATTTCCCCTTACTCTCTCAATTCTCACATCATATATTCCTGCAGCATGCAAAATATGCTCTGCCACTTGATTAGAGGTAATACCTCTATAACTTCTAATTTTGCTAAATTTATTGTAGGTTCTATTAACATTAAGCGAAGCAATTCCACTGATTAATGCTCCTATAAGAACCAAAACAATCGTCCAATCATATCCATAATATCCATATCCGTAAAACATTTATTGTCCTCCTCATGAAATATGCTTATTTCATAAAAATAGTATAAAGCTATTCACTCGGAATTACTAATAAAAAAGTATTAAAAAATCATAAAAAAACTCTTACCATAAATGGCAAGAGTTTAAGTAACATCAATACGACAGGTCATTGTATAAACCTTTCCATTTGATTTTTTCATTCTGACAGTCAATGTGCCTGTCCCCGCCCCTGTCGCTGTAATTAGTCCATTAGAATCCACCGTAAACACACTAGCATCTGACGATTTATACGTACATGTATATTCTTTGTCTGTACTATTTAAATAGTCCATATTCAATGCCACCTGAGCCGTAGACCCATTACTCATAGAATAAGACGAATCCTCTGGAAGATTTATATTTCCAATATTCGTAGCATTATTGGCATAGGATTGCCTTGTGACATTACTGGATGAACTGCTGGAACTGCTACTAGTAGATGCCGAGCTTGAAGATGTATCAGCTGTCTCAGTGGTCGTCGTATCTGTCTGGCTGCTATCTGATGAGGAATCAGTTGATGTAGTCGTTGTGCTGCTATCGCTAGTTGATGTACTTGCGCTTTTTGTCGTACTGTCTGAAGATGTATCCTCAGTGGTTGCCTCAGGTTCCCCCAATTGAATATACATGGCCGGTCTAATGCCTGTGCCAAGATAATAATAATGACGTTCTATTAGTTTTGTAGAGTCATTTACAAATAGACCTTGAGAAGGGTCGTCATAGGCATTGGTTCTCAGTGGAAATACACCATATGTTTCAAATTTCATACTGTCTTTGAACTCTGTGTATTCATCAGTAGATAAGAAGAAAATGAAGTCATTTGTGGTAGTTTGGTTATTATATATATTCATGTTTAATGAATTTTTAACCTGCGATGCCACATAATTTGCGTCTAGCGTCGTGTCATGATAATAATTCATGAGACTCTTTTGATTATCTGCAGCTGTCAACGCCGTCTGCTGTATCATTGCTCTTTCAGTATCAGTAAAGGCTGTGTTATAAAAGGTCTGATTCAGCCAACCTCTCCAATAATTATCCACCCATTGTACATAACCAGCAGTAGTTCCCGTCGAATAATATTGCTTGTTAACCGCATCTCGATATGCAGTAACAGAACTAGATGAAAGGGTCTTTCTAGACACAACGAGCGCTTGCTTCGTAGTGTCATCGTACTTTAGGATTGTCCAATTTATTATTGTTCCATCAAGATATCCAAAGGCAATATCATCTCCTGCAGCATAGGTTGATTCAGAGGATTTTTTCTTTGCATTTACATCCAAAGAAATCCCTATTAATGCTACTGCCATAAATATTGCGAGTGTAAAGGTTAATAATTGCTTTGCTCCCCTAATACTTCTTCTCATAAACTCGTCTCCATTTGCTTCAAATTTCCCCCGTACTTTCATACTATATATCGACCGAATTCTCGTCAAATGAATAGGCAAAATTTAACAATTTTATCACTATTTCCAATTGTAAAAAATAAAATGGCTTGATATACTGATTTGCAGTTTCATTTTTAAGGAGTACTAAATGACAAAAAAAGATATGCTAAAGTTATTGCACAATGAAGAACCTATTCTTCGTGCAGAAATTACCGCTCTATACTCTGTATTAGACCATAAATTAGGTCTTCACGGCGCAGAGGTGCCAATCACTTTTGGAATGGATGAAAAAGCTCTCGGCTCTTATCTTCCACCATCTTACGATAATGAAGAACAGTTCCAGTTTTCATTATTCTTCATCGGTTTTTGTATGAATGAACAACTATCCAAGACAGACCGAATCAACCTATACAAACACGAATACGCACACTATATGACACGCCATATTAATATCCCCGAAAAGTACAACTGGCAACCAGGCGTACATGGAAGTGCATGGAAATATTGCTGCTCACTCATCGGTGCAATCCCAAGTGATTATTATATCGAAGGACAAAGCATTCAAAAGGTAGACTATGACTCTGTTTTAACTCGTCCAAACGTTGATCATGCTCAGGTTCAGATGCTTGACACATACCGCACACAGCGCATGTACAAAAACATTGAAAATTCAAAGGTTCAATATGAAATCGGCGACACAGTTTCTCATCCAAAATTCGGAGAAGGCACTGTAAAAGACATAGAAAGACAACCATCCTCAGTCAGACTTCACATCGCATTTGGCGACGAAATTAAAGTCATTGACCAAAAATGGTTGGTAAAAACAAGATATCAAAAAGTATCAGATAGACAATAGAACAGCCTTTAAGGTCTCCTCTAAGTCTAATCCGCCCTCGTCTACAATGACGTCGGCATACTTTTCATATAATGGAATACGTTCATCATATAGTGACTTGAGAGTCTGTCCATCTTTTAAGACAACTCCACGTCCCTTTAAACTGCCAAGACGACTATCAAGTGTCTCGTAATCAAGTTTTAAATAAACGACTGTACCTATTTCTTTGAGATGCTCCATAGCTTCTGCGCCATAGATAACACTACCGCCAGTAGCTATAATAGTCTTTTGCGCAGTTATATGGGCGTTTACATCATTTTCTATACGAAGAAATCCTTCAACTCCCTCTTCCGCTATTATTTCTTTCAAAAGACGTTTCTCACGCTTTTGGATAAGCAAATCCGCATCCACGAATTCATATCCTAATTCTTTGGCAAGGACAACCCCTAATGTACTCTTACCTACCCCCGGCATACCTATGAGAACAATATTTTCTTTCATTAAAACTATGAGCCTCCAAAAACAAGTATAATTAGCTATTATTACATGTCATAAAAATCTGGTTCGTCTTCCATAACGATTGCAGCAATAATATATGCAAATAACCCTGTACCAAAGCATAACATTGCAATGAGCCATATCAATCTAATTACTGTTGGATCAACATCAAGATAATCTGCGATGCCACCACAAACTCCCAAGAATTTTTTATTTTTACTTTTGTATAATCTCTTTGTCATAAATAACGCCTCCTCATATATCTTTTAATTACGACAATTTTAGCAAACAAGAGGCATAAATACTAGTGACAATCGTCATGTATCCATATGACAAAAGGCGACCTGTGGCCGCCTAAATAAATCAATTATGAAACTTTATCTTTCTTTATGATAGAGTCTATTTCAAATATAGAAATCAAATCATCATTCTTTCTTCCGATACCACGAATGAACGACTCCTCACTCTTAAGAAATGGAGAAGGCTCCTCGATTTCATTTTCAGGAATAGTCAAAACTTCCTTTACTTCATCTACAACAACACCCATCATCTTGTCGTCCTCAAGATTTAAGATAACAATACGAGAATCCTTTGTAAATGTATCATCTTCTAAATTCATTCTTCTGCGAAGACTCATTACTGGTATAATTTCCCCACGAAGATTAATAACGCCTCTAAAATACTCAGGGGATTTTGGCACCTTTGTAATCTTTGGCATTTGAATAATATTGTTCACCTGAGACACATCAATACCATAGAACTCTTTACTTATATTAAAGATGATATATTGTCTTTCATCTACGCTTTTTGCTTCACTAACTGTAAAATCTGCCATCACTACCTCCTATGCTATCAATGAACGTACATTGAGAATCATTGCCACATCATCATCCTCAAGAATTGATGCGCCACTAAAGAATTGGTTATCCTCAAGAATACCAAGGGACTTTCTTTCAATGTCCTTTTGTCCAAAAAGCGTGTCTACAACAAGCCCAACATAAGAATCGTTATGTACACATACTATTACAGTAATGTTTTCTTTTTCCTCATTAGACACTTCTAAATCAAAAAGCTTATCTAAATATATTAGCGGAATAACATGTCCTCTGAGATAGATAACATCCTCTGAATCAACAAGACTGATTTCAGAAGCTGCAATGTTTTCGATAGTTAAAATAGATGGCAACGGAATAGCAACCATTTCTTCTCTTACACCTGCAATTAAAGCCTGAGTTGTATCAGTTTCAGGTGTTACAATCTGACATAAATCCATTTCTTACCTCATTATTCTCTATATAAATATTGAAATATTTTTAGTAACCGCATATTTATACATTAAATTCAAAGGTATGTATATGGTAAAGTTGCACAAATAGTTACTTTTGTTAGAAACAGTTAGTTTCCGCTTGTAAATTATAACTTTCTAACTATGTATAATTACAGAATCTGCATCTTTCCGCCTGTATAATAATGCCAGTATAGTACGGTTGGGTCTGGCCCAAAAGCTTCTTGCAATGCTGGATTAGCAATATAATAATCATATGCATTGAATTGTTCATTATTTCCAATCCAATTCTGTAAGAGTTCCATATATGGCAACGGTTGATCCAACAAACCATTATTTTCCAAATAAAACTTTGGTATATATTCTCCCAATCCATATCGTTCATCAGAAGTCAGAGGCGTACCAATTGGGGTACTCATCACTCTGTAGGATCTGACATTCCATTCAGCTAAATACTTGCAATCTGTCCCATGAGTATAACTGTAGTTCATAACTGTTTCATAAGTGCCATAGTCGTAAAATACATATGGGTGATCATAATCCTTCTCAGTTTCCATTGTATAAAAGGTCGCTGGCAACTGGTATGAAGGGCTTATCCATCCCAATGACTTAAAATAGTCAACATACTCTGTAAAATATCCATAGTCAAACATGAGGTAATAGCAATCTGGAGGAAGCTTTCCTTCCATCATTAACACAAATGTATCTTCCATCGCCCCCTCAGGGTATCCTTGATGCCACTTATCCTCAAAAACATCACCATGCGCTTCATCAATTGCATCTACTGCAACCCACATACACGATGTTCCATATGAATATATTATAGAATTATCTGGCTCTCCTCCTAGTGTAATCGGTGGTCCAACATAGGCATCAACAGGCAAGTTATCCTGACTCCTTTGAAAACCACTCCAACTATCTATATAAAATAGATCATCTGCGTGATATTGAACATAAGCCTGAGCTTTGATTGGATTAAGCAAGCTAAGTGCTACAGTTATACATAACCCAGATAACACTGACTTTAATACTTTCTTTTTCATATAACACCTCTCATATTAGCAAACTACTGTGCTTGATTAAGAACTGAATAAAACAACCGCGACATAACTTCTTCTGAGAAATTGCATGGTCCCATCAATACGTATATGTCGTTAATAGTGTACCCCTGCTCAGCTAGAGCAATGTATGTCTTAAATGCCTTCGACCTCTCAGTATTAGTATTACGGAACAAATCATCCATAATATCATCTGAAAATGATCCCATATCCATCAAACTCTCAATATTAGCAACATTACAATCTTCTGGATATTCTGCCATTAAATGCCTTTCTGTTGCAACATACTGTTGGCACGCCATTTCCTCATCAGAATACGGATTATCAGTATCATCATATCCATTCCATACAACAATGTATGTTGATGTTGTATATTCATCACTTATCACAGCTTGACCATATGTATTAAAACATATTAAATGTCCCAAACCATCAAAGTATGTATCTAATGGTGTGCTCTGTGGTATATCATACCTTAAGTGTGTCTTGGCCTGGGCTTCATTAGGAAACATCAATATACTCCCTAGGACAATTCCGGTAGCCATCGCTACAATATTCATTCTCAATTTCATTTATCATTTCTCCTTCACAATAAAACTATTAAAAGGGCATAAAAAAAGTTCCGCAAAATGCGGAACCACAAATCATATTTCAGCAACTGACTGCCATTTCACAGGCTCTAGAGTTTTGCGTCCCACGCTTTCGCGAAGTTTGCCCTATTAAAATTTATACAGCTTGCGAAGTATATCATGAATTATCCGTATAAGCAAGTATAAATCCCATTATTATAAAGATATCCATCCAAATACTCTCAAGGCGTCATTTTTGACTATCTACTATTTTACCAACTTCTTTTTTCAAGTCTTAAACGCTCATGCTCAATTTCATCCATCAGCGCTTTTGCGGAAATCGGAGCTGTGCTTTCATCATATAGCAAATTGATAAGCTGACTTTGTTTTTCTATCAAATTGCTTTTAATAAAACTTGTTGGCTCCAAGTTCTCTCTTAATTGTTCTTTTCCTGCCTTGATGCTTGCATCCCACTCAGCTTTACTCTTCTCGTACTGCTTGTTCAACTCATCTAAACGTTTTTCAGCCTCAAGACGGAACTTCTCCGTTTCCAAACGTATTTCTTCCATCCTAGCCTTAACCTTTTCGGTGCGGTAGATTACATCTGGATAAGCATTGGCAAATCTACGATAAAAGATTGATTTATCACTTAAGAGAAGTTTGACATCATTACTTATTGCTTCTGTATTATCAGCTTCACTGGATTCTACTCCTATTTTAACAAGCTTCAATACAAAATGAGAAACAATATAGTCTGTAATAAATATCACAGAAAGGCAGCTGGCAATTATTTCCCTAGCATTTATTGCTAAATTATCAAAAATCGCATATAAAAAAGGATTAGCAATATGAATAATAGCAACCCCACCTAATCCAAACAAAATCAAATTTCCAACCCAAACTCTTCCGTTTAGGTTCATAGGCTTTTGGCTATAATCCCACCATCTGGCATGAAATCTTTTTTCCATAAAGTAACTAGTGAGATACTCAATCAAACCGCATACAATTAGAGATATGGCAAAGGTAGTTCCTACACCTTTCTCCACAGGAGTAAGTCCTGCTACAGTCAATGTAATGAGTGCAGCACCCGCACCATAGATTGGAAGCCACGGTCCAATGAGAAAACCACGGTTTATAAAACGTCCAAATTGGCGATATTTAAGTGTCACCTCGATACACCATCCCACAAAAGAAAATGTATAAAAAACTAATATAAGGTTTATAAAGAATTCCATCTATTCCTCCTATAAGCATAATTCTTGAGCTCGACATTTTTTTATATCTCACATCAAATACTCATATATCCTATAAGTCAAAAAATCTAATGCTTGTTCCGCCACTGAATAATACATATAACTGCCTTTTCTTTCCTTGGTAACCAGCCCTCCGGCATTTAGAACCTTTAATTGTTTTGAAACTGCCGCTTCTGATATATTCAATTTCTTTGCTAGATTTTGTGTTGTATCAGGCTTATGTTTTATAATTCTAAGTATCTGCAATCTAGTTCCATCTGCAAGACCATTATAGAGTCTTACTAATTCATCTGGCGGACAAGATCCCATATTCTCAGCATAAAAGTGTTTTACCGTCTGAATCGATGAATTATTATCCACCCCCATAATAAGGTGAGGGCTCAAGAATACACTGCCCGTTACAAATATCTTTTTTATCTCTGGATATTTAAAATGATATTCCTTATTCTTAATAAAAATAATTTCTTTCTCATTCACTTTAATTCTCTCATGAATAGCAGAAAGGGATTTTGCAATTCCATCTGTTTCCCACAGCTTTAATTCCTTTTTTAAGGCTGTATTTATAAGTGGCTCTATAACAACTATTTCCTGGTAAAAATAAGTCTCGTAGAATCTTCTAGATACATTAATTATCTTCTGCTTTTGTGAAGGCGTCACATTTGTGCCATTTTCTCTGAATACTTTTTTCCACACATTAATTGAATATCCCTCTAGGGTAATTAATGCCTCCTCTATGCTCATATCCCTGACTGGGTATGTATCAAAAGAAACAAAATCAATAGGAGCAAGCCACTGATTTGTGCACTCTGATAATTCTAAAATATCATCAATCAGATCCTCATCCAAAATATCTTGAACTCTCTCCCACCAATGTAATCTTGCCATATGATGCTCTGGATTGCATATAACATGCATAGCTGCAAGCATTTCAAAAAGTGGAGAAAAAAATATTTCTCCACTTTTCATATAAGTATACGAATCTTCAATTCTATCTGCGCAGACACCTATCTTCATATTTTTTCCTATTTAAAACAGCACTACATTGCCCGTTTTTCTCATGTGTTTTTCTACAATATCTATTGTAATCAAAGTTACCAATAAAAGCACTATTATTATCCCTATACAAATATACAGAATATGAGAGACTTCCAATAGTCGTGCATCATTTAACATTACCTGCCTTAGCGCTTCCAAGGCATAGGTTAGAGGAAATATCAGGCTAATGATTTTTGCCCAAGCCGGAAAAATAACTATAGGTACTTTTACACCTGAGAATATCTCCATTGGCTCTTCCAATATGGTAAAGAGAAAATCTGTATCTCTAGAATACAGGAAACATGCGTTCAAAAACACGCCCCAAAGTAATGCCATTATTATAAAAATCAAAATCACCACCGCAAGCCCTATCGTATTTACGTTAATTGACTCTTTTTTACTAAATATAATTAGTAACCCAAATACCAACATAACTATCGAGCTTTCAAATACCGATGACAATGCATTTCCAGTCAATACTGCCAATCGATTGGCCGTTGATAAGTATATATACTCAAGGGTTCCGCTTTGACGTTCCCTAGAGAAATTCCATGCCGACTGAACTACCGATCTAAAAAAGCTCATTGCCATATAACCTAACATGAGAAATACCAATATATTATCGCCATTTATATAGGAGACAAAAGTTCCCTCCACATCGAAAGCGCTATAACTATAATACGCTGATAAAAAGCTTAAAAGCGGCCACACAAACAACGAAATATATATCATCCAGTTATTAAAATAATTGCGATGCTGTTTAACTGCCTCGGCCAAGACTACTTTTAAGAAATATCTCATGCTATTTCCTCCCTTTGCATTTCTCTAGAAAGCTTTATAACAGCCTGTTCAAGCGAAGGTTCCATTTTATGGAGCTCATTAATTGTCAACATCTCCTGAATTGCAAATCCTGCTAGTGATGACGATAATTCCGCTTTAGATGTAATCATAGTTTTCCCGTTTTCAAAGGTAATTTCTGCCTCATTATCCACATTTGTAATATATCTTTTCAACTTTTGATATACATTCCCATCCATCCCATTCGTTGAGAATAAATATTGATTACTCATAAATACAAAATCTGTAAGATCTTTTTTGGTTCCTTCAACTACCAATTCACCATTGTTCACAAGGTAAATATAATCGCATAGTTCCTCCACCTCTGATAAATAATGTGATGTGAGAAGAATTCCTTTTTCCTGTTTTCTCGCCAAATCCTTTATCTCTTCGTGAAGTTCTTCAGTTACTACTGCATCTAGTCCTATAGTTGGTTCATCTAAAAAAATATATTTCGGATCATTTATAAGGCCTCTTGCTATCTGCAATCTTTGCTTCATTCCCTTTGAAAATGTTTCCACTGGAAGATGTGCTTTGTCCTCCAGACCAACAAGTTTTAACAGTTTTTCTATTCTCGTTTTGAGGATGCCATTTTCTATACCATATAGCTGACCGTAGTACCAAAGATTTTCATACGCGGTCAACCGCCAATAAATCATGCGCTCTCCTCCAGCTATCATATTTATCTGTTTTTTCACCTCTGCTGGGTGAGCAATGGCATCAATGCCATCAAAGCTGTATGTTCCTGTTGTTGGCTCTATAAGGGTTGTCAGCATCTTTATGGTTGTGGTTTTACCAGCACCATTTATTCCAAGAAGCCCCACTATCTGACCTGCTTCTATTCTCATAGAAATATCTTTAACGGCTTCAATTTTTTCTTTATGAGATTTGAAGACTCCATCCCTTCTTTTTACCTCATATATCTTATTTAAGTTTTGAACTTCTATCATTTTCTCTTATCCCTCCATCTTCTCTAGCGCTATTATTTCCACTTGCTTCATCAAAGGCATGCATGTTCCTATGTAGACAGTTCCAATAATCAAAGCCCTTATAGCCAACGTTATAAATCGCTCTGTCATCATTCCGCCAAACAAGGCTGCCCTCATAAGAGAAATGCAATCTGCAACCGGAATAATGTTCCCCAATACCCTAAGACCATATGGTAAGTACTCTTTTGGAAATGTAATTCCGCATACTAAGAAAATGGCTGCAAATAGAGTATTCTGCGTAATATAAGTATTTCTTGTATAAAGCATTACGCATCCAAGAATTAATGAAACCCCAAAGAAGCAATACAATGACAAAAATACTGCAACAATAAATTCCACTATGTTAAACTCATGTATCCTAAGTCCGAAGAACAAGCCTATAAGTATTGCGATGCCAGTCTCCCCAAAGGTTGTAATTGTCTGAAGCAGCATATTCCCTAAAAAATATGACACTCTCTTAAAAGGAGCCAGCATCAAGCTCTCAAGCGTCCCTTCCCAAAGTTCTGTCATAAGCGTTCTACTAACATTTAGACATGTTCGAACCACAAATAGGTACATAAGGCTTCCTACAATTGCATAACTCATATAATCACTGGTTCCTGTTAGGGCACTAAAGCTCTCTGATAGTCTTCGCCTAAAAAAATAGTGATACATCATCCACGCACCAAAGGTAGTGTAAAAAGAAGTCATGATACACCCCACCATAAAACTAACAGGATACGCTCTTATCCTAATCTGCAGCTCCTTTTTTATGGTTGCTTTCAATACTTTCAAATCCATTAATCCTCCTCATCAATTAACTATTTGGTTAATTACTTTTTATTTTTCAAAAATATATGGGAGTATAAGGATTTGATGATGGAATGTCAATAAGATATTTCATTAAACACGAAAAAAGCCTTCCGACAAAAGTCTGAAGGCTTTCATTTGCTGAGGCTGAGGAGGCTCGAACTCCCGACAACCTGATTAAAAGTCAGGTGCTCTACCAACTGAGCTACAACCCCATATTCAATTTTTGACCATCCAAGCTGAAATAAAAAAGGCATAGATGTCGAAACTGGGCTAGCTGGATTCGAACCAGCGAATGCCAGAATCAAAATCTGGTGCCTTACCGCTTGGCGATAGCCCAACAAGCGACCCAAAAGGATGATTGAACGCAATCAACTTTTGCGATCTAGCAAGCTTGCTTGCATAAGACTTGATTGCATAAATATGCTAAAAATATGTTGCTATCGCAACAGGGT
>JAEEGL011236221.1_pt1 | contig 14777 bp, 12 predicted proteins | sample 9134231 | NCBI WGS metagenome assembly JAEEGL01 (sample SAMN16246548, study PRJNA631951) | gut metagenome | biome: gut microbiome; feature: rumen; material: fiber-attached | host: Bos | place: Iran: Karaj | collected 2018-10 | reverse complement strand
TTATTTTCATGAAAAGAGCAATAATAATGTTTTTGTTTTTCAGGATGTTGATTACAAGAAGAAGAAAAAGAAATATCAGAAGAAGGATCAATTAATAACATAATAACAGGATCATTTTTAACAATTTCTCCGAAAATAGATAAATTTAAAGGTAGAGTTTCAACATTATCTAAATTTTTTACTAATTTTCTACAATAAGGACATCTTATATGATTATTATGATAATATTTCATTAAACATGATGTACAAAATGTATGTCCACAATTTACTAATATTCGAGGTATTTTATCTCCTACATTATATTTTTGATGACATATTCCACATAAATCTAATTTTCGACCTGCATAATCAAATATTAATTTTGGCACTTCCTTTCCTTTTTCATTAATGGATTTTGAATCCATTTTTTTATGTTTTTTATATATTTTTTTTTTTAATTTTTTTTTTATTTTCTTTAATTTTTAAAATGAGTAATCATAATTTTTTGGTTTTGATAAAATTAAGAATTTGTATATATATTTATTATATATAAAAATTATTTTGATTTTTCTACGATTTCAATAAAATAATTTTTAAATTATTTAAATTAAATTTTTTTAATCTATATCCATTGTAATATTCTTTGTTCTCAATTTACCTTTTAATATTTTTGATTTATTATTTATTTTATCTTTGGATTCTTTCATTTTTGTTTTATGTTGTTTTGATCTATAATGTTGTTTTAAAAATTTTTCAGACACAAAATATTTAGAACAAAAAATACAAAAAAATTCAGGTTCATCTTTACTTTCCTTTTTTTTGACTATAATTTTTTTATTAGAATCTTCTTTTTTTCCTTTTCTTAAAATTTCAATTGTTTCAGTTTCAGGTTTAGGAATTCTTCTTAACAAAACTTTTTTACCCATTTTTTTTATAGGAATAAATAAGTAATTATTATTTTAAATAAAAGAAATGAAGCAGTAAAAAATTAAATTTTTACAAAATTATAAAAAACACATTTTTTTAATTATTAAAACTATAATGAATAAAAATGCTAAACTAATTTTGTTTAAAGAAAACGAAGAAACAACAACTTTTGCAAATTTAAATAATTTTTCTCCTGCAATAGAAGATAAAGGAATAAAATATAAGAATGAATTAACTTTTAATTTAATGGAATTAATAACAAAAATGAAAAATAATAAATCTCTAAATAAAAATATTATTAATTCTGAATTATTGATAAATGTATCATTAATATTAAATCTTTGTAAAGAAAAAAACACTCCTTTAGAATTGCAAAAAACAGGAAATGAAAATAAAGTATATTCTTTTTATTTTCCTTTAAAAAAAATATCAATAGATAATAAAATTTATAATGGAGGATTAGAGAAATTAAATAGAGGAATAATAATAGATTATCAAGAAAATGAAAATAATTCTCAAAATGAAACAAAAGATTTTTCTTTTGAAAATAATTCAAACAAAAGTTTATCAAATGAAAATTTATCAGATATAAATTCAAATGATAATGAAATTTATTTTTATGAATGTCCTATTTTATCAGATGAAAAAGAAAATTCAAAAGATTATTTACATTTATTTGATGAAATAATGAAAATTGAAGATGAAGAAAATAAATATTATAATAGTCTTTCCTTAAATAATACTTTCAATTTTTATATTGAAAATTCTCCTAATCAAAGTAATATTAATTTGTCTAATTATCAAAAGAAAAAACAAAATTTAATTTTAAATTATTTAAGTCCGAATTCTTATAATAATTTTATTAAATCTATGAATAAAGATTATGTTCAAATAATGTTATTTCATTATTTAAATATAAAGAAATTAATTAACTCAACTGAAAATTATGTATTTGATGAAAGTTTTAAATTCAATTATTTTATTACTTTAATCAAAAAATTTTTATTAGAAAATAATATAAATGATATAAGTGTTTATAATGATATAATTAAATATCTTCTTTTTCAAAATAAAATTGTTTCTTTTGAAGAATTTTTATCATGTTTTGATTCTTTCCTTTCTTTGTCAAAAACGAGAAACAGAGAAAAATATTGCTTTTTATTTAATATAATTAAAAAATCAAAAGACCAAAAATATTATACAAAAAAAGATATTGAAATATTTTTTAAATTAATTTCAGCTTCTAAAATATATGAAGAAGAGTTTTCAGAAGATATAATAGAAAGATTAATTAATAGATATAAAGCTATATATAAAAATGATATAATTAATGGAAAATATAATATAAGGAAATTAAACATAACTTTAGAAACATTTTTTGAAGACTATTTTTAAAATAAAAAATCCCTATTTATTAATATAATATTTAATAAAATGATACACTTATATATCTCTAAAAAAACAAAAAAAAAAACTTTAAAAAAAATTAAAAAAAAATAAAAAAAAGATATTAAACAAAGATTAATCCCCTAAAGTCATATAACAACTAAATCTTTTTCCAATCATAACTGAACTAATTCCTATATATTTCATATTAGGATCTAAAATATCTTTTCTTTTCAATCCACTTTTATTTCCCGTATCATCAACAATCATTAAAATAAAACTAGTTTCAGCATCTTTAATAATATCTCTCCAATAAGTTCTAATAGAAACATTATAATTTTGAATAATTTCATCAACTTTTTCTTTAAAATAATTTTTATCAATAATATCTTCTTCCCTATTAGGAACAGGAATACTCATTTTTGATTTATATATTAATTTATTCATTGGATTGATGTCATTTAAATATTTTATTGCTTCTTCAAAAGCAGGTTTCCCTTTTGATAAAGCAACTTTTACATTTGATTTATATATTAATCTATTATGTTTATCATATGTTATATTTGATATTCCTTCTTCTATTTTTGGAATAAAACTCTTTGGATTTGTTCTCACTATATTTATATTCTCATATATATATCTACTAAAATCATCATTAGGAATTTCATTTTCTTCTTGAAAATTTAAAGATGAAATATTATTAATTATAGTTTTTGAGTTATTATTTATTTTTTCTAAAATGTATATATTTGTATCATTTGAATCTTGGTTTCCATACATGTTTTTCACTTGAGTTTGATTTTGATTATTTGGGTCATTTTTTTTTTTAATTTTCCCTTTTGATTCTATTTCATCTTCATTATTTATTTTTGGTTGAATACACTTACATCCCATTTATTTTTTTTTTAATTTATATTATTTTTCTTAGTAATTATAATAAAAATAATTATTTTTAATTATTTTGATTAAATTTATAATGACATTTTACACATTCATAGTAGACTGTTGAACCTTCATCAGCTCCTCTTGTTTGAATAGTATAATAATACATTTGATTATAATTACATTTTGGACATTTTTCATTTATTATTGTTCTTTCATTTTTTTGTTCTGTTCTTAATTTATCTTCTTTATTTTTTAATTTATTAACCCAAATTTTACTAAATTCATATTTTTCTTCTGTTTCAATCACATGATTTTTTATATTATCTAATGAAGTTTCTCCTCCACATTTTTGGCATTTAACATTATTATTATTTATTATTTCAAAATCTAATAAATCTCCACAATCAATGCAAAAATTAGGTGGTCTATAAAATAAATCATTAAAATCATTTTTATGCTCAAACATTAAAAAGATAAATAAAATAAAAATTATCTTGTAAAGAAAAAAATAAATAAAAAAATCAAGTTTATATTCATAATCTAAAAATGGGATGTTTTTCAAATACAAATAAGAAAAAAAACAATCTTTTCACAAATGAAAACATACCATTAACAGAAAGACGTGAAAATATAAATATAGAAAAACCAATTTTAGAAAGAAAAAACACAGATACAAAACCAAAAAATTATAGTAAATTAGGTTCATTAAGATTTAATTCAAGATCATATGTAAATCCAAGAGTTCCAAAAATTTTTTTTGATAAAAATGAAGAACAAAAATCATCATATACAAATCAAAATAATCATTTAATGCATTTAGTAAATACTTTAAATAGAAATGTAAATATAAAAGAAAAAGATAATTATGATAATATAAGAGAATATATAAATTGGACTTTATCAAAAAACATAAATGGAGAAAATTTATGGATAAATAATGGTAAAATAACATTATCAAAAAATGAAGTTGAAAAAATAATAAATTTACCAGAAGAAAAAATTAAAAAAGAATCTTTTTTAAATCGAAGAATTTGGGTAAGTAATTATATTCAACAAGTTATTTCAGATCAAATTGTAGATAATCCTGTTTTAGTGGTTTCAAGAAATAATATTTTAGAAGATTCTCTAAATCAATTTAAAACAAATAAAGATATAAATTTAAAAAGACCATTACATGTTTTTTTCCTTGATGAAGATGCAAATGATATTGGAGGAATTTATAGAGAATGGTTTTCTTGTGTTTTTAAAGAATTTTTTTCCGGAAAATTATTTAAAGAAAATAATTTCGAAAGTTTAGGTAGAAATACTATAATAATTAATGATGATTTTATTTGTACTAAAGAACATTTAGAATATTATGAATTATTTGGAAAATTAGTTGCTAAAAGTTTAGTTGATAGAGTTATTTTAAATGAAAATTTAAATTATATTTTATTAAAACAATTAATGCATTTAAAAATTGAAGTCGAAGATATTAAATATATTGATATGGATTATTATATTTCATTCAAAGAATTAATTAAAGCTGAAAATATAGAACAAAGTGATAATTTGACTTTTTGTTGGATGTTAAAAAATAATATAACTGATGAATTAGATGAAATAGAATTAATACCAAATGGTAAAAAAACATATATAAATAATAATAATAAATTTTTTTTCCTTGAAAAAGTAGTAGAATATTATACATATTTACGACATAAAGATAAAATAGATTCAATTTTAAAAGGATTTAACTCTTTAATTCCGTCAGATAAACTAAATATATTTTCAGTGGAAGAATTTGATTTATTATTAAGTGGTCAAATTAAAATAGATATAAATGATTGGAAAAATAATACAGAATATATTGGTTATTCTCCTAATGATAATACAATAAAATGGTTTTGGGATTCTTTATTAAATTTAAAGCCTTTTGAATTAAAAACTTTCTTTACTTTTTGTACTGGAATGACAAGAGCTCCTTTAAATGGTTTTAGAGTTTTACAAAGTTCAAGAAATCAAATTGTTAAATTTTGCATTGAAAAAGTTCATAATAATAAAGCATTAATTCAAGCTAAAACTTGCTTTAATAAAGTTATGTTACCTTGTTATGAAAGTTATGAAAAGATGAAAGAAAATATTTATATGATTGTTAATAATGATACTAATTTTTTGGGAAGAGAATAATTATTTTTTATTTATATATATTTTTTTTTACCAATTTTGTATTTAAATTCAATGGTTGTCGTTAAAATTAGTTTTAAAGCTAAAGAATTTTTTTTTTGAATTTCGTTAAATGTTTTTTTATTATATTAATTAATTAATGTATTTATTTTCAGAAAATGAAATTATAATCAAAATATATAATATTTATTTATAATAAATAATGAATAAATTAAACATAACATTAATTAAATTTTAAATTATATTTAATTTAATTTGAAAAAAAAATAAATTTTATATCCAAAGTGATGTACATGCATATTAAAATATTAAAACCAAAAAAAAACCTGTTAAAAAAAACAATTACCAAAAAAAAAAATTCTAAAAAAATAAATAAAATAATCATATCTTAACCCCCCAAAAATTTTTTAGAAAAGGGAAAAAAAACTAATTAAAAACCCAAAAAAAAAAAATAAACTCAAAAAAAACCATTTCAAAAAGGAAAAAAATAAAATAAATTCCAAATAAAAAAATGTCAACTCCAGAAATTCAAAATTTTGAAAATCCTGAACTTTTGCTCTATTTCAAAATAGGATGTATAATAATAATAATAACGGTTACTTTAATATTTGGTTTAATGCCCTTATTTTACAACATCAGTAGAAGTTCAAAATTTCTAGGAATTGCAAATGCATTTTCAGGAGGATTATTTATGGGAATAGGATTATTTCATTTATTACCAGAAGCTCAAGAAAATTTTGATTCATATTATTCAAATCCAGAATTTCAAGGTTCTTTTTTTTCAAGTCAACCTTTATCATATTATATAGCTTTTATTTCATATTCACTTATTTTATTTTTAGAAAAAGTTGCTTTTAATTCTCATTCTTTAACTGCACATACTCATGGTGAAGAAGGTATTCATATTCATCATGATGATTTACATGAACCACTTTTAAATCATTATGATGATGATTTAGAATCAAATAAAAAAAAAAGAGATATTGCTGAAGAATTTTTTAAACCACAAAATCCTTTTGATAAAAATAATAATGTTTATCATGATTGTACTAATTTAAAAAATCCTACTAATAAAAGCTCCGACAATGCTAATATTCATGGACAAAGAAATAATTTAATTATTGAAGAAAAAGATGATTCTGATGAAGATGAAAATACTATTAAAAATGTGCTTAGTTCAAAAGGACAATTTGCTTCTTTTTTACAAACAAGAAATATAATGGAGAATAAAAAAACAGATAAGAAATTAGATAAAAGTTTATATGCAGCAACAAAAATAATAGAAAGAGCTACAAATCCTCAAAAATATGATAATTACAAATTTAACGAATCAAATAATCAATTAATAGAATTATCAAAAAATGAAAATTATGATAAAAACAATAATGAAGATCATTATTTCACACCAACATCAACAATGACACCATATATATTATTAATAGCTTTAAGTTTACATGGATTATTTGAAGGAACTGCATTAGGAGTAATGAAAACAATGAGAAACACTATTTTTTTACTTTTGGCTATTTTAGCACATAAATGGGCAGAAAGTTTTGCTTTAGGAATTAGTTTTTATAAAAGTGGAACTGAAAAAGGAAATTTTATCAAAATGATTATTTTATTTTCACTCTTTACTCCTTTAGGTATTATTATTGGATTAATTTTTTCTGGTAATGGACTTTTAATACAAGGTATTTTATTAAGTATTTCTGGAGGAACTTTTTTATATGTAAGTGCTAGTGAAGTTATTGTTGAAGAGTTTTCTATTACTAAATATAAATTTTGGAAATATGGTTTTTATTTACTTGGAGGTGTTTTAGTCGGAATTCTTAAAATTTTCGAAGTTGAAGAATAATTATTTATGTATTTTTTTATTTTTTTAAATACACAGATATAAAATAAGTTAAATTATATAAAATCAATAAGAGTATTTTGTATTAAATTTCTTTTGAAATTTATTTGCATTTCCTATTAAAAAAAATAAAAAAAAATTTTGTTTTCCAAATACAACAAATTTAAATATTACTATCCTAAAACACAAAGAAGTTTTAAAACAAAAAAAATAAAAAACCTTAAGGTCTAATATCCCATCCACATAAAGAATCATCACTAGAATCTTCATCATCTTCATCTTTTTTTAAAGTTTTCTGGAATTTAAGCATAGCCATGGCATCATTTAAATTTTTAATTTCATCATTTTCAAATTTACTGACTTCTTCATTAACCCATCTTTCAGGTAATTTCCAGAATAAAATAGTTTTATCTTTACTTCCAGTAAGTAAAATTCTATTTCCACTTTCATAAAAAATTTGTGTAATAGCACCAGTATGAGCTTGCCAAGCATAAATACTTTGTCCAGTTTTTAAACTCCAAATAGTAACTCTACCACTTTGATCTCCTGTAATCAATTCATTATTTTCTTCATTATATCTAACAATTCTAATTTCAATATTTCCTCCAAAATATGAAATTTCCTTAATTAATTTTTCCTTTCCAGGAATACCTAAATCCAAAACAGAAATATCTCCTTTATTAGTAGCAGTGAAAATATAATTTTTTTTTAATTGAACATCAAGACCTCTAATAGTATTAGCAGTATGAGTTTGAATAATATTGACAATAGTAGGTACACTAGTATTAGTTAAGAAAACAGAAAGCATTCCAACTTCATTAGTTAAAAATATTCTATCATTTTTTTTATCAAAATATAAATTAGTATATCCAGCAGCACTTTCAGCTATTTCAGTAATAGCACTTAAATTATTCATATCAGTAACACAAAATTTCCTATCAGAAGAACAAGAATAAATTAAAGCTCTTCTTGTATCAACTGCAACACCCATTACACGATTACTATGAGGTTTCACTTGACATAATTCTTCATATTGGAAAAATTTACTATCTACACTTGTTTTATAACATACTACTCTTCCTGTATCTAAACCTACTTGAACTATATTTTTTTCATCATCGAAATTAACAACTCCTGTTTGTTCTGGGAAAGATTTTGCCCATTTTTTTTCTAAAATATATCCTTGCTCTTTTCCTTTCATTAATGAAAAAGCAAATACTGCACCAACAGAAATATGAGCATCTGTTTTTTTTTCCCAAGGTAAATTTACATTAGTAATATAAGCATCAACTCTACTTGCAATATTCATATCACAGCAAACAATAAAAATCATATTTTCTTCTTTAAAATAATAAAAATCTCTTATTCCTAAAGGTAATTCTGTAAAAGAATGAATTTTTTCAGGAGCATTAAAACTTAATTCAGGTGAATGTTTATCTAATTCTAAAAATGTTTTATAATATTCATTTGATACTATATCTTTCCTTTTATTACATTCTTTTAAAAAAGAATCTAATTGCAATCTTCTTTTTGTTAATGCATCATATGCGGTTATTTTAAATAAACTTTTACCAGGAATTGGAGGAATTGATGGAAGAAGTTTTGAAATATTTTTGTGTAATGTTTCAAATTCGGAATATCTTTTTTCTAATACCCATTTTTGCTTTGAAAAATTATCATACACGTTTATGTTGTAAAATGTTACTGTTTTAGAATCCACGTATTTTTCCACAAATTCTGGCACGTCTGTCATTATTGTTGATGTTATCATTTGGTCTTCCATTTTTTTATATGTTTTTTTTTTGCTTTTGATATTTTTTAAATATTTATTATTTTTTTTTTTTTTATTTATTTTTTTTTTTGAAAGGTTTTTATTTATTTTATTTTTAATATTTATTTATATATTTATGTTTTATGCTTTTAATATATTTTTTTTTTGGGTTTTTAATGTTTGAAAAATTTTCAATTTAAAATAAACCTTTTAATAAAATTATAATGAAAAAATTGAAAATTAAAATTATCTATGAATGAAGTTTCAATTATTCCATTGAAAAAGACGTTAAAAAAACTGAAAACATTAAAAAATTATCTAAAAATTATTTTACGAAATAAATTTGGAAATATAAATTATATAAAAAGCAAAAATTGTTTTCTTTTACTAAATTTTATTAGTATATATAAAATCGAAAAATGTTTGAATAACTAATTTTCCCATTAATTTTTCCTTTAATAAAATGATTAATTTACAATAAAAAAATTCCTTTTAATTAAATATTTTCAAAAAAAAAAATGGGAGAAAATATAATAGAACCATTTAAAGTTTATGTAAGAATACGTCCTTTACTTCCAAACGAAAGAAAATTAGTATATAATGAAAATAATAAAGGTAAAAAAATACCATATCAAATAGTAAGTTCAGATAATAACGTAGTATTATTAAAAGATCCAAATAATCCAGAATTGTATGGTCAAAATGTGAAATCATTTCCTTTTGATAAAGTATTTACAGAAAAAGATAATAATAAAACAATATTTGATTCAATAATAAAAAATTTAGTTGATAATATTTTACAAGGTTATAATAGTACTGCTTTAGCTTATGGTGTCACAGGTGCTGGGAAAACACATACAATGTTTGGAGATATGTTAAATTTAAATTTAGTGAATAATATTAATAACAATATCACAAATATTAATTTAAATAATAATTTCGAAGAAGGTATTTGTATGTATGCAGTTGATTATTTATTTTCTAAAATATCTTCATTATCAAATAAAGTTTTCACAATAAAAATATCATATTTAGAATTATATAATGAACAAGTGAAAGATTTATTAACAATAAAACCATCAAATGAAGGAATAATGATAATAGAAGATCCAAATAAAGGAGTAATACTTCCAGGGTTAAGTGAATTAATAGTGAAAGATTCAAATGAAGTATATAATTATATTCTAAAAGGTAATTCAAGAAGAACTATGGGAGCTACTGGACAAAATCAATTTTCAAGTAGATCTCATGCTATATTGGAAATTAATATTGAACAATGTGAGAAAAATATTGAAAAAAGTGATATTTTAATTAGTAAAATGCTATTTGTGGATTTAGCAGGAAGTGAAAAAGTTGGAAAGGAAAAAATAAGAAGAGAAGAAGGAGGAAATATAAATAAAGCTCTTTTAGCTCTTGGAAATTGTATAAATATATTAAGTGATAAAAGTAAAAAAAATTCATTTGTTCCTTATAGAGATTCTAAACTAACTAGATTATTAAAAGATTCTTTAGGAGGAAATATTGCAACAATCATGATAGCTTGTGTTACTCCTTGTTCTTTAACTTATGAAGAAACTCATTCTACTTTAAAATATGCAAGTAGAGCTAATAAAATTGAAAAAAAAGTCACTAAAAATTATAAAGAAATTGATCAATCCACTGCTCAATTTAGAGAAATGATTTCTAGTTTAAGAAGTGAAATTTTACATTTAAAAGAAATAATTAAAAGCCAACATCAAAAAATTAAAAGTAATAATAAATTTTATGGACAAAAAAAAGGAATTAAAAACAATAAAAATAATAATAATAGTAATAATAAGAAGGATAATAATAATAATGGGGGAGATAGAAATAATAAATTTTATTCTCCTGAAGATGATAATTTTTTAAACAATAGTATTTTTAATAATAAAGATTTTATTAATCCTTCTTTAAAAGATGATGGAAGTGGAATTTTAATAAATTTCAGTTATGACATTTATGATAATTTATTAAATAAAAATTTAAATGAATTATCAGATGAAGAATTTCAAGATTTAGAAAAAAAAATGGATATATTATATTATGATAAAATAAATTTAGAAGAAAAAATGAAAAATGGATTACAAACATTAGAAATAAATGAAATATATACTCAAATAAAAAATTTTTATGAAAAATTTATAAAAACTTTAAATGAAAAACTAGCAGAAAATATAGAACAAAATATGATAATAAAATTCAATTTAAAAGAATTATTAGAAACAAACCAACAAAATTCAAAAAATTTAAATTCAGTTGATCAATTATTAAAAAATGAATTTAATAAAAATGAAATAGAAAGATTAAACACAGAAAGAAATAATTTCCAAATAGATTTAGATAACATAAATAATAAGATAAAGAAGCATACTCAAATATTGAAAAAGAACAAACAAAGGAAATCATTTTTAAAAAAATTATTTTTAAAATTTATATCAAACACACAAATAAATGAAAATAAAGATTTTCAGAATTCATATCAAAGTTTAATAAACGAGAAAAAAGAATTAGAATTAAAAGCTCAAAAATATAGAGAATGCTTTAATTCAATTTTAAAAGAAAAAGAGCAAAAAACCCAAGAAATTTTTCATTTAACTAATGAGATAGAAAAAACAAAATTTATAATAAATACGAAAGATAAAGAAATATTAGAAATAGAAAAAAGAATAAAAGAAATAGAAATAAATAATGAAGAATTATTAAAAGATTATAATCATCAATCACCAACAGTAAGAAGTATGATATCATTTATAGAAGAATTTGAACATCATACAAAAAAAAGAGAAAATTCAGTTAAAGAAAATAGTAGATTTCATCATAGAAGTGATTCTACTAAAAATTTAACGAGTATTAATGGAAGTGAAGTTAATGGGAATAATTATTTAACTATTAATTTAAATCAACAAGTGCCTACTATTACTGCTTTTATTAATGATGGTGATATTTATTCTCATGATAATTCTTTAATTAATAATATAAGTAAATTAAGATATAATTTAACTGCTAAACCTTCAAAAAGTACTAGTAAAACTAAACCGAGGAAAAGAGAAGGAAATACTATTGTATAGATATAATTTTTTTAATATTTTATTTTTTTTTTGTTATTTATTGTGTTTTTAAATTTTTTTTTTTTTTTGTCATATATATAAAATAAATATTTCTATTTTCTATTTTGTAAATAATTTCTTATAGATTAATTTTAAGTAAATTAACATTTTTAATTTTATTTTTCAAAAAATCAAAATATAATAAATTAGAGAAGCAGATAACAACTTTTACATTAACATAAGAATTTTCAGGTTGAAATCCATTAAATCTTTGTTTCCATTTTATAAAAGCGAATTTTTCATTAGTTCCTTCATCAAGAACAACTTTAATAATTTCTAAAGGTTCATCAAAAGGAAAATCACCATACTTACTGTTAAATTTTATATTATTTGTAGTATATTCTTCAAAAACTTTAATGAAATTTAAAGTATCATAATTCATTTTTAGTGATTTTGCATAACTTGTTTTTTCAAATTCTATTATTGAATCAAATGCTTTATCTTCTATTAATATACTTAATTTTTGCCAAGTATTTTCTTCAAAATTTTTCCATTTTATTTCATATTGAGTTTCATTGTTATCATCTATTTTTTTATTTACTATTTTTTCGATTTCATACAAATTTTCTTTTAAATTATTTTCCATTTTTTTTAAAGTTAATTTTTAGAATTTTTTTGCGGGAGGTTAATTATTTTTAAAATTTCACTAAAGATAATTTTAAATATTTATTTCAAGTGTTTATAAAAAAAATACAAATACTTTATTTTATTAAAAAAGTTTTAAAGACTATTAAAGAATTTTATATAAACATTAAATAAATTTAAATTAAAAAGAATAAAAAACAAAAAAAATAAAAAATGAGTAATTACAATTCAATGGAGAAAGAAATTTTAAAATTAAAAAAAGAAATAGAAAAATTAAGAACAGCAAATCAAAATTTTGAAAAACAATCAACATTAGATTATGGAAAGAAGTCATGTAAATAGTAAATTTTTAATAAAATAATATAGACAATAAAAAAAAAATAAATAGGTCAAATTCAAATCAAATGATATTAAATGAAATTTTATCCTCAACTCCTAAAAAAGAAATCAAAAAAAAAATAAATAATAACTCCTCAGACATAAAATTAAATTTTAATGAAGACAATAATATTCAAAAAGGAAATATAAGTCAATCATCAATTTCAAGTGATTTAAACACAAATAAATATAAACAAATAAACCAAGAAAAAAATGAAATTGAATATGAAACTTTTAATCCAAATTCAAATATTAAATTATTTGAAAAAACTGAACAAAGTATATTGAATAATATAAATAAATCTGATATGTCAATCAATAAAATTTTCTCTGATTTTAATCCTTATGATGTTAATAATTTCTTAGGGAAACCAAGAAATACTTTTTTATCTTCTTTCCAAAAAAAGAATTCTTATACAGAATATAATAGTAATAATAATAAAACAATATATAATATATCTCCAATAACATCAAATTATAAATTACTATTAAATAATAAAAAAATAGAAGAAGATAAATTAACAAAAGACAAATTTGACCCAAAAAAATTTTTTATATTAAAACATCAAAAAGAAAGTAGAAGAATGATAATAGAATATTTGAAAATATTATTAAATGAAAAAAAAGAAAACTTAAATTCTATATTATCAAAAAATTTAATAAATCCAATAATATTATTAAAAGAGAAAAAAATTGAAAAAGAAAAATCAACAGACAATATAATATTAATAAATAAAAAACCAAGTAATATAACATTAGGAGAACAAAAATTTAGTCAATTGACATTAAATAATAATAAATCAAATAGTAATAATTCAATGATAAATGTAAATAATCAAAATAATAATAATTCTTCTTTAAATTTAATGAATAATTTCTTAAATAATATTAATGATGAATCACCAGAAAAAATTTCTTTATTAACTTTTTTATCAATTCCAAGAATAATGAAAATGATAATAACAAAAGATAAAAAAATTCCTTTTTTATTTCAAACTTCACCAACAATAATTTCTTGTTCTTATGGAATTGAAAGTTATATTTTTAAATGGTCTGATTGTAAAAATTTTTCTCAAATTGGATTTTTCGATTTTATTAATGTTGATAATTGTTCTTTAAATCAATTTGATAATAAAATTTTCCAAATTAGTATTTCTAGTAATAATAATATGGAAAAAATTTATTATTTTATTGAAGCTGAAAATAATCAAATTGCTTTAAAATATATTCATAGTATTTATTTTATTTCTCAAGTTATTAAGTGTAGAGCTTTTAAAAGAAAAATTAAATAAGTATTTTTTTTTCTTTTTAAATCTTTTTTTTTACTTTATTATAAATGGATTTTAACAATGAAAAAAAGAAATTGTAATCAATTTATAAAAAAATGATTAATAATTCTTCTTTGGAAAATAAAATAAATAAAAATAATTTATTAAAAGAAACAGAAATAAATACATTAATTAATTAAATATAAATATTTCAAACTAAGACATTTTAGAAATTGAAAAATTTAAAATAAATACTTTATCAGAAAGAATTCAAATAAAATAAATCCTTCAAATTTAAATTTTTATTCAATGAACTTCCAAAAGATAAAAATGGAATAAAAACATTAAAAATAGATTATATACTTCCAAAAAAATAAATATAACTGAATTGATTACATTTATAAAAAATAAATTGGGGATTGGGGATTGGGGATTGGGGATTGGGGATTGGG
>JAEEGL017431803.1_pt1 | contig 14778 bp, 8 predicted proteins | sample 9134231 | NCBI WGS metagenome assembly JAEEGL01 (sample SAMN16246548, study PRJNA631951) | gut metagenome | biome: gut microbiome; feature: rumen; material: fiber-attached | host: Bos | place: Iran: Karaj | collected 2018-10 | reverse complement strand
TGGGTTTAGACTTGTCAACATAAACCGGCTTTCCTTCACAATGAAAAACAGGAGCATCACAATTGTTGATATAGGTAGCCGCCCGAAAACTTTGGCTGCAAGCTTCTGTCACAGAACTCCTAAATTTGACTTTGGTACCATTAAGACCTACCCTGTCTTTATGTGTCAGTTCATGGGCTTTCACCTCAACGATGTAAGTGGCCTTATCCGACACTCCAAGAATATCCAACTCGGGTTTCTTTTCCTTTCCATTTTCGATGATGCGATATGTTACCGAAGGATAAAAAGCCATGTCGGGCAGAAAAGACTGGAAGACAGATTTCACCTTTCTTTCCACATAATTGTCACGACTAATCGGACTTGTATTGTTCTTAAAGTTGTTCTCGTAATAGTTTTTGTCGCACATCATGAGTTTTTCAGCAATAAGAAACATATTGCGGTAAGGGAGCATTGGCGTGAAACAATAATACCGACTACCATCCTTCACAAACGGCTTTTCATATATGCTATGGCCATTCATAATATTTCCCTTGTATTCTCCTTCGGCTATGAATGATTTGTTGTCGCCAAATTCAACAGACAAAGCTTTTAGAATGTTTTCCTCAGCCTCGCTCTGAGGTAACACCCAAAATATTCGATCCGAATCGTAATAGTCATCAGTTGGAAACGTTAGAAATTGCATACCATCATCGGTGTGACCAACGTCTGGGTTGGCGGCAAAAAACTCGCCAAACATGCCTTTAGAGTAATCACGCTTCTTAAATCCCTCCAAATTGGAATCAATTGGCCCGTAGGTCTTTTCGTCCCATTTCTTCCAACGCTCCCATATTTTATATGGGCCTGTTATCATTTCCTGACTACCAATCTTGCATATCACACGGTCTTCCACCTCTTGAAAAAACTGCAACAAATCGTTGATTGAGAAACCATAGGTGGTTTGATAAAAACCAGTATGAGGAGTGAACAGTTCCTTGAACACATTCTGCAAATGTTCAGGATAGCCGTCACCACGAACCGCAATAGTCTCCGAATGAATTATCCAGTCGACAAACTGTTCTGCATTGTTTTCCAGCGGCATGTCAAGCAGTCCATAAACCTTATAAAGACTACGAAGCGTTTCGCGCAAATCATTTACAACCTCGGGTGAAGGGGACTCTTTGCCATTGTTTGGCATTGACAGACCATAGTTCAAAGCATATTCTGCTATCACCTCTGCGTCCTCGTCCAACTTTGGTTTTGCCCCCATTTGTTGTGTCATGAAACTCTTTTCAAGCGTTGGTAAGTTGTTGATCAAGTATAATCCGATGCTGCCAAGAAGTTGTATGGTGTCATACTTTTTGAAATAGTCCTCAATCTTGCCAATATCCTCAGCCATCTTTACCTTGATGTTCTCCTTGTCTTCAAGCGATTTCATCATCAACTTGCCGCATTGTCGAAGTTGTTCTTCAAATGAGTTATTTGTTGTTGGCCTTTTAATCACAGGCTTGCCTTTTTTCTTTTTTGGTCGCGGCTGCTGTCGTCTCGGTTTATGCGGCTTTTTCTTCGTCATGTCCTATCTTATTTCAAAGCTTGTTTATTTAATCTGAGAACTTTCAAAGAAAAAACCAAAATACCACTTACAACAATTATCAAATATGCTAATTGGTTGTATTATTTTGCCCGGAACCCGTTTGTTTGAATTCCAAGATTTATCCATCTCATTGTTGTGCAATGCCCCATCTGATAATTAAAAATTACTCAACCTCAATATCATCAAACACAACTGGTATTAACTTTTGAAACTCTTTCAGAAGCGGAATAGCCACTTCTCGCATTTGTGGGTGTGCAGCTTGCGATGTTCTCAACGTGAAGAAATGCCGCCACTCGCGTAAATTCATGGTAATAACTATTTCTGTTTTCAACGAATTAGGCAAAACGCTTCTCGCCTCCTGCGGAGTTGCGCCAAGTTCTATCAGTTTGTTGTAGCCTGCCTCCATTTGTTCAAGGGTATGCTTCCATACCAGATATTTTTCATCGTCTTGAGACCAAAAACAAGGCTCAATAACAGTGATTTCGCTACCGAATTTGCCTTTTGTGTAGTTGCAATAACGAGTTGATTCTTGCGTATAACTTGCGAGGCGATGTCTTACAATCTCGTGAGAAACACCTCTATCGCAAATAATACGCACGGTAACAGACTGATGTTCAATTACGGACAGATGCCCTCGGTCACTTATCATTTTGACAAAATCCTTTGCCGAATCAGGAGTGATTTTGTCTTCGCTTTTGTAGGCTGTACGGCCAGCCAATTCAATCTGCTTCAAAATGTAATCGCCGTCTACATGCGACTCGATGACAAATTGTGGTTTTGTTGTTCTCATAAGCTACTTTTTTCGAATTGGTAGAAGCACGAACCCTTTTTTGAAGTTCTCATCTTTTTCGTATTCTTCTTGCGTATAAGTCTTGAACTGGAAATCATCTCTGATTGAGAACATTTCTTTAACTTTATCATCCTTTTCAAGTTCTTCTTTTATCGCTTTATTTGTGCAAAAAATAGTTCCAATATAAATATTATCCAAAGTTTCACCGTCTCCTTTCTTTATTCCTTTTATCTTTTCAATACCCTGACGAGTTGCAGTCCCTGTTGAAATCACATCAAGAAGCACAAGAATGTTTTTTGCTTCCTTAATCACCGATGTGCTTTCTTCCTGTGGTATGGAAGAAGTACCTTCCCAGTCACATATCACATACGAACTATTACAATTCAATTTCAAAGAAAGGTTAGGAGCAAGAATAATCCCTGCTTTCCCAATTCCAATTACACAATCAATACCTCTATCCTTGAACTGTTCCTCAAATATGTCAGTAATACTATCAAGTGTTTCCCTGTTAGTAAGCAATAATTGGGTGTTGATGAAATACTGTGTATACTCATTTTTCTCTTTTTCCTCACTATTGCCAAAAGAGAAAACAAAACGCCCTGTTTCCAATAAATTCCGGTCTCTTCTGAACTCTTCGATCTTGTTCGAAAGAATAGTCCGAGGTGATGTTATCTCTTTTTGTCCGTTATTCTGACTATCTGTACCGTCAATACCTTTTTCGATGTCTATATGATTCCTTTCTTTCAGTCGTTTCTCTTTAGTTCTTTTATATTCGTCATAATCATTAGTTGAAATAACATCATTATCATAATCAATTACGATATCATATCGAACGCCAATGTTATCATCAACTGATTTTGTAGAAAAGGTAATAGGATTAATTTGTTCTATTTCTTTCTCTATTTTATCTTTAACCTCAAAAATTATTTCTAAATACCGTTCCTTTGGCACCTTATTTTTGACTGTCAATTTACGAATATTGTCAACATTAGGAACCAAATGAATGGTAGTTGCTGAGCCGGCCGAATCAATGAGAACATTCTTGATTATCGAGCCTTTTTCCCAATGTTTTCTATCCTCAGGTTTGATGCTATTTATCCAGTCATAATATTTGAAAACATTTTCTGGTGTTCTTATATCGGTCACATCGAGTTCATCTGCCAATCTCAAAATTGCAGCAAGGTATCGTAGATGGACATCAGTATGATTAATTTTTATTACCTCCTCAATTTCAACATCCTCGTTGTCTATTTTACACGAATCAATCAAAGTATGAATCGTATTCCCTTTTTCATCATCATGATCACGATGTCCTAAACAGAGCAAAGCGATTGGCTTTTTATATTTTTCATCGGGGACACTTATAGTTCCGATACTTTCGTCACTGATCACGTATTTATATGACACCACATTATGAAGCGCTCTGTTTTCCGACACCATTCCTATGTCATGACATAACACACCCATTAATAGTATATAGAGCTCTTCGGGATATAGATGTTGCAATCTTTGTCCAATTAATGCATCAACATAATACTCAACCGATTCAATGTGTGCTTTCCCGTGACTGGTAAACGTACCTGGAGTAGAACGCTCCCATAACGCTGGTAACTTCTTTTCCGTAGTCATCAAATCAGAATACCAGCTTCCACCCCTTTTGGTACTATAATCGTTTAGTGTTTCTCTGAATTTTTCTTCGATAGTCTGTTTCATCGATATTATAATTTGAACTTAAATGCATCTTTATGTTTACAATTTAACTTATTGCAAACCGGACAGCAATTATTGGTAAACATCAAATAGTTTTCCGAGTCTTCCAATATATGCAATGGAAATATTTTATGAGACCAAAACTTATTTTTTGTTGTATTTCCGTATAGATTTGTACTTACAATAGGGAATGCATAACAATATTGGTCAACATCAACTCCTCTACTCCACAAAACACTTTTCACGGTTTTAATCTCTGTTCCCATACAACAGAAATCTTCGATTATTGCATATTTACGATTTGGTTTTATATCATCCAAATTTGAGAAGTTACTTAATCTGGTCACTGGACTGACCTGATCTATAACAACCATATCTAAGGTTTGGAAATACTTGAGCAAACCAGAAGCAATATACATGGAATTTCTGCTGGAAGCCACCACATAATCAGGGTAGGCATGACAAGTATTATAAATATGTCGATAGAGCAAATAGCATACCTCTTGAAAACATTTGTGTTTTTCTAATATGGGCTTCAGATTTACATATTTATTTACATGTACAGGTGTAGAAGAAAGAATATGCTGATCAAAAACTGTTATATCTTTAATGCATTCGTTCTCAGACAACATTCTTTTTATTCTCTTGCCGATTAATTTCTGGATAAAGTCCTTATAAGCTACGATATTGTCAGTTTCAGTATTTCCATTGAATACTAATCCTTTGACTTTCTTTAGAATCTCTTCTTTACTCGCATTTTTGCAAGATTTTAAATATCCTGTTTCATAATTAAAAGACAAGACCAAGACTTTATCCGAATCGAAGAAATCCTTCTCTCTCAAAATATTGGCAGTATCTTCATCACAATTTGCAAATAAGACACAACCAATAGATTCTGTTTTAATGATATTTTCAAAAACAGGCTGCATCCAGGACGATTTCTTATCTTCACTTTGCCAAGTGGGAGTAATACCGTCCATATCAACAACTAACAACTCTATATTTGTTTCAGGAACAAGCCCTTCCAATTTGCTATTTAATAAATTAGAAGTATCCCCCAACAAGGTATATGCATTACCTTTTGGAGATATAATGTAACCTCCAATTTGAGACAAAATATATCCTAAATTGATATACTCCATGTTGTCATAATTTGTGTTATTCGACTCCATATTGATTATCCTTTGAAGGTTGTGGCAAACTGAATACTATTTTTAAATGACATCCTGAAAAATATGAGCTATCATGATAAAAAGTTCGAATCAATGCTTCTGCTTGTTCATCTTTCGTCAATTCATAATTCACGGAGTAATTTCCAGAATGTATGGAAAAACGTCCATTGTATTTTAGAACAAATTCTTTGATTTTATGCAAACCCGGTATCTCAGAATTTTCTCTATATTTAACTGCATGCATAATTGCCAATAGATTTGGATTTTCATCGTGGTCCTTGTACAACAAATCCTTACTATTCAATTTCGATTCCAAATAACCATATTTTGCAACTGCTTCTGGATCTTTCTTTTTCAACATTTCTTTCATTCTTTCCAAAAAGCCTTGGCCAATATCTGAAAAAGCAAATTCAATTGTATGATATGGCGTTTTCTGCATCATATAATAAGCAAGTGTACCTCTATATTCCTGATTGTGCTCCAAAGAGTTTTTAATCACTTGAATAAGCGACAACGATAATGTTCTACAATATCGACTTATCTCAGGTGAAGCAACTTCGTCTTCTGCCAAAGAGTCTGCTATCTCCAATACAAAGTCTTCAACATGTCTGATGTGCCTATTGAAGGTAGTCCCTTCGCTTGAGTGGGTAAACAAGCCATATAACTGTGGCCGAAAATAGTTGTTCCCTCTAAATTCATCAAAAAAATCAGCATCCATAAAGCCATTGAATTTCAATGATTCACATCCAGGAACCGTTGCCCATCTGAAAAAACCTGATTTTCTCATATATTCCACCAAATTCGGTTTTTCTGGTAAATATATTATTTGTGGAATATATCCCGATTTTCTACGAATCATAGCTGCAGCGGCCAAGAGATTGACCAAACCTTCCGGATTTGCCAATTCCGTACGGTGCATGTCAAAATCAATTAAATAATCTCCTTGAATAATTCTATTATATATGGAAGGTAATATTTCTCCATAAAAACTATTGCCATTCAGTCTATTCGGAATTTCTAAAACCATTATATAAACATTTTAATATCAATGAATCAATTATTTACCTACCCCCAATCAATATGTGGTTTCAAACCAAAGCCACACAACAGTCATAAGCTACGCCACAGGTTTTGCATCACGGAAAATGAGTATCATCACAGCCTTCAAATAATCAAAAGGCCCATCAAGCCTTAAGCCCATGCATACTTTTTATCGGTCGGATGACCAAAGAAATCTCTTTTTTCTGGTTTTGAAGATATTCGAAACCACTGGTAAGCACGACTTCAATTGTATCATCGATTATCAGATAACGATCATGATGACTGGGGACGTTCCCAAGATCCTTTAATGAAAGCCGTGAATGGGTGTCTTTTATTTTATTCCTATGGGACTCATCAATCTTGTTGAAAGGAAAAATGAACTGGATCTGGGTATCGGGAAGAATATAATTCAGCAAGCCATCAAGGTCGTGTGCCACGTTTATGTATCCGTCATATAAAAGAATGCTGTTTTTGGCCCCTTTGCATAGATTCCTCAGATAATCCTTGGCAGCATCACGCTCTTCATCCCCTTTGTAAAAGGTGGAAATGGCAGGGTTAAACCTACCTTCATCTATATTCACATATGGAAAATGCGTTTTTTTATCCGTGAGAATGATTTTATAAGTAGTCAAAGCTGCAAGTTCTTCAAGGTTTTGAGTTGTTAACCCGTTTTTTACTAGGTCAGCCTTAAGTCGGTTGTCTATCTTAATATTATTATGTTCAAATTGTCCAACATTAGTAATGAATTCGTTGTGATAATAAGATAGTATCTTATTTACCAATGGTTTATTGTAACCCTCACTCCGTTTGAACTTCCAGTACTCTACAAACAAATTATGGTCAAGTACCATTCCGTATCGTCTTGCAGCAACGTCTTCTCTCATAACCTTATCCTATTTCCATCAAATCACCAAGAGAGGCATCAAAAAAGCCTTCGGGGAAATCCACACTATATCTTCCGTTCTCATCTATAACAACCTGCTCAAAAGCCTCACGTGAATTACCTTTGTAATAGATTGCGAGCTTCTCAGTATCAAGTTTCTTACTGAAAATCATATATTGAATCTTGTTGATAATATGTTCACTATGCGTCTCAATAATCAGATTCACTCCAGCATTCGCTATAATGGTAAGAAATTCTCCCAACTTAGCTTGTGCTTTAGGGTGAAGATGAATCTCTGGATTCTCTATCATAAGCAAATCTCCAGACTTGGCACGGAGACACATGATAATGACCTTGGCCAGATAACTCACTGCCGTCCCAAGCTGATTAGGCATCAACCCTCTAAGGTCAGCAACGTCGTATGACACAATGATGTTTGAATTCTTCTCTTCTGCGTGCAACTTAAACTTCATTCCTAAAATCTCCTTGAGCCAAAAATCCACCTGACTTCCAAGTGTTGACTGCTCTTCACCGTTTCCCAAATCTAATGCTATAGGCTTATCTTTATCATTATAAAGAGTACCAAATAAATATTCACCCTGCACGCCAACAGAATATATATCTGCCTTTAGTTCCATCGTTTCATATCCCTTTCGGTTGGCGCTGAGATAAAACACATTCTTCTCAATACCTATCATCAACTCTCTTGGTTTCAAATCTTCCCTTTCTGCGTTTACAGATAATACGATGTTTCCGTCGTCAGTATCCATTGCAATCAAAAAGTTATCGTATGCATCGTATTTACAGATGGCACTGTTAAATCCAAAATCAAACTGTTTCAATAAGAAGTTACCTCGGTCATCTGCTTTTTTAAGTATTGCTAGAATGGCCTGGATAACAGCAGACTTACCAGCGGAGTTAACTCCGGTTATGACTGTCAATGACTTTAAGCCAAGCGTTTCATTCTCAATATCCATGAAACGCTCGATATGCAGATTGTTTATCATTTGTTCATTTCTTTGTTTAAATCGAGAGCAAGCATCAATCTTTCACGAATCTTCACGAAGGAATCATTCCCGGAGTGCGAAATCTTGAATGCGTTGTCATCAATGTATTTATTTACAATATCTTTTAGAACTTCTTGCTTTGTGTCTTTTCGCTTAAACAGAAAAGCAATAAAAAGAATTTCCATCAGTGGCAATGAGAATACTCCATTAATCCTTTCCATGATTCCATTACCCAAAATCTTATCCACACTTTTAAGTGTTGTCTTTATGCGAATCTTTATTTCGTCAACGTAATCATCAGAGGTGGTTTCATTGACAAATCTCGCTACGTCTGTCAGCTGTTTTTCATAACTTTCATTTAAGTATCTTGTCAAGGAATCATTTCTGTGCGTAATGACATAATCTACAATTAGTCGTAATGCAATGTCCTCTTTAGTCGAATTTTTATCAGCCTTATGGCTGTTTTTTGTTAGCGCAACGAAGTGCTTGTTTTTGAGCAGCACATCCATCACATCGGTCATTCTACCTTTGTATTGTAGTAAACGTCTATTTCTTTCACTTATCTGGTGTATTCCAATATTCAACCGGTTGTATATCTCCGCTCTCGTCTTTTCATCAATAGCAGAAGTAATGACATTAAACGGCAGCTCTGTATAAATCAACTGGCTTTTAGCCATTGAAGGCAACTCGTCATAGCGGCAATCCTCATACAAATCCATCATATTCAACCTACGTAGCGAATACTTACCGTTAAGGTAGTCCTGTATAGCTTTAATCCTTTGCCCTCCATCAAGCACTTTCAGTTTCCCATCGTATTCCCTCGTCACTGTAATTGTGGTCAATGGCAAGCCTGCTAATATTGATTCGGTATACTTACTACGTCTCTCCACATCCCATACATCATCGCTCAGTGAGTTTTCTATAATCATCTTTCCATCCTTGGAAAGCATATTTTTGATTTCAAAAACTGAATAATGTCTCAGTTCGCTGTCGAAAAATATTTTAGTGGCTTTTAATGATTGATAGTTTTCTAATATATCTATTTTCTGTTTGTTGTTTTTCGGTTTCTGCAACGGTTTCCCCTCAAGATAAGCCGCCATTGAGCCTTTAACTTCTTCTTTTGGGTCAAGGTAATAAGTTCCACTGATTTCCAGCCATTCGCTGTGGGGAACGACCGATCCCATAAGATTCTTCTCTCCTATCAGAGTCCAAAGAATTCTCTTGTGATTCGATTGCAGAGATTGAATTAGTGCTTCTTTTCTCACCAGAAAATACTCATGGCTGTTATGGTTGGCACATGCATCGAAACATAGAAGATTACCATTCATATCTAGTAATTCACCATCTATGTTTGAAAACCTCATATCCATACCATCGAAGAGTTGTTTTGATGGCTTCAAATAGGATACGATGTCTGGTTTTGAATAATCATATTCCGACTCCCAAAGAAACTGAATACATGGCAATTCTACGTCTGCAATCTTTTCCTTGTTTTTCTTGTCATATATCTCTCGAGTAGTAATGCCTTCTTCCTCAAAATGTCTATAAGCGGATGACCAATAGTATTCACGACTGAATAATTCGTAACGGTCAGAAGACTCGGGCATCCATCTTCCAGAGAAATTCTGGTCAAGAGCCCATAGCGCAAAATCAGCAAATTGATCTTCGTCAATAATATAACTCCTTATCTGATACCACAAGTTACAATAGACATTAGCATCATTCTCATGAGGTTCAACCCAATCAGGCATTGCTTGCAAGGCAAGCCAATGCGTTCCATTATTATCCACAGTTTCAATTACTTTTGAAGGATCTGGAAGGTTGTCATATTTTCTGGTCCATTCTGTCTTTTCACAATTCCAATCTGAATAGTCTTCATCATTCCACCAATACCGCGTTTCTGGCTCATACCAGGCGGGTATTCTCTTCTGAACCAACATCGTTGGGTCAAAATTTCTAATATAGGGCTCCCATGTGCCGTTATATTTTGTAGTAATATCATCATTCCAACGGTCGTGTAACGGATAATTGTCCGATAGTCTTGCCACCATTTCATGTAAGGCTATCCACTGGTATTTTTTTCCTACTCGCTCACCAGGATAAACTTGTCTCATTCTGCCATAGCCTATCGACATATCATATTCGCCAAACAACTTCTCCTTGTAACCATAGCGCTTCATAATCCACTTCACAGCGAGATTGCTAAGCTTTTGAGGGTCAATATCCCAGCCGTTAAGATGGTTTTGGAAAATATACCTGCCAAAATCTCCATATATGGTGTAACCATGTTCTGTTACCATCGAACTCAGGATGGCATCTATACCAGGTGTGACCCATTTCCCATTCTTGCTTTTCTTGGAATAAGCCTGCGTCTCTTCATCTGTAGGGAATGTCTCAGAAAAAGAGCTCTTATACGGTGGTATAAATGATTTTGCCCCAAATTGTATGTTTGGATATTTGGTCAGCGTATATTCAATTACACCTTTAGCATAATCCCTAACTAAAGCATTCGGATATATTTCTTTTTCTTTATCAAAAATATGCGCATAAACGCACTTGGCTAAAGCAATCAATTTATTAGTAGTTTCCGAAAGGAGCGCACATCCATATGCTGCTGCGTAGATGCGCTCCACCACATAAGGGTCGTTAACACCGTCAAACTTCTCGATCAACTTTATCATCAAATCAACATCGTCACGCACGAGAGCTATCAGTCCCTTTGATGCATTATCGCGGATTCTCCTGTCCATACAGGTAGTAAACCATCCCAATACTATCACTATTAGGTATTTCGATTCTGCATCAATTTCTGTCTGTCCATAATCTTCTTTAGCCCATGTAATTAGAGTATCCACAGGATTATCTCTATCTTGGCTGATGTATCTCAAATTTATCGACCACAGATAGTCGCGTTCTGCCATTTTCCACTTCATCAAATTCCTGTGCAGGAATTCTGCGTTGAAGTAATGGTTAGCCGTAGGACCGACCTGGATCAAAACACTTATGAAGTTTAATGGCCATTGGTTAGTCATCACCTCATTATAATAATCAACTAGCTTTTTGTCTATCGTCGATTTCTTTCTCCATAGCAAACTCTTTATAACGCTGTCAACAATAATGTCATTATCTCGATAATCTGGGAGAATCTCATAAATCTCTTTACCTTCTTTTTCTGGAATAATAATGGCAAACGACTCCACTATTCCAGCGTAATACCAGAGATCGTGATCATTTTTAATCAATTGGTTGACAGCATCTGCTGCACATTTCGATTTTTCAAGCAATCGCTGAGCTGTGAGGAAATCATTGAAACGCTCGTACGACAGATATACCACCTCCTCATACTGATTGTTAGCTTTATATCTCATGTTTCGGACAAGTACGCCATACGAAACCAATTCATATAGAAGTTCACCATTGCTGAACCTATCTGTTTTTACGCTGTCTGTAAGTTCAATGGCCTTATCAAGTGGCACTTCTGTAGAAAGATTTTCAACCTGGTAATCTATCAAAGCATTTACAGCCTTCCTTACAATATGCAGTTCCGATAGATAGTTTTTTTTATTGGGAGATGACAAATCTTTTTCTACTCCCTCAAGAAAAAGGTTTATGACAGAAGAAATACCCTGCATACCTTCATCTATTCTGGTCAGACCGTTTTTATGTAAACCATCGCAAAATAATTTGAGAAATAATGGATTCTTGAATTCAGGGAGAAGCAGTGGAACAGACGGAAGAGTTATATTCGAATTCTTGAAAAATAGTTTAATCGCATCAAAACTTCGATTTTCGAATCCTCTATGAGTCAATCTCAGAATACCATCCAGCTTTTTCTCACCAAATATGGCTTTGATATATGTGGTTCTGATTGACATTACCAGCCCCAGCCATGGATGCCCTTTTATCTGATTGATAAACGAGACTATATGATTATTCCAAAGTTCCTTTCCTCCCCCTTCATTCAGTGCATCTATAAAAATAATGATACGCTGCCCGGTTGACTCTGCTTTAGCTTCCAAGGCCTGAAGGAATTCCTCGTCAGTCCCTTTGAATTTAAGCTGTTTGAAAATTTGCGTCCACGGATCTTCGTTGGCGTTAAAGTGTTGTCCAAGGAATAGTAGGCTGTAACGTCCGTCTTTTATTCTTCCTTCAACGACATCAGCTAATAAATGTGACTTTCCAACTCCTGCTTCTCCGTCGACAAGCATGATTGGCATATTTGACGCCTCGCATTCTGTTTTCTCAAGATAGTTAGCGAGATTATTTGACTCGTAATAGAACTCTCTTACATCACGAATTGTATAGCTATAGTCTTTCTTTTCTATACTTTTATCTATTTCATTTTGCTTTGTCTGCTTGTCTTCAAGAAACTTAATGAAGGTCTGTGCCGCTTCTGAGGTTGACTGTATTTTTGTCTTAAGACTTTCCAAGGGTATTAATCCTATACCATCGAAAACAATCTTTCCGCCTTCATTGATTACCTCGCTTACCTTTTTTCCTAAATCTTTATAAACCTTCGATTTCTGATCTTTTGTCGCAGGATAAATCCTTTGCCAAACTTTCTTGTATTTTTTCAAATTACTATTAAACCGTTCTTCAAACCTCACATTTCGCGACAAGCCGTCAAAAGGTTTGGCAATCTCAAGTTCAATATTAAGTTCCGGGGTGTATCTGGCTCCTAATGCATCTATAGCTTTCTTGTTTTGAAGTTCAAAGTCTTTCTCGGTGAACTCATTTTTATTAAACCAAAAATAAACCAGACCTTCATTTTCCTTCCTGCTGAGTATATTCAGCAGTTCATGTTTACCCCAATAGATAAATTCAGTGTTTTCTGCACCTTCTATTTTATGCCATTGAGCAATTTTTTCTTCATAACGTTTTCGAGCAGATTTCGTTTCTTTTTTCCCATCATCCGGCAAATCCTGTGGTATAGCAATGTAATACCGTTTGACATTCTTGTGTAGACGTAGTGCTGTTTTCACAGAATCACTGATTTGATCAAACTGAGATGCTCCAAGAGCGGACACGAAGAACTTCGCTTGCCACATCCAAACATCGCCGTTGGCTAGCTCCCAATAACATTCCACTCCACCGTCAGGTCGCCCATTACGCACGAACCTTTTGCCATTTGGCACAACCATTCTATGTGCCAGCTGACAAACCAATTCTTCAAAGCCCTCGTTCAGGGAGCCCAAAGGTCTTATGTTATTGAAATCCAGGTTCTGCATTACTTAAAATAATCTATTTATTTTCTTTAAAAAAACTATTTATTAGTTCTTCCTTATAATAAGCAATCTCTTGAAAGTGGTCCGTGAAAGGATTAAAACTCTACGGGAGTTTTGTAGCAAATATTGGAAGATACTTCACAAATGACAATTGTAAACCACACATTATCCCAATTTTGTGCACACCCATAAGCGTATTTCCTGTTTCCGCATTCACACCTTTTATTTCCACAACTTTGTTTTCAACTGTATATTTCTTATGATAATGAGCAAGACGGCTAAGTTCATCCACGGTTGTAACCTTGGGATTGTAAAGAATGGTCTGAAAAGCATTTACCGCTGTCAGCTTGTTCAATTCTCCAACATCACGCTTATTGGTTATTTCCGCGTAAGGCTGTCTTTTGTTTCCAATCTTATAAACCTTGCCATCATAGAGGACTATCGCCAGTTCAGGAGAAAACGGCATAAAACAAAGACCCCGCGACACCCTATCCCAAATTCATCTAGCCCCATACGCTCAAAAAACATATTGTAAAGCACCGCAGGATTATCACTAGTCACAAAAGCATATCCTGTGTTATTGATTAATAGTTTCTGTTCGAGGTCAACACATGTTGGTATCATTTGCGCCTGTATGCCTAATGAAAATCTTCCCAAACTTGGGAATCTCAGACAATACATATCTATTTCCTCTTCGCTCAATTTTTTATTAACAGACTGTCTGTGGAGAAATTCTTCTTTCATTAACTGCTTTAAAACAGTATCGGCTGTGCTTTGGATAATATTAGCGTGGGCAACAGTACGACCCAATTGAAGAATGGTGAATACATACAATGTACTTTCATCTATTTTATCAAGGGCTTTACAAGGATTGGCATCTACTTTTTCCATCACTTTCTGGGTCATCGCCTCCAGTTTTCCAAGTGATTCTTCTACATTGTTTTTTTGCTCTGTCTCCTTGGTATAAAAATAATCCTTGCTAGCTTGATGCTTGATTGGCGCTTGGTTAATATGTTTATCTTGTTCAAAAATATAAGACCCTATGGTCTTGCCGTCTGGTGAAAACCTGCGCTGATAAAACTGGGGCACATAGTGCTGATTCTTTTGCGTTGCCATTTGTCCTCCAAATTCTCCAACTCTTCGTTTCTTGGGCAATCTTCATTGCTGTCTTGTTTTTGCAGCAAAAACGAGATGATAAAATGGTACATTATAGTTGTTGTATAATACCATCGGGGCTTCCGTTACTCCAGGTTTTTTACTTATCATCTTTTTATTGTTTTATTGATCCATTTAGATTTACGTTAGATTTGCTTCCTCTTCACGGCTCCGCCCCGTCACTCGTTTTTATGAGTTTAGAGTTGAGGGTTTAGAGTTTAGAGT
>JAEEGL017250725.1_pt1 | contig 14778 bp, 16 predicted proteins | sample 9134231 | NCBI WGS metagenome assembly JAEEGL01 (sample SAMN16246548, study PRJNA631951) | gut metagenome | biome: gut microbiome; feature: rumen; material: fiber-attached | host: Bos | place: Iran: Karaj | collected 2018-10 | reverse complement strand
ATTGTGAAGGCGGTGACAGAGAAAGCGCACCAACTCAGGAAAGCATATCCGAAGCTCAGTTTGCAGAGTATTTCAACAAACTGGACTCCATGATCATCGATCCGCCTGAGTATACGATGCTGGACTTTGGGAAATAAACCAGTATAAATGTTACCTCTTTTTATATGTCTTATATGTCCCGAAAAAAGCGGCATTATCTGAATACACACAGATAATGCCGCTTGCTTTTCTCTCTTGAGGTCCCTGTTTATGCGCCGCCCAGCTTAAAAACGACACCGCATACAGCCGCAAGCGCGATAAATACTATCGGGTGCAGCTTTTTCACCGGCTTTACAAGATTTGTCAGGGTCCATATTACGAGAAACAGAATTACATTTTTCCATCTGAAAAGATTTGTCAGCACCCCGGTGGCCTTATAAAGCTCGGTGTTTACAAGCACTAGCATGATCACGGACCATCCAGCCGCAGTTATCAGGCCTGTAGACGCAGGACGGAGGGTATAAAACGCCGCCTCCACATACCTGTTGTTTCTGAACGCTTTCATCGCTGCGGCAACAAGCAGTATGATGATTATGCTCGGTGTTATAAGACCTAGAGTTGCGATAACGCTGCCGGGAACTCCTGCACTGGTGAAACCGACATAGGTGGCCATGTTCACACCGATGGGGCCGGGTGTGGATTCAGATACGGCGAGCATATCCGCCACCTGTTCCGCTGTGAACCATCCGCTCCTTGCACCGAGGTTATAAAGGAAGGGGAGAGTTGCCAAACCTCCGCCTACCGAAAACAATCCAATCTGGAAAAACTCCCAGAACAGCCGGAGAAGTATCATTTCTGTGCCTCCCTCCTGCCCTGTATGAATACTTTTACTATTATCCCCAGAATCGCGGCTGCAACAACAAATACAACAGGGCTGAGCTTTGAGAATACTATCGCGCAGAGTGCAACGATTATATATACGGCCGCAGTGATTTTATCCACCACCGACTTCTTCAGCAGCTTCACAACGGAGTTGATGATCAGCACACATACCGCAACTCTTATTCCTGCAAAAGCATTCTTTACTGCGGGTATATGTGCAAAATTGCTGAGCACCGCCGCGATGACGGTTATGATCAGAACTGATGGCGCCACCACTCCCAGCGTAGCGATTATGCCTCCCGATACCTTTTTCAGCTTATAACCGACAAAAGTGGCTGTATTGACAGCAATCACACCCGGAGTGCACTGTCCTATTGCAAAATAATCCAGGATCTCTTCTTCAGTCACCCAGCCTTTCTTATCAACGAGTTCCCGCTGGAGCATGGGCAGCATGGCATAGCCTCCTCCGAAGGTGCAAATCCCTATCCGGAAGAACGTTATAAACAGATCAAGCAGAAACGGCAATATCGAACCCTTCTTTCAATTGGTGATCCTTTTGGAATTATAACCACCTTCTTCGGACTCAGTCAATACCGGCAGCCTATGAAAAGATTATCTATTGACATATGCCCCGGCCGGTGATAATTTATATGCAGAACAGCTGAATAGATCTGCAGGGCAAGAACAGACCTGAAATAGAGACGGAATCGTAAACAGTATAACAGTATCGGACATAGGGCAGGGAATCAGAAGCAAAGAAGGGAACCATGGTTTGTAACGGGCCCGTTTTTTGTGCGATACTGAGGAGTTTCTCCGGAGGGATCGCGCTTTTTGTTTTGCTGATCTGAGAGTGTTTAAACAGAATTATTTTAAAAAAGGAGTATGAATCATGAACAGGATCGAAACAGGAAAAGTTTACACGGCAGTAAGACAGAGGAGCGGGAGCAGCGCAAACGGCGAATGGGAGCTCCTTGCTACTCAGGACGAAAGGGGAAACAATGACATTGCGGTGTTTGTGGTGAACACACCAAGCAATGTGGCAGAGGGCGGTAAATTCAGAATAGATAAGATCGTCAGTGTATCCTATGGCAACAAGAAGGACAGTTCCGGGAACTGGAGAGCATCTGTGTCCGTAAACGCCGAGGTCAGCCCGGTAATGACATATGACGAGTTCTCCCAGCTGCCACCGGAGGAGGAAGACGGGGAGCTCCCCTTCTGAACCTGTTACAGAGCACCGGCAGTCTTACGGCTGCCGGCTTTGTTGACATATGAACGGCTTTCATGTAAAGTAATCCCAAACCGCCCGGAGGAAAAGCCTTGAAATTTCTTAAGATCGAAGCTGTTGACCATGGAGAGTTTCTCCACAGATATAACATTCATTATGAGGAAAAAGACGGGTCAGAAAAGGTCTATGAGATGGTCAGCCGGGATGGCGGCATTCTGTCACTGAATGATCTGATCTCTCATAAGCCTGATGCGATAGTTGCCGTGATAACTGACAAAGCTGACGAGCATCTTCTTCTGCTGCATGAATTCCGTCTGGAACAGGGTGAGGCAATATACGGTCTGCCCGGCGGACTTATCGAGGGCGATGAAAGTCCGGTCGCGTGTCTTTCCCGTGAGCTTATTGAGGAGACAGGTCTCAGGCTGACGGAGGTTACCGAAATGCTGCCACCGTCACCGTGCTGTGTCGGGATAAGTAATGAAAGCGCCGTTTGTATATTTGGCCATGCCGAAGGTAAAATAAGGCCCTCCGTCAGCGGTGACGAAGAGATAGAAGCCCGCTGGTTTTCACGCGATGAAGTCATGCGTCTTCACAAAACCGAAAAATTCGGTTCATGGGCTATGGCGTTCAGCTGGATCTGGGTTCACGGCAGACTTCCCGGTTAAAAATAAGCATTGAAAAAGGCGATACCCGCACATTTGGGTATCGTCTTTTTTCAATGTCATCAATATCAACAATACTGATATATGCTTTTTATTCATATTTTAATAATCTTATTGCAAATATTGCAATTTATCCTGCCGTTTGATATAATTTTTTTGATAAACTAAGAAAGTAAAAAGGGGGGGTCGCCATTGTATCAGCCGAAAAGTCTTCATGAAATCAGGGTATACCACAGCAAGATAATAATGTCGACATTGAGGCAGAACGGTCCTATGACGAAAAACGATCTGGCTCTGAAAACCGGGCTGAGTCTGTCGTCTGTAACAAACATCCTCAAGATACTCACAGACCGGGAGCTTGTTACTCTCGGTGACAAGATCGATTCCTTTGCCGGCAGACCGGCGACATATATCGTTCCGGTGCTCGATGCGGTGTATTCCGTCGGCATTGAAGTAAGCCAGTACAGCGTGAGATTCGTTCTGATGAATCTGGGTGAGCCCATTCTGGCAAAGGAAAAGCACGATGCATTATTTGAAAACAGTGATGCCTACTGGGACGCCATACATGAATGGCTGGAAGCTTTCATCGATGCCAACAATGTCGACCGCGGCAAGCTTGGCGGAGTAGTTCTTGCAACAAGGCTTGCAGTAAGCAGCGGTGAACGTATAGGCAATATCCCCGTCCTGCTTGACAGGTCGGCCGAGATGATAGACACGGAAGCACTATGCAGAAAATTTGAAGAGTATAATTTTGATGTTGCCCTAAACACTAAAATCGCCGGTGCCATTTACGGCCTTTGGGAATCAAAGGATCTTCCCGATTACGTATATCTTTCCGTGGATTCGACCATCGGCGGCTGTGTGGTCAGAAACTATGAATCCGTCAATATCTATGACCTGAGTGATAACTTCGGGCATATGACTGTTCATCCGGGCGGTAAGCGCTGTTCATGCGGCCGTACCGGCTGCCTTGAGACCCAGTGCACTGCATCCGGACTTTATATGCGTTTAAACTTAAGCAGTCTGGATGAGTTCTTCACAGAACTTGAAAACGGGAACGAAGGCTGTGCTGCCAGATGGGAAACTTATCTGGATGATCTGTGTGTTGCGCTGAACAACCTTTACATGTCATATGATATGGACATAGTAATCGGCGGCACGATGGCGCAGTATCTTGACAGATACCGTGAAGAGATCGACCGGCGCGTATTTGCGGATTATGCTCTGTTCCCGGTAAAAAGGAAACTGATATTTGCCCATAACGGCGAATACGCTGCTGCCATAGGAGCTGCAGCAGTTGTAATTGAAAAATTCATAGCCAAAAAAATCAGCTAAAATTTGGAGGTTTTGATTTGATTACTTTAAAGATCGACGGCAAAACTGTTTCAGTTCCTGAGGGTACTTCCGTACTTGAGGCAGCACTTCAGAACGGGATATATATCCCGCATCTGTGCCATCATCCGGACCTGCCCGATCTTGCCTCCTGCAGACTCTGTATCGTTGAGTATGACGGCATCGATACTCCGGTTCCCTCCTGCACGCTTGAAGCTAAAGAGGGGATGGATGTCAGGACCAGGAGTGAGAAGATCGATTCTCTCCGTTCGCTGGCAATGGAGCTCCTGCTTGCCGCTCATCCCGCAGAGTGTGTAGGCTGTCCCAAATTCGGGCGTTGTGAACTCCAGCTTCTCATACAGTATATGGATGCTTCTGCCGCCCGTATGCGCATGAGAGTAAAGAGAGTCCCCACAAACGAAAATCCTCTTCTTCAGCACGAGATGCTTCGCTGCGTCCTCTGCGGCCGCTGCGTAAGAGCCTGCAAGGATCTCAGACAGGTAGGCGTTCTGCGCTATAACAAGCAGGATATGGAAGTATATGTCGGAACTCTCCATAACAAGCTTCTGGCCGATTCCGACTGCCGCTTCTGCGGCGCCTGCGCAGAGGTCTGCCCGACCGGTGCTATCCGTGATATTCTGAATTACAACGCAACCGAAAAGCGTGACACTCTTATCCCATGTGTTGCTCATTGCCCGGCCCATGCCGAGGTCCCTGAATATGTCAGATACTGCAAGCTCGGAGAATATGCAAAAGCGAACGCGGTCATTCACGAAAAACTTCCGTTCCCCGAATGCCTCGGCCGTGTCTGCAACCACAAATGCGAGCTCAACTGCCGTCACGGCGACATCAACGATGCTGTATCGATCCGTGAGATAAAACGTGCCTGCGCCGAAAAAGACGACCAGCATCTCTGGAAAAAGAACGCCAAGCAACTTCCCGCAACAGGTAAGAAGGTCTGTGTCGTCGGAGGAGGTCCCGCAGGACTCACTGCTGCCATTCTCCTTAAAAAACAGGGCCATGACGTCACAGTTTTCGAAGCTCTGCCGAAACTCGGCGGACAGCTTCAGTACGGAATTCCAGCCTACAGGCTCCCCCGTGATGTGGTCGACAGAGAGACCTCATATGCCGCAGAAATAGGCGTGGATATCCGCTGCGGAGAGCGTATCGACAATCCCGTAGATATGCTCAAGGATTATGACGCCGTGCTTATGGCAACAGGTACCCATAACGGAACCCGTCTGCCTGTTGAAGGCAGCTCTCTTCCCGGCGTGCTCGTATGCACTGACTTCCTGCGTAATTCCTCAATGGGCAAGGAAACCGGCATGGGCAAACGCATTATAGTTCTCGGCGCCGGCAACGTTGCATTCGACTGTGCCCGCAGTGCCGTAAGGCTCGGTGCGGAAAAGGTCTATCTTGCATGCCGCAAGGCTTTAAAGGATATAAAGGCAGATCTTGAAGAGATAGAACAGGCCAAGGAGGAAGGAGTTGAGTTCCTCGACGCCCGCACCTTTGACGCCGTAGTCGGAACTGAACGCGCAGAAGGATTCAAGCTTTCAAGGATCGCCCGTTCCTATACGGACGACAAGGGCAAGACAGTTGTTGAGACCGTCCCCGATTCACAGGAGACCGTAGACGTTGACACCGTGATATTCGCCGTAGGCCAGCGCAGCGGTCTGAAGCCCGAATGCGGACTTGAGCTTGGCAAGGCAAACTGCGTTGCTGTGAAGGATAACAGTTGTGCTTCTTCTGTTGAAGGCATATTTGCCTGCGGCGATGCAGTGACCGGAACGAAATCAGTTGTTGAGGCCATCGCCTCCGCCCGCAGAGCGGCTTCCGAGATGGACCGCTTCCTCGGCGGCAACGGTGATATCAGCGAAGTGCTGGTTGAGCGTGATCCCCATGATCCGGCTATCGGACATATTGAAGGATTTGCCAAGATAGCCAGAAATGAGCCTGCGATAGTCTCTCCGGATGATCGTAAGACCAATTTCTCGCAGATCTCCGCCGGACTTTGCGATAAGGCCTGTCAGGAGGCCGGAAGGTGCCTGCAGTGTGACCTTCGCTTTGATATCGCGCCCGCCCGTCCGTGGACCAATTACCAGGGTTAAAGGAGGATATGATCATGACACGTGAAGAAGCCATAATCAGGATGCAGGATATCGGCTGCTATAATCCGGATGTAGTTGACCGTGCAGAATGGAAGGACGGTAAAGTCACTCTTCGCACCTCAGACGGTAAAAGCTTTGAATTCACCTCAGACAGCCGTCTGGATGATTATATCAAGGCGGATGATGTCAAGGCTGTAGTGATCGGTCAGAGGTTCTTCTCTCCGGAAATACTTTCTCTTGAACTGAGCGAGGGATTCGATTTCGGCAGCGGCAAGATAACTGTGCTTACAAGCAAGAACTGTATTGTCAAGGCTGTTTCCGCAATGCTTAATGAGCTGAGGGCAACAGGCTGCGGTATATGCACCTTCTGCCGTGAGGGCGGCTATCAGCTTTCCGGGATCGTAGATGCGATGACCAAGCCCGGAGCAGACAAAAAGCAGCTAGATCTTGCTCTTGAGATCGCCGGAGCAATGACCACCTCCTGCAACTGCCCTGTCGGCGAGGACACTGCTCTGCCCGTACTGACGGCACTTGATCTTTTCCGCTCCGAGTTCGAAGCGCACTGCGGAAAAGGCAAATGTCCCTCCGGCGAATGCCCCGCTTTCAGCACGCTGTATATAGATCCCTACAAGTGCGAAGGAAACGGTGACTGCATGGATGTGTGCCCTGAGGATGCGATCGAAGGCAAACCCGGTTTTATAAGCATGCTGGATGAATATGAGTGCACAAAGTGCGGCAAGTGCATTGAAGTTTGTGAAAATGGCGCGATCCAATTCGCCACCGGCAGACTTCCCAAGCTTCCCGAGCGCCTTACCAAGGTAGGCAGATTCAGAAAATAAGAAATATATTTAAATAGATCAATAAGGAGAAACCACAATGAAGAAAATGGAAGTAGATGTTGCCGTTGTTGCAGGCGGCCCTGCAGGACTTGCTGCTGCTATCACCGCATGCGAAAACGACCGCAAGACCGTGCTCTTTGAAAAGAGCAACACCACCGGCGGCGCTGCCAATATGGGAATGGGAGTTCTGGGCATAGACACAACGATCCAGCGCTCCAATTTCAATGACATCGATTTTGCCACCGCATTCCGCAAACACATGGAATATACCCACTACAGAGTGAACGGGCCCCTGGTTTCAGCATATTTCCGCAAATCTGCCGATACGGTTGAATGGCTGCAGGATATGGGCGTTGAGTTTGCCGGTGCTTATCGCTATTCAAAAGACTCCGAAGCGACATGGCATGTCGTCAAGCCCGAAAACGGACGAATCGGCCCCCGTGCTGCCAGCGGCATGATCAAGGTTATGACCAACCATGCCATAGAGCTCGGCTGCGAGATCTGCTATGAGACTCCTGTATATGACCTCATAGTCGAAGACGGTAAGGTCTGCGGCGTTCTTGCAAAGGACAAGACCGGTGAAGAGATCGAATGCAGAGCCAAGGCAGTCGTCGTTGCAACGGGCGGATTCGGAAGCAGCGCCGAAATGATTAAGTCCGAACTCGGTCTCAACCTCGGTGTCGATCAGATGACCTTTATGGTTCCCGGCGTTGTAGGCGACGGTCTCCGCATGATGTGGAAAGCCGGTGCTCAGAAATACGGAATGAACATGGAAGTGGCAGGTGGAACGCTTGCCGGTGAGTACTCTTCGACCGGTCTTGCCTTCACACAGGCTGACCTTCTCGTCAACAGGGACGGAATCCGTTTCATGGCTGAATCGGATGCAATGAACTCCACCTTCTTCGGCAACGCTATTGCCGACCAGCCGGGCAGAGTCGCATATTCCATCATCGACGGTTCCATTGCAAAACGCTATCAGAAATCCGGTTATCCCCACATCAGCATTGTTCATGACATTGCGTCGCACGTCAATATCATGGCTGATCTCAAAGCTGCAGAAGAAGACAAATGCCCGACGATATGGCATGCCGACACCATAGAAGAGCTGGCCGAGATGATCGGTATCGATCCCGAAATCCTCGCAAATACCGTTGACGAATATAACGACTTCTGTGATCAGGGTTATGACGAGCTGTTTGCCAAAGACCGTCAGGATCTCCGTCCGCTCACAGGCAAAGGCGGCTTCTATGCCTGCGAATGCCGTCCCGGTGCATACGGCACCATTGGCGGCGTGAAAGTTAACGACAAGATGCAGGTGTTCGATAATGACTGCAGGCCTATCCCAGGCCTTTACAGCGCAGGTACTGATGCAAATACCATTTATGGCGACAGCTACAACTTTAAGCTTCCCGGAAACTCTATGGGCTTTGCCGTCAATTCCGGACGTCTCGCAGGTGACGGTATAGAAGATTATCTGGACTCCCTCGACTGACAAGAAGCGCTGACAGGATCATCGCTTAACTGCACAGTACGTCAACTGAATCAATCGATACCGTAAAAGACCACATCTTATCGGATGTGGTCTTTTTCTGTTTTCCATCCGGTGAAGATGAATATAGAAACCGGCTGCGAGTTATTCTTGCTGCCGTTCGATCTGCATGCATTGCAAAGCACTGATCCAGGTAATATTTGCGGTAATCAGGTATTATCTGTGATCACTCCATGCTAATTTTTAATCGCTTAATGACGATTGTGACGATTATGACGATTATGACGATTATGACGATTATGACGGTTGTGACGATATTTTCGAGTTCCCAAAATATCGTCATAACCGTCATTTGCGTCACCCTGCTTCTCTGCGAGACAGATAATACGCACTGGTTTATCTGACCGATCGGAATTATAATTTCTGGTAAACCGAGCAACCGCAACAGGTTTCCAAAAAATCAGAACACAGAGAGCGCTTCTCCGATTAAGCCGAACTGTATAAAACGGACATAAAAATACCGCCGGAGCCTTAACCCCGACGGTATTTTTATTAAATTACAATCCGCAGCATGTCGAAGCAGTTCTGATCAGTTGATCTTTTTGAGTATGGTCCTCTTCTCGGGCTTATCAGATTTTATGAAATCGAGTTCCTTCTCAAATTCCGGAATCTCGGCTCCGCGCTCCTTGATTACAGCAATAAAGCGCTGCACCATAGACTGGATCTCCTCATAGTGCTCTACAAGACCGCCGGGCTGGTAACGTCCACGGGCTATTTCATCCGCGGGATAGGTAACTTTGATCTTACCGTCTTCAATGCTCAGATCTCCGATACTCCCGCATACCGTACATTCAACCTTTGTACCGTCACCGCGGTAGGTGAGAGTGGTTCCGTGGCAACTTGGACATACTCCTTCCCAGTCACCGCGCCATTCCATTTTCTCGCGCTCAAGACCAGCCTGTTCACCTACGTTTTTACCCAGCTGGAATACTCTTTCCATATAAGGCTCATCAAAAAACGGACTTACCCTGTCACCCATGCCGTAGCCTTCCATGTAATCTACCGGTATCATCTGGTTCGAAACGCCGAGCAGATGCATCATCGGGAGACCCATAGAGGTCCATCCGGGGGTACGCGCTCCGCCTACTGGTATATAAGCAACCGGACGGTCTTTGAAAAGTCTGGGGTCTACACCTGGCTGGCCTGCTGCCTTGCGCTGCTTGTCGGCAGCCATCATGGCGGCTCTGTCATGAGAGGCACCCATACGGTCGAGAAGGTTCTTATACTGGCCGGTCACGCCGACAGAGTAGACAGGTGCAACAAAGATGCAGCCGTCCGCATCCATGATGGCATCGCGTACAAAACGGAAATCATCCGGTCTCTGGCAGAGCTTTGCATCAGCGCCTTTGTCAAAAACCTTGTCGCATGCGGTGCAATTGGTGCAACGGTCGATGATAAGGTTGTTTGTATTGATGAAGCGTATGTCGCAGCCTGCCGCTTTTGCACCTAGAAGCGCCTTCTTCGCAAGAATATCGCAGTTTCCGCCTTCGCGCCCGAATGATATAGCTAATACCTGCATTGATCTTCTCCTTTTATAAATCTCTATTTCATGTTTTTACGTCACCGGAGTTCCTGCTCTCACACTGCAGCATATACAGCTGCATTCATAATACCGCTCCGGCTACAATTATACTTTACCTTGTTTTTTCAGAAATATCAATATATTTTTTATATTGTCATAAATATCGTAAAAACTTCCAAAAGGCATTGACTATAGTTCGGATATAGATTATTCTAATTATGTTAGCAGTTAAGTACTATAATTATACTCACAAAAGGAGCTCTATTATGAAACACGGCATCAGCATGGAAATCGTGGATACTCATAACCAGCAGCCGAACCGCAACCGCAGAGAATGCAAATACTACTGGGATGAGATCTATACTCTTGTCTCCGCTGGCGGCTTTTCCGAGATCGAGACACAGTACGATCCCCAGTGGGCTTTCGGCGGCAGAACAGGTGTTCCTCTCGTATACGCAAATGTTCTTGAGAAAGACGGAACAGCTCAAAACTACCTTAAGCGCCTCAACGGCTATGGCATCAAAAGGCTTGTCGGCGTGCACTATATGCCCGGCATGTTTTTCTCAGGCGCCAGTCCTGAATCAAACGGCGCTGTAAGTCTTGAGGGTTATTTCGGCGCTCTTGATTTCTTCGGAAGGGGCGCTGTGGACTATGTGGCGGATATAGGAGGAGACTATATCACGATGTCCGCGACTCCGAAGATAGGCGAGATAGAGGCTGCATACGGCACCGATTTTGAAAAAGGCGCCAAGGAAGTTCTGAAAGGCACTGCCGCTGCAGTGGAAAAGCTTGCGGCATATGCCAACGGAAAAGGTGTTAAATTCTGCCTTAAGAATGAATTTTACGGTCTGCTCCGCGGAGATAAGATAGTTGACTTTGTAAAAAGCCTGAATGAAAAGGTCTATCTTGATATAGACACTGCGGAATACAGGATCGCAGGCTGCTGCCCTGCCTGTGTTATTAAAGAGAATCCTGAGCTCATAGGAGTAGTCCACTATTCTGACACCGCTTTTGAGGACGATCAGGAATGCTACAGGCAGATGAATCCTGCATATCCCTCAGTAAAAGCCACTAAGGTCTACCGTGATCTCGGCGATGGAACAGTCAATTTCCCGAAGATAGAGGCTGCTCTTAAGGAAGCCGGATATAATGGCCACGTGATAGTGACGACCAGAGATTCCTACGACGTATGCCGTTCCATACTGCGCGCACGTTACTATATAAATACGAAGCTACCCGAGTAAGCAGTTTCCGAATATTTCATAATAAATGGCCTATTACGGCAGAATGGAGAAATCATGGCAAATATAAAGCTTTCACATATGAACCACTGGAAAACCATTCCATATAAGCAGATAGACAATTTCAGAGACTACTACTATGAGGACAGATCTAATCTTGTTTATTTTCAGGATTGGGACCGTATCCTCAGGTACCATAAGGCTCTCGGATATGACGGCATAGAACTCGCCCCCTGGGATATGCATGAGATGATGGCTCTGTTTGGCACTCCGGAAAACTTCCGCGATTTTGCCGCGGATCATGGTCTCAAGATAAGCGGTATGTTCCACGGAGTTTCAGGCGCACACATTGCCGAAAATTTTGATGCCCAGCTTCAGGCAGGCAAAAACGCTGTAGACCTTATCGCAAGATTCGGCGGTGAGACTATGGGTACCTGCCCCAACAACGACTATGCCAGCGTAGGGCATCCTCTGTCTCAGGAGGAAGTGAGAAACGTCGGCAGGGTACTGGATGCGATAGGTGAGTATGCCGTTGACCACGGCGTACGCCTCGGTATTCACAATGAGTTCTTCTGCTCGATCAACAAGGATAATCACCGCTATCTCCTCGAAGTGACAGATCCGCGCTATACCTGGTACTATCTTGATACAGCTCAGATCTCCATCATAGGTGAGGATCTCCTCAAGTTCTACGACGACTATCATGACAGGATGTGCGGTTTCCATCTTAAGGATACCGCTGATCCCCAGCTTGCGGACAGTATCCGTTACAGTGCCAACGTTGAGATCCAAGAGGACGGCCACCGCTGGTTCTGGGAACCGGGTCAGGGAGTTCTTGACTTTCCCGGACTCTGGGAGCTCATGAAAAAATATGAGTTCAAGGGCTGGGTCTCCGTCGAGGATGACGGAACTCCGGATCTGCTTGCTTCCATGGCGCTGGATTCATACTATGTGCATCAGGTGCTCAAACCGATTTACTGGTAATAAAAGAAAGGAAATAATTAAAATGGGAATCAAAATCAAAAAACTTCTCCAAATCGGTCTTCTTGTTGAGAACGTGGATGAAATGGTCAGATTCTATGAGGAGAACCTCGGCATCGGCGGCTGGGAAGTCAACAACTCTTCGCCCAATGGCTTGACCCTCAACGGCGTATCCTATACGGAATCCCCTCTCAGAATCGCGATCACCAAAGCCTTCGGCATGGAATTCGAGCTCATTCAGCCTCTGCAGCCGTGTCCCCAGAAAGAATGGGTTGAGAAGCACGGAAGCGGACTGCATCACCTGGCATTTGAGACGGAAGAGGGCTATGCGGAAGTCCGCCAGTTCGGTGAGGAAGCCGGAGGCGGAACATATGTCCGCGGGCAGGGAATGGGAGGCCTCATGGATTACAGCTACCTCGATTTCTCAAAACAGGCCGGTTTATACTTTGAGTGCTACAAATTCATTGCTCCCGGCCGCACCGGTATCCCCATTGACTACCCCGGTGAGAACGCCTCCAATGTAGATCCCTCCAAGATGCCACCGAGGCCGGCGGAAAACTGAATTTTCTGCTGCTTTAAACAGGAGGCAAAAATGTTTGACGAATATCTTATCCGAAAGGATTCCCTCCAGAACGTCTGTGAAGACGGGAAGGTGACCGGTTTCCGCTTTGCAGTGAGGATCGCCGATTACAGAGGATGTTTTCTCTCCCTGCATAACGGCTACTATATCCGCTGCGACGGCGTTGAATATCCTAGAGAGCTCCAGCGTTTTCAGATAAACGGGAAAGCCCCGAGGACCTTTGAAGAGATCAAAAAGGCTGTCTGGGAACACTGGGATTATGACGACGAGGGCTGGGTCTATGTCACAAAACCCGGAGGCCTTGAAAAGGGGATGCATGAGATAGCTCTGCAGCAGTCTGTTCTTTCCCAGTACGGATATATGCCCTGGGACGAGGAATGGCTCCGAAATCCTCCGGTTCCCGGCAGCGGGGCAGGCGCCGGGAAGACAGCCGTTATCTGCACGTTTTCTCTTGAGCTTCAGGAATGAGAAAGGAGCTGTCCATGAGTATTAAACGAGGTGTATCTCTATACAGCTATCAGCAGGAGCAGTTCTTTAAGCAGATGGATTTCCATGACATGGTCAGGGAAGTCCGTGAAAACCTTGATACCGACGGTATCGAGATAATCGATGAAGCGACCATAAAAGGATACCCTTTCCCGTCTGAAAGCTTCGTTTTTGATTTCCGCAACACCATGGCACGCTATGATATGCAGGCTGTGACCATGGATATCTATCTGGATGTTCATCAGTTCCGCGATCATATCATGACCCACCGTGAAGCAGCCGAACGTCTTAAGAACGATATCCGGCTCGCAGCGAAGCTCGGCTTCAAAAATGTTCGTCCTCTGTGTCTTGTTCCGATCGATGTTATAGAAATGGCGCTTCCGGTAGCCGAGGAATGCGATGTGCGCATGGGCAAGGAGATCCATGCTCCGCTGCCGATATTCAAGGCAAACAAGCAGCAGCCAACCACCGGTATGGCGGCAGCGCTTGATTTTCGTATGGCAGAACAGATCCTGGAGCTTGCCGCCCGCACAGGCAGCAAACACGTTGGTCTTGTCCCCGACTTCGGAGTTTTCCAGCATTCGCCCTGCCGTCCCGGTATCGAATACGCGAAAAGACATACGAAATATCCCGAAATAGTAGACTGGATCCTTGAAAACTCCGTTAACTATTCCCCTGACGATATATTCACAGCGATACGCGAAAAATTCCCGCAGAATGATATCAACCCGGGCATGATTTCACGGCTTTCTTTGCATGAATCGTCTGCAGATCCTGAAGACCTTCGCCAGATCATTCCCTATATTGTAAGTATTCATGGGAAATTCTACGAGATGACCGAGATACCCGGACATCCCGGAGAATATGAGGATGTATCCATCGACTACGAAACACCTATCCGTATCCTGAAAGAATGCGGATATGAAGGGTATATAAATTCTGAATATGAGGGTCAGAGAGATCAGCAGGATATGGGGTTTGAAAACCTCCCAGACAGCGTGGAGCAGGTGCGCCGTCATCACGAGATGCTCAAACGCCTTATTGCGAAATAAACTGTTCGGGCAATTGTATCAAGCAAAAATACAGACCGCCGCATCTTAGGATGCGGCGGTCTGGTTTGTTATATTTGCAGCTTATACGAGCTCGATCACAGCGGTCTCCGCTGCATCACCGCGGCGTATGCCTGTACGGGTGACGCGGGTATATCCGCCGTTACGGTCTGCGTATTTCGGCGCGATCTCGTCAAAAACCTTTTTGGCGACATCCTCTCTGGTAATGAACGCAAGAGCCTGACGATAAGAGGCCAGATCTTTTGCCTTTCCGAGAGTGATCATCTTCTCAGCCATCGGAGCTATCTCTTTGGCGCGGGTAACAGTTGTCTCCATGCGT